>Ga0302313_10000034_pt1 | contig 119072 bp, 79 predicted proteins | sample III_Palsa_N2_2_FD_200454 | JGI IMG/M metagenome (GOLD analysis project Ga0302313, IMG submission 200454) | Peat permafrost microbial communities from Stordalen Mire near Abisko, Sweden - III_Palsa_N2_2 | ecosystem: Environmental > Terrestrial > Soil > Palsa > Peat permafrost | place: Sweden...
ATGCAGAGGGAGGAATCCCGCCGCATCGCCAAACTATGTAAGTTTACCGGGAAAGGGGGTCGGGGTCAATTGTTTGGGCGGGCTTTTTGCGGTCAGGGGAGGCGGGAGATAAGGCCCAGCTCGAGGGTGGGGGAGTAGGCGATGGGCTGGAAGGTGTAAGCGGCAGGGATTTGGGGGAGCAGGGATCGGTCGATCAGGAGGAGGCGGGGTTGGGTGGTGACGGCCTGGGCGAGGGGGATGGGGGCGTAGGTGTACATGTCGATTGTTACGTTTGCGGGAGCTGCTGCGCCGGAGGGGGTTTTGGGGCGGGGCTGGAGTTCGACCTGCTGGACCGGGCGGTTGGCGTAGAAGACGAGGGTGGGGATGGGATTGTAGGTGCCGGGGCGTCCGTCGAGGAGCGGGCCGGGGGTGTTGGCGACGAGCGGGGACGGGTGTTGGAAGACTTGTTTGAGGAGGGCGGTCGTTTCGCGATTGTTGGGGGTGACGACGCCGTTTGGAAGGCGCGGGGAGTGGAGCAGGCTGCGGGGATGGGCGGTGAGGAGCGCGGTGAGGATCCAGAGGGCGGCGAGTGCGGTTGCGAATTGGATCCGGAAGCGGAGAAGGGTGTGGACGGAAAGGGCTGAGGGGGCTGGGGCAGGATGGAGCGCGTTGGGGTCCTTCGGCTTCGCGCTTCGCGCTCCGCTCAGGATGACAGCATCTTCTTGTTCGCTCAGGATGACGCGGCTTTTTGTCTGAATCCAACTCGCCAGCCAGATGGCGACCAACGCTGAGAGTGGGGCGTAGGCAGGAGCGACGTAGTGGGGGAGGCGCGTCTGGACAAAGCTGAAGGCGATGACCTGGATGAGAGCGAAGAGGGCTAAGGGACGGAGAGAGGTGTCTTGCCATCCCACCTTAGCCGCCAAAAGCGGCGGCGAAGATGGGGCACCCGGCGATGTTGCCTTAATGGGCCGACGGCGGAGGGTGGCGTATACGGCGATGGGGTAGAGCAGAACCCAGGGCGGGGCAGAAAAGAGCAGGACGCGGAGGTAGTACCACCAGTGGGTAATGTGGCCGTCGTATTGATGGGTGACGCGGCCGATGATGTGGAGGTTGAGGTACTCGTCGACGAAGAGGTGGCCGAAGCGATGCAGGAGGTAGAGGTGCCAGGGAAGGACGAGCAGGAGGAAGAGCAGGAAGCCGTAGAAGAACCGGGAGCGCAAGCGGTGGCGCAGAGTGGGGTCGAGGACGAGGAGTAGGAGGAGGGTGAGAAAGAGGCCGCCACTGGCTGCTCCTTTGCTCATGAGGGCTATGGCGAAGCCGATCCAGTAGAGATACCAGCCTTGCTTGGGGCTTGCGAGGAGGGTGGATTGGAGGGGGTCGTTAAGGACTTCGGTTAGGCCGATGAGGGCGAGCAGGCAACCGAAGGAGAGCAGGGTGTCCGTCTCGCCAACTCGGGCGATGTGGAGGAAGCCAAAGGTGGAGAGAAGGATGAAGGTGGAGAGCCAGGCGGTGAGGGTGTCGCGCGTACGGAGGAGCCAGTAGTGCAGGAGCGTGACGAGGGCGATAGCGGAGAGCGCGGAGCCTAGTCGGGCGGTGAATTCGGAGACACCGAGGAGCTTGTAGAAGATGGCGGTGATCCAGAAAGTGAGTGGAGGCTTTTCGAGCCAGAGGCCGGTGTTCCAGTGCAGGACGAGCCAGTTGGCGGCGTTGAAGTGCTGGGTGGAGAGGATCTGGCGAGAGACCTGGGCGTAGATGCCTTCGTCCCAGTCGGTGAGGCGGTTGTGGCCGAGGAGGGTGAGGATAACGATGGCGGCGAGGAGGGTGGCGAAGGCGGTGGAGAGGATGGTGTGGCTGCGGGCGTGATTGAGTTCGTGCAGCGGTTGCGGTTCCGAGGCCATGAGAAAACCATACGCGAGGTCAGACGGGATGGGCGAGGGATGAGGGCGATAGACTTAGCGGGTGAAACGTTCGGGTGCAGAGGTGTCGGAGCGGGCGTGGTGGCAGAGGCCTTGGGTGATTTTCTGGGTGGGGTTTGCGCTGCGGGTGGTGGTGATTTTGGTGGGACATACGTATCGGATTCGGGCGGACCAGGGGAATTTTGATTTTGGGTTCGAGGCGGGACGGATTGCGCGGTCGCTAGCTACGGGGCATGGGTACGCGAATCCGTTCAATGGGATGTCGGGGCCGACGGCGTGGCTGCCACCGCTGTATCCGCTACTGATGGCTGCGGCGTTCAAGATGTTTGGGGTGTATTCGCGGGGGGCGGCGCTGGCGTTGATGGTAGTGGATAGCGCGCTGTCGGCCGCGATTGCTCCGGCGGCGTATGAAATTGCGGCGCGGTGTTTTGATGCGCGGGGAATTGCTCGGCGGGCGGCGACGTATGGTGCGCCGGTGGCGGTCTGGTCGGCTTGGATGTGGGCGGTGTATCCGGCGGCGCTGCAATATGCGGTGCACTGGGTTTGGGAGATGTCGCTGACGGCTTGTCTTTTCAGTTGGGCGGTTGTGGTGGCGTTGCGTTTGCGGGGGGTGGGTGGGGAGGGGGGAGAGTTTGCGCACCCCACCCACGACGATGGAGCTGTTTTGAATGGGGCACCCATGCAGCATGCGGTGGCGTTGTGGTTTGTGCTGGGGTTGTTGTGGGGGTTGATTGCGCTTACGAATGCTTCGCTGCTGCTTTGTCTGCCGGCGATGTTGGTTTGGGTGGCGTGGCCGGAGCTGCGGGTGTGGAGGCTGGGGCGGGGGACGGTCGTGGGGGCGGTGCTTACGTGTGTGGCGTTTGCGGCTGTGCTGGCTCCCTGGGTGGCGCGGAATGAGCGGGTGATGCATGCGTTTGTTCCTACGCGGGACAATTTTGGCGTGGAGTTTTATGAGTCGACGCTGGAACGGAATGATGGGTTTCCGTGGGGGACGACGGTGCCGCTTTGGACGGGTGATCCGGAGTATCAGCAGTACGCGCAGCTGGGTGAGATTGCGTTTGCGAAGATGCGTGGGGAGCAGGCGAAGGCGCGGATTCGAGCGCGACCTTGGCGGACGGCGAAGTGGACGTTGGATCGGTTTCTGTTTTTCTGGGATGGGACGCCGCATGCTGTGAATGGGCATTTGGCGAATGAGTTTCTGCGGCAGTTGAGTTATTGCTTTTTGAGTGTGTGCGGATTGCTGGGGCTTGGGTTGATGTTGCGGCGACGCGTGGAGGGTGCTGGATTGTTTGCGCTGATCTTTGTGTTGCTGCCGCTGCCATACTATCTGGTGACGGTGCAGCCGCGGTTTCGGCATCCGATGGAGCCGCTGATTGCGGTGCTGGTGGTGTTTCTTTTCCGGAGTACAGGAAATAGGAAGCAGGAAGCAGGAAGTAGGAGCAGCGATGTTGAGGCGTGAGGTTTTGGTTACTGGGGGGTCGGGGTTCTTTGGCGGTGTGCTGAAACGGCGGCTGCTGGCGGAGGGGTTTGCGGTCACGAATATTGATTTGGTGCGCGATGGGGATGCGGGGGCTGAGGGGCTGACCAGTGTGCAGGGGGATATTCGCGATGCGGGATTGTTGGCGCGAGTGTTTGGTGAGCACAAATTTGAGGGCGTGTTTCACTGTGCGGCCATGCTGGCGCATGACGTGAAGGATGACACGCTGCTGTGGACTTCGAATGTTGATGGGACGCGGCTGGTGGCGGAGGCTGCGCTGGCGGCGGGCGTCACGAAGATGGTGAATATTTCTTCGAACTGCTTGTGGGCTGAGGGGTTTGGGCGGCCGGTTACGGAGGCGGATGTGCCCGCGCCGGTGGAGTTGTACGGGCGGTCGAAGCTGCAGGCGGAGCAGGAGCTGGCGGCGATCGTGGAGAAGCATACGGAGTTCAAGGTGGTTACGCTGCGGTGTCCGACGATTATTGATAGCGGGCGGCTGGGGCTGCTGGCGATCCTGTTTGAGTTTATTGAGGATGGGAAAAAAGTTTGGGTGGTGGGGGATGGGTCGAGCCGGTATCAATTTATTTATGCGCAGGATTTGGTTACGGCTTGCCTGCTGTGTTTGCAGTATGAGGAATCGAATTTATTTCACATTGGTTCCGATGATGTGCCCACGATGCGTGGGATGTATGAGAGTGTGATTCGCGCAGCGGGGAGTAAGTCGCGCGTTGCGTCGCTGCCGCGGACGCCGACCGTTGCGATGATGCAGTTGGCGCATCGACTGAAGGTGTCGCCGCTGGGGCCGTATCACTATCGGATGATTGCGGAGAGTTTTGTATTTGATACGCAGAGGATTCGGACAGAGTTGGGGTGGACGCCTACGCTGACGAATGAGGAGATGATGCTGCGGGCGCTTTCTTATTACAGTGAGAATCGGAAGGCGATTCATGCGCGGACGGATGTGTCGGCGCACTCGAAGGCAGCGCCGCTGGGGATTATTCGGTTGCTGAAATGGCTTTCGTAGAGGCAGTAGTTAGGGATTAGGAGAGCGATGAAGATGAGTCCGACGATATTGGTGCAGCGGTTGTTGCCGGCGGCGCAGATGCCGCGGTATGCGCATGCGGGTGCTTATGGAGATTTGGCGGCGGACTTGTTTGCTGCGGAGGCGGCGGTGCTGGCTCCGGTGGGGGAGGCGGGGTCGACGCAGGCGGTGCGGACGGGGCTGGCGATGGAGTTGCCGTCTACGCATGGAGCGCTGGTGGAGGATCGATCGGGGTTGGCGGTGCGCGGGATTACTACGCTGGCTGGGGTGATCGATCCGGGGTATCGCGGGGAGCTGAAGATTGTGCTGACGAATCTTACGAGCGAGCCGCAGATGGTGGCGCCGGGACATCGGATTGCGCAGCTGAGAATTGTGGAGAGAATCCAGGCGACGTTTGAAGAGACGGACATGCTGGCGGAGGCGCCGCGGGGGGTTGCGGGGTTTGGTTCGACGGGCGCGTAGAGGAAGATTGGCGCGGTGATTGCAGGGAAACCTTCGGATCGGATTCACGGAATTTCAATACTTTTTGTGGAACTGCTGTGATGAGGCTCACGTATCCCTGATCACTAAGAGCTTCTCTGAACCATGGCAGAGATCCTCTCGAATTCAGCAACACGGAGAGACTCACATGCGTTCACTTATTCTTGCACTTGCCCTTGCTGCGCCGGTCAGCGCAGTTGCGTCCACCCCAACTTACAGCGATCCGATGAGCAGCATGCGCCACCAGAACGTGCAGGAGGTGTTCATCACGTTTGTGAACTACACGGTGCAGGACCGCGAGGTGGTGATTGGAAACCTGAAGTATAAGATTTCCTGCCTCTCGAAGATTCATGTGCATGCGCCCGTTGGAAGCCCGGTGTTTGTGTACAGCGAGATGAACTCAAAGGTGAACGGCCAGGAGTTGATGCGGGTCTCGGCGAATGATGAGAACAAAAGCATCGGTCTGCAGTAGAGGCAGATGGATTTGAGCGGCGGGCGAAGATGTTCCCGCCGCCGGCGTGCGGAGCGTGGGTAGAGCACCGCTTGCTGCGACATCCTATACTTAGTGCAGATGCCTGGTGAGGAACCCCTAAACGTAACGGACGCAGAGCGAGAGGCAAGTCTCTCCCCCGCGGCTGTAGCGGCGGGAGCCTCGGGACTGGTTCCTGCCATGACGGCGGGCGGCAAAGGTCGGCGATCGTTTCGCAGCGACCAGGTGTGGAGCTACTTTGGGCCGGCGTTTGTGGCGTCGGTTGCGTATATCGATCCGGGAAATTTTTCGACCAACATTCTTGGCGGCAGTCAGTTTGGGTATCGGCTGCTGTGGGTGCTGTTGTGGTCGAATGTGATGGCGATTCTGATCCAGTACCTGGCCGCGAAGCTGGGGATTGTCACTGGATTGACGCTGCCGCAGAACTGCAGAAAACATTTTTCGCGGAAAGCGAGTGTGTGCCTGTGGCTGTGTGCGGAGGTGTCGGCGGTGGCGACGGACCTGGCGGAGTTTCTGGGCGCGGCGCTGGGGCTGGATCTGCTGATTGGGCCGGCGCTGATGGCGCATGGGATCTCGCTGACGGGCGGGCTGTTTATTTCTGCGCTGATTGCGACGGTGGCGGTGGTTGGGATTCTAGCGCTGGATCTGATGGGGTTTCAGTGGCTGGAGCGCGGCATTATGGCGTTCGTTGGCGTGATTGGGCTGTGCTACGGGTTTGAGGTTTTCCTGGTGCATCCGGACTGGCATCGCGCGTTTGTGGCGACGATTCTGCCGACGTTCGATATACATCATGGGACTGTAGCACTAAAGGGCAGCGTGTTCGCCGCCGTGGGGATGCTGGGTGCGACGGTGATGCCGCACGTGATCTATCTGCACTCGGCGCTGGTGCAGCCGCGGCTGAATGAATTGGAGCCGGCGAGCAAGAAGGCGCGGCCGGGGATGCTACGGAAGTACCTGAGGTTTGAGCTGGTGGATGTGTTTGTGGCGATGAACGGGGCGTGGCTGATCAACTCCGCGATGATCATTATGGCGGCGGTGGTGATGTACAAAGGGCCGACATACTATCCGACGATCCAGGACGCGTTCCACACGCTGGGACCGCTGCTTGGACGAGGGGCGGCGGTGGTGTTTGCGGTGGCGCTGCTGTGCTCTGGGCTGTCGAGCTCGACGGTGGGGGTGATGGCGGGGCAGGTGATTATCGAGGGCTTTCTGAATATTAAGTTCCCGATTTTTCTGCGGCGATTTATCACGGTGATTCCGGCGCTGATCGTGATTGGGATTGGCAGCGATCCACTGAAGATTCTGAATGACTCGCAGGTGTTGCTTAGCTTTACGCTCCCTGCGGCGCTGATTCCGCTGCTGCTACTGACGAACCGGGCTGGAGTGATGGGAGAGTTTCGGAGCGCACTGCGGATGAAGGTTGCGGGTTGGACGGTGGCGGGGATTATTCTGGCGCTGAATGCGGTGCTGCTGGTGGAGATGGCGATGGGCTGAGGAAAGCCGGGGGCGAAAAGAGAAGGGCTCGCCTTGGTGGCGAGCCCTTCTTGTTTGGGTTGGAGTGGTAGGTTAGTGCGGCTTATTATCTCCGTGCGGCGCTGGCTGCTGATGCTGCTGCTGCTGCGGAGCGGGGCGCGACTGTTGCTGTGGTGCGGGACGGCTCTGCGGTTGCGGCGCTGGCCTCGATTGTTGCTGGGGAGCAGGCCGGGCTTGCTGTGGTGCGGGCCGAGCTTGCGGTGCAGGTCGCGACTGTTGCTGGGGCGCCGGCCGGGCTTCTGGTGCTGGGCGCTGCTGCGGTGCGGGCCGTGTCTGGGGTTGCGGGGCGGGGCGGGCTTCAGGCGCTGGCCGCGTTTGCGGAGCGGGCCGGGTTTGCGGCTGCGGTGTAGGGCGCGTCACGGGAGCGGGCCGTGTTTCAGGAGTAGGGCGGGTTCCGGGGTTTCCGGGCATCGGGCGCTGCTGACTTCCGGGTTGGCCGGTTGCAGGCCTGGCAGGCTGCGTCGCGGGTTGACCTGGGCGCTGCTGGCCGCCGTTGACTGGGCGCGCCGCGTTCTCACGAGTCACCTGGGCCTGTTGCTTATCGCGTATCACGGCCGGGGGTGTCGCCGCTATGGGACGAGTGGCGGCGATTGGCCTGGCCTGGGCAATGTCGGCGGGCCTGCCATGGTTGGCGGAGTAGAACTGCTGCTTATTCTGGGCGGCTGCCTGAGCCACTTGACGCTGCTCTGGAAGGGCCGCGGTGCGGAATTGGCGGGAGGCGGCCAATTCAGAGGGGCGTGGCTGGACGTTGATGCCGCCGCGTCCGCCGTTGTAGCTCACGGTATTTCGGGGGCGACCGGTGTAGGTGACGTTGTTATAGACAACCGTGCGGTTGTAGACGTACGTGGTGCGGCCAACGTTGGTGACACTGCGGTTGTAGTAGAAGTTATTGTGGTTCCAGTAGCCACCGAAATAGCCGATGCCAATGTAGCCGAAGCCGTAGTCGACACCACCGTAGTAGCCGATGTGGGCGCCCCAGTAACCGCGATGGAAGCCATAGCGCCCGCCGTAGTAGCCCCAGTAGGGAGGGGTCCAGAGAGCGCCGTAATAGGGGGGCGGGCACCAAACGCCGGGAACCCAGTAGTAGCCTCCGGGACCCCATGCCCAGTAGCCGGGTGTCCACATGTAATTGACTTCGGGGGCGGGTGGTTGATCGTACTGAGGTAGCGGGGGCGGGGGCTGGTCGGCGTATTCGTCGACGGCGTCTTGGCCGGCGTCCTCTGCGGCCTGATCCTGATCGTTGTAACCCTGGACGATGGGGGCGGGCTGCTGCTGGTTGCTTTCGGGCTGCTGCTGATAGGTTTCGCCCTGCTGTTGCGGAGTATATGAGGAGTTTGAGCCGAGAACCTGGGTGCTGGAGGCTGGCGCAAGGTTGGCGTCGGCGGGGTCGGCGTCGCCGCTGGTAGGAGCGGTGCCATCGTTGATGGCTGCGGTATTCGCGGCGTTGGCCGAGCTGTTCTTGCAGCCTACGAAGCAAACGGCGAGCAAGGCGGATGCGCTGATGAGGCCAAACGTACGTACAAGCGTGCGGTTTGTCATGGTCGTTCTAACTCCGGCGCGGCACAAAAGTTGCTGATGGTAGGCGCGCATTGTCGTTGAGATGCAAGGAGTTGGGTTGGAGGCTGTTCATTCCCAACATTTTGCGGGGAAATGGGCAAAAGGGCCACGCCAAAGGTGAGCTTGTGAGCGTAAAATTTCTTGCATGCACGATGGTGTTGCCCAGATGCGCGCATATGACGTGACCCGGTCACGTAAGGTGAAGCGGTTTCGACGGGGCCGCCGTGATCGCGGCCGTTCCTGCTAAGACCGAGCAGTTGTTGAGCGAGACCCTCTCCCGCACAAGATGAATTCCAGCCGCGCGCGATTTTTCGGTGCGCGGCTACGCCACGAAACGCGACGCACATCCATTCGTTCCAGCCAAACAGGAGAAAAGAGCAATGCCGAACACGACGCATGCGAACACGACACACCCCAACAGCTTTAAGGCTGCCGCCACACTGGAGAGCGGCGCAAAGAAAGTGAACTACTACAAACTGAGCGCGCTCGAAGGTGTGAACCTCGCGCGCTTGCCGTACTCACTCAGGATTCTGCTCGAGAACCTGTTGCGCTGCGAGGACGGCAAGACCGTGACCGCGGATGACATTCGGTTTCTGGCGAGCTGGGATCCGAAGGCTGAGCCGTCGCGCGAGATTGCGTTTATGCCGGCGCGCGTGCTGATGCAGGATTTTACGGGCGTGCCGGCGGTGGTGGATCTGGCGGCGATGCGCGACGCGATGAAGGCGCTGGGTGGCGGGCAGGCGGAGATCGAGAAGATCAATCCGCTGGTGCCGGCAGAGCTGGTGATTGACCACTCCGTGCAGGTGGATGAATACGGCAGCGCGTACTCGTATGACTTGAATGCGGCGCTGGAGTTTACGCGCAACCGTGAGCGGTATGCGTTTTTGAAGTGGGGGCAGACGGCGTTCCATAATTTTTCGGCGGTGCCGCCGGGGATGGGAATCTGTCACCAGGTGAATCTGGAGTATTTGGCGCGAGTGACGTTTACGAAGACGGAGGCGGACGGCAGCGTGACGGCGTATCCGGATACGTTGGTCGGAACGGACTCGCACACGACAATGATCAACGGGCTGGGCGTGCTGGGATGGGGCGTTGGCGGCATTGAGGCAGAGGCTGCGATGCTGGGACAGCCGGTGAGCATGCTGGTGCCGCAGGTGGTTGGGTTCCGGCTGGAAGGCAAGTTGAAGGAAGGTACTACGGCGACAGATTTGGTTCTTACTGTTACAGAAGCGCTGCGCAAGCACGGTGTGGTGGGCAAGTTTGTGGAGTTCTACGGGCCTGGGATTAGCGAGCTGCCACTGGCGGATCGCGCGACGATTGCGAACATGGCGCCGGAGTATGGAGCGACGTGCGGGATCTTTCCAGTGGACGCGGAGACGTTGAAGTATCTGCGGCTGACGGGACGGAGCGATGAGCAGATTGCGCTGGTGGAGGCTTATTACAAGGCGCAGGGATTGTTCCACACGGTGGGTGCTCCGGAGGCCGAGTACAGCGCGACGCTGTCGCTGGATTTGAGCACGGTCGAGCCGAGCGTGGCGGGGCCGAAGCGGCCGCAGGATCGGGTGTTGCTGTCGCAGACTCCGAAGAGCTTTGCTTCGAAACTGCCGGAGCTGCAGGGTCCGAACGCGAACAAGAGCGTGGTGCGGCAGATGGTGCGCTGGGAGGGCGAGGGCGGGCATGCGTCGAAGGGCGGCGAGCTGGAGAGCTCGGTTGGCGTGATGGAGGCAGAGGGCGATGACGACGCGATGCACTCAGTGGAGAGGCGGTTCGGGGTAAATCCGGAGAAGTATCTCAGTGATGGCTCGATTGTGATTGCCGCGATTACTAGCTGCACGAACACGTCGAATCCTTACGTGATGGTGGCGGCGGGTCTGCTGGCGAAGAAGGCGGTGGAGGCTGGGCTGACGATGCCGCCGTGGGTGAAGACGTCGCTGGCGCCGGGATCGCGCGTGGTGACGGACTATTACACCCGGGCGGGGCTGCTGAAGTATCTGGATGCGCTGCGGTTCAACGTGGTCGGATATGGCTGTACGACGTGCATTGGGAACTCGGGACCGCTGCCTACGGATGTGTCGAAGGCGATTGAAGAACATGGGCTGGTTGCGGTGTCGGTGCTGAGCGGCAATCGGAACTTTGAGGGTCGGATCTCGCCGGAGGTAAGGGCAAATTATTTGATGAGTCCGCCGCTGGTGGTGGCGTATGCGCTGGCTGGACACATCTCGCATGACTTCGATCATGATGCGCTGGGTACGGGCAAGGATGGCCGACGGGTTTACCTGAAGGACATCTGGCCGTCCCAGAAAGAGGTGTCGGATACAGTGGCGAGTTGCATTGATTCGACCATGTTCCGGACGCAATATGCGACGGTGAGCGATGGCGATACCAACTGGCAGCACCTGAAGTTTCCGCTAGGCGAGACGTATGGATGGGAGAAGGATTCCACGTACATCCGGAAGGCTCCTTACTTTGATGGCATGCCGGCGACGCCCGCGGAGGTGAAGGACATTGCCGATGCGCGGGTGCTGGCGGTGCTGGGCGATTCGGTGACGACGGACCATATCTCTCCGGCGGGATCGATTAAGCTGAACGGGCCGGCAGGGCAGTATCTTACCGAGCATGGGGTGAAGCCTTCGGACTTCAACTCGTATGGATCGCGGCGCGGAAACCATGAAGTGATGGTGCGCGGAACATTTGCCAATGTGCGGCTGCGCAACAAGCTGGCTCCGGGAACGGAAGGCGGCGTGACGCGGTTGCTGCCAGAGGGAACGGGCATGAGCATCTACGACGCCAGCGTCGAGTATGCGAAGCGGGGAACGCCGCTGGCGATTCTTGCCGGTAAGGAGTACGGGTCGGGTTCGAGTCGGGACTGGGCTGCAAAGGGCCCATGCTTGCTGGGGATTCGGTTTGTGATTGCGGAGAGCTATGAGCGCATTCATCGGTCGAACCTGGTGGGGATGGGGATTCTGCCGCTGCAGTTTGAGGCGGGCGCGAGCGTGGAATCGCTTGGATTGACGGGCGAAGAGACGTTCACGCTGGGGACGAAGCCGGGCGAACTGAAGGGGATGCTGGACTCGAAGTTTGAGGGCGGCAAGACGCTCACGGTGGTTGCGACGGCGGCCGATGGGAGCAAGAAGACGTTCCCGGTGATGGTGCGTATCGATACGCCGCAGGAGATCCTCTACTATCAGCACGGAGGGATTTTGCAGTACGTGCTGCGTCAGTTGGCGGGGAAGGCGTAAACCGGTAACCACAGTCGCAAATAACCAGGTAGGGAACGGACGGCGAGCCAGTGGTTTGGGCTCGCCGTTTTCGGTTGGGGAGTGCTGCGTTCAGGGGTAGCATGGAGGGGATGCTGACGGAGAGCTCAGAGCCGACGCTGTATCTGCCGGAGATTCTCGCGCATACGCGCGCCGTGGTGGCGGAACGGAAGGCGGCGGCGGACATGCGTTCGCTGGAGGCGGCGGCGGCGCGGCATGTGCCGCGTGGCTTTGCGCGGGCGCTACGGGCGCGCAGTGGGCGTGGGGCGGCGGTGATTGCGGAGTTGAAGAAGGCGTCGCCGTCGAAGGGGCTGATCCGGGAGATGTTTGAGCCGGTGGAGATTGCGCTGCAGTTGGAGGCAGGCGGAGCGACGGCGCTGTCGGTGCTGACCGATGAGAAGTTCTTTCAGGGCTCGCTGGAGAACCTGCGGCGAGCAAGTGCGGCGGTGTGGCTGCCGTGCCTGCGCAAGGACTTTATGGTGGATGAGTTTCAGATGCTGGAGGCGCGGGCGAATCGTGCCGATGCGATTCTGCTGATTGTGGCGGCGCTGACGGATGCGGAGTTGAAGAGGCTGCGGGCAAGTGCGCGGTCGTATGGCCTGGATGTGTTGTGCGAGGTGCATGATGCGGAGGAGTTGGAGCGCGCGTTGCAACTGGAGTGTGAGTGTGTGGGTGTGAACTGCCGTGATCTGCGGACGTTTGAGGTGTCGCTGGCGCGCGCGTGCGAGCTGGCGGACAAGCTGCCGAAGAGTGCGGTGCGCGTGGCGGAGAGTGGGATCCATACGCAGGCGGATATGCGGCGGCTGAGTGCGGCGGGGTATGAGGCGTTTTTGATTGGGGAGTCGCTGATGCGGGAGTCGAGGCCGGGTGGGGCGTTGGCGTCTCTATTGCGTGGTTCGAACTAAGCATGTTCATAAAAATTTGCGCGAACACGAATTTGGAAGATGCGCGCCTGGCCGCGGAGTTGGGCGTGGATGCGGTGGGGTTTGTGTTTGCGCCTAGCAAGCGAAGAGTGACCCCGGAGCAGGTGGCGGAGATTACGCGCGAGCTTCCGGCGGATTTGGCGAAGGTGGGTGTGTTTACGTCGACCGATGCGGCAGAGATTGTGCGGACGGCGAAGGTTGCGGGGTTGACCGCGGTGCAGTTGCATAGCAGGTTTGATCCGAAGCTGGTGGATGCGATCAATGCTGGAAGTGGTGGCGTTTTGCATGTGGTGCAGGTGGTCGACGTTCGGGTGGGAATGGAGATGGAGGAGCTGCGGTCGGTGTTGACGGCGGTGTTGTCGCATCCGTATGTGCTGGTCGCGCTGCTGGATGCGTCACATGGCGGCGTGTCCGGGGGGACTGGGAGGAGCTTTGATTGGGAGCGCACGGCGGCAGAAGTGCTCGCGGTGCAGGAGGCGACGGGCGGGTGGGTGATCGTCGCTGGCGGGTTGAATGCGGAGAATGTTGGCGAGGCGATTGCTGCGTTTGCGCCGTGGGGCGTGGATGTGGCGAGCGGGGTGGAGAGTGCGCCGGGGAAGAAGGATCCGGAGCGGCTGCGGGCGTTTGTGGCGGCGGCGCGGGCGGCGGCATCAGGGAAAAGCTAGTTGCAGAGGGTCGGGCGCCGGTGTACATTGAAACCCATGAAGTTTTTCTTCAGCCCGCGATTTACCCCGTCGTACCGCTACTGGCCTATCGTAGCGGCATCGGTGGAGTAGCATCGTATGGACTGAAGTGTAGAGCCTGCGATTTCTAGATTCCCCGAGCCGCGACCTCCAAGGTTGCGGCTTTCGTGTTTTACGGCAGTGATGAGGATGGAATGGATATGGGCACTACTGCATCGATGACTCGGCCGGCGGGTGTGGCGGCAAATAGTACGCCGGGAAGATTTGGCGCGTATGGCGGGCGATATGTTCCGGAGACGCTGATGGCGGCACTGTTGGAACTGGATGCTGCGTATGCGGAGGCGCAGGCGGATGCTGCGTTTCATGCGGAGCTGGATGGGTTGCTGAAGGATTATTGCGGGCGTCCGACGCCGCTGTATTTTGCGAAGCGGCTGACCGAGACGCTCGGGGGCGCGAAGATTTATTTGAAGCGCGAGGACCTGCTGCATACGGGAGCGCACAAGATCAACAATGCGCTGGGGCAGGTGATGCTTGCTCGGCGGATGGGGAAGAAACGGATTATTGCGGAGACGGGCGCTGGGCAGCATGGGGTGGCGACGGCGACGGTGTGTGCGCTGTTTGGGCTGGAGTGCGTGGTTTATATGGGCGAGGAGGACATGCGGCGGCAGGAGCTGAATGTTTTCCGGATGCGGCTGCTTGGTGCGGAGGTGCGTGGTGTGGGGTCGGGGTCGGCGACGTTGAAGGACGCGATCAATGAGGCGATGCGCGACTGGGTTACGAATGTACGAAGCACGTTTTATATTCTGGGGAGCGCGCTGGGGTCGCATCCGTATCCGACGATGGTGCGGGATTTTCAGCGCGTGATTTCGAAGGAGATGAAGCGGCAGATTTTGGAGCATGAGGGGCGGTTGCCGGATGTGGTGATTGCTTGCGTTGGTGGGGGATCGAATGCGATTGGTGCGTTCTATGAATTTTTGCCGGAGCCGAATGTTGCGCTGATTGGCGTGGAGGCCGGCGGGCGGGGGATGGCGCTGGGCGAGCACGCGGCGCGGTTTGCGCCCAATGGCGGCGGGGTCCCGGGGGTGTTGCAGGGGACGTACAGCTATGTGCTGCAGGATGCGGCGGGACAGATTGCGGCGACGCACTCGGTGAGCGCGGGACTGGATTATGCGAGTGTGGGGCCGGAGCATGCGATGCTGCATGACTCGGGGCGCGCGACGTATACCTCGGCCACCGATGACGAGGCGTTGGCGGCGGTGAAGGTGTTGTCACGGACGGAGGGGATTATTCCGGCGCTTGAGAGTGCGCATGCGGTGGCCGAGGTGATGAAGCTGGCTCCGAAGATGGGAAAAGAGAAGATTGTGATTGTGAATGTTAGCGGGCGCGGCGATAAGGATATTGGGATTTTGACGCGCGAGATGGATTTGACCGGCACACAGGGAGACCGCGTATGAGTATCGTTCATCACGATGTGCGATCACTGGTCTCTGAGTGGATCGACAGTTGGAATCGGCGGGATCTGGACGGCATCATGGCGCATTATGCCGATGGTGTCGTCTTTGAGGCAAACACAGTTGTCACGCGCTGGAACCGGCCAGATGGTCGTCTGCATGGCGCAGGGGATCTGCGCGAGCACTTTCGCCGCGGACTGGAGCTCGCGCCTTCACTGTACTTTACCTTGGAAAGCGTATTCACTTCGCCCAGTGGTTACGCTGCGCTTTACCGTCGCGATAACGGTAATCGTGTGTTGGACGTAGTGGAGCTTAACGAAGAATCCAAAGCTATCAACGTCAAGGCCTTCTACGTTGAGGAACAGTCCTGACATGCCTATTCACTTTCACAATAAGCCTGGTCTAGTTATTTACTTCACAGCGGGAGATCCCGATCTTGCGGCGACGCGGGATATGGCGCTGGCGGCTATTGATAATGGAGCGGATGTGATTGAGCTGGGCGTGCCGTTCAGTGATCCACTGGCGGATGGGCCGGTGATTCAGCGGGCTAGTGAGCGGGCGGTCGCGAAGGGGACGCGGCTTACGGATGTGCTGGGGATCTGTAAGGAAATTCGGGCGGCGCGGGCTGAGGCTGGGATTATTTTGTTCAGCTATCTGAACCCGGTGTTGCAGATGGGGTTGGAGACGTTTGCGAAGGCCGCGAAGGAGGCGGGCGCGGATGGGGTGTTGCTGACCGATATGATCGTCGAAGAGGCGGGGGAATATCTCAAGGTTATGCATGCGACGGGGCTGATGCCAGTATTCCTGGCGGCGCCGACGTCGCCGGATGAGAGGTTGAAGGCGATTGCGGAGAACTCGCAGGGGTTTGTGTATGCGATCTCGCGGGTGGGGATTACGGGGACGCAGACGGAGCTGGCGTTGGATGCGAAGGGGCTGGTGGAGCGGTTGAGGAAGTTTACGAAGCTGCCGATCGCACTGGGCTTTGGGGTGTCGACGCCGGAGCATGTGCGGGCTGTGGGAGAGTTTGCCGATGCGGCGGTGGTGGGCAGCGCGGTGGTCGGATTGATCGAGAAAGCTACATCGGAAGGGCGTGCGGGGGATGTTCCGCGGGCGGTTGGAGAGTTTGTTCGCAGCTTGTGCGGCGGAGTGAAAAGCGCATGAAAGCGGCGGGCAACACGTATCATTATGTCGGGCCATTGAACGCGCGGCGGATATTGGTTCCGCGTCCTACCCCAGTCTGGAAAGCAGTTGCAGGGACCAATTTCCAGACTAGCTTTGCAGGCACAACTATCTTCGCGAGCACAGAACGCTCGCTGCATGAGGCAGCATGGATATTTCGGATTGGCGGGACAAGATTGATGGGCTGGACGAGCAGATCGTTCGGTTGCTTTCTCAACGAGCGGCAGCGGCGGTTGAGATTGGGAAATTGAAGGCAAAGATCAACGTTCCGATCTATGAGCCGATGCGGGAGCAGACTGTATTTGACCACGTGCGGAGTGTGAATCCGGGACCGCTTACGGACGCACAGGTGCAGGACATTTATGAACGGGTGATGGACGTGATGCGTGCGCTACAGCGTCAGCAGCCGTGATTCGAGATTTGCAGACGCGGTGTCGGGTTGTAGGCCGCGCGGCCAGGCAGTGAAAATTTTATTGAGGACTACAGAGGGATCCAGTGATGATCGTCGCGATGCAGGACCAAGCCACCGATGAACAGATACAGCATGTGATTGAGCGGATGGTTGAGTTGGGATTCAATGTCCACCGGACAACGGGTGAGACGCAGACAATTCTTGCGGGCGTGGGAACGCCGGCGCACTTTGAGGTGACGGAGTTCCAGGTGCTGTCGGGTGTGCACCAGGCGTACCGGATCTCGTCGCCGTACAAGCTGGCGGGACGTGGATTCCGGCCGGAGGGAACGCGGATTACGTTTCCGAATGGGCTGGTTGTGGGCGGCGACGAGGTCGTCATCATGTCCGGGCCGTGCTCGGTGGAGAGCCGCGAGCAGATTCGCCTTAGTGCGCAGCAGGTGGCGGCGGCGGGTGCACAGTTTTTGCGTGGCGGCGCGTTCAAGCCGCGCAGCTCGCCGTATAGCTTCCAGGGGATGGGGCTGGAAGGGCTGAAGTTGCTGCGTGAGGTGTCCGATGAGTTTGGGTTGCTGGTGATCACCGAGGTGATGGAGATCTCGCAGATTGAGTTGATGCTGCCGTACATCGATTGCTTCCAGGTGGGCGCGCGCAACATGCAGAACTTCAATCTTCTGCGCGAGCTTGGTCATGTGCGCAAGCCGGTGCTGCTGAAGCGCGGAATTGCGGCGACGATTGAAGAGGTGCTGCTCAGTGCTGAGTACATTCTGTCCGGCGGCAACTACGACCTGATGCTGTGCGAGCGCGGCATTCGCACGTTCGAGACGTACACGCGGAATACGTATGATGTGTCGGCGATTCCAGTGCTGAAGAAGCTCACTCATCTGCCGGTGTTGGGCGATCCGTCGCACGGCGTGGGCAAGCGGGATTTGGTTCCGCCGATGGCGCTGGCGAGCGTGGCTGCTGGAGCGGACGGGTTGCTGATGGAGATGCATCCGAATCCTGATAAGGCGCTGTCGGATGGCGCGCAGTCGTTGTATCCGGAGCAGTTGACGAAGCTGGTGGAGAAGCTGCGCAGGCTGGCGCCGATTGTTGATCGCACGATTGCACCGGCTGTGTCGCAGATTCATGCTTAGGGTTCTCCAGGAGAAGACGTTGCATCGGATTGTCGTTAAACTCGGAACGAATGTGATTATGCGGCACGACGGAAAGGTTGCGCTGGGGCTGCTTTGCGGGCTGGTGGAGCAGGTTGCCGAGCTGCGGGCGCAGGGCATCGAGGTGCTGCTGGTGAGCTCCGGCGCGGTGGGCCTGGGGATGGAGCGACTGGGGTTGCTGGAGCGGCCAACGGTTGTGGCGCAGATCCAGGCTTGCGCGGCGATTGGGCAGTCGCGGCTGATGTCGTTGTATGACGATGCGTTCGATCGGCTGGGGTGTCCGATTGCGCAGGTGCTACTGACCGAAGACGACTTTCGCGATGCTACGCGGCATGCGAATTTGCGCGCTGCGCTGGATGCGCTGCTGACGATGGGCGTGATTCCGATCGTGAATGAGAACGATACGGTGTCGACGATTGAGCTGGATCGGGCGACGGATTTGCGGCCTCGGGAGAGAATCTTCGGCGACAACGATAAGTTGTCGGCGTTGCTTCTGAAGCATATTGGTGGGGATTTGCTGGTGCTGTTGTCGGATGTGGATGGTTTGTATGACCGCAATCCGACGGAGGCTGGGGCTTCCGTGCTCGCGCATGTGGATACAGTGGACGACAGAATCCTGGCGCTGGCGGATGGGGTGAATGGACGCGGGCGCGGGGGGATGATCTCGAAGCTGGAGTCGGCGCGCATTGTGCTACATGCGGGCAAGCAGGTGATTATTGCCAATGGCCGGACGCCGCGTGTGCTGGAGCGAATTGTGGCGGGCGAGAGGGTGGGCACGCTGTTTGCCGCTGTCCCCGAACGAGGACGGGAGCCCATGCAGGAGAAGGTTGCGCGATGAGCCCGGTAGCTGCTACGCCTGAGAGTGGGCAGTGCGTGCGGGCGATGGCCGAGGCGGCGAAGAGTGCTTCGCGAGTACTCGCGGCGCTGGATGAAGTGAAGAGGAATGCTGCGCTGGAAGCTATGGCGCAGGCCGTCGAGCGGGCGAGTGCGGATTTGCTTGCTGCGAATCTTGAGGATGTGCGTGCCGAGGGTGGGAACTTAAGTACAGCTACCTTGGCGCGGCTGAAGTTGGATGAGGGCAAGCTTGCGGAGATGGCGGAGCAGGTGCGATCGGTTGCGCGATTGCCGGATCCGCTGGGGCGAAGGCTCGATGCGATTGAGCTGGATGAGGGACTTAATCTTACGAAGATCAGCGTGCCGTTGGGCGTGCTGGCAGTGATCTTTGAGGCGCGGCCGGATGCGGTGACACAGATTGCGGCGCTGGCGATCAAGAGTGGAAATGCCGTGTTGCTGAAGGCGGGTAAAGAGGTGGAGAGGACGGCGGGGGTGCTGGTGCGGGTGCTGCGCGAGGCGCTGGTGGGGAAGGGATTGCCGGCGGATGCGGTGTCGTTGGTGGTGGGGCGGGAGCGGGTGCAGGAGTTGCTGGGGATGCATGGGCTGGTTGATTTGGTGATCCCGCGGGGGTCGAAGGAACTGGTGGAGTATGTGCAGGCGAATACGCGGATTCCGGTGCTGGGGCATGCGGAGGGCGTTTGCCATATCTACGTGGATGAGAGTGCGGATGAGGGGTTGGCGCTAAGGGTGATTGAGGACGCGAAGACCGATTATCCGGCCGCGTGCAATGCGGTGGAGACCGTGCTGGTGCATCGGGCAATTGCGGCGGAGTTTCTGCCGAGGCTGGCGGAGCGGCTAAGGGCGAAGGGCGTCGGGCTGCATGGGGATGCGACGGTGCGGGAGTTGCTGCGTGGGGTCGAGGTAGAGGCGGTTGCGGATTGGCATACGGAGTACGGCGAGCTGGCGGTTTCGCTGGGTGTGGTCGCAGGCGTGGAGGAGGCGATGGAACATATCCATGCGCATGGGTCGTCGCACACGGAGAGCATTGTGGCCGAGGACAAGGTTGTGGCCGAGAGGTTTTTGCGGGAGGTGGATGCGGCGAGCGTGATGCATAACGCGTCGACACGGTTTGCCGATGGGTTTCGGTATGGCTTCGGCGCGGAGGTGGGGATCAGCACGAGCAAGCTGCATGCGCGCGGACCGGTTGGGCTGGAAGGGTTGACGACATATAAGTATGTGTTGCGTGGGACTGGGCAGGTCGCGGGAGATTATCGGGTTGGCGAGGGACAGGCGGTTGCCGCGCGGGCGTTTACGCATCGTGCTTCCAAGAGACAGGGAGAGGCGCGATGAGCCAAGGGCAGAATCCGATGAAGCGGGTGCTGATTGTCGGGACTGGGTTGATTGGGGCTTCGGTGGGACTGGCTCTGAAGGCGAATGGGTTTGAAGGCGAGATCGTTGGATGGGATGCGAACGTGGAGGAGTTGGAGACCGCGTTTATGCGAGGGGCGATCGATCGAAAACTGACGAAGGGCGAAGCGCTCGATCCGGATATAGCGGACGTCTTCGTGCTCGCAACGCCAGTGCTTCCGATACTGGACTGGATGCAGCCGTTGGCCGCTGGACTGCACGAGAGCCAATTTGTAACGGATGTTGGCAGCACCAAGCGCGAGATCGCGGCAATGGCTTCGAAGCTGTTCAATCAACCGGGACGAGCGCGATTTTTGCCGGGACATCCGATGGCGGGCAAAGAATCAGGCGGCGCCGCGCTCGCCGAAGCAACACTTTTCAATGGAGCAACGTGGTTGTTCACTCCTTCCTTCGGGGAGTACACCCCGAATCCTGATGCGTTGGCACTTGAGATGGAGTGGCGGAAGTCTGTGGTGAGGATGGGCGCGGTGATGCGGGAGATGGAGCCGGCTCGGCATGATGAGGTTTGCGCGTGGGTGAGTCATCTGCCGCAGATGGTGTCGACTGCGATGAGCGCGATGCTGGAGGACGAGTTCGCGGACGACCGCGAAGGGATGGCCGCGGTGCAGGCGATTGGCGGTCGGGCGCTGCGGGAGATGACTCGGCTGGGCGCTAGCCCGTACAGCATGTGGCGGGATGTCGCGATGACGAATCCTAAGGCGATTGCGGAGACCCTGGCGGCGATGGAGCAGCGGCTGGCGCATGTGCGGGAGAATTTGAAGACTCCCGAGTTGCGGGATGAATTTGCCAAGGCGAATAAGTTTCGGGCGACGCGGGCATAGGTACCCCCCCCATACTTGTCACGTAAGCGGTTCATAACAAGCCGGTTAAGTATCAAAAGCACCCCCTTGGGTAGGAGGACACTGCCTGCAAAGTAGTGCATTGTGGAGGGTTAGAGGCAAAGTACCCCTTTCAAAAGGGTTAGCGCCGCAGGATGTTGGGGTGGTGGCTGGCTTTTTTGTGCCTACTCTATTGTAGCGAGCGGGTGGGGGTAAGTATGCCAGGTTTTGAAAATATAAATCGCCAATGGGCATAGGGGTTTGGCGTTTTTTGGGTGGTTTAAGGGCTTGACAAGGTCCTGCGCGGACGGCGGGAAGCTTCGAGTGGCTGATGGGGAGGTCATTTTATCGAAAAAAGGCTTGACTCAAATGACTCCCGGTGGGAGTATGCCTTGCAAGTCTTTGAAGAGGTCCATGAACGTTATGACTGCGGGGCAATAATCCTCCTTTCGAACTGAATTGCGGGCCGGGGATGGATGTCACCATGGGGACGCTCATCGTGGATCAAAAGCGATGGTTTTCAACTTCGGGACGCAGTAGCGATCGAGAGCGCGGATTCTGACTTGCTTTCATCGTGAGGCAAACGGCTCTTCCAGTTGGCAGGTAATTTGAGGAGGATCACTTATGGATGCCCGATTTCGTCCGGTCTATGCGCGTCTCTACTGGAACTATCCGACACTCGACGCGGCTTCTCGCTTATTCCCGGTTACAGAATCACCCTGGGATTTTGCAGAGTTCCTAGTGGGAAGAATCGAGGCGATGCAGTTGAGGCGCGAGGCGGCCGGATCGGCATTATTGAGGGAAGATGCAAAGTACTTGTTGTTGACAGTGTTTACCCAGATGATCTACATGCCCATGGCGCTGGCATCGCGCAAGGACGGTGCCAGGTCGTACGACCTGGCGGACATCGGGGAAATCCGGCAGCTGATAGCAGCCGATTTAGAGACTCTGACGCAAGCCGCTGCTGAGGATGAGGAGCGCCTGATTACAGCTCATGCAATTTTAAATGCGCTGCCGAAGATTTGGCGCGAACTGCGCACCGGAGAGACCAGATTATGGGAGACCTATCAGGAAAATCAAGTGGAGATCAACACGCCGCAAAGGCTGTAACCTGCTCGTCCGTAGACGACCAGCGAGCAGCAGCGGCAATTGTAACGTCACTGTCTGGCTACGTGCTTACTGGTTCGCTTGCGATCATTGGCGCAGAGATTGCGATCTTTGCTTTGCTGGTGGATAAAGGTCGATACCCGTGGTGGCTTTTTGCTCTTTATGCGTTGACCTTCGTGATTCTGCTGACGAGTTGCTACGTGGGCGGGATGGGTGTGGACAGGATAGCGGGAAAGGGATTCCGAGGAACGTGGAGCCTTAGTCCTGGCGGCCTGTTCAATCAGCAACTCGTGCTAACCCTGATCGGGATCGCTTTTTTTGTGTTGTCGATCGTGCTCACGGAGTGTGTCAAGTGGCATGAGGAAGCATCGAAAGCTTGTTCTTAGGTCGGACATGCGGTGGGTCGGGGCGGCCTTTCGGTGGCGCGTGGGACGGTGCGGGGGCGGCGTCGCTCGTGGTGCTGCGCGGGGTTTCGGTTAGAATCTGGGAGGAAAGGTTGGTGTTGGGATGAGCTCGAAGAAGGATTCTTGGATTGATCGGTGGTGGCCGCTGTTGGTGATTACGTTTGGGGTTGGGTGCGTGGGGATTTTGGTGCTGTTTCACCCGTCGTACTAGGCAGGGCCCAGGGTTCAGGGACGTGCGTGGAGAAGCAGATTCCCAAAGGGAATGACAGAAAGAAAAGCAAAGGCGACGGCCAGAGCCAATGCAGGGGTCTCTCCGCTACGCGCTCCGGTCGAGATGACGAGCTGGTGGGTGGGGGACTGGCCTGGGCTAGCGGGAACGGGTTTTGGCGCTGGGGGCTGGGGGAGGGTAGTTGGGCTTGCGGCGGGCGGCCTTGAAGACGGCGGGCGCGGTGTCGGGCCTGGGAGTTAGGTCGATGGTGCGGTGAGCTTCTACGGCGTCGGCCAGCGCATACTTTAGTTTTTCGATGCCTTCGCCGGTGACGGCTGAGATTAAATAGAGCGGCAGCTTCTTTCGCTTGGCAAAGGTGTTTAGCTTCTTGAGCTTGGCGGGATTGGCCACGTCGGCTTTGGCGGCGACCAGGACAGTGGGCTTCGCGGCGAGGGCAGGGTCGAAGGATTTGAGTTCGGCGGTGATGACGTTGTAGTCGTCCACGGGATCGGGACGGGCGCTGCCGCTGGTGGAGTCGGCTGCATCGGAGACGTCGATGAGGTGGGCGAGGACGCTGGTGCGTTCGATGTGTTTGAGGAACTGGACGCCGAGGCCGGCGCCGAGATGCGCGCCTTCGATGAGGCCCGGCATGTCCGCTACGGTAAAGGATTTTTCGTAGGGAGCGTCGCCGATCTGGACGACGCCGAGGTTCGGCTCGAGGGTGGTGAAGGCGTAGTTGGCGATCTTGGGGCGGGCCGCGGAGAGGCGCGAGATGAGCGTTGATTTGCCGACGTTGGGGTAGCCTACGAGGCCGACGTCGGCGAGGAGGCGTAGTTCGAGCCGGTAATTGTGGGCATCGCCGAGGCGGCCGAGTTCATGTTCGCGCGGGGCCTGATGGATGGAGGTGGCAAAGTGCTGGTTGCCGCGGCCGCCGCGACCGCCGCGGGCGATGACGATCTCGTCGTCGGCGTAGGTGAAGTCGTGGATGATTTCGCCGGTGTCGTCGTCGTAGAGGATGGTGCCGACGGGGACTTTGAGGACGGTGTGCTCGCCGGCGGCGCCGGACATGTTGGAGCCGAGGCCGTGGCCGCCGCGCTCGGACTTCCATTCGGGGTTGAAGCGGAAGTGGACGAGGGTGTTGTGGGAGAGCGAGGAGCGCATGAGGATGTCGCCGCCATGGCCGCCGTCGCCGCCGGAGGGGCCGCCGCGGGGAACAAATTTCTCGCGCCGGAAGGCCATGCAGCCATTGCCGCCATCGCCTGCCTTGATCCGGATTCGTGCTTCATCGATGAACATTAACGTGCCTCAACTCAAAGTTTACAGAAAGGAGGGTGGTTGGGCGGTATCCGGCCGTAATTGCGCGGGGATGGGCCGCGGAGGGCGAAAATTACAGTTCGTTCACAGGATTTCCATCGCCCGTCGCGTAAGTTAGAGACATACATCATCATGCTGGCGAGCACGAGACGCCAGCGGTCTTGTTTGCGGAGCAGGCAGGGCTGTTTTCTATCACCCCTTCGGGGAACGCTCCTGGGAGATCGTCGCGGCACCAGACGCAATGTCGGGTCGCAGAGTGAATCTCAGGACTACGTCGCAGCACACTTTCAGGAGGAACCGAATGTTGTTAAGGATAAGTGTTTCGCACAAGCTTTCAGCTTGGTGCGCAGCCGCTGTAGTTGGCTTTGCGGGCATGATGGCGAATGGCCAATCGACGACCCAGGGTGGCATTGCAGGAACGGTGGAAGACGTCACGAGCGCGGTAATCCCCGGCGCCGCCATCACGGTTCATAACGACGGGACCAATGCGGAGCAGCATCTGACAGCAGACAGCAGCGGCTACTTCAATGCCCCGCTGTTGGAGCCGGGCACCTATACGGTGACGATTACGGCTGCGGGGTTTGGCGACTTCAAGTCGAGCTCGGTGATTGTGCAGGTTGGACAGGTTACAAGTCTGGAGCCGCACCTGAAGGCGGGCGCTGCCAACCAGGTGGTGGAAGTTTCGGCGGAGACACCGGTGGTCAATCTCGAGTCACCCGACTTCACCTCGACTTTGAACAAGAAGGCTTTGGACAACGTGCCTATCAACAACCGCCGCTGGTCGAGCTTGGCGATGACGACGCCGGGTGTGGTGTCGGATGGAAATGGATATGGCCTGGTCAGCGTTCGCGGCATCAGCCCGATTTTGAATGACGTGCTGATCGACGGTGCGGACGATAACCAGGCGTACTACTCGGAAGAGCGCGGACGCACGCGTGAGGCGTATTCGACTTCGGCGAGTGCGGTACGCGAGTTCGCGGTGAACACCGGCGTGTATGGGGCAGAGTATGGGCGGGCAGCGGGCGCCGTGATCAACTCGGTTACCTCGAGCGGAACCAATCAGCTGCATGGCGAGGTTTACTTCTACGACCGCGAGAGCAAGTGGAATGCGTACAACTACTTCAGCAAGATTACGCCGGTTACTCCGAACGCCGACGGCGGATTTACGGTTGGTGCGCCGCAACCACTCAAGCCTGAGGATCTTCGCAAGATCTACGGGTTCACGGCCGGTGGTGCGCTGATCAAGAACAAGTTGTTCTGGATTTATACCTTCGACCAGCACCATCGGACGTTCCCTGGCGTCGCGGTGCCGAGCTCTCCCTCAACTTTTTACACGCTTCCTAATGCGACATTGCCGGAAGGAGCGACTTGCTTGAACACCGGCAATGGGTATCTCTCGGGCGACACGACCTCTGAGTCGACGGTGGACGCGCAGGTCTGCGTGCTGGCAGCACGGCAGGGAATCAGCTACGCGCAGGCGGCGGCGGATTGGAGCGCGGGAATCAGCGGCTTGAACAGCGACCTCGGCGTTGTGCCTCGGTTTGGCGACCAGGAGATCAATACGCCGAAGATTGATTGGCAGGTGAACCAGAAGGAACATGTCAGCTTCCTGTATCACCGTTTGCGCTGGGATTCCCCCGGCGGCGTGCAGACGACCGCTACGGATGATTACGGTGTCGATACCTGGGGCAACGACTTTGTGAAGCTGGACTACGGCGTGGCCAAACTAACCAGCCTGGTTTCGGCGAACATCAGCAACGAGCTGCTGTACCAGTACAGCCGCGAGCTGGACGACGAGACACAGCAACCGTACAGCGCGTACACGCTGGCCAATCTTGTTGGATCGACGGGCAATGTTCCTGAGGTCGCGGTGGACACGAGCGTGTTTGCGTACATCGGCTCGCCGTACTACTCGTATCGCAAGGCCCTGCCGGATGAACGCAAGTGGCAGGTTGGGGATGTGCTGCACTACAATCGCGGCAATCATACCTTCACGTTCGGTGGGGATGTGGTCCACAACTACGACCTGATCAACAATACCTACGAGAGCAATGGCGATTACAGCTATAGCTATCTCGGAAACTACATCAACGATTTGATCAACAAGACCAATGGATCGTCGACCTCAACCTGCGGCACGCAGACGGGTGAAAATCCCACGTCTGCGACGGCTACGGGATGGACCGGCAAGCTTCCTTGCTATGGAAGCTTTTACCAAGGGTTCGGCAACCCGGTCTTTGCGATCAGCACACTGGACTATAGCTTCTTTGCGCAGGACAACTGGAAAGTCAGCCCGCGGCTGACGTTGGAGCTCGGTGCGCGCTACGATTATGAATTCGTGCCACAGCCGGTGTCGAATCTGATTTCGGCGACGACGGGCTTTACGCCGTATGCGCAGTTGAGCAATCACCCCAGCGACAAGAACAACATCGGGCCACGTCTTGGTTTCTCCTACGATGTGTTCGGCGATGGCAAGACGGTGGTGCGCGGTGGCTATGGCATGTTCTATGGCCGGCTGACCAACGGTATTTTGTTGAACACACTGCTCACTACGGGCAGCCCGAATGGGCAGTACACGACGCTGGTCAAGCCGACGTATGCGAATCCTCCGACGTTGCCGGAAATCATTGGTTCGGGTTCGGCTCCTGCGCCGAGCTCGTACTATCTGGCGAAGAACCTCCAGAACCCAATGGTGCATGAGTACGACTTGATCGTGCAGCAAGAGCTGGGAAGAGGGACCGTGTTTTCGGTCAGCTATCTCGGAGCGCTTGGCCGGGAACTGACGAACTTCCTGGATTTGAACCTTGATCCAACGACGGTGGTTCCAGTGACGATCACGCTGAAGCCGTACGCCACCGGGGAGACGAACCTGGGACCGGCGGCAAAGCTGGGAACTTCGTTTGTGGTGCCCACTTATACAAAGTATGGCAACACAGCGATGTTTGGTCCGGCTGCAACCGCGTACCAGAACATCACGCAGGTAACCAGCAACGTGAACTCGAGCTACAACGCGTTTGTGGCGGAGATTCAGAACCACACCTTTCACAATCTCGAATTCGACTTCAACTACACTTGGTCGCATTCTCTGGATTACAGCCAGAATGCAACGACAACGACCTCGGCCAACAGCTGGTATGACCCGTACTCGAATCCACTCGCCAACTATGGCAATTCGAGCTACAACGTGCCGAACCGGTTTGTAGGCTATGCGCTGTACAGCTTTCCGACGATTGAGTCCAGGAGCTGGTACACGTATCTGAGCAACGGATGGAAGGTGGCCACGTCCTTCCAAATGCAGGACGGTTTGCCGTATAGCGCGAATGTGAGCGGCTACACGGGAGACGGCCTGATATCGGACTGGAATGGAGCCGGTGGCTCGTCAATTATTCCTGGGCTTGGGATCAACACGTACAAGACGCCACGGAAGATTGTGGATGATCTTCGCCTGGAGAAGGACTTCAGACTCTTCAGCCACTACGATCTGCAGTTGTTTGCGAACATGTTCAACGTAGCGAATCATCAAAACATCGATGGGATTGGAACGACGGCGTACAAGCTGAGTGGTACCGGCACCGCGGGTATTGCGACGTTCCAGCAGCCTACCTGGCAGGTTCCAACCAGCGCCAATAACAGCGGCTTCCTCTACACGCCGCGTCAGATAGAGATCAGCGCACGGCTCAGTTTCTAAACAGAAGCGGGCGCGAACTTTGCAGGGCGATGGCTTCGGCTATCGCCCTGTTTTTTGTGCAGAAGCTGGTGATTGGGGCGGCCGGTTCGCTAAAAACGCGCAAATAAGTTGGCATTTACAAGACAGACATGATGTACAGTCATAGTATTCAAAGACCTTGTACCCACCCTAGCGGGATCATGTGCATTTCAGCGCATAGACATTTCTGCTTTCAGACGAGAGTCGGCACCTATTAAACGCTACCGATACGGCATGTATCGAGGCCAGCTGTATTCACCTCCAGGAGAGTCAGACCTATGCGCAAACTTCTTTCTTTGCTGTTGTTTTGTTGCCTTCTAACCCCAAGTTTGACGGCGAGGGCGCAGCAGACCTTAGGTTCGCTGAACGGAACAGTGCTCGACAGCTCAGGCGCGGCGGTTCCGGGATCGACAGTGACAGCCACGGACTCGGCGATCGGCGTGACGCGCACGACCAAGGCGCAGGCGAACGGATTCTTCCAGATCTTCAACCTGCCGGTGGGCACTTATTCGGTCAAAGCCACGCATGAAGGGTTCGAGACGACGGAGTTGGAAGGCGTCGAGGTGCAGGAAGCGGGAGCGAAGACGCTGAATCTGGCGCTCAAGGTGGGTAACGTTTCGACCTCCGTAACCGTGACAGCGACACCGCTGTTGAATGCGACGGATGATACCAATGGATACACGCTGGACAAGGCGCAAATTGCATTGACGCCATTGGCTACGGGCAGCTTTACGCAGCTGGCGGTGCTGAGTCCGGGTGTGAGCGCGGAGCTGCTGAGCAACCTGGATACGAACTCGGGCCTGGGCAACCAGCCAATCTGGGCTAATGGGCAGCGGGACACGTCGAACACCTTCCAGGTGAACGGTGTGGACGCTACGAACCTTTTCAACGGCAAGAGCTCGAGCGGATCGAACTCGCAGCGATATTTGTTCAATATCGGAGAGGGCGCTCCAGTGGGCGGCGCGGGCGGCGTAGGAACGTCGGTATATGGCTCGAACGGAAACAGTTTGCCTTCGCCTCCTCCGGAGTTTCTGCAGGAGTTGCGCGTGAACACATCGATGTATGACGCGCAACAGGGTGCGACGAGCGGCGCGCAGATCGATGCGAATACCAATAGCGGAACCAATGCATTTCACGGCCAGGTATATGGGTCGTTTGCCAACAACTCGATGAATGCTGCGCCGTTCTTCTTCAATCAGCAGGTGCAGCTCGCAACGATTGGTGTTGGCGCATTTCCGGCGAACCTGGGGAATCCGGCGCTGCACCGCTGGTCGACGGGCTTCACGCTGGGTGGACCGATTGTGAAGGACAAGCTGTTTTTCTTTGTCGCTTATCAGCACCGCTACAACAGCGATCAAGCAACAGGCATCTCGCAGCTGACAGTGCCGGAGGGTCTGACGGACGACCGCTCGGTCGCCGGTCTTGAAGCTGCGGCGAATTCCTGGGCGGGTAGCGGCAGCTTCACCAGCACGATCGGCCCAATTGCCACCGCGCTGATGAATGCCAAGTTGACCAATGGGCAATACTTGATTCCGTCGAACCAGGCTCCGGGGCAGGCAATCCAGTTTGGTGTGCCGAACGTAACGCTGCTGGGTACGTCGACGCTGGTTGCCGACCAGGCAAACATTGCGGTGGATTACGACGTGACCTCGACGGATCGCCTATCCGCAAAGTATTACTACCAGACCGATCCGGTAAATAAGCCGTATGGATTTTCGGAGACAGGCGGATTCCCTGTGACGCAGAACAATGGTGCGCAGGTATTCGCTCTCGACAATACGATCACGATCGGAGCGAAGATTAACTGGGAGCAGCGGCTCGGCTTCGATCGCATGGATTCATATAGTTTCTACCGGCAGACGCTGCCAGCGGATCCATCGCTGGGCGCGAACTACGGAGTTGGGTCGGGGGGCGTACCTGGCGAGTATGCTCCGGGGCTGCAGGGACTGGACCTGGTTGAGTTTGCGTATGACAATCCCGATTCGCCCTCGCTGACGACCGGGCCGGATAGCGCGTTCGTCAACACCGGATACTACCAAAATCGGATCAATCCTTCGACCAACGTGATCTTCGCGCTGGGCAAGCACACGATCGTCGCTGGCGGCGGATACAGCTACACGCAGCTGAATATCGAGAACGATCGGCAGGGCATCTCGCAGATCAAGACGAAGAACTTTGAGACCTTCCTGGAAGATGAGTCAAAGAGTTCTGCGATCCTCGAATCAGACTGCGTGGCCCCACAGTGCAGCACGCCGCGAAACAACGCGAACCGCTACTATCGGTCGAATGAAATCGCAGGATATGTGCAGGACAAGTGGCAGGCATTGCCGAACCTGAGCATCACCCTGGGTGTTCGTTACGACTATCACGGCGGGCTCACCGAGAAGTACGGCAACATGTTCAACTTCGATCCGAGCGCGTATGACGTGACGGGAACTTCGACGACTGGCTTCAACGTAGAGAATGCCGGCTTTGTGATCGCAGGCAATAATAAGTATCACCCGACACCCGGGACTTCTAATTCAACTTTGACGGGTCGCCAGTGGGGCATCAGCCCGCGGTTGGGCTTTGCGTACACGCCGAAGGCGCTGAGCAACAAGATTGTCATCAACGGCGGCGCGGGTATGTATTACGATCGCGGCGAACTGTTCACGTACCTGTCGCAGCCCGCGGGCAGCGGCAATGGCGGACCGTTCGGTGTGACCGAGTCGGCACCGCTGGCCAGCTACATCATCGGGGCGGGAACGACCCTTGCCGATCCGATCGGCAGCGCGTATGCGGCTTCACCTCCTCCGACTTCAGACCCCAGCATCATCAACTTAGCGCTGCAGGATACGTTGAATGGTATGACGGGCACGACCCCCGGCGCCGGCCCCAACTGCGGCGGCAACAATCAACAGAACTCGACCTACTATACTTGCCCGGTCGCACTGAACTTTGGCGCGTATGACAAGAACAACGTGCTTCCGTACACCATCAATTTTGCCTTGAATATCCAATGGCAGCCGACCAACGATCTGGCCATTACGATTGGATACAGCGGTAACCGTGGCCGTCACTCGATCATTCCTATCCCGTTCAACGAGCCAGGACTTGCGACAGCGACGAACCCGATCCATGGTGAGACGGACACGTATGGGTTCGAAGTTCTCAACCAGAATTCCTATATTGGTTACAACTACGCACCGATTGGCAGTGAGCCGTGGGACACGGAAGACGGCGGCAACGTGGACTTCCGCGCTCCGTATGTTGGCTTTAGCCCCAATGCGGCGTCGTTCCAATCGGTGGGGACTTCGGCGTATGACTCGCTGCAGTTCCATGTGGAGAAGCGGCTCTCGCACCATTTCCAAGGCGGCGTGAGCTACACGTGGGGCCATGCGCTCGATGAGCAGAGCGATATCGGCCTTTTCTTCACGGGCAACAACCCGAATGATCTGCATCAGTCGTACGCGTCGTCGGACTTCGATCGCACGCACACGTTCACGATGAATTTCCAGGCGCTGCTGCCAAACTTCGCCGGGGCGCATTCCGTCACATCTTATTTCGTCAACGACTGGAGCCTGACGGGCATTGCGGTTGTGCAGAGTGGCGAGCCGTATTCCCTGTATGAGTACTATGGTGCAGTGGGTAGCGCCTACTTCGGCAATTTCCCAACGCTGATGAACCCGGTGCTCCCGATCGCGAATCCAAAGACGGCGAAGACAGCCGGCTTGACCGGCAACCCGGGTAACTTCCGCGGTACGGGCGGCGAATACATTCCGACGGTCAACCCGGACGATATCGCGATCAACTATATCGCGCCGGGCAACAAGGGTGTTCCGACTGCGGCGCAGGGAAATGAAGGCGATCCAGTGGACATCTACGAGACGGATTTCTCGCCGGGGAACCAGCGCAACATCTTCCGCCAGGCGATGCAGAAGCGCCTGGATATCTCCATCCGCAAGAACTTCCATGTAACTGATCGGTTCACGATTCAGTACGAGTTCAACATTTTCAACTTGTTCAACACTACGAGCCTGGACGTTCCGCAGGATCAGACACAGATTCGCCAGAGCTCTGCCTGCTCCACCACGGCGAATGACATCAGCTACAACAACTGTGCCGGCGGTTATCTTGGCTACGGACAAATTGCTACAAGCCCGGCGACCGCGGATCAGCAGAGCGCTCTGACCAACCTAGACCAGAAGCCGATTTTCAACGGTTCAGGTAAGACAACGACGATTCCTACGACGCTGAACCCGGGTCAGGGATCCTGCACTGCGTACGGCGCCGATCTTAGCGGAACGTGCCCGAATAACGGAGCGAACTTTGGCTCTGTTACAGGTACGATTGGCGGTAACCGGGCTGTCACGATGGCGCTGCACGTAACGTTCTAAGGCAGCTTGCGAACTGTACAGGGGTGGCAGCTTCGGCTGCCACCCATTTTCTTTTGGGTGAGAATGGTGGAGTCGTCAAGGCGAATGGGGGCGGTGACGGTGGGTGATTCCCAATATGGGAACCATGGGTTGCTTCCCATATTGGTCATAGTTCGTTAAGCTTGAAGTATACGGATTTAGATTTTCGATCGCCTGTCTGCCGCGGCGATTGTGCAATTAGGTCACTCCCCTCTGCGTTTCAGGAGCTCCGGCCTTTCCCCGGAGCGGAGTTCGGCTGTGGTTTTTCTGGCTCGCTGCGTCGCGGCTTTGGCTGCGCATTTCCCGACAAAACCTGCTTGTTGCAAGCGCGTATGCGAAGGGTTGCGCGTGTGGGAATTGCTGCGACGGTTGCTGGTCGTGGGCGTGACGGCGATGAGTACGAGGGCGTGGGCGCAGGGGCCGGTGGATGGTGCGATTCGCGGGCACATCTCGGCGGTGTGCGGGTCGTATCCGCGGCGCTGCGTGGCGGGCGATGTGCGGGTGCATCTGACGTCACCGGATTTGGGCGTGGAGCGTGATGTGGATGCAGATAGCGAGGGAGACTTTCTGCTGCTGCGGCTGCCGCCGGGGGAGTATGAGTTGAGGGCGACGTCGCGGACGGAGGGCGGGCAGGGAATTGGGGGGATTGCGGTCGCGCGACTCGACCTGGAAGGCGGGGATTTTGACGAGGTGACGTTGACGCTGGGCGCACCGCGGTTGAGTGCGCAAGCGGGTGTGCCAGGTCTGTCCCTGACTGGATTCGGCGCGGAAGCGTACGATCCGGCGGCGCTTGATCTAGCGAAACAACTGGAGTCGCTCCCGCTGGAGTCGCGGCAGTGGGAGGAGCTGGTTGAGCTGGATTCCGAGGCGAGTGAAGAGACTTCAGCGACACAGACCGAGGAGAGCGCAAGTGACGACGAGGGCGATCCGGCAAGCCGGGTCAGCGCGCGGGATGGAGCGACCGCTACGGGGATGAGTTATGCGGGGTTGTCGTCGACCCAGGGAGAGTTTTCGCTGGATGGGCTGTCGGGGGACCAGAGCTTTCGCGCGGGGCCGAGGGGATCGGCTACGGGAGGCGCGAGTTCGGGGGCGAGTTATAACCAGGGGTCGGTGAGGAGCTTTCGGGTGTTGCCGCGAAACTTCTCGGCGCAGTACGGGATGGTGGGCGGGATGGCGGTGGTGTCGCGCGAGGCAAGCTCGGTGCTGCATGGAGCGGCGTTCGTTCGGGCGCGGGAGAGTGCGTGGGCGGCGACGAATCCGTTCTCGATTGCTTCGGACTACAACAATGGCGTGGTGACGAGTGAGGCGGTGAAGCCGCAAGGGTCGCAGCTGCAGTTTGGTGGGTCAGTGGGGGTGCCGCTGGGGAGGAGCAGCGGGGCGAAGGCTCGACGGGGGCGATCGCGGTTTCAACGCGCGATGGAGGGACGCGAGCCGCTTTCGCTGTTTGCGTCGGTGGAGGCGATGCTGCGTGACGATCACATTGTGTCGACTCCGGCGACGGCGAATTTTTACAACTTGTCGGACGATCAGATGGCCCTGCTGGCGAATCGCGGAGTCGATGGGACGGCAACGAATGCGGCGCTGGATTACCTGGAGAGCCTGACGGGAGCGACGGAGCGGCAGGCGTATCGGGTGATGGGGACGGTGAGGCTGGATGCGTCGCTGACGGCGAGAGACCATGTGACGGCGAGCTACGCGGGCAACCGGTTTGATTCGCCATCGGGTGCGGCGCTGGGACAGGCTTCGGATGCAGTGGTATCGCGCGGGATGGGTAGCCTCGGCGACAGCGTGGTGCATGTCGATGTGGGGATTGGGCGGTGGCTGCACGGGTTTTCAAAGAACCTGAACAACGAGTTGCGGGGGCAGATTGCGCATGACCTGGACTACCAGACGCCGCATGCTCCTCTGGCGCAGGAGCCGGCGATTGGGCCTTATGGGTATGCCCCGCAGGTATCGATCGCGCCGAATGGATTTTCGTTTGGAACGCCGTCGAGTATGGCGCCGGGTGGGAAGAATGCGTATCCGGATGAGGTGCGATTCGAGCTGGCGGATACGGTGCAGTGGCATATGGGGCGGCATGCGCTGATGGTCGGCGCCGACTGGAGCCGGATTCATGATCGCATCGACACGCTGAGTGCGGAGGAGGGCGCGTTCAGCTATGACAGTGGGACCACGAATGGCAAGGATGGCGGGCTGGTGGATTGGATTACGGACTACACGTTCAGCGTGCATGCGTATCCCAATGGAGCTTGTCCGAGCATTGTCGCGACGGTGCATTACTTCTGCTTTCGCAGTTTCACGCAGAGCTTTGGAGCGAAGCAGACGGAGTTTGTGACGCACAACGTTTCGGGCTTTGTGGAAGATGCGATACGGGTGCGGAGCAATCTTTCGGTGACGTTGGGATTGCGTTACGACTACACGCTGCTCCCGAAACCGCAGACGGCGAATCCGCTGTTGGATGCGGATATTGTGGCGATCGGCGGGGCGATCCACGGAGTGACGGGAACGTTTCCGGAGGATCGGAATAATTTTGGGCCACGGCTGGCGGTGGTTTGGTCGCCGAGTGCGGTGTGGGGTTTGCCCAAGCGATGGACGCCGAAGAGTGGGCAGATGTTCACGGTACGTCTGGGCTATGGCGTGTTCTATAGCCATATTCCGGGGGCAACGGTACGTGCGGCGCTGGTGGATACGGCGCTGCCTTCGACGACGACTCATGTGCGGATCCGGCCGACGACGATCACGGACTGCCCACAGATCACGGCGGTGCAGCAGGGGTTTGGATATCCATGCGCCTACACGTCTGCGCCACCGGCGGCGGTTGCGCAGACAACTTCGGCAACGGTGTTTGCGAGCAATTACAGGGTGCCGATGGTGCAGCGGGGGGAGCTTGCGGTGGAGCGAGGATTGGGACATCACGCGAGTGTGCGGCTGAACTATGCGATGGCGATGGCGATTCAGTTGCCGGGCGCCACGGACATTAATATTTCGCCGTCGCAGGGGATGGTGAGTTACGAGTTGCAGAGCGTGGATGGCGTGCTGAACCGGTACAAGGGGCTGCAGGAGGGTGAGACCTTTGAGGTGCCGCTATATGACCAGCGGCCGATTGTGAATGTTGGGCCGGTGACGGCGCTGGTATCGAATGCGAATGCTACCTATCACGCTGTGACGGTGGAGGCGCAGGCGCATGGGCTGCGGTGGGTTGGATTGCGCGAGCTGGAGCTGCGGGGAAGTTATACGTATTCGCGGTCGATCGATTATGCGCCGCAGGCGTCTGCGACGCCCATGCTCGATGGGCAGTTCGATCCATTTCGTAATGGTTATGATAAGGGGCTTTCGAACCAGCAGTTTCCGCAGAAGTTTTCGGGGACGATGGCGCTTCCGCTGCATGAGCGGAAGGGGCCGAAGGCGTTGCGGCTGGTGCTGGATGGGTGGCGTGTGTCGGCGATCGCGACAGCGAGCAGTGGGGCGCCTTACAGCTACAAAATCTTTGGGGGAACGTATTTGAAGGGTGGGCGCGAGTCGATCAACGGGTCGGGGGGAGCTACGTACCTGCCGACGATCGGTCGGAACACGCTGCGGCTGGCGCCGCGGGGGAAGGTAGATCTGCGGCTGGGGCGAGAGGTGAAACTAGGGCACGGGGTGCATTTGAATGCGTTTGCTGAAGCGTTCAACTTATTCAATGCAGAGAACATCTCGAGCGTAGAGACGCGGGCGTTCCAGCTGGGGACGGCGAATACGATTGGGAATTCCACGGCGACTGGGCCTACGCCGCTGGTGTTTCAGGATGCAGCGGCGATCGCGACCGAGGGCCTGACGACGGAGGTTCCGTTTGGGACGCCAAGCTCGTCGACGACGGGAACGAGCCGGGAGAGGCAGATAGAGCTTGGGGTGCGGCTGCAGTTCTGACGGGAGAAGTGTCGGATGGAGACAATTGGTGGCGTAGGTGGCAGGTAACGGCATAGTATCCCCCTAGCTAAGTCCTCGGGAGTGTGGCTTATGAACCTGCTGGAGTTGATCGCTCACCATGGCTATGCCGTGACATCGATCGTGGTGTTCAGCGCGTGCTGCGGTCTGCCGTTACCCTTGTCGGTGGTGTTATTGACGGCAGGGGCGGCGGCGCATGGTGGATCGCTGAATCTTGGCATGGTGATTTTGTGCGCGTGGAGTGCGGCGCTCGCTGGCGATTTGCTGATGTACCTGGGGGGGCGGTATACGGGGTGGTGGTTGCTGACGAATATCTGCAAGTTCAGCATGAACCAGGAGGCGTGCGTGTTCGGGTCGGCGCAACAGTTCTACAAGCGCGGATCGAAAGCCCTGCTGGTGGCGAAGTTTGTGCCGGGATTGGCGGAGGTTTCGTCGGTGCTGGCGGGCAGCCTGAGTATGCGACCGCGCAGATTCCTGGTGCTCGATGGGCTGGGTATCCTGGCGTATGTGACGAGTTGGAGCGTGGCGGGGTTTGTGTTTGCGCGGTTCCTGCGCGTGGCGATTGGATGGGTGGAGCGCGTGGGTCATGTAACGGAGGCGATGCTAGGTGGGATCGTGGTGCTCTATGTGATGTGGCTGGTGCTGAGCCTGCTCCGTGAGACACGGCTTTCGAAGGTGGAGAAGATTGCGGCGAAGGATTTGTACAATTACCTGCAAACGGTGAAGCAGGATCGCCTGCTGATTATTGCGGATGTGCGCTCGCGGGGATATTACGATCCCGGGATGCATAGGATTAAGAACTCGATTCGCGTGGACCCGGGGCGACTAAGGGAGGACCTGGAGGTATTGCAGGAGTTCATGTTGCCGCAGCCGGACTGCGAGATCTATCTGTACTGCTCGTGCGCGCACGAGGCGACGAGCATGCGCGTGGCGCGGATGCTGCAAAGGGAAAACTGTACGACCAAGGTCATTCGGGGGGGGCTGAAGGCGTGGGTGAAGGCAGGCGGGCCGGTGGAACCGGTGCCTCACGACGATGTGGAGCACCTGCCTCGCTTCGACTGAGGCGTGCGGATCCGGCAAACTATACAAAGTAAGCGGTTGAGTTACTGCTTGCAGCAGTGGGTGCGACGCGGCGGACGGGGAGTGCATCCAACGGCCTAGCATCAACGGATACACAAGACCCCTGGGAGTTGTATAGATGAACCTGCTGAACGTGATCGCTCACCACGGCTACGCGGTGACCTCGATCGCGCTCTTTGCCGCTTGTTGCGGTTTGCCGATGCCGATTTCGGTGGTGCTGTTGACGGCCGGTGCGGCGGCGCATGGCGGGTCGCTCAACCTTGGGGTGGTGATCCTGTGTGCGGCCAGTTCTGCGCTGCTGGGAGACACGCTGATGTACCTGGGCGGACGCTATACAGGGTGGTGGATGCTGACGAATATCTGTAGGTTCAGCATGAATCCCGAGATATGCGTGTTTGCGTCGGCACGTCAGTTTTACAAGCGTGGACCGCGGGCGCTGATGTTCGCGAAGTTTATTCCGGGTCTGGCGACGGTGTCGGCGATTCTGGCGGGTAGCTTGAACATGCGGTTGCGGCGCTTCCTGACGATGGACGGCCTGGGCGTGCTGCTCTATGTGAGCGCGTGGAGCCTATGCGGCTTCGTCTTTGCACCATTCCTGCGCGTGGTCATCGCGGGGGTACAGCGCCTGGCGCACTTCACGGCGGCAACGGTATCGGCGATTATTTTGCTGTACGTGCTTTGGCTGGTGCTGAGTGCGTTGCGCGAGTCAAGGCTTTCCGCGGTAGACAAGGTGGCGGCGGAGGACCTGTTCGAACGCATGCGTACGGCAACGCATGATCGGCTGGTGATCATCGCGGATGTCCGCTCGCATGGATACTACGATCCGGGGATGCAGCGGATCAAGAACTCGATACGCGTGGAGCCGAGCCGGTTGAAGGAAGAGCTGGTGGCGCTGCGGGAGTTCATGCAGCCGGAGTGCGAGATCTATCTGTATTGCTCGTGCGCGCACGAAGCGACGAGCGTGCGGGTGGCGCGGATGCTGGAGAAAGAAAACTGCGCGACCAAGGTGATTCGGGGGGGAATGAAGGCATGGGTAAAGGCGGGCGGGGAGACGGAGCCGGTGCCGCTTGGGGACGTGGAGCGTCTGCCGCGGTTTGAATAGGGCTTACACCGTCTGCGGTATCGCGGGAGTCGGCGCGGCTCGGAGGCGCATGGGTTGTCGTTGCCAGTAGGTGAGCGAGCGCCAGCACCATTCGAGCGGACCGAAGCGGAAGTAGCGTAGCCAGAGGGCCGAGAAGATGAGGTTGACGATCCACATTGCGACGACGGCGTAGTAGAGCTTGTAGTACTCGACGTACCCGTACCAGTGCCACGCGCCCCAGACGAAGATGGTCTTCATGCAGAGGCTGGTGAGGATGTAGTTGGAAAGCGCCATCTGACCGACGGCGGCTATGCGCGCGAATAACCATTTGAAGAGGCCCGCGCGCATCAGCAGCAGAAGTACAGCGGCGTTGCCGAGAGCGCCGGAGACGCGTGTGAGGTCGTAGGGAAATTGCAGCACGTGCGCTGTGTCGAACATATCGAAACCGCCGCGCCAGGCGTGCCAACAGCCCCAGAAGGTGAGCGGCCAGGAGATGCCGAGGCCGATGATGGCGGTGATCGCGTAGGCACGGCTGGAGAGTTTGAGCGAGAAGAAGCCGATGCGGTAGAGCGCCATGCCGAGGAGCATGAGACCGAACCAATCGCCGAAGCCTGCATACGCGCCGAGGGTTTCGAGTTGAAAGCCGTCGGCTGCGTCGGCGCCCTGCGAGAGCCATCCATGCTGATGCGCGGCGATATCTTTGTAGAGCTTCTTTGTGCTGGGACGCCAGCGATCCTGCATGTCCTTCCAACTTTTGAGTGCTGCAATTTGATCATCGTCGAGGATTTGGTGATGGGCGAGAGCGGCATTAGCCTTCTGGGCGTTGCGCATGGCCTGGCCCGCTGCGAAGGTCTGTCCCACCTGCACGATGAGCGTATTGAGCAGAAGAACGATAGCTGCAGTCCAGAAAAGATTCTTCGGTTTGAGATTGCGGAAGGGGAAGAGGAACATCAGTGCGGAGACACCGTAGAAGAAGAGGATGTCGCCGTTCCAGATGGCGTAGCAGTGAACCATGCCGAAGAGGACGAGCCACATATTACGGCGGGTGTAGATGTCGGCAGCGCGGATGCCGGCGCCGCGCTCTGCTGCGCGGGCAGTGAGAAGGATTACGCCGGCTCCGAAGAGCATGGAAAAAAGTGCGCGCATCTTGCCTTCGGCGAAGATCCAGCGCAGGAACCAGAGGGTCGTGTTGACCTTCCAGTGGGGGCCGTTGAAGACGGGCTTCACGGTGGAGAGCGGGAAGGCATAGTTCGAGAAGCCCAGGGCGAAGTCGGTGACGTTCATGATGAGGATGCCCATGAGCGAGAAGCCGCGCAGCAGGTCGACGGACGAGATGCGCTCGGAGGGGTCGACCGGGCGAGTGGCCAGCATGGGGTCCGGGGCGGCGAGGGTATCGACGTGGGGCGGTCCGGCGAGCTCTTCATTGGTGCCGGCGGGGAGCGGGGCGGGGTCCACGGATTCAAGCGGCGGCGCAGAGGGGAGGCTCATGTGGGGAACTCCGAAGAAGGCTATTAAGTACAAGAGTGAGTATGGAAATGCGTAAAGCGTGTTGCCAGTGGGTCGCGTCAGGAAAAGTCGATGACGTTTGTCATGTCCACAAAGGCAGCGCGGGATCGTGAGCGCAGAGGTGACATGCAGCGAATTGCCGTGAGTATAGCGTTACGCACGCTTGTCGTAGCTGGTCCGCTCAAATATTTTTGATTTTGGGATTCTTATTCCATGGCTAAACGAGCCTTGCGAGGGCGGTGATGAGGCTGGTGTGGGGGAGGCCGTCGGCGTAGGTTTTTAGGATGAGGGAGCGCATGAAGGGGAGGCGCATGGCTTTGAAGCCGCGCTCGGGTTGGGCGTAGAAGGCGCGGGCGGCGCGGTGGGAGAAGGCTAACGTTTTCTGGAGCGGGGCGAGGTGGAGAGCGTAGGCGGCGGCTACGCTGGGGTCGTCGTTGAGGTCGCATTCGAGGATGGCTGCGGCTGCCGCCTGCCCGCTGACGATGGCGGGGTGGATACCTTCACCGGTAAGCGGGTCGACGAGGCCGGCAGCGTCGCCGATGAGCAGGACGCGGCCGCGGGGGATGTACGTGTGGCCGCCCATGCCGAGTTGCTGACCAGTGATGTGAGCGAGGGTGGTGACGCCGAGTTTTTGCTGTGCGTAATCGAGCAGGAGCGCGCGAGTGACTTGCTTGAGGTTAGTTTTCGGCACTCCCACCTTCGCCGATGATGAAGCCATCGGCGAAGATGGGGCACCCGAATTTTTGGCAGGGGCGAAGGCGCCTACGCCGATGTTGATGTGGTCAGCCTTGGGGAAGAGCCAGCCGTAACCGCCGGGGAGGGGGGCGAAGTCGAAGACGAGGTCGTGGGGGGCCGCGCCGTTGGGGAGGGTTGCAGGGAGCGAGGTGTAGGGCACAGTGGCTTCGAGGGCGAAACCGTCGTCGTGAGAGAGAACGTCGCTGTCTGGATTGGCGAGCCGGCGGGTTTGGCCGTTGGAGCCGTCGGCGCCGATGAGGATGGGGGCGCGGAGAGTTTCGGAGCCGCGGGATGTGGCGACGTCGAGTTCGATGAAGTCGGGGAGTTCGCGGAGGGCGAGGATGCGGTCTATCTTGAAGAGTTCGACGCTGCCGCCCTGGCGCGCGGCGAGCAGGGTTTGTTGGAGGCAGAAATCGTCGAAGCGCTCGCGCACGGCCATGGCGCAGATGGGGTTGCGGGTTTTTACGCGGACGTCGGTCCTGCGCGGACGGCGAGAGTCGGCTTCTGTGGTGGAAGCGTCGGCGGATTGCAGGACGATCTCGTGGCAGACGCGCTCGATGACGGGGTCTACGGAATAGCGCAGGGCTTTGAGGGTCTTGCGGGTGAGGCCGCAGGCGCAGGGCTTGTGGCGCGGGAAGCTGCGCTTGTCGAGTAGGATCACGTGCTTGCCGGCCTGGGCGAGGTCGTAGGCTGCGGCGCAGCCGGCGGGTCCGGCACCGATGATAAGGATGTCCACTTCGCGAATCATTGCTGTGAACAAGTTTATTCCTGCGAGGGTGTGGAGTACGAATGCGCAGGTTGAGATCGTGTGCGGGGAGCGCGGTTACTGCTTGGTGGTGGAGCGATTGTCCGGGAAGGCTTGCGGGAGCGCTCGATGTTAGGGTGCTAGACGCTATGCGCGGGTCGGGAGGGTTAGTGGAACAAAGATTCTGGACTTCGCGTACAGGCTTGTGCAGCCCACAGAATTGGAGATGTCGCATGTCCAGAAATACTCTTGCACGAGGATGGAGGAGGCGCGCGGTTTTTCCCGCGCTGATCTTGCTAAGTAGTGTTGTCGTTGCGAAGCCGGCGTTGGCGCAGGCTGCTTTCGATGTTGCGGTGATTCGGCCTAGCAGCGGGGAAGTCAAGTTCGAGCGCAATGGGAAGACCGAGGCGGCGTTCGGTACGCTGAAGATGCACGACGTTACCGTCAGCAGCTGCATCCAGTGGGCCTACGGAAAACCGCAGGCGCTGATCAGTGGGCCGAGCTCGCTCACCGACGCGCGTTATGACATCACGGCCAAGACAGATCCACATACCACGAAGGAACAGATGCAGGAAATGCTGCGCACCCTGTTGAGCGAGCGATTCAAGCTGGCGTTCCATGTTGAGAAGAAAGAGATGCGCGTCTACATGCTCACGGTGGCGAAGGGTGGGATCAAGATGCGACCCGCCGCTCCGGGGGTAGAGATGCATCGCGAAAACAGCGCGACGGGGATGGTTGCGAACTCGATCAGTATGCAGGAGCTGGCCGACTATCTGTCCGATCCGCTGAATGCTCCGCTGACGGACAGCACGGGGTTGGTGGGTCGCTATGACTTCATCATCGATTTCACGCCGTATGTGAATATGGAGCAGTCTGATGTGCGGCCTGATCCGGTGTCGGTGCTGAAGGCAGCGTTGAAGGGTGATTTGGGGCTGGATTTGGTGCAGGGTAAGGCGGTGGTGGATGTGATGGTTGTCGACCATGTGGAGCTGCCGTCCAGCAACTGATCTTTGCTCGCTAGGCGTCGGCTTTTAAGCCAATGGCGTCGGCGAGAAGAGAGTAGCTGCGCTTGCGGGCTTCGTGCGAGTGGGTGATGGTGTTGATGATGATTTCTTTTAGGTGGAGCTCTGCGGCGAGGTTGCGGAGTTGCGCAGCTACCTTATCGGGAGTGCCTACGAAGTAGGTGGGCCACTCGTTGTCTTCGGGGGCGTCGAAGCTGCCGGCGGTGAAGGGGATGAGCGGGTTGGGCGGGGCAGGTAGGACTTCGAGCTCGCGGAGGGCGTCGTCGGGTGCGGCAACGGGGCGGCGGTCGTCCATGCGGATGCGGCGTTGGAGGAGGCGGACGGACGCGTGGAGGCGCTGGGCTTCGGCGTCGGTGTCGGCGACGATGACGCCGATGGCGAGGGTGGCTTCGGGGGCAGAGCGGTCGGGACTGGGCTGGAAGTTGGCCTGGTAGTATTCGATGGCGCGGCGGGTTTGGACGGGCGAGAAAAAGTGAGCGAAGGCGTAGGGCAGGCCTTGTTGCGCGGCGGTCACCGCGGACCACATGGAGGAGCCGAGTAGCCAGATGTCGGGAGCGCCGGGGGCGTCGGGGGCGACGCGGATGCGGGCGAAGGGGTGATTGGTGCCGAGGAGATCGGGGAAGCGCTCGGGGTGAAGGAAGGCGCGGAGCTCGGCTAACTGCTGCGGGAAGTCGTCGGGCACGGGAGACTTCCGGTCGCGGCGAAGGGCGAAGGCTTCGAGCTGGCCGCCGCCGGGAGCGCGGCCAATGCCGAGGTCGATGCGGTTGGGAAACATCGCGTGGAGGGTGCGAAAGACTTCGGCGATCTTGAGCGCGGAGTAGTGCGGGAGCATGATGCCGCCAGTACCCACGCGGATGCGCGTGGTTTCGGCGGCCGAGCGGGCGACCAGGATCTCGGGGGCGGTGGAGGCGAGGAGATCCATAGCGTGGTGTTCGGAGTACCAGAGGCGGGTGTAGCCGAGAGCGTCGACGTGGCGGGCGAGGTCGAGCGAGTTGCCCAGGGCCTGCGAGGGCGTGGAGCCGGCGGGGACGGGGGACTGGTCGAGAACTGAGAGGCGAAGAGGGAATTGGCTGGCGGAAGTGCCCATGGATCTTAGATGATGGTGAACACGCTTCGGATGGGACGATCTAGAGTCATCTGCCGGATGGGCGAGGTTTGTGAAACATTCGCGCGGGCAGGGCGTCCAATCCTGCATCAGACGGGCAGGAAGCTCTTTGGTGTAAAGGCGACCCTGGAGGCGGCCTTGAAAGTTTCGTTGAAGGGTTCGTTGATGAGTTGGCAGTGGGTGGAGGGAGTCGCGGCGGCGATGTTGCTGATGTGCGCCGGTGCACTGTGCGCTCAGGATCCGGAGCCGTTGGGCGCGTTGCGGCATGGGCCGGTGGTGGTGTGGTATCTGGCGGCGTCGACGCGACCGCCGCAATCAAACCTTAATGCGATTGCCGCGCTGCACAATGCGACGCCCCTGAACTATAGCGAGAAAACGACGGGGACGTTTGGACAGAACGCCTCCACCTACGGACAGAATGCAGCAAGCTACGGTGTGGATGCGGACAGCACCACCATCAGTACGCCCTCGATACCGCCCGATCAGAATGCGACCACCGCGAAGCCCAACGGCATCGGGTATCAGCAGAAGGATTTGAGCAACTTCGGTCAGAATGCGGCGGGGTACGGGACGGCGGCGAGCAACTACGGGCAGAATGGCAGCACCGCTGGCCAGAACGCAGCGGGGTACGGAACGGCAGCGAGCAACTACGGGACGGCGGCCAGCAATGTGGGACAGAATGCGTCGGATTATGGAGCTGCCAATGGCAATGGTGCGCCGGCGGCGGCGGAAAATTCCACTGCACCTACGCAGCAGCAGAGGCCGCTGAAAAATGCGCAGGCGGAGCAGGTGAAGGAGGGCCTGCGTGAGGCCTTCCCTGATCTGCAGATGCGATTCATCGCCGTCGATCCGGACCAGCTGAAGGCAAGGCTGATGGCGGCGCGAGGGACGGCGGACTATCCGGATGTGCTAATGGGAACGTTGCCCGCCGCGTGGTGGAGTGGCATGGACACGGACTTTGGACTAGGCATGTTGCAGCCTGCGGTCTTCTATCCGAACGGTGTCACGGAAAACTCCGAGGGCGAACCGGAGGTTGCGATTCTCATGCATGCGCCGCATATGCAGGCAGCGCGCGCCTTTGCGCTGTGGATGAGCGAACCCACGTCGGACTGTCCGGGATGCGTGCAGGCAAGTCTTGCGGGCAAAGAGGCCACTGCGGCGACGGTGGCGAAAACTGCCATGGAGCGCTTGCTCAACGGCGATCCGCTCGGCGATGCGGCGGATCCGGACCTGGTGATGGACTCTTCGCGCGGCGTGCGGCGGATGCTGGCTATTATGGGCAGCACATCCAGCACAACAGCGGCGCCGAAAGACGGTGTGCGGGTGCAGGTGGCAGAAGCTTCGACGAACGGGGGCCTGGCGGCGGTTGCGCTGCGCGTGGTGGTGTCATCGCCGGGGGTGTTTGGTGTGGCGCATCCATTGGTGGTGTTGCGCGCAGGAAAAGACGGTCAGTGGAAGGTGCTCCAGATGTCGCTCGACCTGCCGCAGCACGAACAGTCCAATGTGCGCCAGGCGTTGATGGTGAGCGCTCCGCCGACGTCCGCAGAGCAGAGTTCCGGAGTGAAGGGAATCGCCCAGGCTTCACCGCAGGATGGACAGAATGTGGCGCAGATACCGCAGTTGGTGTGGGATAACCGTGGGGGCGCGGGATTGCAGGTGGTGGAATGGCAGCGCGGCGAAGGCGGCGCGTGGTCCGACGGGCGACTGTACCTGGTTGAGGACCGTAACCCAACGCTACGTACGCAGGTGCTGGCGGAGTTCGCCAATGCCAATGGCCGCTATCGGTGGAGAGTGTGGAGTGTGGGTGCGCGTGGCGCACTTGAGATCAGCCCGTGGCGCACATTCCGGCTCATCCAGTAAGGATGGGGTGTGGGGAAGAAAGCCAGCGCGATCGACTATGCTCGAAGGGTGAACGTACACCCACAGAATGTTGCTTCGCCGCTGCTGAACACGCCATTGCTCTCGGTAAAAGATCTGCGCATAGCGTTCTCGGGACGGGAGGCGGTGCGGGGGATCTCGTTCGACATTGCGCCGGGAGAGACACTGGGGCTGGTGGGCGAGTCGGGTTCGGGAAAATCTGCGACGTCGCTGGCATTGCTGCGGCTGTTGCCACCGAGTGCGGCGATCAGCGGAAGCGTGCGACTTTCACTGGCCGCAAAGGACGTATCGCAAACCCAGGTCCGAGGATCCGGACCTGGGGCACCCGATTTTGACGAGCTGCTTGTGTTGCCCGAAGAGGCGATGCGGCGGCATCGCGGACAGTCGATTGCGATGATTTTTCAGGAGCCGATGACCGCGCTGAATCCCGTGATGAAGGTTGGGCGGCAGATTGCCGAGGCGCTGTTGGCGCATGCTCCGCGAACCCCGCGAGCACAAGTGCGCGAGCGGGTGCTGGCGGCCATGCGCGAGGTCGGGCTGCCGGATCCGGAGCGGCGGATGGAAGACTATCCGCACCAGTTTTCCGGCGGCCAGAGGCAAAGGATCGTGATTGCGATGGCGCTGATCTGTAAGCCGCGTCTGCTTATCGCAGACGAATGCACCACGGCGCTCGACGTGACGGTGCAGGCGCAGATATTGGAGTTGCTGAAGACGCTGAAGCGCGAGCACAATCTGTCGATACTGTTTATCTCGCATGATCTGGCGGTGGTGGCACAGGTGGCGGATCGCGTGGCGGTGATGCGGCACGGCGAGATTGTCGAGCAGGGGAGTGTGTCCCAGGTGCTGACGCGGCCGCAACACGACTACACACGTAACCTTCTGGCTTCGGCGCCGACGATGCATACTCTTCGGGACCGACCTCTTGCTACGACGGTGCGGTCTGGCGTCTAATGCTCCTCAGACTGGCTGTTTTGTTATCTCCGGACTGGTTGTTTTTTTGATCTTCGGACTGGCTGTTTATGCGCGCCCTGGTAGTTTCGGACATTCACGGAAATTTGCAGGCTCTTGAGGCAGTGCTGAGAGTAGCGCGAAGTCGTACCGGTGGAGGGTTTGATCAGCTTTGGAACCTGGGCGATGTGGTGGGATACGGAGCTCGACCCAATGAAGTCATTGACACGCTGCGGGCGCTCGAAACCCAGCGATCGATTCATGTGCGGGGCAATCATGATCGCGTGTGCTGCGGTCTGAGCAGCTCGCAGGGATTCAATCCCATTGCGGCCGCAGCTGCTGCGTGGACGCGGCAAAATCTGCGTGCGGACAATCGGGAGTGGCTCCGTGAACTGCCGATGGGGCCGATCCAGGCGACGGAGCGCGCCCTGTGCGCACACGGTTCGCCGCTGCATGAGGATCAGTACATCGCCTCCATGCGCGATGCGTGGTCACCGCTGCAGCGTATGCCATCGGAGCTTGCCTTCTTCGGGCACACGCATTTGCAAGGCGGGTTTTCGCGACGAGAGGAAGAATGGGCGGAGGATTATCCAGCGTATGACCCCGACAACAGTGACGGCGTTGAGCAGTACACGATGGAGGTGCCGCTGGGCTCACGACATCTTATCAATCCTGGCGCCGTTGGGCAGCCGAGGGATGGAGACTGGCGCGCCGCCTTCGCTATCTACGATGAGACGCTGGCGAAGGTTACGTTCTTCCGCACGCCCTACGATGTAGCGGAATCGCAAACAGCGATTCGCGACGCGCACCTTCCGGAGCGGCTGGCGGTTAGGCTGAGTGCGGGGCGGTAGTCGCGGCTAAAAGAACCTGCCGATGGTGAAGACCAGCTTGCGCTCATCGTTCGTTCCAAAAGCAGGACCGATCGAGATCAAGCCGAGCGGTGTTTCTGCGAATAGCCCGAAGTAGACGTCCTGCTGCGTGATGGTGGAAGTGTCGGGTGCGCGCATCTGTCCGGCTTCATAGAAGCCGCCGAGGAACAGGCTGCTGTTCAGCGGTGCGGGTAGCGATTTAATACGGCGCAGATAGCCTGGCGTGACCAGGAAGTAGTCGGTGCCGCGATATTGATCGATGGCGCTTGCGCTGAGCCGCAAAGGTCCGCCAAGGGTGAAGCGGAACGGTTGCGCGACATTCCGATTCAGCATCGTTCCGCCTTCCATGTCCATCAACAGGACATTCTTCTTATTGAAGGTGTGGGAGAAGGAAAGCTGGCTGAACAACTGCGGCGCACTGGGGCTGTTGGGCGTTGCGTACAAATAGCCGATGTCCGTCTGCCAGCGAATGCCGAACTCTGGCACCAGCGCGCGGTCCCGCGAGTCATAGATGTACTGCAGCCGACCGGTCTGGGCATTGCCGTAATAGTTGGGCATGCCATCGAACCCCGTCGTGACGGACCAGCGAACGTTCTCGAGCTGCCAGCCAACGCGAAATTCCTGCGTACGTCCATTGCTCCAGCCGAAGTCTGCACCGCCTCCCGCATTCTGGTCCAGACGCTCCGAGAGCCGCGTGTTGCCGCTATAGATGTAATACGGTGTGCGCGTGATGTTGGCGCGGGGCGCGACGAAAAATCCAGCCCAGTTAATCTTCCGGTAGTACTCAGCTTGAATGCGTGAGGCGAAACCGAAGTCGATGTGCGCTCGCAACTCTGAACCATAGCCGCCCAGGTCCTGGTAGAGCAGGATGGTGTTGACGGAGGCGCGCGTAACGCCCGAGGTCTGCGCCTCGAGATTGAATCCAGCGATGAGAAAAGGTGGCCCGGTAGTCTTGTCTTTCACCGTGACGAGAAGAATGGGACGGCCGCGTACGTTGCGATCATAGCCGACCGTGTAGTCCGCGTCGTAGCGACCATCGCTGCGTAGTTGCGAGAGCAAACGTACGACCTCGTCCGTATCCACTGGCTGATCGACGAGTGGAGCGAAGAGGCGCTCGGCAGCGACCTTGACTCCAGCATTGGGCGCATCGACTTCCACGCGCAGTACGTTGCCTGGAGGTCCGTGCAGACGGGCATTGCGTTGCGCCAGATATTGCTGCCATTCGCCTTCGGGCAGCGAGTACTTCAGCAGGGTAGCCTTGTTGGCTTCAGCGGCGGCATACCCCCGCTGAGCAAGCTGATACACCTTGTTGTAGCTGCCCGCATTGAAGCCGCTGACGTCGGGCGTGACGACGACGTTCGCCAGCTTCCGGTCGCGTTCTTCGTTCGCTTCGATACCGACGGCAAAGGCACGCTGCAGAACGCCGAGGATGCTACTGAGATCGCCGTTGCCAGCTGGCGCGAGCTCGAGGCTCACTGCTAGCACGACGTTCGCGCCCATGGCCTTGACTTCAGGCGTCGGGAGATTTTCGAGAATCGCTCCATCTACGTAATCATGGCCATCCATCTGGAAGGGACGGAAGACACCCGGGATGGAGGCGGACGCGAGAACTGCGTCGCGTAGAGAGCCGCGTGCAAAGGTAACAGTCTTAGCGTCGGTTAGGTCAGTCGCCTGGCAGCGAAAGGGGATGGGCAGATTGTTGAAGTCGACCGCATCGTTGTAGCGCAGGAACTGCTTTTCGAGCAGCTCGTTGAGGCCGGCTTCGGTAAGAAGACTGTTGCGGAACCCAATGCCATGTTTGAGCCCAACCGTGATGCCGTTGGGAACGTCGTGGCTGTCCTCGCGGCGTCGAAAGCTCTGCGAGCTATAGGCCTGGTCGATGCGGAAGACCGAGTTGATGGAATCCTCGGTCAGAATCTGCTTCATCTCTTCCGGTGTGTGGCCGGTCGCGTAGAGTGCCGAGATGATGGAACCCATGCTAGTGCCGGCGATCACATCGACCGGAATGTGGTGGTCTTCAAACCACTGGAGGACGCCAATCTCGCTCATAGCCGGCGCACCGCCTCCGCCCAACGCAAGGCCGATCACGGGACGATTGGTCGGAAGATCTTTTGGGGGAGTGGAAGGATCGAGCGGCCCAAGCGCGAGCCGTGTGGCGCTCGCTGCCTCTTCGCCGTTTTGTTCGGGAGTTTCCTTGGATTGTGGCTTTGGCTCCGATGTTTTGCCGGTCGGATCGGGCTTCTTTGCTGGATGGTTGGCATCTGCCTGCTTTGCTGCTTGATCAGGAGTGGTGGGGGGTTGCGTTACCGTCTGCGCCCTAGCAACGGGAGATAGGATGAGCGTCGCAACGATAAGCATTGCGCCGAACATAACCGTCTTACGAGTTGATCTATAAGGTTCCGGCAAAGAGCAGCTTGATCGCGCAGACAATACCATTCATCCATCCATTCATTCCAATGGTGTTGAGAGCGAGATCCATGTCCCGCTCATTCATTTATTAGCATAGGCGGTTGGACGTGGAAGCAACTTGTCTGGATGAATGACAGCGGGAGTTAGTGTGCCTTTTATCGGACGTAGTCTTGGAATAGATCAGGAAACTGCTGCTCGAGTGCCGCGATCTTGGGGATGTCGCAGACTTGGATGTAGGGGTTGTGTGGATTCTTGATGGCGTAGTCCTGGTGATAGTCCTCACCAGCGTAGAACGCGACGAGCGGCGTGATTTGGGTGACGATGGGCTTCGCGAAGAGGTGCGCCGCGTCGAGTTGTTGCACATAGGCTTGTGCAATCTCATGCTGCGACTCATCGTTATAGAAGATCGCCGACCGGTAGCTGGTGCCCACATCCGCGCCCTGCCGATTCAGCTGCGTTGGATCATGCACTACAGAGAAGAAGACGCGCAGCAGTGTGCCATAGCTGACGGTCGAAGGATCGTAGAGGATCTCGATCGCCTCGGCGTGTCCTGTGCCTTCACCGCAGACCGTTCGGTAATTGGCAGTTTCCGCGGAGCCACCTGAATAACCGACGACGGTTTTCTCGACGCCCTTCACGCGTTGGAAGACCGACTGCACTCCCCAGAAACATCCGCCAGCGAAGACGGCTTTCTCACGATGGCCCGCAGGCCATCCGCCGGCAGGAGCGGTAGTGTCGCGAAGCGGAGTTGGAACTGGTTGTTTCAATGCCATCGTCGTATGTCCTCCAACAGAATTTCCACATTCGCACATCACCGCACAGGGCGACGATTACCGAACAGTCAGACAATCTTGCGTATTCGCGCTGACAATATTCGTCTCGCCGCCATCGCTTTGCATTGGACGCTCGCAGCAGATGGAATGACGCTTTAGCTGCGCAAAGAGCGGGTTGTGCAATGTGAACCAACCTGGTTAACTCGACCTCATCCCGCACTTGAAGTGTTAGTAATCCCTAAGTGTATCGAGTTACTCGATGGTTCCAGCGACGTTACTTCGCATGAGCAATGCGCATTACCTCGGGCCATTTCTCGTAACCATTTGCTGATGACCTAAGGCGAATACTTATCCTGGCGGCCAGTGCATCTGTCTTCCTCCCAACAGATGCAGATGAAGATGATTGACGGTCTGTCCGCCGTCGGGACCGGTGTTAATAACTAGCCGAAAACCGTTGTCGAGATGTTGCAGCTGTGCAACTTTATTTGCTGCGAGAAGGAGTTCGCTAAGGAGTTCGGCTTCAGTAGAGGACGTGTGAGCGAGTGAAGCGAAGTGTCGCTTGGGGATGACCAAGATATGCACAGGCGCTTGTGGATTGATGTCCGGAAACGCGAGCACAGCTTCGTTCTCATAGACACGCGTGACCGGGATCACACCGTCGGCGATCTTGCAGAAGAGGCAGTCAAGAGTTGTAGCCATGTGCGCATGCTAAACCTGCGCGGCTACTTGTTGAAATACTTCGGTTCCATTCCGGGAATCCACGGGTTGTAGGCCTTGCCAAACGCAGCGCGGCGACCGATGGAGGGATGGCTGTAGGTCCAGAATTCGTACAGTTGGCCGGGGTTGGGATCGGCGAAAGAGGTCTGGCCGAGAACGTTGAACGCGCCGACGGCGGTCGCTTGCGGATCGGGGACGAGACCGTGGACGGCCTCCTGGCCATAGACGTCGGCGGCGTGCTCATGCATTCGGCTGTAGCTGTTCTCTATTGGCTCAAGCAGGATTCCAAAAAGGGAGAACGCGAGCAGGAGGATGGCCAGCGCGGCCCAGTCATTTTGAGAGCTCACACCCCACTGTGCGCCAAATTTTGCGAGGGCACCCTGCACGAAATGGTACCCAAGGTAGAACGTGACGAAGAGGATCGCGAAGGTGAAGACGAGGGTGCTACCGATGTGGCCCAGGACGTAGTGGCCCGATTCATGGCCGAAGACAAAGACGATCTCATCTGGCGTCATTTTCGAGATGGTGGTGTCCCATACGACCACGCGCTTGGACGCGCCGAAGCCCTCGACGTCGGCGTTGAGCGTGGTGAGTTTGGCGCTCGCTTTCATGAGAAACATGCGCTCGGGCGGGATGTTCATGTGACCCTTCTCGACGACCTGCTCGAGTTGCGCGACGAGTGCGGGGTTGGTCTGTTGGAGGGGCTGGTACTTGAAGAAAATCGGCTCAATATACGGCGCGACGAAGATGCCGAAGAGCACGATGGGGATGGAGACGCACCAAAAGGCGAACCACCAGTTGCGCGGCAGCTCGCGGATGATCCAGAAGAGCAGCATGAGGAGCAGGCCACCGATGATCCAGGTGAGCGCGAAGGCCTTGGCCTGGTCGCCAAACCAGCTTGGCCAGCTTTGCACGGAGAGCCCGTACTTGAGCGAGAGATGCTGGGCGTAGAGATCGAGGGGAAGACTCAGAAGCGCGTCTGCGAGGAGATAGAGAAGTAGAAACACGTAGCCCTGCGCCCAGCGGTTACTGCTCACCTTCACAGCGGTGTCGCGCATCCAGGCAATCGCACCGAAGCCGAGCAGCAGAAGGAGGCTAAGGATTCCCCAGGCCTCATTGCCGAAGTGCAGGGTTTCGTGCACGGCGCTGAGGTGTTGCGCCTTGGCGAGGTCAGACGGGCTGAGCGAGTAGTCGGGGAGGTTGCCGTGAGGTGGAGCGGCGGCCAACTCCTGCGCGGCGTAGACGTTGGCGGCGTGCTCGGCGGTCGTTTCGCTGGCGCAGCCGGTAAGGCAGCCGGTGAGAACAAGGGTGAGGCTGACGGTGAGAACAAGGAAGATACAGGCGACAAACAGCAGGGGCGAACGGCGCAGGCTCATAGAGTTCCTTGCTGAGAATTTCTGATGGCTCAAGTTTGCACGTTTGTAGCCAAGTGGGCAAGCTTCCTCGTCTCAACTAGTTGCGCCAGGTGATGGCGTGCGCATGAGCAGCAAATGCGGGCAATTCGATACACTCAGAACATATTGCGCTCCATGATGCTCACAGACTGGAAGTTGACCACTCCTTGACCTCACCTGACTTGCACCGCCCCGCTGTATCCCGCATTGATTCCTTGCAAAGATTTTTTCGGAACGCCCTGATCGCGAGCCTATGCGCTCCGGTGCTGGTCGTGGCTCCGACGGCCTTGGCGCAAGAGGCGACTTCGACTCAAAGCGCATCCGCTGCACAGCAACCGCCGCTGATGGATGCGATGGCGACGGAGCTGCATCGCGCGCTCGCGGAGCTTGGCACGGCAATCGAACCTGTGGCATCCAGCGTGGCAAAGGTGGGGGAGAAAATTCCTCTGCAGAAGCCATACTTCATCAGCTACTCGGTGGCCGATGCGGAGAGTGTCACCATCACGTCGCAGTATGGGGCGATCATGAACTCGAGTGAGTCGCATGAGCGGACGGCGGACGTGCAGGTGCGGTTGGGATCGCCGGCGCAGGACAACACGCACGACGCGCATCGGACCAGCGCACTCACGACGTTGGCGCTGCCGTTGACGGACGATCGCGCGGCCATTGAGCGCACGCTTTGGTATGCGACGAATCGTGGCTATGGCAAGGCGCTCGACGCGCTGGAGAAGGTGAAGACGGAGCAGCAGGTGCGTGCGCGCGAGGAGGATTCGTCGCCAGACTTTACCGAGGAGCGGCCGCAGGTGGATATTCTAGCGGAGGAGCCACCGCTCACCGTGGATCGCAGCGCTTGGGAGTCGCGGCTGCGAGAGATCTCCGGTGTGTTTCGTCAGTATCCGAATATTTTTTACGACACGGCGGTGCTGCAGGCTACGCACGAGACAGATTATTTTGTGTCGAGCGATGGGACGAGAGTAGCAGCGCCGAATCATGTGGCGCGCTTGATTGTCGCTGCACGGACGCGCGCGTCCGACGGCATGGACATGTTCCGAGACGAGACGTTTGAAGCGGACTCGGCGGGCCATCTGCCGGACCAGGCAGAGGTAATGGCGAAGACCCAGGCGATGGCGAAGGGACTCAACGATCTGCGGACCGCGCCGATCACCGAGCCCTACAACGGGCCCGCGATTCTTTCCGGGCGCGCGTCGGCGGTGTTCTTTCACGAGGTACTGGGGCATCGGCTGGAAGGGCAGCGGCAGCGCGGCGATGAAGAGGGCGAGACGTTTACCAAACTGCTGGGTAAGCCGATTCTGCCTGACTTTCTTTCGGTTGCGGACGACCCAACGCTGACGCAGTACAACGGCTATCCGCTGAGCGGGCATTATCTCTTCGATGACGAAGGCCAGCCGGCGCAGCGTGTGCAACTGGTTCAGGACGGCGTGCTGCAGACGTTCCTGATGTCGCGGCTGCCGATCGCGGGATTCGCAAACTCCAATGGGCACGGCCGCGCAGAGACGGGCAAGATGCCGACGGGGCGCCAAGGAAATTTGATTGTGACGTCGACCAAAGCGGTGAGCGATGCGAAGCTGCGGCAGATGCTGAAGGAAGCGGCGCGGAAGCAGGGTAAAACGTACGGGCTCTACTTCGAGGACATCAGTTCGGGCTTTGCGGTCACGACGCGCCGCTCGCCACAGGCGTTCCAGGTAATTCCGTTGGTGGTGTATCGCGTATATGTGGATGGGCGGCCGGATGAGCTGGTGCGCGGTGTCTCGATTGTGGGAACACCGCAGGCGGCGCTACGCAGCATCGTCGCGACTGACGATCAGCCGCAGATCTTCAACGGGCTCTGCGGAGCGGAGTCGGGAACGATTCCGGTGAGTGCGGTGGCGCCGGCCATGCTGGTCTCGCAGATCGAGACGCAACGCCAGGCGCAGGGAACGGCGCGGCCACCAATCGTTCCGCCACCACCACTGGATGATGCGACGAATACTACAAGTTCGCCGAAGGGGGGTCGCTGATGAAACTACGCGCCCTGCTCCTTCTACCCATACTCGGTTCGTTGGCTTTGGCGGAAGTACCGCAGCCTGCAGATCCGATTCTCAGCGCCATGCAACAGGAGTTGGCGCGCGAGAAATCGGACCTGGTAATTCCCGGCATGCTGCGGCCGTACTTCATCCAGTATCGGCTGGAGGACATCCATACCTACGACGCAATCGCCAGCTACGGCGCGCTCACACGCGAATCCGAGAGCCATCAGCGCGTGGTGCGTGTTGAGGTGCGCATTGGTAGCGAGACTTCGGACTCGAGTTCTGCGCGCGGTGACGGATCGCTAGAGCTTGCTCCCGCAGACGGCGATCCTGCCGCACTGAGGTACGCACTGTGGTCGGCAACGGACGACGCCTACAAGAATGCCCTGCGCGCTTACGCAACCAAGCAGGCAACGCTAAAGACCTTCCAGAGCGCACCTACCGCGAATGATTTTTCGCTGGCGAAGGCAGTGACGCTGGTTGAGCCGCTGGTCACGCTGTCGATTGATCGCGACGACTGGAAGCATCGGCTGATTGAAGCTAGCGGTCTCTTCGCGACGTCGCCTGAAACACGAAGCTTTGCAGAGGCGGTGCAGTACAGCTCTGCAAGCATCAGTGCGCTGGTGGTGAATCGTTACACGGTGAATACCGATGGAACGATGTTGCGGCATGGATACTCTGGATATACGGAAGGAGTCAACATTGGCGGCCAGGCCGACGATGGAATGAACCTTGGCCGCAGCAACGGTTCGGTGGCGACCACGGCGGCTGGGCTTGAGAGCGACGCGGCCCTGAATAAGCGCGTGATCGACGACCTGATCAGCTTCAACGAACTGCGTCACGCGCCGGTTGTCGATGCGGAGGATTATCACGGCCCCGTGCTGTTCTCGGGCGATGCATCGGCGGAGGTCTTCGATCGCCTATTCGTGCCGAATGTTGAGGCGGATCGCCCCGACATAGGAACTTCGGCGCGCACGCAGGGAGCATATCAATCTAGCTATAGGACACCCATCCTGCCGACGTTTCTTTCGGTGGTGGATGATCCGACGTTGCGCACCTTTGAAGGCCACGCGCTGCTCGGCGCCTACAAGGTCGATGACGAGGGCGTGCCGGTTGAGCCGGTTGATATCGTCGTCCATGGCAAGCTGATGAACTACCTGGTTGGCCGTCAGCCGGTGAAGGACTTCCCGGAATCGAATGGCCACGGACGTACCGCCCTAGGGCAGAGTGCTCATTCGCGTGCGGGTGTTGTCATCATTAAGTCATCCGATCCTCTATCCGCGGAGGCGTTGCGCGCAAAGCTGCTGGCGCTCGCGAAAGAGCAAGGACGTGACGTTTATTCGGTGGAGACGCTGAGCGGAGAGCTTGCGCCGCGACTGCTCTATCGCGTGACTCCGGATGGCAAGCGCACGCTGGTACGCGGGGCCGTGTTTGATGAACTCGATCAGCGCGCCATTCGCAGCGGCATTCTCGCTGCCGGCGGCAAGCCTTATATCGCGCAAAAGGTAGGCACCGTACCGGAGACCACGATTGCTCCGGAGCTGTTGTTTGCCGACATCACTGTGAAGCGCGCCAATGAGGAGCAACAGAAGGTGCCGTACTATCCACCACCGGAGCTGCCGAAGGATTGAACGTCAGTTGACGCGAACGAGGTATGGCACAACCTGCGGCATAGGTGTGCCGATCCAGTCCTTGATGGCGGCTGCCTCCGTGCGATCGTGCCGGACCGGATCGATGCGCACCCAGTATCCGGTAGAACTGGCGAACTCGATGACGCGGGAGCCGACGTAGCGGCGTGCAAGGGCGCTCTTGAGGTCGAGCGCATCCTGTTCGGTTGTGAAGGCGCCGGTTTGCACACACCACTTGGCTTCGACAGTGGGTGTGGAGTTCGCGAAGGCCTCGATGCGCACCTGCGCGACGCCCATACGATAGAGGTCAATTTTTTTAGCCGCGCTCTCGGAGAGGTCCAGCACGCGCCCATGCGAGAACGGTCCGCGATCGGTGATGCGCACCATCACCGATTCACCGTTTGCGAGGTTGGTGACGCGGGCAACGGTGCCGAGCGGAAGTGTCTTGTGGGCGGCGGTCATGCCCGTGCCATCGTAGGCCGAGCCGTCCGCGGCGCGATGCCCGCTCGCTCCATACCAGCTCGCCATGCCCGTCTCGACAAACTCCGGGCGACCTGCGGGTGTGGGAACGGGTTCGCGATCCCGATGAGTTTCGTCAGGCGGGTTCGGTCGGACTGAGGATTGCGTGCGCAACGGCGGTGGAGGCGGTGCGTAGGCCTGACGCTTTGCATGGTGACAACCTGTGGTGAGAGCCAAGGCGACGAAGGTAGATCCCGCGAGCACGGGCCAACGCCGAGCGGGCATCGAGCGTGGCTCGTGGTGGATCGCGATACCTGGCAGCCGTCGGTCTGCATCGGCTGGCAACTGCTTGTCCACAATGCTCGGCAACGACGGGCTCCTTTCGCTGAAGATCCAACCTTCATGATTGGGTGCTGTTGATGCTTGAGTCAACGTTGAGTGCCTAGCTGGTTACTGGTAGCGAGAAGCATTCCCGTGTATTTTCGCGAGGTCCGCGTGGAGGGCGTCGACGATACCGACCGGATTCGTAGCTATTAACCGCTAAGGATTTGATTGCGTGAACAACCATGTGGGTCGAGTGTGCGTCAGTAGAGTAGAAAGACGGCGTTTATTCCTGAAGGCGCAGCGCGCTGAACGAGCAAGAACGCGGAAAGAGCACGGTAGTGGGTATAAGAGCGTTGAGCACACCTATGCAGATAGAGCAGATCAGGAGTCGGTACCTGGAGCCGTTGGGGAAGAGAAGTATGCGCGCGCGAAAGGCATTCGCGCTGCTTGGGCCGTTGGCGTGTATGGTCGCTTGCTCGGCTGTGGCGCAGAGCGTGACGTCTCCTGCAGAAATAGGAGTGGCTGCCCCCGCGATGTTGCATCCCGCGCCGGTCGAACCTAGTACGCCAGAGATCGATGCGCCCCAACCGCAACCAGCAGTCCTGGACCTTGCTGGCGATCCCGTTCGTTCCTCCGATGCAGTCCCTATGGATCAGCCCGGGGGCTATCAGGTTGCGCCCATTCATCGGAAGTACATTATGCCGGATATGCGTGCTCAAAATATAACCGCTCGCGACAAGGTGATCATCGGCTTGAAGGGGACCTATAGCCTCCAGAACTTCAGCGGAATTATTTTGGCGGCCGGCTATGAGCAGTTACGCAATGGCCAACCGAACTACGGTACCGACCGCGGAGCTTTTGGTGAGCGGCTTGGCGCCGCCGGCATCCGTGACACGACGGAGGGCGTATTCACCGATTCGGTGTTTGCACCGCTGCTGCATGAGGATCCTCGATATTACGTGGAGGGTAAGCAGCACAGTTTCTTCCATCGTGCGTTGTATGCTGCTACGCGGCCGGTGATTACCCGCACCGACAGCGGACGCCAAACAATCAATGGAGCTCAGTTGCTGGGCTATGCTGCTTCGACCGCTCTGAACAATGCATACTATCCTTCTTCTAACCGAAATCTGAAGGACAATGCCAAGGCGTACGCCGGTTCGATCGGCGGTTCTGCGTTGAGTTTTCTCCTGGTCGAATTCACCGCAAGTTTCTGGCACGTTCTCCATATTGGCCGATAGACGTAGGAGGTCCTGATCGCATCGCCCGGAGATCGGACACGGCTTCCTCTACGAACTAACGGGCAAAAAATATGGGTTGGCGAGGTGATCTTCGCCAACCCATATTTTGTTTCTGCTGCCGTTCGATTGCGGAACGGGTGATTTAGAACGAGGTGCTGATGGTCAGACGGAACGTCTTGCGCGGCTCGCGCAGAACGTAGTCCGCCCCATAGTATTGCAGCGCTTGCTGGTAGCTGTAGGCCGCAGCCGCTGGTGAAGTATCGAATGGAAAGAAGTCCTTGAAGCAGTTGATCGCGGTGCCCGTGCAAGCCGGTGCGCTGGGAGCAACAAGCTCCTGGGGGAGGTCCTTGTAAAGGCGAAGCGGGTTGTACGCGTAGTAGATCTGGAACGGCGCGTTGATGATGGGCATGACGATCTGCAGATACGCGCCAGTCGACATACGCGGAACATAGTTGGTGCCAGGGACAGTCTTCAGGTATTCCGAGAACGGCGGCAGCTGATAGCCTCCGACGCAGTTTCCGTTGATCACCTGCGGGCAACCGTAAAGCGGGCTGTTCACCGCCGAGATGCCCAAGGGGCTCTCGCGCAGCTGAGACGGCTCGAGGTTCATGATCATGCCGAAGTCCGCAAAGAACGCAAAGGTCACCTGGTCGACGATCGGGAAGCGGTACTCCAGGTTGGACGTCACCGAGGTATCGCCACCGATCGGGGCCAGGCGATAGATGGGCAGAGGGATCTGCACATTGCCCAGCGTTGGGTTGCTGGGATCGCGCGGGACCACGGTTCCGTCCGGGTTCGTCAGGTTGAACCCCACCTTGGTCGGAAGGAAGGTGTAGGGCGAAATGGAGCGGATGTCGAAGCCGCGCAGATCGTTCTCGCCGCCGCCGTACAGACGGGCGTACGGAGGAGCGACCTGTCCGCCAAATCCGGCGATGTTCGCTACCTGGATGCGATAGCCGAGGACGTTGTGGCCTTCCTTGTTGATCTTCAGGCCCTTCATCGGGAAGAACTGACGCCAGGAGGCGCTTGGCGCGTAGTACTTGGTATTGCCGCCGACACCCGCGAACTGCAAGGCAACGCTCAGGTCCTTGCCGCTATGCGGCCCAATGGAGCGATCCAGGGTCGAGAAACTGAAGCTCGGCGTCACGATCGACGTGACGATGCCGTTCAACGAGTTTGCCCCTGCAATGCCCGACCGGAACGCCAGCGTCTGGAAGACGCTCAGCGTGTTCTGGTTGAACGTCGTGATTCCCGAGCTGGACAGCGAGTAAGCCAGTCCGATACGTGCGACACCCGAGCGACGGAACAGCTTGCGCAGCGCCTCGCTGGTGGAGACCGTCACGCCCTTGGACGACTGGTTGTAGTTATTGAGTAGCGAATTCTGCGCGTTGGTCAGGTTCGCGCTTTGGCCGCTGGTGATCGCATAGCTCTTCGCTGGATTGAAGTCTGTCTTGCGATCGAATACCTGGACACCGAGCGAGATTGGTTTGTTGCGCAGGTAAGGCTCGGTGAAGCCGAAGCTGATGTTGCGCGAGAGATCGCCGATATTCGCGGAGACGCTCAGCGTTTCACCCAGGCCGAGGAAGTTGTTGGTCTGATAGTTCAAGCCAAGGAACGAACCCGATAGGCCGCTGACGCCACCGTTGATGCCGATCGAGTTCTTGCCCTTCTCGTGCAGCTTGATCAGCAGGTCGACCGTGCCGGCGTCCGCATTCTGCTGCGTCTCGACGTCCTGGTCGGCCTTGAGGGTATCGAAGTAGCTCAGTTGGTTCAAACGCAGCAGCGAGAGATCGACGAGCCGGCTGTTGTACACCTGGCCCTCTTCGACGAGCAGCTCGCGGCGGATGACGCGGTCGCGGGTAAGCGTGTTGCCGGTGAACTCAATGCGCGAGACATAAAACTGCTTGCCCTCGTCGATATCGATGTCCAGGTAGATAAGCTTCTTAGCCTCATCGAACCGTGGGACCGGGGTCGGCACCATGTTGATGTAACCACCTTCGCCGTACGCCTTGCGCAAGTTCTCGATGCCTTTGCCGAACATCCGCGCATTGAACCAATCGCCATCCTTCACCGGAAACTGGGCACGCAGAGCTTTTACGTTCCTGTAGGATTTGTTGCCGCTAAAGGTGACGCCGCCCAGCCGATAGCGCTCGCCTTCTTCGATCGGAATGACGATATCGACGCGCTTGCCGTGCGAGGGATGCAGGGTGAAGGGATTGATGCCGCCGGCATTGCGGACGTTGGTCTGGGGCTCGCCGGTGAGAGCCTTGGAGTAGCCCTTGTCGCGGTAAGCTTCGCGTACCCGGTCAGCATCTTCGTCCAGCTTGCTGGCGTCGAAGGTACGCGGAAAGATGTTTTCGAGGATGATTGAGTGGGGAACGCCGATGGGCTTCAGGTTCTTCATCGACGCCACCAGTTCACGGTGGGTCAGCGCATGGTTGCCGGTGAAGGCGATCTTGCCTACCTTGACGGTCGGCCCTTCCTTGATGACAAACGTCAGCGCAACGCGTGCCGGAGGAATGGTCTTGACCTCGGTGCGGATCACGGCAAACTGGTGGCCGTGCTCGCCGAGCATCTCCTGCAACACCACTTCGGCGCGCTTTACGCGGGTCTCGTCGAACTGGCTTTCAACGTTGAGGGAGACCTTCTCCTTCTTGAAGCGCTCCATCACGTCGGAGACGGAGACCGAGTTCAAACCCTTGTAGTTGATCTCACTGATCGTCGGCTTCTCACGAACGTAGATCTCCAACTGGAGGCAGCCCTGGCCGGGAACCCTCTCAATGCGGACATTGACGAAGTAGCCGGTGTTCCAGAGCGAATTGTAATCGCGCTCCACGACCGTTGGGTCGTACGGGTCGCCGGCGCGGCTGAACAGGCGCGCAACGATCGACTCTTTGGGAATGCGCCGGTTGCCGATCACCTGGATCGGGCACAGGACCTGTGGCGCCGCTTCCGCAGAGAACTGCGGCGTGGCCTGGACCTGCGCACCGGCGGTCGAGATCAGCGCTGGGACGGCAGAAAATATCGCCGCAATACCCAGGCTCGAAAGGCCCCAGCGGATAACAGCGTTCAAGCTTGAGCGGTTCTGGCCAAAGCCAAGGATGCCCAATCGGCTCGAGCGCGTGCGCACAGGCTGGGTCGTACACTTCAGGGAGCTTGCGCTCACTCGGATTCCGGTAAAGATAACCACACCCTCACTGCTCTTTGAATCTGTCAAAGCTTGTTGGATTCTGCTGTTGATTCCAGCCCTGCGGTACACGAAGGGAGAGCTTTGATTATAGGCGACTCGCGGCAACCCATGCGAACTCGCGCGCCGTCAAACTTGAGCTTTCGCCTTTAATCGGTAATTTGCCAGCAGAAGTTTTCTCTGCCTAACGGCAGAAAAGCCCTCTGGAGGCTACCAGCATCCACTTCGCTATTACTGTTTGACGTAGGGCGCTGTAAGGGTAAGCAGGTCCGCGTTTTTTAAGAAGCTTGTGAGCGTGGAGGCCAGCTGCGGCTCCATCACGCTTGCCGGTGTCATCGTATCCAGGCTCTCGACCTTCAGCATCAACGGGATCGGCCGGGTCGTATCCGATTGCAACGGAATCCCGCGGTGCGGGCGCGCATAGATCACGGTCACATGCTGGCTGGTTTCCGAGTACTGCCGGCACGCGCCGTTGTCACAGACCGTCGACGCTTCGAGCTCCTGGGTAGCGCCGTCGTTATACGTTGCGGCCGTCAACTCCACCGGGCCTCCCGCTGTCGTGGCCACAATTTGACCGTGCCAGGTTGGATCTTCGCCGCGCGCCAGATGGCACACCTCGGCATCATGCACGGTCTGCGGCGAGACACCCAGCATCACGTGCGCGCCCGGAATTCCGTTCACTGCAGGCTCCGCATACTCGCCCCAGCTATAGACCAGCACGCCGAACTGGGTCTCATTCCAGGTGCGCTCCAAGGTAAAGTCGCCGATGTGTTCAGGTAACGTGACGGGTGCCTCGGTTGCCTGCCGCGCAGCATCCACCCGATGCTCATGGAGCACATCCACGCCGAAGATGGCTGCCATCAGCAGAACAGCTGTCACCCGCAGAAACAGCGAGGTTCGCAACCGCTGGGCGTTCGATGGGGAGATAGGAGCGGAGTGCGGCTCAGGCGGGGGTTCCGTCGTGGTGTCCGGGTCATTGCGCAGCTTATTGGCGACCGTAAAGAAGACTGCCAGGGCGCACACGAACAGGCACCCACCGATCACATAGTCGGCGATCTTCGCGTGATGCTGCAGCCAGGGGTAGGGCAGCGCGATCTTGTAGTAAACGACCAGGAGGCAGAGCCGAAGGAAGTTGAACAGGTATCCCAGCAGGACTGCCCCCGCCACGACGGGCGCGTACACGTACCAACGAAAGCGATAGATGTAGCCGACCACGACAGCCGCCAGCCCCAGCGTAATCGCTCCGCGAATGCCGTTGCAACCGGGAGCGATGAACATCCCGAACTCCGGCGTGAACATCAGCCGAAGTTTGTCCTGCGTAAGCTGCTGGCCGAGCGCATGCGCCCAGGCCCTGGCCACACTGGCCGAGGCGTGCTGCAGGGGCAGGTCGACCAGACGGGAAAACGTCTGCGGCACGGGAATGACCGCCCACATGAAGAGGACTGGAAACCAGGCCGCCTTGAGCAGACGCATTCCTCCAAACAGAAGCACCATTCCAGCGGCGTAGATAACGGCAACCAACGGCAGCGGTGGGAGCTGGAGCAGCCAGTTCTTATTGATGGTGACGATCAACAGCATCTGATCGCGCAGAAACATCAGCGCCGCCGAGCCAGCCAGGACCGCGAACCCCCACCAGGAACCGTTCGTCTCCCAATCCAACCTTTGCCAGGCGCGGAGAACCAATAAGTAGCACACCAGCGGAACCACCATGCCCATGGATTTAAGGTCATCGGTGGTCCAAATGCTGTAGAGGGACTGGACGGAGGGCCAGATGGTCAGAAGGCCCACGGCTGCGCACAAGGAGGCCAGCACCACGACAGTTCGAGACTGGAAGGTGCGGGACTGCTGTTGGGATGAGAGGGTAGTGGGCACAAACCTCAGCGCCCCTTTTGGGGCAGGTCGCAACACAAATATCAAATACTGGACAACACGTTACTGCCTGCCAAGAATCCTAACGGTTCTTCGCCGCCCGGCGTGCGCGAATCTTCATGCGGACCGATGAAATAGCGTAGGCGCCACCAGCCAATCCCGCCAAGATCAGAGTGGGATTCTCCGGCGAGTCCGTGCATCCGCCTTGCGCGCGAGCAGGAATCGCCGCGATCATTGCAAATGCGAGAGCAGTGAGGAGAAAGGTCTTCTTCATTGGGAGATCCTATTTCCGCCGCGACCCGGGGGCCCTTGGCTGTAAACGTTGAATTGAGTCCGCCGGCTGACTCTCCAGCTTTGAGATGCACGTGCGGGGCATACAGGTATATATCTTCCCCGAGGATATAGGGGACGCGGGGGGGAAGTCAACGATTCTCTCAGTCGGACTACACCTTTAGGAGACACCAATCGTCTACAACCTAACCCCTTTGGAATGCATCCACGGGGCCAGCGAATCCCGCTGTAAAATCAACGGTTGTACCCGGAGCATCCGGCAGTCTTCAGGAGGTTGTAAACACCATGGCATCGGCAATGGCAGGGATGGAGGCCCTTTCGGGCGTATATGACGGACTTAAGGCGCGCATGAACAGCTCGGTGGATGACTTCCGAGCGAACCTCGTAAGTATCCGCACCGGGCGCGCATCAGTCCATATGCTGGACGGAATCCGTGTTGACTACTATGGTACCGAGACTCCAATTTCGCAGGTTGCGCAGATCACCACCCCCGAAGCGAACCTGATTCTGGTTCAACCGTGGGAGCAGAGCCTCGTCACGGCCATCGAAAAGGCCATCCGGACCAGCCAGCACGGCTTCAACCCCATGCACGATGGCAAGATCATCCGCGTGCCCGTTCCGCCCATGACCGAAGAACGCCGCAAGGACACGGTCAAGCTGCTCGCGGGCACAGTCGAAGATCACAAAACGTCGATCCGCAATATCCGCCGCGAAGGCAACGAGGCAGTGAAGAAGGCCGCCAAGGACAAGCTGATCTCCGCCGACGACGAAAAGCGCGCCAACGCCGAGATCCAGGAGCTCACTGACTCCGAGATCAAGCGCATCGAGGATCTCTTCCGCGCCAAAGAAAAAGAGATTCTCACGATCTGACATCAAGCACCGCGCGACAAGAAGGGCGCACTGGCTGCGCCCTTTTCTGCATCACTCGTGACCGGCAGCGCTCAATACCGCATCGGCGATGGCCGCAGCTTCCTGCGCAACCTGCAGATCGTGTACACGCAGCACGTGGGCTCCAGCGAGGATTGCCGCAACGTTCGCTGCCGCTGTGGCGATGCGCCGAGCCTCCGCGGGTTCTGCCTTCTTGCGCTGCAAACTCTTCACCGCGTCGCCGAGAAATCCTTTGCGCGAGAGCCCCACGAGCAGCGGCCTGCCCAACTCGCGCAAACGCCCAAGTCGCGCCAGTAAGGAAAAGTTCTCTGTGCCGCGCTTGCCAAAGCCGAATCCAGGATCGGCGACGATGCGATCTGTGCGAATCCCGGCGGCCTCAGCCTGCGCCAGTTGCTCGCACAGCCCGGCGAAGACCACCGGCATCACCGCGTCGCCCTCCAGTCCTGGCAGCGTCTGCCACTCTCCGGAGCGGCCGCGCGCATGCATCAGCACCAGGCCGCACCCGCTCTGCGAGACCGCTTTCGCCATCGCCGGATCCCAGGTCAGACCAGAGACATCGTTGATAATCTCCGCACCGGCTCGCGCCGCAGCCCGCGCCGTGCCTGCATGATAGGTATCGACCGAGACAACGGCGTGGGGCCGCTCACGCAGCAGTTGTTCCAGCACCGGCAGCAGGCGCTCCTGCTCCTGCTCGCTCGTGATGGGCGTCGCATTCGGCCGCGTGGACTCCGCACCGAGATCCACAATATCTGCGCCTGCATCGACAGCTTCAATCGCCGTCGCGACTGCCAGCTTGATGACCGCTGCGGGAAGTCTCAGGGCGACCGATCCGTCCGCGCTCAGCAACCCATCGCCTGAAAAGCTGTCCGGCGTAAGATTCACGATGGACATCAGGAGCGTACGTTGCCCCAGTGCCAGCTTGCGCGTACGCAACTGCCACTCGAAGTGCGGCCTGTAGTTGCTGCGGCTCATCGGCGCTGTTCCAGCTTCGGGGTTCGTTTCCAGCTCGTCCACTTTACCGCGCAATTGTAGGCCTCCTTCGGCGCAACGCTGTAAATAATTGCACCAATTCTGTAGACTTGCGCCATGCAAATCTCTGCGCAAATTGCACTGATTTTGTTGCTTTTTGTCGCAGCGATGCGGCCGACGTCTGTCCACGCGCAGGAGACTTCTTCGGCCGTACCTGCTCCTGCGTTCCTTCACCCTGCCTATCCTAACGGCTCGGGCACTGCGCTCGGTCAGCAGATTGAAACGCTGCTCGCCGACCCATCCGTCTCCCGAGCGCACTGGGGCATCGCCGTCACCACGCTTGATGGCACACCGCTCTATGGCCATAACGAGGGCAAGCTCTTCCGGCCAGCGTCGAACAACAAGATATTCACCACGGCCACTGCCATGGCGCTGCTTGGCCCTGCCAAAACATTCGACACGCGGATCTTTGGCAAGCTCGACGTCGCGACTGGCACCGTGATAGGCGACCTGACGCTACTCGGCGCCGGAGACGCCAATTTTGGCGCCGACGATCTGCCATACGTGCCGCGCTCAGAGAGTGCAACCGAGCCGCCCGCGCCCGCTGAGCCGCCCGTGCTTACCGATCTCAAGTCACTCGTGGACCAACTCGTCGCCAAGGGAGTGAAGCGCATCAACGGAGACATCGTCGGCAACGACACGCTCTATCCGTATGAACCCTACGCAGAGTCCTGGGCGCAGGACGACCAAATCTGGGGCTTCGGCGCCCCGGTCAGCGCGCTCAGCATTACCAATAATCAGCTCGAGCTCATCATCACGCCGGGTCATCCGACTAAGGTTGCGCTCCAGCAGAATGTTCCGTACTACACGGTTCGGGCCGAGGTCTCAACGGTCGCTGTGGGCGCGCATGCCGACGGAATCCAGATCGAGCGGCTGCCTGGATCGCGAGTGATCCGTGTCTACGGTTCGATCGCCGCGGACGCCCATCCGGACGTAGAGGAAATTGCGATTGCCGATCCCGCCGAGTACGCAGCCATGGCCCTGCGAGCGACACTGATGCAGCGTGGCATTGTGGTCGCGGGGAAAGCGCGCGCGAAACACCTGAAGCCAAACGACCCAGGCAGCTACCGTACCGAAGTGCTGACGCCTGACCCCTGCGACACGATGAACATTGCGGGGGGCACCTGCACGGCTGACTGCTCTGCTCCCTCCGCGCCTTCCGGTGCAATGCTCGCATCGCATACCTCCGCGCCGCTTGGCGAAGATGTTGTGCTCACCAACAAGGTCAGCCAGAATCTTCATGCCGAGCTCTTCCTCCACAATCTCGGCCTCCAAAGCGCTTGTGGCGACGGCTCCACGCTCGACGGCGCGCGATTTATCCGAGCCAACCTGCTCCACGCGGGCCTGGATCCCGACGACTTCTTCTTCCTCGATGGCTCCGGCCTGAGCGATCACGACCTGGTCGCACCCCGGGCCACGGCAGCCTTTCTGGCCTACGTTGCCAAGCAGCCGTGGTTCGCGCAGTGGAAGGCCTCGCTGCCCGACGATGGCATTAACGGCTCACTGAATCGCCGCTTCCCCGATCCACCGGTGAAGGATCACATCTTCGCCAAGACGGGAACGCTGGGCGAATCGCGCGCGCTCTCCGGCTATCTCGACGCCGCCAGCGGCCGCACCCTCATCTTCTCTGTAATGGTGGACGACCACACCCCCGCAACCTCAGCCGACCGCGCCACCATGGACAAGATCGTCACGGCTATCGCCGCAACGCAGTGAGGAACGTAGTTGTTAGTTCTCAGTAAAGGCAAGCCGCCAACTGACAACTATCTCGGCGTGTGTAACTTGATGTACTCCCGCAGCTGCATATTCAGATCCAGCGCCTTGGTTACGCCGGTATCCATCATGCGGAGCCAGTCGCTGGCGGGTTCTTTCAGCTCGGCCATATTCAGCAGATAGCTGGTTTGCACGATGATCTCGAGCGCGTTGGAAAGGTCATGTGCAAGGCGCCGGATCTCCAGCGCAAGTGCTTCGGGAATCTGCTGCTGCGCGACCGGCTGGTTCTTGGTCGATGGCTCACTCATAGGGCTCCGTACCGCTCCTGTTAAGGGTTAGTGAGTTGGACGATGTATCCTGCGCACAGGATTCGCCCAGTGTAACCTGACCTTCCTGCCTCCGCGCAACCCTCTCGCGGGCGCGCCACCATTGACAGCCAGCGCCCGCTCTGGGAGACTAAGACTTCACGCAGTTCGCGCGGCTGGATACAGCGGTGGCCTCTGATTGTGAGCCGAAATGGCGGAATTGGCAGACGCGCGTGGTTCAGGTCCACGTTCTCGCAAGGGAGTGGAGGTTCGAGTCCTCTTTTCGGCACCAAAGTTTAGAATCAACGCGCAAGCAGCGTAATCCACGCCCATCCGGCGTGGATTTTAGTTTTCATCCGCATCCCCTTGGTCGCAAATGTAGCGAGCGCAAGATTGCCCTGCTGTACGATGTTGCGCAGGAGATTCCCCTCTGTGATCAAGCTTCTGCGTGTCGTTCTCCCTGCTCTTGCGTCTGCGCTCTTCGCTGCCTCGACCTGTTCGGCCCAGCAGCTTGCGCCACAGCCTCTCACCGAGATGCCGTACTGGCCGTCGCTGGATCTCACCAGCATGGATCGCAGCGTCGAGCCCTGCGTGAACTTCTACCAGTACGCCTGCGGTGGATGGAAGAAGCTCAACCCGATCCCCGCGGACCAGGCAACATGGGACGTCTACGCCAAGCTGGCAAATGAGAATCAGCAGTTTCTCTGGGGCATTCTCGAGCAGGACGCCAAGGCTACCGACCGTACACCCATCCAGCAGAAGGTTGGCGACTACTTTCAGTCCTGCATGAACAAGGCAGCTATCAACGCCAATGGCGACAAGCCCATTCAGGCTGCGCTTGCCCGCATCGACGCGCTCAACACGCGGCCTGAACTCCTCGCCGCCATCGCCACACTGCATCACGACGCCCCCGGCAGCTACTTCTTTCGCTCCGGCACCGGGCAGGACGCGATCGATTCCTCCACAGTGATCGTCGAGGTGGGTGCCGGCGGGCTCGGTCTGCCGGACCGCGACTATTACCTCAAGACCGACCCCAAAAGCGTGAAGCTCCGCCAGCAGTATGTCGACTACATTGCGCAACTGCTGACCCTCAGCGGAGAGGCCGCCGAGCAGGCCCACACCGACGCTGTCAGTATTCTGCACATCGAGACAGAGCTCGCTAAGGCTTCGCTAACGCGCGTGCAGCAGCGCGATCCGCACAATCTGTATCACATGATGGAAATCGCTGACGTGCAGAAGCTGACCCCCGCGATCAACTGGGCCGACTACTTCAAGCAGCAGGGCGCGCCCGGACTCGCCAAGCTCAACGTCTCGCAGCCGGCGTTCCTCAAGGCGTTGCAGACGGAGCTCTCCACCGAAGATGTCGCTGCCTTACGCGCCTACCTGCGCTTCCATTTGCTCAGCGGCATGGCGTCCTACCTGGCCGAGCCATTCGAGCAGGCATATTACGGTTTCTACTACACCACGCTACGTGGTGTGCCGCAGATGCCTCCGCGCTGGAAGACCTGCACCCGCTACGTCGACCGCAATCTTGGCGAGGCGCTGGGTCAGGAATTCGTGCATCGCACTTTCACTCCAGAAACAAAGGCCAAGACCGAGTTGATGACGCAGCAGATCGAAGCTGCCATGCAGCATGAAATCGAGAACCTCGACTGGATGAGTCCCGCGACCAAGGAAGAGGCGCTGCGCAAGCTGCACGCCATCCGCAACAAGATTGGCTACCCGGACAAGTGGCGCGACTACACAGCGCTTGAGGTTAAGCCGAACGACTACGCCGGCAACGTTCTGCGCGCCTACCGCTTCAACCAGGAGTACGAGTGGAACAAGCTCGGCAAACCCGTGAACCGCGACGAGTGGGGTATGACACCGCCGACCGTGAACGCCTACTTCGATCCGCAGATGAACGACATCAACTTTCCCGCCGGCGTGCTGCAACCGCCGCTCTACGATCCGAAGCTCGACGACGCTCCGAACTACGGCAACACGGGTGCAACCATCGGCCACGAGCTCACGCATGCCTTCGACGACGAAGGCCGCCAGTTCGACTCCAAGGGCGACCTGCGCGACTGGTGGACGCCGGAAGATGCGAAGGGCTTTGAGCAGCGCATCGGATGTGTGCGCACGCAGTATGCGGGCTACATTGTTGTCGATGACATCCATATCAACTCCAAGCTGACGAGCGGAGAAGACGTGGCCGACCTCGGCGGAACGCTGCTTGCCTACATGGCCTGGAAGAAGGAGACGGCGGGTGTGCAACTCCCGAACCAGGACGGCTTCACGCCCGAGCAGCGCTTCTTCGTCGGCATGGCGCAGTGGGCCTGCTCCAACGAGCGTCCGGAGGACGAACGCGTGCGCGCCGCCACCGATGAGCACTCGCCCTCCTTCGCGCGCATCAATGGCGTGGTCTCGAATCTGCCCGAGTTCCAGAAGGCGTTCGCCTGCAAGGTCGGTCAGCCAATGGTCCACGAACCCAACTGCAAGGTCTGGTAGCCGGAACACCTTTGCCCGCATGGAATCGCAGCAGCCAAAGGTGTATCCCGCTGAATAATTGGAAGTTCATTCATCGCCACAGCATGTTTCCGATGTAGACTGTCTGCGCTCGCCGTACTTCGTCGTGGTCTCACTGAAAATTCAGGATCATTGGAGGAAGCATGCAAGTCTCTCTCAGAAATCGCTGTATCGCCGAATTCTTCGGCACCTTTTGGCTCGTCTTCGGAGGCTGCGGCGCCGCGGTCTTCGCCGCCGCGTTCCCATCCCTCGGGATCGGTTTCCTGGGGGTCGCGTTCGCTTTCGGGCTTACGGTTCTCACCATGGCCTATGCCATCGGACACATCTCCGGCTGTCATCTCAACCCTGCTGTGACGCTCGGCCTGGTCGCGGGCAAGCGGTTTCCAGCCAAGGAGATTCTGCCCTACTGGATCGCGCAGGTGGTCGGCGCTCTGGTCGCATCGGGCGTGCTGTACATCATCTTCACCGGCCGCGATACCTGGGCCCTGAACGGGTTCGCCTCCAATGGCTACGGCGTCCACTCTCCCGGCGGCTACAACCTGCTCGCGTGCCTGGTTGCGGAGACCCTGCTCACCTTCTTCTTCATCCTCGTGATTATGGGCTCGACCGACGAGCGGGCGGCCAAGGGTCTCGCTCCGCTGGCCATCGGCCTGTGCCTCACGCTGATCCACCTGATCAGCATTCCCATCACCAACACCTCGGTGAACCCGGCGCGCTCCACCGGCCCGGCCATCGTGGTAGCTGCCGGGGGCGATTTCTGGGCCCTGGGCCAGCTGTGGCTATTCTGGGTGGCGCCTCTGATCGGCGGCCTGCTGGCTGGGCTCTTCTATAACGCCATTCTGGCCGAGCACCTGCCGCCGCCAGTTGCTGAAAAGCCAATCACCTTCTCAGCCTGATTGATACCCGCGCAAAACAGGAAGGGGTTCCCCGAGACGCTTCTCGGGGAACCCTTCCGCATTGCCGCAGCAACCCGGCGCGATTCGGCGCGGAGGTTAGCCCCGGGGGGCGTCCAGTGATAGCCTGACAGGAAGCCCCAGCCTTCAGGAGATCCACGTTGACTGCCTCGCAGACCCGGCAAACTCCGGGCACCCATCCTCCCGCTGTTGCCGATATACAGCCGCAGCGATCCCTCCTGATCGACATCGTCCGTGGTCTCTCCATCGCATTGGTGGTGCTTGGGCACACCGACGAAGGAATGCTCCATCGCTTGTGGTGGCACGACTCGATGACGGGCAACCGCATCAAATTCTTCATCTACTCGTTTCACATGCCGGCGTTTTTCTTTGTCTCCGGCATCTTCCTCTGCGCCAGCGTGCAGAAGCGCGGCGGATGGCGCTTCACGATCGAAAAACTCCGCACCATGATCTATCCGTATCTGCTCTGGGCGCTCATCTACGCCCCCATCCCCATCTATTATTCGACGGTTCTGAGCGCTCCACCCATCAGTTGGGCCACCTACGCCGGAGATGTGGCTACGGGCAGCTACGCCTGGTTCTTGCCGACAATTTTCTTCACCGTGGTCGCGGGCATGCTGCTGCGCCGGGTACCCATGCCACTGCTGTTTGTGCTCAGCGCCCTGGTCTCCCTCTACTGGCCGTACACGGGCCTTGTCTTTGTCGATCGGGGCTTGAAACACCTGCCGTTCCTGGTCGTGGGTATGTGGGTCGGGCGGTCATTTGAGCAACTCGAAAGGCTTCCCGCCATGCTCGCTGCAGTGGGCGCAGCGGTGCTGTTCGTCGTGATTCTTTTGCTCACGAAAAGCCACTATGTGTTCTCTCCGTATCTCTTCATCCCGCTTGGCCTGCTGGGCACGCTGATGTTGCTGCTGGTGTCGCGTGTGCTGGCTCGAACGCCAACCGCGAGGCTACTGGCGTGGACTGGCTCCGGGTCCATTGGGATCTTTCTGCTCTCCTCGTATGTTCAGGTAATCGGGCGGGACACGTTGGTGCGGGTGTTTCATACCGCGGCACCCTACCGGCAATTGATTCTCCCCTCACTGCTCGCCTTGCTCGTGCCTGCGTGGATCTACCAGAACCGGGTGCGCCTGCATATCGGTTGGATGTTTGTGTGGCCGTACAAAGCGCTCCCGGCGACCCCAGTCGAGATCAGGCCAGCCGCGTAAGGCCCCTCTTTCCTGCGAAATAGGACGACCTCTCGTCGTCGAAAATGCGCCAAAATGTGCGCCCGGAAAAGGTGCCGTGGCTGGCTCTTCCCAGCGGCAAAAACGGGCTCCAAACGTGCTATACTTAGGAGTCGAGAAAACTGGTCAATCACCAGTATTTTCAAGGGTTTTGTAACTTTCACTGACCCCAGCCTGAACCCATTGGAGCGTCCCGTTCGTGCCTGAAGAAACTACCCCTGCCGCAGCCGCCAGCCAGACCCCGATTCCGCCCGCCGCCTCCCCGGCTCAAGTCGATCCCGGGCACTACTCCGCGGAAAATATTACGATCCTCGAAGGCCTCGCCGCCGTCCGCCTGCGCCCCGCCATGTACATCGGCTCGACCGGCGAAATGGGTCTGCATCACCTGGTCTACGAAGTCGTCGACAACTCGGTCGACGAGGCGCTGGCTGGCTATGCCACGCGCATCGATGTCACCATTCACGTCGATAACTCCATCACCGTCGTCGATGACGGCCGCGGCATTCCTGTCGACAACAAGACCCTGCCCACCGGCGAGACCATGCCTGCCGTGCAGGTGGTCCTCACCATGCTGCACGCTGGCGGCAAGTTTGATGCTTCCAACTACAAAGTCTCGGGCGGCCTGCACGGCGTCGGTGTTTCCTGCGTCAACGCGCTCAGCGAAGCCCTCGAGGTTGAGATCTGGCGCGACGGCTTTACCTGGGAGATGGACTACTCCAAGGGCGATCCCATCTCTGAGCTCCGCAAGATGGGCCCATCCAAGCGTCGCGGCACCAAGATCCACTTCCTTCCCGACCGCTCCATCTTCACCGTCGTCGAATACAACTTCGACACGCTCGCCAACCGTCTCCGTCAGCTCGCGTTCCTGAACAAGGGCATTGAGATCACGCTCACCGACGAGCGCCAGGCCGACGCCAAGGGTGAACCCAAGTCGCAGACCTACAAGTACACCGGCGGCATCGCCGAGTTCATCAAGCTGCTCAACAAGGGCAAGCAGGTGCTGCACGAAAAGCCCATCTATATGGAAACCGAGCAGGGCAACGTGGTCATGGAGATTGCGCTGCAGTACAACGACGCATACTCCGAGACGGTTTTCAGCTTTGCCAACAATATCAACACTGTCGATGGCGGAACCCATCTCTCCGGCTTCCGCACGGCGCTTACGCGGACCATCAACGTCGCCGGCCAACAGCTTGGCTTGTTCAAAGACGTAAAGGAAAATCTCTCCGGCGATGACGTTCGCGAGGGTCTCGTCGCGGTCGTAAGCGTGAAGCTGCCGCAGCCGCAGTTCGAAGGTCAGACCAAGGGCAAGCTCAACTCCGACATCGCTGGTATCGTACAGGCCTTCGTCAACGAGCGCCTGGGCGCCTTCATGGAGCAGAACCCGCAGATCGCGAAGAAGATCATCAACAAGGCGATCGACGCCTCCCGCGCCCGCGAAGCTGCTCGCAAGGCCCGCGACCTTACCCGCCGCAAGGGAGCGCTTGACGGCGGCGGCCTGCCCGGCAAGCTTGCCGACTGTTCCGAGCGCAAGCCCGAGCTGTGCGAGCTCTACCTCGTCGAGGGCGAGTCCGCCGGCGGCACCGCCAAGCAAGGCCGCGATCGTAAGTTCCAGGCCATCCTCCCGCTCAAGGGCAAGATCCTCAACGTCGAGAAGGCTCGCTACGACAAGATGCTCGGCCACGAAGAAATTCGCGCCATGATTACCGCGCTCGGCTGCGGCATCGGCAAGGACGACTTCGATATCGCCAAGCTGCGCTACGGCAAGCTGATCCTGATGACCGATGCCGACGTCGACGGATCGCACATCCGCACGCTGTTGCTCACCTTCTTCTTCCGCCACATGCAGGAACTCATCCTGCGCGGCCACGTCTTCATCGCGCAGCCGCCGCTCTACCGCATCAAGAAGGGCAAATTTGAGCAATACATCAAGGACGAGCGCGAGTACGTGCAGGTGATGGTGAAGCGCGCCTCCGATGGCATGATCATTCGCTACGGCGAGGGCGGCGCAAAGCTCGAGGGTAAAGAGCTCACCAAGTACATGTCCTCGCTCAACGACTATCTCGGCTTCTTTGACAAAGTAGCGAAGCGCCTGCGCAACGAGGAAGTGGTTCGCATCTTCGCCGAGATCTTTGCGAGCGAAGGCAAGGACTCTATCCGCCGCGCTGACTTTGAGACCGACGCCAAGCTCAAGCAGATGCAGACTCGCCTGAAGGCCATCGAGCGCACGTATCAGTTCAAGTCGGTCTCGGCCGTCGAGTACGACGAAGAGCACCGCACCTACTCGGTCAACTATCACGACGCGCAGGGGGCAACGCGATCCATCGACTGGACGCTCGCTGCAGCACCCGAGTCGCGCCAGTTGCTGGCCAAGCACGCGCAGATTCGCGAGCAGCTCGTCGGACCGTTCTTGGTCGAGTACGCGGGCAAGGCAGCCGCCGCCGCAACCAAGTCCGCCGAAGAGCAGGCTGAACAGGAGCTCGAGGACACGGAAGAGGCCGAGCTCGAAGGCGCGATGGACGCCGGTGCCGCACCGGTTGAAGCCGTCGCCAAGCCCGTCAAGCGCTCTGCCAAGGTTTCGCAGGATCCAGTCGAAAAGAAGACGCCGCGCGAGGTTTTCGAATACGTCATCGAGCAGGGACGTAAGGAATATTCGGTTCAGCGCTACAAGGGCCTCGGCGAGATGACGGCGCCGCAGCTCTGGGAGACGACGATGGATCCTGCCCGCCGCACGCTGGTGCAGGTGAAGCTGGAGGACATCGCCGCCACCGAAGAGATCTTCACGACGCTGATGGGCGAGGATGTCGAAGCGCGCCGCAAGTTCATCGAAGACAACGCCCTGGACGTCAAGAATCTCGACATCTAAGTATTATGGTTCGCAGCTATAGCACTCTCGGCCTTCTTACGAGTGGGTTGTTCCTTGCAATTGCGTCGCCCTGCAAGGCTCAAGCACCTGGGACGTCCGTTTTTCGCGTTGCCGCCGACGGCTCGGCGCCGTACAAAACGGTCCAGACAGCGGTCGATGCCGTTCCTGCTACAGGCGGGACAGTTCTCATTGCACCCGGAATCTATCGCGAACAAGTGATCATCAACCAGTCCTACGTGACGCTGCGCGGAACGGGGGAAAATCCAGCGGCGACGATCCTGGTCGACGACACCAGCCAGGGGACGCGGGGCACCAAGCCGAGCTACGCAACCGTTCATGTGCTCGGCAGCGACTTCCGCGCCTTCAACCTCACATTTCAGAACGACTTCAACCGTACGCACGAACAGGGGTTCGCTGGATCGCAGGCGCAGGCGCTTAACTTGGAAGGCGACCGAAACATTCTCGACCACGTCAGCGTCCTTGCGAACCAGGACACGCTCTACATCGGCGCCCGCGGCTGTGGCCAGGCAGGCAGCCGGAGAGCACCGGCTCCCAGCTCGACATCTGTCCCGCCGACTGCGCAACCCGCCCCGCCCAGCACCGAGACACCCTGTACGCCGGCAGCCACACGCAGTTACTTTACGCACTGTGTCATTGCCGGCAACGTCGACTTCATCTATGGCGACGGCAACGCTGTCTTCAACGAATGCGAGATTCGCAGCACGCTACATGACGCAGGCGGGTACCTGACGGCGCAGGGCAAGTATTTGCCCAATCAACAGTCCGCGTTCGTCTTCAACCATTGCCGCCTGACAGCCGAAACTGGAGAAGCCCATGTCTATCTTGGTCGACCCTGGCGTCCATACGCGTCCGTGGTCTTCCTCCACACCGAGATGGGAGCCCACATCGAACCAGCGGGCTGGCGCGAGTGGCATCCGGGCGAGACTCATAATCTCGACACGGTCTTCTACGCCGAATACAAGTCTAGTGGTCCCGGCGCCACCCCGGCGGCTCGCGATCCGCATTCCCGCCAGCTAACAGCCGCGCAGGCCAAGCAGTTCGAAACGAAAATTTTCTTTGCTGGCACAGACGGCTGGGATCCAATCAAGAAAGCGAAGTGACAGCCTACAACTGCAGCGGTAGCCAGCGACGTTGGCTCAACCCGTTCTCGCGTTCTTCAACTCCACTTAGCACCACAAAGCACGAAGGAGCAGGCATGCAACGATTCTCGTCGACCCTGGTGCTACTGGCATTCTGCTGGTCAGCAGCCGCAGCGGCGCAGGATACACGTACGGTTACGGAGCCAGTGATTCCCGCATTCTGCACCAAACTTGACGCTCACCTCACCTCGATCAGCGACGGGACCTACAACACGCTGTCAGCGGCCGACGAAGGCAAGCTCGATACAGATCGGATTCAGAAGGCCATCGACAGCTGCGGAAAAGGAAAAGCCGTCGCCCTCCAGGCTCACGGTGGATTCAAAGCATTTGTCAGTGGTCCGCTTGAGCTTCGCGAAGGAGTGACCCTTGTAGTAGATAAGGGCGCCACTCTCTTCGAGACACTCGACCCTAAGGTATTGGAGATCTCTCCAGGCAGCTGCGGGATTGTCAGCAAAGATCCCGGGCGAGGATGTAAGCCGTTGATCACGGTAAGCCATGTGTCGGGTGCCGGCATCATGGGAGATGGAGTCATTGATGGAAGAGGCGGCGAGCATATTCTCGGCACAACCATGTCTGCGTGGGACCTTGGCGAACAGGCTCTCAAAGACAATGCCGGCCAGAAGGTCAGCCGCCTGATCGTTACCGACCATGCCGACAACTTCACCCTCTACCGCATTACGCTGAGAAACTCGCCTAACTTTCACGTTTCCTACAACGCAGGCGATGGTTTCACAGTGTGGGGCGTCAAAATAGATACCGTCCAACGTATCGCGAATGCTCTCCATCCTCTGTCACGAAATACCGACGGCATCGATCCAGGGAATGGCTCGAAAAATATCACGATCACCCACTCCTTCTTTCGGGAAGGAGACGACAACGTGGCCATCAAAGGGGGCCCCGGCGGCGCCACCAACATGACCGTGATCCACAATCACTTTTACTGGGGACACGGAATGTCTATCGGTTCCGAGACGAACGGCGGAGTGAGTAAGATTCGTGTCTCGGACCTGACCCTGGACGGCACCGACTCGGGCATCCGCATCAAGTCCATGGGCACGAAAGGCGGCCTGGTGCATGACATCGTCTACGACGGCATCTGCATTCGGAACTCAGGCCGCCCGCTGGATATCACCGCTGCCTACACGGCAAATGGTCCAGTCAAGGGAAACTCTCCTCCCACCTTTCGCGACATCACGCTGCGTAACGTGAGCATCTCTGGAGGCGGCAGGATCCTCTTCGACGGCTACGATCATGACCATCGCGCGCAGGTTATCCTCGACGGAGTCTTCCTTACGGACAGTACGCATCCGGACACGCCGTACACCTACACCTTCGACAATGCGGACGTCGTGTTCGGCCCTGGTGGAAGCAATATCCAGCTTCCCGCTGGCGCGGACGCCACCATCTCCGGTTCGCCAACCAAAGGAACGCCCTACTCCTGCGTCGATCGATTCGTTCCCTTCCCAACGGAATAGCATTTGGAGAAACGTCGCAGTTTCAGTTGCTAAAAAGACGACATTGAGGCAACTTCGGGGGCAGCTGCCCAGTCAACACAACCGCGTTTGTGGGTATCGGCCGACTTCTGGGCGCTGCTCCCGTCCGGGTGGCATAAGATCGGAGGCAGAGGTATTCCAATGCAATACAAGAAGATCAGTATGGAAGTGATCGTTGTTGCTGAAGAGGCCGACGCTGTTGTCGCGGGGCTGAACGCCGCACTCGATCAGCTCGAAGAGAGCCATACACTTTTCGGTGGTGGGATAGAGACCGTCGCTTTCGAGCATTCAGGAAAACGAAGGAGATCGGCACTCGGGCACACGATCGCCGCAGGTGAGACGGTCGCTGGCGCTCTCAAGACCGCACGCGACGGGATGAAGGTTGCCCTCCGCGCAGTCATCTAATGTAGGCCGTCGCGCGTAGCGAAATGCTCGAGCGTTGTTATCGGGATCGACGATTGGCTGAGATCATCCGTGCCCTGCAGTAAATCGGTTTCCGTCAAGCGGGCGCCGAGTGATCGAACGAGGTCAGGGATGTCATAGTGAAGAAGGACTCCGGGGAGGATGTCCTCGGGCGCTCCTATGGGCATAGAGGCATCGATCAAGCTTCGATAGCTGGTTAGAACGTGGTCAACGGAGATGTGCTTCAGACGTGGGTCAAGGACAGCGGCGTGCAGTAGCACCAGGCCCATATGTCCACTGGCGGTGGCCGTGATCCGGGCCGGATCGACATCCGGCCGGCTCGTCAAATAATCGGTAATGCATGCGACGTCGTCGATGCGCATGCCCACGAGTGTGCGGCTAACCAGATCGGCGCGAAGGCTGAGCAAATAGAAAGGCCCAAGGATGGGAGACTTCATGTCGTCTGTGCCGGGAGGCGATGGACGCGGGGTGATGGCCAGCACGATATTGCCAGCAGCGGCTAGCGATTCGAATTGAGTCTTATTCGAGCGATCAATGGGACTGTCCCCATCGATCGAATCGGGAACCAGGAGGATGACCGCAGGGTGACGGCCAGCGGTCGAAGGAACGTAGAGGTTCCCGTGGAGGTCTATTCCGGTGCTGGAAGGAAGGGTGAAGTCACCAGTCTTTGCGGACAGCAGGGCTGCGTCGAACATTGACGTTCTGGGATGGACCGAGGTTCCGGTAACCTCACGAATGGCCTCAGCCAATTTCTGTCCGGTCAGCGGTCGCGGGTGGGGGCGAAGGATTTTGTCGGCACGCTTCCGATTGAGAGTGAAGACGGTTTCGGAATCTGGATAGCTGGTGGCGACCTGCCCTGTTGGGGTGACCTGCAATGCCTCCTTTGGAAGACTGGCCGGCGTGCCCATCGGACCGAGAACTCCGTTAGTGGGCGGAGGAAGGACGGGATGGGTAGCATCTGCTTCGGGCTTCAGGTTCCGAATGAAAAATCCGACGATGTCGCCCATGATGGGCCCCAGGGCACCGTGATGGCCAGGTCCCGTAACGAACTGCAGTGGGGCCGTGAGAGGGATTTCATTTGTAGTGTCGACATTCAGAGTAGGTTCGTCAGGCGTTGGTGGAACCGTAGGGGAGCCTGTGCCGGATGGAATACCGGCGCTGCTGCGATCGAAGAGGGAATAGAAACGACGGGCCTCGATGACCGTGGAACGCGCGCCCGCAAATGGGAACATGTCAGAATAGGTCGCGACCACGGCATACGGGCGTGGGGCCGCGAGCTCAATCCAGTCCGGGAAGTCGAAGCCCGAGGCGATGAAGTGTGGGATAGATTGTTCGCCGTCCTGCGGGCCCAGAGCGGGCAGCAGTGTATCGAACGATGTGGTGTAGCAGGCGACGGCGATGGCGGCCACCCGCCTGTCGAGTGCTCCGAGAAGAGCAGTGATCGCTCCGCCGCCGGAACAACCAAAGGCGCCGATGTGTTTTGAATCGACCTGGGGAAGACTGCTCAGGTAATCGATACCGCGCATCGCGTCCCAGAGCATGTAGCGGGCTAGAGTATCTCCGATCAGCATGGGCTGAAGACTTGCTTCCCCGTGCTCCCCAGTAGGACGAGTTGCCAGCGACTCATTTGGATCCTTGGGATTTGGATACTGGAGGCGTTCACCCTGACCGATGGGATCGTAGGAGAGAACGATAAAGCCATTGCGAGCGAAGATTGCTGCGGAGTTATAGTCACTGACCTTGCCACTGGGCGCATGGCCAGGAGAGATCAGAATGGCAGGAAGCTTCTGATCAGGTGGATGTCCGTCTGGAAGGTAGAGCAAGGCCGGGATGTGAAAGCCGGGCTGACTATCCAGAATTAGCTTTTGGATCCAGAAGCCGTCGGCTTGGGTGACTCCCATAAGCTTGACATTCAGTGCGGTGCGCTGTGGGAGAGTGCCAATGAGGGACATGATCTTTTTGCGGACCATGGCTTGGCGATCCTCTGCTTGGGCGCGGGTCTGGATGGCAGTGACCTTGGCGGCGCGGCTCGCGGTGTAATCGGCCGCGATGCTATCAAGGTAGCCATCGAGCTTGGCACGGCCGGCATTGGCTGCATTGCCGGCGTCGTGGCGGACGGCCGAAACTGGCTGCGAAGTGTTCTGGGCGACAGCGGCTTGAAGAAGAATGGAAGCTGCGGCACAGATGCGAAGAACTGAACGGATAGATTTCAACATCTCACTCCGGGTCTAACACTCGTTTTCCTAAACTAACCGTAGATGCTTCGACTCGTATGCCATCTGCTCGGCGTCTTAATGCAGCAAATAGGGTTGGGCTGGTGCTGGAATTGGAGCGGGGATCTTTGTGGGTTCTAGAGGAGCAGCTTTGGCGAGCCCGACTCCCGTTACGTTGTAGATGTTGAGCAGCGCGCCGGTATACCCGGTCACTCCGATATTTCGCAGTACGGCGCGCCTAATGTTTGCGAGGAAGATCCCCTTGCCGCAGGTGCCGGTTATGTCGGTGAGGGAAAAACCGTCGAGTGGCTTGTCGGGATCAATTCCAACTCCATCGACCAGCACTGGCACATCCGTGACACGAATATTGTTGAAATTGAAGTTTCGTGTGGTCGGAATCCCCTCTTCTCCAGGAACCGCAAACTCATCCTGCTTCCCGCTGTTCAGGATGTTGAAGCGGAGAAACCCTTGCTCTGCTCCGGATACATCGAGATCGCTTACGTAGATGTTTTCGATGAATGCGCCTCGTCCGGGTCGGCTCTTGATATAGATAGCAAACGTCCGCGCGGCTATGCATTTGCACTGATCGATATGAATATTGCGAATGCCACCAGAGGTTTCGCTGCCGATGCCGATGCAGGCCCAGTGCGAATCGGCGAAGGTGCAATTGCTGATGCGCACGTCTTCGGTGGGTCGATGAATTACGTAGCCTTCCGCGCCCCGGCCGGACTTGAGCGAGATGCAATCGTCTCTGGTGGAGAAAGTGCAGCTTTCGATTACAACGTGCCTGCATGAGTCCACGTCGATACCGTCGGCACCGCCGCGCACCGTGACATTACGGAAGAGGACGTTGTCGCAGTAGACGGGATGAATTGACCACATATCGTTCTGCTCGGTCACGCAGTCTTCCACGCGGAGGCCGCTGCAGTTGACGAACTCAAGCAGCGCCGGATGGCGCAGTCCATTCTGCGCATCCACGCGACCTTTGATCGCGGGGTTCCCGGCGATTCTCCCCCTTCCCGTGATGCCGATGTTGTTGGCATCGATCGCAGAAACAAGGCCGATGTAGCCCTTCACCCAATGGCCTTCCCAACGCACTTGTGTGAGCGGATAGTCGGCGAGGTCTGGCGATCCGAGCAGGGAAGCTCCTGCTTCAAGGTGCAAGGTCGTGTTGGAGCGCAGCATGATAGCGCCCGTGAGGTACTCGCCATCTGGTACGCGGACCTGGCCACCGCCAAAGACGCTGCAGCGATCGAGCGCCTGCTGAATGGCAAGCGTGTCGTTGGTCTTGCCATCACCGACGGCGCCAAACTCTTTGATATCAAGACTGACTGAGGCGACGGCAGGGCCCACTGGCTCGGCAGATGCGCGCTGCGCTGAGATGTCGTACGTTGCAGACATGAGCGGGAGCGCGGCCACGGTTTTGGCGGTGACTCGAAGAAATGCCCGGCGGTCTGTTTGCTTGCTCCGCATCCTGCTCAACAAAGGCTCCTGTTCGTTAGTTTGATGACGATGTGATCGCTGCCGGTGAACGCAGCAAGCGATTGCGCCAGGGATATGGGTGCACGGTGCTCATCGTGTTTCCTGGGTGTGGTTGCCGCGCTGCGCGATCACCCAGCGAACGAGTTCCCTGCCTGCCGCGAAGTTGTCACCTGACGGATGGTCTTTGCGGCCATCGGTGTACTCGTTATAAAGCCAGGGATCTACAACCGCGAGGACGGTGCCCTTGCCGTACTTTGCCGTGGCGATGACGATGACGTTGCGATCGGTGACGAGCGCTCGCGCCGGTGCGGAGATGGAGATAGTACACGTGTCCTTCATGTAGAGCACGTGTGGTGAGTGAAAGAGATCGCCATCAGGCTTCACTGGAATTTGTGCGGCAGCGTAGTCGGTACCGACGACATGGCGGCTCAGGATCGTATTGAAGTGAATGCCGAAGCGATCTGCGATGTTGTTGAAGTGCTCGATGTCTGCGTTGGCCGGGTCATTTTCGAGCAGAAGAAGAATGCCTCCTCTCTGTACCCATGCTGCAATCTCCGCCCCGTCGCGCGAGGTTGCGTAGTGCGGCTGAGGGTTCTTCGCCAGATTGTCCGGCGAGGCGATGATATAGATCTGCGCGTGCTTGAGGTTGGCTGCCGTTGGCGCAGCGAAGAGTGTGCCGAGCGTCGCACCCTTACGCTCAAAGAGGTGGCCGAAGAGAGAGTAGCCATCATTCGAGAAGTCGTTCCACTTGTAATGGAAGGACTCTGCCTGTCCAGCGGCGTTCTTGCGCTGCTGGCTGTTATACCATGCATCGACGAGCACGGTGTCTCCGCGGAGATTGGTGGCCTCTGGCGCGTTCTCCATCTCCGTCGCGGCCAGGAGGAACGCTCCAACGCCCTTTGGATCGTTGCTGCCGACCGGTGCGTGTATGTAGTAGCTGTAACTACCGTCACGATAGGGAGTGCTACCAAGGCCAACAGCCTTGACTGTGCTGGTGAGAGTGACGGAGCCATTCGCACTGGTCTGCACAAATTTATCGAGAATTCCCTGCCAGCCGCGTTGCGCGTTGCCCTCATAGCGCTCGGGAAGATATCCGAGCCGCACGCCCTTCTGGAGCGCATAGACGAACATGCACGCCGCGGAAGACTCGAAGTAGTTGCCTTCATCGCCGGGCTTGTCCAGCACCTGGTACCAAAGCCCCGTGCGCTGATCCTGCACTCGCACAATCGCCTCAGCGGTGCGATTAAGGATCGCGATGAGCTTGGCCCTACCGGGATCATTCTGCGGGTAGTAGGGGAGCGTGTCGACGAGAGCCATCATGTACCAGCCCATCCCGCGCGCCCATGCGATGTGCGATGCTCCAGTGTTGGGATCGGCCCAGCGCTGTTGCCGCGATTCATCCCATGCGTGATAGAGCAGTCCTGTCTTCGGATCACTCGCATGCGCTTCCATCAGGGTGAACTGCCGGGTGATATCAGCGAAGTCCTGCGGCTCGTGAAAGAGCGAAGCATATTCGGCGTAAAACGGCTCGGCCATGTAGAGGCCATCGAGCCACATCTGATTGGGGTAGATTTTCTTGTGCCAGAAGCCCCCGGAGGCGTTGCGCGGCTGCGCGGCAAGCTGACTGCGAAGTAACACTGCGGCCTTGTAGTAGCGATCGTCCAACGTGACACGATAAAGCAGTAGCAGCTCCCGGCCCAGCGCAATATTGTCGAGGGTATTCGCGGAGGCGTTGTATGTGGGAATGGACCCGTCGGGCAAGACGAGCTTATCCAGCGACTGCTTGATGAAGCGAAAGTACGTATCGTCGGCAGTGTCGTACCAAACGGCGTCCATCCCATTCAGCAGCGTTGCAAGCTCGTAGTTCCACGTCAACGGAGAGCCCGGCCCATCGCCATGGCCGATACTGAGCGCGATAGCTGTGTCCGCCGTCCGCTGAGACCACGGCTGCTGTTGTGCGTCCGACGCGCGACAAAGCTCGAGGCAGAGAATCAAGACAATCGCGCGACAGAAGGTGATACGGAAGATACGCATTTGTGTTCGCCTGCATCAGCGTACAGGGGACTGGGCGCTCATGTTCGGGTAGGAAAAAAGCGGCGCGAAACTCATCGAGCTTCGCGCCGCTTTCATGTTGAGGTTGAGTTAGAAGTTGATGTGACCCGCGAACTGGAACTGGCGCGGGTTGTTTGCCTGACCCGCTACCGTGCCCAGGCTCGTCGCGCCGACCGAGCTGCCGATGGAGCCGTCCGCCGTGCTGGCCGGGCTCCCGAACCAAACGTGGTTCACTGTGTTGAAGACCGACGCATCGAACACGAACTTGACGCGCCCACCCTTCCAGATATTGAACGTCCTGCGCAGGCTGGCATCGATGTCGTAGTTGCCAGGTCCACGAAGTCCATCTGGAGCCGTGCGTGCTACGTTACCGATGTTGGGTGCGGCGACCTCCACAAAGGCGGCTGGGTTGATGTATTGAATCGACGCCAACGTCGTACGAGTAGCGCCCTGTCCCCACTTGCCGTGCTGACGCGCCGAGCCGGTAAAGCCTGGAGCATAGCCTGGCATGCAGGTCCCCTGTCCCGTGAGGCCCGTGCACGCCGCTCCGGTCAGCGCGAGCGGATTGCCCGAGACAACCGTCAAGATGCCGGAGAAGCGCCAGTCACTCGCGATGGCGCGTACAAACGCGCTTCCCGATCCAATCCCGTTCTTGCCAAAGGGCAGATCGTAGTTAGCCGTCACCACCAGATTGTGCGTCTGATCCTGGGTGCTGACGGAACGCTCGATCCGGTCGATCGGATAAGCTTTGGCGCTGTTGAATACCACGCCGGACGGAATCGCGTAGCCGGTGCGGAACGTACCCACATCGTCAATCGTCTTGCTGTACGTGTAGCTCAGCATGAAGCTGAAGCCGTGGCTGAAGCGCTGCTGAACGAAGACTTGTAATGCGTTGTAGTTGGCGTTCCCGACAGCGGGGAGCACATCCACCAGGCCCGAGTACTGCGGGAAGGCAAGGAGTGCCTGCGAGACCTTATTGTTAAAGGTCGCGTAGGGTAACGAGGTCCCAGCAGGCATGCCAGCGGTCGCGTTACCTCCAAGGACTGTTGTGCCCAGGGAAAGGTACTTTGGATCAAGCTGGTTGCTCCAGTAACCGCGCGGACTACCGGTCGGCACCAGGAAGTGGCCCTGGTTGCCTACGTAGCTGATGGTCGCCGTCATGTCCTTGGTAGCGAGAACCTGGTAGCCGAACGACCATCCCTCGAAGGTGGGCGTGCGTCCACCGTAGTACGGATCAAGATACGCAGGGCTCGAAGAGACCTTGTAGGGCGAGACCGCGTTGGTGGAGTAGTAGGTTCCGTAGGAGGCATTGAAGACCGGCGGCGCAGCAATCGTGCTGGTTCCGAATGCTGTATTGGCAAGGCCCGCACCGGTGAAGTACGAGCTGTTGTTGAGGTAGAAGGCCGGCTCCGAAAGTCCCGCGCTCACCGGATTGGGTGATGCAGCGTATCCCAGCTCCATATTGCTTGAGGGCAGCGTCGTCTGGCCGCCAGAGGTACCGCCGCCGTGGCCATAATAGATGCCATACGAGCCGCGCATCACAACCCGCGGGCTCATCTGCCACGCAAAGCCCAGCCGCGGACCGTAGTCCTTGTAGTACGTCTTTAGCGGTGTCGTGCAGTTGCATCCGTCCGTCCCATTGCCCGCGAACTGGAGTGTGCCGGGCGAGCCCGTGACGGGGTTGGTGGCTGTCGGGTTCAGGAACGAGAAGCGGTCTTCCGCTTCGCGGAAGGGTGGCATCACATCCCAGCGTAGACCAATGTTCAAGGTCAGCTTCGGAGTTACCTGCCAGTCGTCGTTGGCATACAGGGCAAACGGACGGTAGCGCGCTCCCGTTTCCTGCGCAATCGGTGCGTACTCCGTATAGCTGCCAGAATCGACCGCGCCGAGCAAGTAGCTTGCGTAGGGAAGGCCCGTGTTTGTCTTCGCCGCTGCCGAGGAGCCGCTCACCTGCGCCGTCTCGTTCAGACCGAAGTTCAGCGTCGCGATGGTGCTCCCGGTATCGGCATACAGGTAGTTGTATTCCATCCACTCAACCTGGCCGCCGAACGTGAAGGAATGACGCCCCTTCACCCACTGCATGTTGTCCAGCACTGTAAAGGCATTGGTATTGCCCACGTAGCCGGACTGCGGTCCCCACGGTGCAAAGGTCTGTGGACCGCCCGTGAACTTCTCGTAGGGGAAGCTCCCCGAAGCCTGTCCCGCGGGAAGATTCGTGATGCCGGCAGCCGATGCCGCGAACTCCGGAATCCCATACGTCGGGTTGTTGTCCGGCGAGTGGTACTGTGCCGCCCCATACTTGAACTGGTTCACCAGGTTGTTCTTGAGAACGTACGTGTCCTCCAGGATAACGACCTTCGAGATCGGCGAGTAGTTTTTCGCGTACAGATACGGCAGCGGAGCTACGTTGGTTGTCTGGCTGCCCGCAGGACCAATCAGACCCTGGCGGCCCATGGCAAAGATCACGTTCACCTTGTGCTTGTCGTTGATGTCGAAGTCAAAGCGATCCGCGGTGGACCAGTTGTTAAGGCCCCAGTTGTACGAGCCATAGTAGTTGTTGGTGAGGCTCGAGTTGCTGGGCGCCGGCATGAACTTCTGTAGGTACTGCGCAATGGGCGAAAGCTCGTCCTGCGGAATGACGTTGGCCACCACAGGACCCGTAGCGCAACCAGCGCTCGTGTAGCTTGCACCCATGAACTGTGAGCGGGAATAGCTGGCCGTGGACCCGCTCCCGGTCTCAACCTGCGTGGTGGGATCGTAGATGGGTTGTCCGACTGCGGAGAAGTCGCCGCACAGCTCAGCCGGCGTCGGGATGGTCTGCACCTGGGATTTGGTCAGCGTGGAGTAGCGGAATCCAGCGTAACTGCCAAAGAAGAAGATCTTGTTCTTCCAAATCGGCAGACCAATCGTCATGCCGTACTCGTTCATGTGTTCTGGCGGTTTGTAGTACGTCCCGGCAAGTTTCGGATTGGGATAATTCGCCGGATACTGTGCAGGGATGAAGCCTGCCGAGTCCAGCGCCGTGTTGCGGAAGATGTCGTAGAAGCTGCCATGAATTACGTTGGTACCGGTCTTCATCGTGAAGTTTTCCACGCCAATGCCCTGGTACTCAGGAGAGTAGCCAGTCGTCTTCAGCTGGAACTGGTTGATCGTCTCCACAGAAAACGCCGGCCAGATGAACCGAGGATCGCCAGCGGTCGAAGCCGACTCCAGCGGAACTCCTTCGACATACATGGTCGTGCCAGCCGAGTAGCCGTTCACTACCATCGGCTCATCCGATTCGTTGTTCTTGATCTCGTTGTTTGTCGCGCCCGGCATCATGATGGCGTAGTCGGTCACACGCCGCTGATCGGTGCTGACCCCATTCGCGCCGCCCATCTCTAGTGGGAGGGACGTGTAGGCCTCGTGCTCCATCGTGGCCCCGAGGGTCGCGTTTTCCGTCTCCAGCGGGGGAGGCGACGTGGTCACAGTCACCGTCACGTCGGTCGCGCCCGTTTTCAGCGCAGCGTCGAGCGACAGCACTTGCATGCCGTTCAGCTCGATTTTTTCACGCAACAGCGTCTCAAATCCCTTGGCGCTGATCTTCACCGTGTACTCACCCACGTCGAGCGGCGAGACGTTGTAACGGCCGTCGGCGTTGCTGGTGCGAACCATCTCTGCACCCGTGGCGACATTCCGTGCCGTAATGTTTGCGCCCGGGATCACCGCCCCAGTGGAATCGGTAACAGTTCCCTCAATCGTTCCCGAGCCACCGATCTGTGCCAGCGCTACTGCGGGCAGAAAGAGCATCAGCACTGCACAAACCGTAACGAATCCCGCGGTACAGACTCGGCGCAGCCTGGTTGGCCAGGATCGGAGACTTCTTCCTCCGAACTCTGGAATGAACGGCGTCCCTCGCCGCTCTTCTATTGGTCCTACCACTTCATCTTCAAACTTATCGATCTTTGGCATGCGCTGGCTTCCATTTTCTTTGGGAGTTCACCATGTTTCGGTGAAGTTATAAGTTGATGGGATTCTCTGTCTGCTCAGTAACGGTTGTGAATGCTGAACTTTACCGCGCTACGGTCCCGCGACGCATATCGCGGGTACATCCTGTCGGCGATGGGTGAATTCTGGGTCTCAAACATAATTGAAAGCACAACTGAGTCTCGAATTGTTCCGAATACTGCTCTAATTCAGGCCTTACCAATGCGGCTGTCACGACGCGCCAAACTGACCTCACCCGTCTCAGAGATCAGCATTTCGGATAATTTGGCAACGTAGCCAAATGATGAGCGGAATAGTAGACGCACGAATCAGCGGTCGTCAACAGCTAAATTTCAATTGAGGAAAACTAGCTCGTAGGCGTCTACGCTAAACCCAACGATCTCTCGTCATGCGAGTGGAGACAAGGGGAAAACTACAGTCTCCTGGAAGAAGCCTGTTTGCATCCGCAGGAAGATCGAATCATCATACTGCCGGCTACCACTACGTGAACCGGCTTCTCCTTTGAGCCTGATGTGCGCTCTAGGAGCTGCCGAAATGCAAGCCGGGCAAACTGCTCCGCGGGCTGCGCCAACGTCGTCAGCGGGGGATGGATGAAGTTTGCGAACTCCATATCGTCAATTCCGATAAACCCGATTTCGCTGAGTGCGATGTGGCAGTCGCGCAAAGTCGAAAGGATCGCAAGTGTGACCGAATAGCTCATCGAGAGGATGGCTGTCGCCGGTCCACGTTTCCTCTGCAAGGCTGCGCACAGCTCCCTCCGGAGTTGCTCCGATTCATGCCAGACGATAGTCTCTGCGTGCTTCCCTGCCGCTTCCATCGCCTCTTTGTACCCCTTGAAGCGGCTCTGCAGCGGCTGCAACTTGTACGGTGCGTTCACCGCGACGATGTGAGAATGCCGATGGCCCAGTAGGTGTTCGGTGGCCTCACGTGCTGCCTTGTAATTGTCCAGCAGCACTGAATCGATCGCACTACCCAGGGAGCGATCAAATGCTACGACCGGTGTATCGCCAAGCAGAGCGCGTACCTGTGCAACGTTGGTCTCTGCAGCTGGAACCAGGATGACTCCATCCACCTGTGAGCGCTTGAGCGATGCCAGTTGCTCCTGCTGCAGTTTCGCTTCCTCCTGGTGGGTAAGCAGCATCACCGTGAAGCCGCTGATGCGAGCTTCGGTCTGTATCGTGCGAATGGCGTTGCCGAAGAACACATTGTTGACATGCGGAAACAACACGCCCAGCGTGCGGGTTCTGCCAACTCTCAGGCTGCGAGCCAGGGTATTTGGCTCATATCCCAGCTGTGCGATCGCAATCTCGATCCGTCTCGCAACTTCCGGACTAACCGACTTGCCCCCTCGCACGTGTCGCGAGACAGTCGATGACCCGACGTTTGCCGCGCGTGCCACGTCAATGATGGTAGGGCGTTTCGTCTCTTTCATGCCCAACGATACTAACAGCCCTGCGTGTATTCGAGTATGCTCAAAAACCTTGCCCATGCATCCGGTTACCTTGACGTGGATTGTTTGCCATTGCTAATATCGGCTGGATCTGGCAACGTTGCCATGGATTGTACCCATCGACGATACCCGAGCGTATCTTTCGATCCCTGCACGGCATGATGCAGTGCGGCGCAGGATTTGATAAGCACCCTGGTGCGCCGTTGTACAAGCTTTGAGTTGAACTGCATTTGATTACGAGAATGCTGAATCGTTGTACCGACCATTTTGTCGAGGAGAGACGATGATGAAGCCGATGCTGAGAGCCGCACTGCTGGTAGCCGCTTGTGTGGGATTCGCGGCCAATGCGTGCGGAGCAAAGGTTTGCGCCGTGCGACAGTACGGAGCGAGGGGGGACGGTACTACCAACGACGCTGGAGCAATTCAGAGGGCGATCGATGATTGCAGCGGAACGCATCAAGGGACGGTTCTGCTGGACGGTGGCGTGGTGTTTGTGTCGGCCCCCTTGATTTTGAAGAGCCATATGACGCTGAGGATTGCGGAGGGCACGACCTTAGCGGGCAGCACAGATCATGCTGATTATCGTGACAAGGAAGAGTTTAAGGACAGGGGTAAACAGGCGCTGTTGACGGCCTCAAACGCTGAGGACGTGACGATCGACGGGACGGGCGTGATCGATGGAAGGGGCGAGTCGTGGTGGGGTAAGCCGCATGATCCGCGGCCTCGGCTAATCGTATTCGACCATTGCAAGCATGTTCACATGAGCGGGGTGACAGTGGAGAACTCGCCGATGTGGCAGATTGTCCCGTATTACTCCGACGCCGTGACCTTTACGAATATGAAGGTGCTGGCGCCGCAACAGTCGCATAATACGGATGGCATCGATCCGTTCTCATCCTCGAATATTGTTATCGATCACCTGACAATTGATACGGGTGACGATAACGTAGCGATCAAGAGCGGGCAGCCGGATTCTACTGGGCCCGATGCGCCGTCGCATCATATTGTAATCACGGACTGCACGTTTCTCCATGGACATGGGCTTTCAATTGGGAGCGAGATCGCGGGCGGCGTGCAGGATGTTCGGGCGGAACGCATACATTTTAAGGGTACGGACCAAGGGTTGAGGGTGAAGTCGAATCGTGATCGCGGGAATGCTGCGATCGGTCACTTTATCTTTCGCGATATCACGATGGAAGACGTTCATACGCCGATCCTCATCAGCGAGTTTTATCCCAAGGTGCCGGAAACGATCAATGAGGAGAAGGTTACCCGACTGACTCCATTTTTCGACGACATCACGATTGAAAATGTAACGGCAACGGGCGCTAGGCAGGCAGCATTGATTGTGGGATTGCCAGAGTCGCCTATTCGGAACCTGAGGCTGATCCATGTTCACCTTTCTGGAGAGACGGGCGCGATTGTGCAGTATGCGGATGTGAGCGCGACCGATTTTACAGTGACTGCGGCGCATGGTGAGAATGTACAGATCGGTGCCGGCGTACGCGGAAACTTGAAGTAATGGGTTGTAGTGATGCAGTGTTCCTTCCATTTGGTGCGCAGGCATCGTTGGATAACAGTACAGAGTAATCGCTTTGCGTGACCCGGTAGAGGAGAAAGACATGAAACAAAATCTGACACTTCCTCGATTTTCAATTGGAGTGGGAGACCGTTTTGGAATGCAGGCGAAGGCGCAGTTGCAAGCATGCATTCTGGCGTTGGATGCCGGAGTGGAAGTGGTGCCAGTTTGGAACAAGTCCAATCGCGAGCATGTAATCATCGGCTCGGAGCCAAGTGCGGCGCGGGTTGCTGCAGATATAGCGGTGAAGGATTTGAAGTGGACCGGGCCTTACTTTGTGGACGCAGACCATATTCAGTTGAAGACGGTTGGTCGGTTTCTTGAGCCATGCGATTTCTTTACATTGGACGTTGCGGACATGATTGGGCAGCCCGCCGCCGCGGTGGACGTCGAGGCGTTTATTGCACGTCATGGTGAGCTGATCGGGAGCGTGGTGATCCCGAATGTAGATGCGCCGCTCGAGGTGGATCGGGAGTATCTGAGGAGTGCGGCGAATAACTTTCTGGCGGCGGTGAAAGAAGCAGGGAGGATCTATCGCGCGATTGAGAAGAGCAAAGGCGAGGGGCAGTTCGTGTCTGAGATATCGATGGACGAGACGAATACTGCGCAGACGCCGGTTGAGTTGCTGGTGGTGCTCGCAATGATCGCGGATGAAGGGATCCCGATCCAGACGATTGCGCCGAAGTTTACGGGACGATTCAACAAGGGCGTGGATTATGTCGGCAATGTGGCTGCGTTTGCACGCGAGTTCAGAGAAGGTATTGCGGCGATTGCCTACGCGGTGGGGAGGTATCGTCTACCCGAGAACCTGAAGCTGAGTGTGCATTCGGGTTCGGATAAATTTTCGATTTATAAGGTGATCCATGAGGCTGTGCAGAGTTCGGGTGCGGGTGTGCATTTGAAGACGGCTGGGACGACCTGGTTGGAGGAGCTGGTTGGATTGGCGGAGTCAGGGGGTGATGGCCTTGCGGTAGCGAAGGAAATTTATGCTGAAGCGTTCGCGCATGCCGATGAACTGACCGCACCGTACGCAACGGTCATCGATATTGACCGTTCGGTATTGCCTTCGCCGGACGCGGTGAATGGCTGGAGTAGCGAGGAGTTTACGGGTGCGCTGCGACATGACGGAACGAATGCGGCGTATAACCCTAGTTTTCGACAACTATTGCACGTTGGGTTCAAGGTCGCGGCGCGCATGGGGCCGCGATACCTTGAGACTTTGAGGGAAAACGAGGAGATTGTGGCGCGGAATGTCACGGCGAACCTGTTTGAGCGGCATATAAAGCCTGTTTTCCTAAGTGAAGTGAAGTGATTCCGGTGCCGGTGGGGAGCCAGCGGATCCGGCAGGACGACGATTGTGACTTTGATGGTGGAGCGTACAGTAGTCGTGTTTGCGATGGGGGCGACTATCATCCTGCGGTGAATGAAGCGAAGATGACTTCGGGTATTGCGTTGACTGATGAGGCTCGCGTGCTCAGCATTCAAGTGACAACCTAACCCTCATCGAGAACCTGCAACAGAGTCTGCAGCCAGAAAGAATTGCAACGTCTCTCGATAACAATTACTAGGTTTGTTTTGAACTGAGCTGGTCGCCGCTCATGTATGGGTCGGTGATTGTAGAATTGCCGGTTTCAATCCGGCCGGCGAACCGAATTGTTGTTCTGCTGCCGTGCGTCCGAATCGTAAAGTCGTACCACTGATTGCTCGCTTGGAGCGGGAGAATCGTCACATCCTGGGAGCCGGCAATGACTTCTTTCGTTATAGGTGAACCCCCATAGCAGTTGTCGTCAACTGTGATGAAGTGGCTTATCTGCGTTTGGTTTCGCAGCAAGAGCTGGAGCTTCCGATCGACGACGGCCGTAGTCACGACAGGAAGCGGATCTTTCACTGAACCGGAGAAGCAGCGATAGAAGCCGTTTGGCGCGTGCACCTCGACCTCGTATTGGCCGTCCTTGAACTGTGCAGTCGGAAACGTCGGTCGAAGTACGTCGCCAGCCTTCACTGCGTAGGTTGACGCCTGCACACCTGGCCCCGTCGCGCAGTTGCGCAGGTAGACATTGAACGGTGCACCTGCAGCATGTTTTCCAAAAAGCTTGTTTGCGGCGACGAGTTCAAGTGTGAAGTGTTTGCCATCTGGAGAGACCGCGCCGTTGGCGTGGAGCTCATAAGGCAGCGCGCAAGCAGGGCGAGTACCGGCTTCCTGGTGCGAAATCGCAGAAGCGGTTCTTGAATTATCGCTGATTGCGGCAATCTCGGCGGCGGTTAGTGGTTTGGGAATTGTGGGGATTGGCTTATTTTTGGCTTGCGCAATTAGCTCGATGTGCTTGTCTCGATTGAGATAGTTGAGAGTTGGTTCGGAGGTATGGTGCGGACGGAAGCACGAGGTGAAGTCGCCGGAGACGGCGCGCCGCCATGGGCTAATGTTCGTTTCGACGACCCGCTTGCCGAACTTGGACTCTACAAACGCTTCGAGAAACTGCAGCGTGGACGTATGGTCGAAAAGCTGAGAGTTGACCCAGCCGCCACGGCTCCACGGGGACGCGATGATGGTTGGAACACGGAAGCCCATTCCGATAGGGCCGCTGCGCGCTTGCTTTGCCGGAACGCCCTGGGCGAGTTCATCGGCGAGGTAGGTGTACTCCAGACCTGTATCGATACCAGCGGAGGCGCCGCCGGTCTCGGGACGCTTGGGATCCGCGGCGACGTAGGAGATTCCGTGATCGAAGTACCCATCGTTCTCGTCGTAGGTGAGGATGAAGATGGTCTTCTTCCAGACTTCCGGATTCTTAGTGAGAATGTCCATGATTTCCGAGACCCACCACGCACCGTACCAGGGGGACGACGGGTGATCGGAAAAACGTTCCGGCGCGGCGAGCCACGAAACGGTCGGCAGCTTGCCGCCTTCGACATCGGCGCGAAACTGGTGAAGGACGTCGCCCTTCGGTACATTGAGGTGTTGCGGGGCGCCGTCGTCGGTAAACAGGAGCGGCTCGAGCGAGCGGTACTCCGGGTCGTTCGCGTTGGTCACGAAGGCCGCATCGTGCAGCGACTTCTGCTGTTCGGTGAGCTGCTTATACCTGTTTTCTCCGGAGTCAGCGAGCGCGGTATTTAACTTTGCAATGTTCGCATGCTGCTCTGCCAATTGATTCTTGAGGCTGGCAATTTGGTCAGGCTGAGAGAGCTCTGAAAGCTGTGCTTCAAGATGAGCTGCCTGCTTCTGGGCCTTCTCAATCTGGCTTTTGAATGTTAGCGGGGCGTTCGAACTCGCTAGAACGTTATAGGCTCCAAAGCACTCCAGGATGTTGCAGCCGTAATTGGAAAGCCACGACTCCTCCTCGCCGGTCATGCCGCCTGAAGCAGATAGCTCGTTCTGGTAGAAGCGCCAGGAGATGCCGGCTTCTGACAGGCGCTCGGGGTAGGTTTTCCATGTAAGTGCTTCGGTAAAGAGCTCGTCATTGCGCATGAATACGCGAGAATCCGTCGACTGCTTGTCACGAACTGTACCGGTCCAGAAGGTCGAACGATTTGGGGAAGTCGACGTCATTACGGCGCAGTAGCTCTGATCGCAGATGGTGAAGGCATCGGCAAGCGCATAGTAGAACGGCAGGTCCTCGCGCGTGTAGTGACCCATCGTAAGGGGCATTTGTTCATAAGCCGGCTCGTAGCTTTTCTTGGCGTCTATCCAGTTATCGCTTTGTCCGTTGTTCCAGGCATCCACCTGCGAGTTGCGCGAGTGGGGAAGCGAGCCCATCCAGGTGATGCGCGTGTCGCGGAGATCGAGGCGCCACGGTGCGTAACTCTCGCCCGTTGATGCAGAGGTTTGCACAAAGGCGGAGTTCCCGTTGGGAAGACGAAGAGCTCGGGGATCGTTGAAGCCGCGCACTCCCTGCAGCGTGCCGAACGCGTGATCAAACGAACGGTTTTCCTGCATGAGGATCACAATGTGCTCGGCATCGGCGAAGGTTGAGCCGGGTTCGGGCTCTATGGCAAATGCTCGTTGAATGGACTCGGGTACAAAGCCGGAGATGCCCGTGGCTCCGGAGAGAAGAGCAGCAAATTTCAGGAAGTCGCGACGAGACGATGACATAGGTGACCATTAAATCAGACGAGTGAACACGTCGTGAATGCTGTCGTCCGCGCGGTTGTGCAGGTATTCCGTCTCGGACATGATCTTTCGTCTTGAATATAAGACCAAGTGTGTCGTATATTGAACTCAGACAAGTTTGGTCGTATATGTGTGAATATCTCAAGGTGCGCGACCTATGCGCCTTAAGTAGCAAACAGATCCCCGCGACTGACTCTTGGCAGAGACCGCGGGGATCTGTGACACCACAGCCGTAAGCTGCGGGCTTCCCTCACTGTAGGGTTCCTGCTCGGAAACTTCAACTGTCACGATGGCCAACGACCTTTATGGCCAAAGGATGAACTTGTGCGTTTTGAGGCAGGGCAATGAGTCGTAAGGCATTTAGCTATGGGTGCGTGAAAGTTAGTTCTCTATTTCTTGCGATTGCGGTCATTTTTTCGATGAGCACGCTCGGAGCGCAGACCACCACGCGGATACATCCAGGGCGCGGCGCGATGTCGGCGCAGGACATGGCGAAGATGGTCGCACAGGCTACGTCGGGATCGAATACGGCAGACCAGGTTTGTGCTCGGTTCGCGACCGGATCTACGGTTACTGCGCCTCCTGAACTGAAGAGCAGCGGTGGAACGCTGGAGGTGACGTTTAATTTCCAGACAGTGACCGACTCCCAGGGGCTAGTTCGCTACTGTTATGTGACACCCGCGGGTCTGCAATCCCCGACGCTGCGTGTGAACCCGGGCGATACGCTCATCATTCATTTCAATAACAACCTTCCGGCGACGGCCGCTGCCAGTGCCACTGACAATATGGCGGGCATGAAGATGGCGCTCGCCCCCAAAGACAGCACGACCAGCAGCGCTTGCAACGGGGTAATGTCGGCGGACGCGAGCAACATTCACTTTCACGGAACGAATATTGCGCCGGTGTGCGGTCAAGATGAGGTTCTTCAGACCCTGGTCTCTCCTGGGCAAAGCTTCACCTACAACGTACAGATTCCAGCCAATGAGCCGCCCGGCCTTTACTGGTATCACCCTCACCCGCACGGCTTCAGTGAAGGCCAAGTGCAGGGAGGCGCGACTGGTGCGCTGATCGTCGAAGGTATTCAAAACGTCGATATGGCGCTGGCAGGTTTGACCGAACGCACCTTTGTTTTGCGCGACCAGATGCTGCCTGCCCCAGAGGCGAACGATTCCGATGTTCCTGCGTGGGATCTTTCGATCAACTATGTTCCCGTAACCTATCCCTCGTACACGCCGGCCGTGATCATGACGAATCCAGCGCAGCAAGAGCTGTGGCGCGTGGCGAATACTGCTGCGGACACCATCATGAATCTGGAGTACATCGTGAATGGCGTCGCGCAGCCGTTGCAGGTTGTTGCCATCGATGGTTATCCAATCATCTCTGGCAGCAGCGGCCAGGCATCTGTAAGCGAGACCAGTGTCTTGCTTCCGCCAGGGGCACGCGCGGAATTTGTTGTAACCACGCCGAATGTAGGTGACCAGGCACAGCTTTCTACTCAATATTGGAATACAGGACCCGACGGGGATTATGACCCGACACGAACGCTTGCGACGATCGTGAGCCAGGCGGGCGCAGAGAGCGCAGTGACCGCGCAAGCTAACGTGGCAAAGCTACCCTCCAAAGCTGTCGCAACGAAGGTCACGCGTTTCGCGAATCTTGGCCAGACGACGCCTGTGGCACAACGCAATCTCTATTTCTCCGAGACCTTGCAGGATCCCAGCGATCCTAATAGCCCTACCACTTTCTTCATCACGGAGCAGGGACATACGCCCGAAGCGTTCACCATGGGCCAGCCGCCGAACATCGTCGTGCACTCAGGCACGGTGGAAGATTGGGTGATCGAGAACACGGCTACGGAAGACCACATCTTTCACATTCACCAGATTCATTTCCAGGTCCTCGAAATCAATGGTCAACCTGTGAACGATCCGGCGATCCGCGATACCGTGGATCTCCCCTACTGGGATGGCACAGGGCTTTATCCAAGCGTGAAGGTTCGCATGGATTTTCGCGATCCAAATATCATCGGAAGTTTTGTCTACCACTGCCACATTTTGCAGCATGAAGATACCGGCATGATGGGCGTGATCCAGGTGCTACCTGCTGGCTCTGCTTCTACAACGACAGCGACGGCTTCGACTGCGAGTATTACTCCGAATCAAACAATCACGTTGACGGCAAATGTGGTGGACGCCGCGACAGGCGCGGCTGCTCCCACTGGACGGGTCCAGTTTGAGCTCAATGGCGTGAATGTTGGCACTCCCGTGACGTTGGTGAATGGAGTGGCAACGCTGAGCACCCCGGTGAACGGCGTCACAGGAGCAAGCAACCTGACTGCGTTCTACGAGGGCGATTCGAATTATGCGGAGTCTGTCTCATCGGCAGTACCCATTACGGTTTCAAATTTCTCCCTGATTTCTTCGGGTGCGACAGCGGCCGTCGGGACCGCGGCCATCGCCAGCGTAACGGTGAATACGGCAACGAACTTTACGCCTCTGATCAACCTCACCTGCACGATGCCGTCGACGCTTACGCAATCGGCATGCTTTGTGAATCCAAACTCGATCACTGGCACGGGGCAGGTTTCCTTGACGGTCAACACCACGCCGCCACATCCACTGACCAGCAAGCTAAATCGCGGGCCTGGATGGTTTGCTGCGAGCGGTGGCGCTAGCCTTGCGTTCCTCGTGCTGCTCGTCTTCCCGAGACGCAGGGGGCGCAGGCGCATTGTCATCGCATTGGTGTGCATGGCTTGTCTCTTCACGGCCATTGGTTGCAGCGGTGGCACTGGTACAGCCACCGATCCCGGTACGCCGAAGGGCACCTATAACGTCGTGATCACTGGAACGGCCGGGAGTGGGACTTCGCAATCGCAGGTAAGCGCGAACGTGCCCATCACCATCGATTAGACAGTTCAACGCCGAGCAAATCATTCATCGTCATGAAGCATGAACAGCACCAGAAAGACTGGACAGAGTAATGAGTAGGATCATCAGGAAATTTATTTGCGCAGGGGTAAGAATGTTGTTGGCCGTGATTGTCTTCTCTTCTGCACTGGCATGGGCCAGCGTCGGTGGGACCATCTCGGGCACCGTCAAGGATCCATCCGGACGAGCCGTTGCGAAAGCGAATGTGATTGTGCGCGAAGTGAACACCGGACTCTCCTATCAGACCCACACAGATGGCCGAGGAACCTATACCTTTCCGGTGCTGCCAGTGGGCCGTTATGAGCTCGATGTGCAAGCGACCGGGTTTCGCGGATATCAGCGTACCGGGATCGCGCTTGACACAAATGCTGCCCTTAATCTCGACGCCATCCTGGAGGTGGGCAGCGTTGTTGAGACAATAAGTGTGGTCGATGATGCATTGCATGTCGAGACAACCAGCACGCAAATGGGAGAAGTCATCACCGGCAGGCAGATGACGGCAGTGCCTCTCAACGGCCGCAGCTTTACAGACCTTCTCTCCTTGCAGGCCGGCGTGGCTCCCGCGACGTCGATTACTTCCACCACCGTGCAGGACGTCGGAGCGACCGTCCTTAATCCCTCCGGAACCCTCAATCCTGGGACTATCTCGGTCAACGGTCAGCGCGAGTTCGCCAATTTTTTCAGCTTGAACGGAAGCGATACGGAAGAGGACGTGAATGCCGGTACGGCCATCATTCCCAACTTGGATTCGATCGCGGAGTTCCGTATTGTCACTAGCAACTTCGACGCAGAGTACGGAGAGTTCAGCGGTGGTCAGATCAACGTGATCACCAAATCTGGATCAAATCAGTTTCACGGCAATGCCTTTGACTTCCTTCGCAACACAGCCCTGGATGCGCGCAACTACTTCTCGCCCACTCGAGGAGAGTTCAATCAGAATCAGTTTGGGGGCACCTTCGGCGGACCCATTCACCACGACAAGTTGTTCTTCTTTGTCGACTATCAAGGCACGCGGCAAACCCAGGGCATCGATACCGGAGACATCAGCGTGCCGTCGAATGCCGATCGCACAGGGAATCTTGCGGACCAGGCGGCCAACCTGGTTGGAAGTGTAGGCGGTCCCTACTTCGCCACACTGCTTACCCAGGAGTTAGGTTACGGCGTCGTCCCAGGCGAACCCTATTACGTCCCAGGATGCACGACTTCGGCAGAGTGCGTGTTTCCCAACGCTGTGATTCCCACGCGAGCGTGGTCCGTTCCCGCGCAGCGGATGCTGCAATATATTCCGGCTCCCAATACCGCCAACGGGTCGTTCGCCACCTCTGCGTACAACCAGATTCTTCGCGACGACAAAGGTGCGGTTCGTGTCGACGCGAAGAGCCGCGTGGGTCTGCTATCGGCTTACTACTTCATCGACGACTTCAGTCTCAACAATCCCTATCCCGTAGCGCAGAGCGGAGCCAGTGTCCCGGGTTTCAACGCTCTCACGACAGGCCGCGCTCAACTCATCTCTCTCGGCGACACCAAGATGCTGAGTGCTACGGCCTTCAATGAACTCCACCTCAGCTACACGCGCGACTACACAAATCTTGGCCAGCCCATAGGTGGCGTCGGTGTGAGCCTCGTCTCGCAGGGATTCGAAAATGCGGATGGAAGCCCCAGTATCGTGTCTCTCGATCCCAAGGGCCAGAGCGTCGAAAATCTTAACTTCAATGGTTATTCAACGGGCGCTGCGGCCAACCAACTCACACAGGCCAACAACACCTATGAGGCAACCGATACCTTCTCCAAAGTGCTTGGCAACCACACGCTCAAATTTGGCGGCGAAACTCATTTCGATCAGGTCAACGCACATCCCATTGCCCAATTCAACGGCAGCTTTGTATTTTCAGGACAGGAAACCGGCGTGGATTTCGCCGACTTCCTCATCGGCGTTCCGAACCAATACAACCAAAGCCAGTTGAATCCGTTCTACGCGCGTAACAAATACTTCGGCCTCTTCGCGCAAGATAGCTGGCGTCTCGCGCCGAACCTAACGCTGAACTATGGTTTGCGTTGGGATCGCATTGCCCCTTGGACCGAGAAGTACAACCAGATCTCAACCTTTGTTGCGGGTGCGCAGTCGGCGGTCTTCCCGGGCGCGCCGGCGGGAATCCTTTATCCAGGCGATCCTCTGCCGGGTGGGGGCACCGTTCCTGACACCCTTGCGCCAATCAGCAATCGGAGCTTCGCCCCACGTGTTGGTTTGGCATGGTCGCCGGAGGGACCGTCGGGTAGCTTGCTTGCGAAAGTTCTCGGGCCTGCCGGGACGACCAGCATTCGGGCCAGCGCGGGCCTGTTCTACACCGCCATCGACGCACTCTCGATCGGTGTGCTTGCGGCCAATGCTCCGTATGGCACGACCTATACGAGCCCTCTTCCCCCGCTCTTCGCGACACCGTTTACTACAGCATCTACGGGGCAAAATAATGGTCAACCTTTTCCGTACACTTTCGCTCCGTTAGATTCGTCAATCAGCAACCCGGACGTGAATATCAATTGGGCTACCTTCGAGCCAATCAGCGGCATTCCGGGATATGACGTCCACGGCAAAGTTCCTTATACCGAAGAGTGGATGGTGTCGATCGAGCGCCAGGCCGGTCCGAATACGGTCTTGAGCGCGAGTTATGTCGGCACAGTCAGCCATCACCAGCGTGTGCTGATCGAGCCGAATCCCGGCGATCCTGCGTTGTGCTTGAGCCTGAGCCAGACCAGCGAAGTCGTAGCCGGAACACCCACCTGTGGTCCCGGTGGCGAGAACGGCGTGTACTATCCGGTTGGCGGTGGCATAGTCAACGGAACGCGCGGACCGCTTGGCCCAAACTTCGGTAGCAACGCATTGCAATCGACGATCGGCAACGCAAACTACAACGCTCTTCAACTCAGCGTGCGCCACACCAGTGGGCGGCTCGAGCTCGCCGTTGCTTATACCTATGGGAAGTCGCTCGATCAATCGTCGAATCCAGCGGAGGAAGTAAATCCCTTCGACCCCGCGCTGAGTTATGCGATTTCCGCGTTCGACGTGAAACACAACGTCGTTGTCAGCTACGAATACCAGCTACCGTTTGATCAGCTCTTTCACCCGAACCGGCTGACGGCGGGCTGGTCCATCTCCGGCATCACGCATTTTGCCAGCGGATTTCCGGTGACGATGATCAACAATGGCGATAACTCGCTCATCGGTACCAACCCAAACGGTATCAACAACAGCAGCATCGACGAACCTGATTACAACGGCGGCCCTCTGCAACTTAGCCATAATCCCCGCAAGAATGGGAATAATTATTTCAGCACTGCAGTATTCAGCATGAACGCTCTCGGCACCCCGGGAAATGTAAAGCGGCGGTTCTTCTATGGGCCAGGCGAAGACAACTACGACATGGCCATCGCCAAGAAGTTGCAGGTCACAGCGACAACCTCTCTTCTGTTTCGTCTGGATGCCTTCAACGTCTTCAATCACACCCAGTTCAATGGCCCGAGTTCTGTTGACGGCGACATTGGCAGCTCGACCTTCGGTAACGTAATCAGCGCCGCACCCCCACGCATCCTCCAGGGTGCACTGAAATTCAATTTCTAAACGCAAAAGTTACGAGAGTTTTATGGAACAAGATGGAGTCCGGGAGCTAATCTCAAATATCGTCTCGCTTTCCCGATACCGTCACCAAAGAGATCCTCGAGAAGAACAGACAGGTGCAGGCTTCATCAAGGTTGGTATGGTCAGCCCAGACCTGTTCTTCGCGGCGATCGCAGAGGGTGGGCGGGGCTAGGTCAGTCAGATTGTTTGCGGCGGCTTGTCTCCATGTAGGATGTCCACAAGCTTGGCCTGGGTCCCGCGAAAACAGGGGAAAGACATTTTCTACGCTAACCTACAACTGTCACAAGGAGACTCTACATGGCGGCCGTTACTCAATATCGATGTGAGATTTGTGGCATTGAGAGCTCGAACCCGATCCACTGGTTCCTGATTCAGTGCAATGAAGAGGAGCTAAAAATCCTCAAATGGAATGCAGACGCGGCAGCGGCCAAAGGCGCTCGCCACTACTGCGGCGAAGCCCACGCCGGCGTCTATGTGAGTCGGTGGCTAGAGGCATCGTGCTCGCCGGCGCTTCCCGATTTCAATCAGCGTTCCCAGGGTCAATAGCTCGGTGACCCAGAGCGCGCAAATGGGGTACGGCAACGCCGTACCCCATTTGCATGTCCTCTTAGTTCAGCGAGAACCAGTTTAAGTTTCCAACCGTGTTGTAGAAGCCCCCGCTATCAACCACCAGCTGCAGAGTATGCACGCCCTCCGGCAGCGCGACATTGGGGATCTCAAGCGTCTGCCACGTCTGCCATCCGCCTGTCTCGGGAACCGAGATATGCGGCGTCACCTGCTGGCCGTCGACGTTGAGATGAATCACCCCGCCGCCCACGTCCGTCGCCACCCGCACCTTCAGTGTGTAGTTCCGCGCCGTAGCAATATTCACGGTATAGTTCAGCCAATCCCCAGGCTGCCCATTGCCCACATCGTACCCCCCGCCCGTATCCGACGAGTTCTCGATGTCCACCGTCTCTCCCGGCCGATAGTTTGCTCCGCCGCCATTGGCCGTCGCGCCATTCCAGTACGCGACGCCCTTGCCGCCGGTATCGAAGTTTTCCACCTCGATCTGGCCGGGAATTGCCTGCGGACCTCCTGTGAATGAGGCGCTAGTCGACGGCGCCTGCAAACCGAACCAGTTGAAGTTACCCATACCGCCGGTCGGGCCATTGCCATCCAGCGTCACCTGCATCACATGACGCCCTGCGGTGAGTTGGAACGCCGGCGAGACCTGCGTGGTATATGTCTGGAATCCATTTGTCACCGGAACGAACAGCGTTCCCGTCTTGTTCTCATCATCGAAGGAGACGTGATAATACCCGCCTTGCCCAAGCGAAGCGACGCGAGTCTGCAGGTTGTAGATGCCTGGTGTGCTCACGTTGACCGTGTAGCGCAGGTATTCGCCTTCTTTGGTATAGCCAACGTCGTAACCGCCGCCAGCGTCGCCAGTGCCCTCAATGCCAACGGTTGTTCCCGGCCGATACGTCGGAGCGCTTCCTTGATCCGTCGAATCAAGATTGAAGTAGCCAACATAGTTTCCGCCGTTATCGAAGTTCTCGGCTTGAATGATGCCTGGAATCGTAGAGGGACCAGCAGGGAAGGGAGTCTCCTTGCCGCCGATCGTGAAGTTCACGGTTGAGGAAGCCGTAGCATTGCCCTGGCGGCCGAGAATGGTCACAGGATACGAGCCGCTCGTGGCGCTCTCTTCTGTCACCACCGGAAGTAGGTACTGATTGGTGAACGGAATCGGCACCGGCTCGCCAAACGCTCCGCCGGGCAGCCCCTCAACCTTCAACTCGGCGTTTGCATGGTCGTTGCCGTAGTCGTTCACGTCGACGCTATAGAAAGTGCGGCCCCCGGGCGCGACCGTCTGCGATCCAGGCCCCGCCGTTACGTCGAACGTATTGCCCGCATATCCCTGCCAGAAGAACGTAGCCACCGACTGCGCAGGCAGCGAATAACTCACCATCTTGCCCTTCCAGTTCAACGAGAACTGGCTGGACGTCTGCGCGTCATTCAAGACCAGCACAGCGATCGAGCCGTCAGGATTCTTGAACGCAACATCTTCAACATTGCCGCTGCCAAACGTATTCGAGTCGATCCGGTACGCACCCGACTGCACATACTTCGCCAGGTGGCCAAGCACGTAATACTCCACGTTCTTCGAGACCACAGCCGGTGTAGTCGAGTCGTCGATCGTGACCACGCCACGGCAGTCATTGCATCCGTTCTGGTCGGTAGGTCCGTTGTTCTGATCCAGCGCAAGGTTCCAGAACACAACCGACTTGCCCCAGTTGCGCAGCACATTAATCACTTGGCCTTCAGTATCATTCACCAGGTTCTGCCCGAAGTACGGAGCGTACGTGCCTCCGGTGCACTCGGTGAAATAAACCGGAACATCCCAGGCAAGGTCATGCACCGCATTCTGCGCATCGGCAACGTTACCCGCATAGCAATGGAACGAAACGCCCGCAAGATACTGCCGGACGGCGGGGTCTTCCGCGAGGATCTCCGGATACTTCGGGTTATCCCAGTTATGCTCATACCCAAATATTCCCGGCGTCGCGTCCATAGGATCGTGCGACTGCCGCGCAAAGTTCCACCCGCGGTTGCGCAGTTGCAGGCTACGTAGTTGAGGCCCGAGATACTGCGCGATGAACTGCCCTTCATCATGCGGATTCATGAACATCGATGGATAGCCGCTGGTCTCGTTCAGCGGCTCATTCTGCACCGAGACGTAATTGATTGGTATCCCCTGCGCCTCGTACGCCTGGATAAACTTTGCGAAGTACAGCGCGAGCGCTCGAAAATATTCGGTGTTGAAGCTGCCTCCATCGAGCGTTCCAGTCGTCTTCATCCACGCGGGAGGCGACCACGGCAGGGCCTGCACCTTGATCGCCGGATTCGCCGCGAAGGCCGCCTTGATCGTCGGGATGATGTAGGCCTCATCGTGCGCGATCGAGAACTGCTTCATCTGCGGATCGGTCTCGCCCGTCGGCACATCGTCGTAGGTATAGCTGCTTAGCGAAAGATCATTCGCTCCCATCGATTGCCGCAGGTAGCTGAGATGAATGCCGTTCGGACTGAACAGATCGCTCATCAACTGCGTGCGTTGCGCCGGCGTCAGTTTATTCCAGACAAGATACGCGTCCGAGTCATTGAAGCTGGCGCCTACGCCCTCGAGCTGCTGATAGTGAATCGTGTCGTCGACGTTGATCGCCGTGCCACTGGCCGTGCCATCGGTAAACGTGAGTGGCGTTTGCGGTGTGAGGAGTTCGGATTGATCAGGGTTTGTCTGAACCACTCCAACGGCCTGTGCGCAGACATTCCGAGCGCAGGAACCAATCGAGAATGCGGTAAGCAGGATTGTCGAGAAAAGACAAACGTTTGTCCTGGAGCGCCGGAGCGTCTCAGGAAGGGTGTGAATGGGCCTGGATTTCATGGGAGGTCTCACCTTTTGGGCCGCTTATTTGCCCGGACTGAGGAGCGAACAGATTCTGCACCTTCCAGTGCAGGCTCGTCAATCCTTCAGCCAAAAAATAATTTGCAAAGCCAAGATCGTTGAACCTAAAGTTTTGGGAGGTCTCACCGTAGAACAGCCGGCCGAAGTGATGAAGATCTCGCCTCAGACCGTTATGCGCGACTAGAAAATGGCGCGAGCTTGGCTCATGGATGAGCTCGCTCAGTAATTAATCGCCACTCTCCGCTACGGGTGTCTCGCACTTGGTGTCAAGGCCGCCCGGCCACCAATTCCAGTCCCCGGCAATCCGCAGTAGCGCCGGGCCAACCACAATGCGAACCAGCGTCGCATCAATCAACACGGCAATCGCCAGCGTGAAGCCAATCATCTTCACTACCAAAAAATTTCCGAAGGTAAAGGCCGCGAACACCACGATCATGATCGCGGCGGCGCTCGTAATCAGGCCGGCAGTTCTGGCCATGCCCTCAGGAATCGCATCCATCTCACTCAGTCCAGCCCTCCGCGCTTCGAGCACGCGCGCCACCAGGAACACCTCGTAGTCCATGCTGAGTCCGAAGACGATCGCAAAAGCCACAATCGGCACCAACGGAAAGATGCTTCCCGTGCCGCCAGGAACTCCCAGCAGACCGCTCCCATGTCCATCCTGAAACACCAGTACCAGCGCACCGAAAGACGCAGCCACCGAAACCAAATTCAAGATAATCGCCTTCACCGCGGCAAAGAGCGATCGGAAGCCGCACAGCAGGGCCAGCAGCGTGCCGCCAATGACCAGCCCCATGACGCGCATAACGTGGCTGTCGATGATGGTTTCGTAATCAGCGTTGAGTGCCGGGATGCCGCCTACCAGCATCGTGGCGTCCGGAACACCGGTGAGTGCCGGAGCGCCCTTGTTGCGTATCTCGCGCACCCAGTCCACCTGCTGCCGCAACGAAAGGGAACTCTTAGGCAGGATCTCTACCAGTGCGGCCTTCCCATCACTACTCAAAAATGTTCGCCTCGTCTCCCGCGAGAGATCGGTCAAATTTGCCTGGGTGCCACCCGCAATCGTCGCAATGGAGATCACGCGATCGCAACGGGGGTCGCTTTCAATTTGCTTCGCCGCGCGATTCAGCGCGTCCCACCCCGCGTCGGTTTGCGTGACGGATTCACCCGGCAGTTCAATCACCACGCGCATCGAATACACGATGCCGGTCCGATCCATCTGCTCGAGCGTATGCAGCGCCTGCACCGACTCCGCCGACTTCGGCAGCCAGTCTCCCGAAGGAATGCTGGTGTCGAGATGCTTGGCCTGCCATGCCAGCAGTACCAGAGGCGTTCCCGCGATCAGCAGCGCCAGCCACGGATGAGCCACAATCGTCCGTCCCCATTGCCTCCACCGAACGCCCGTATTTGCAGAGCGGTCTAAATCTAGCTTCGCCGTAAACGGCAGTCGCCCCGCATCGATGCGCCGTCCCAGCAGGCCCAGTACCGCAGGCACCAGCGTGTTGGTCAACAGCACACTCCATCCAGCAACCAGGATTCCGGCAAGCCCAATCGAACGAATCTCGCTGATAGGAACGGTGAGGAGAGCGACAAATCCAATAGCGACCGTGGAGGCCGAGATTAACAACGTGCGACCCGCCTGGCGCGTCGCGATCACCGAAGCCGCATACCCATCGTTTCCCGCCGCCACCGCCTCGCGGAAGCGGCTCACCATCAGCAGCGCATAATCAATCCCCAGGCCCAGCCCAAGCATCGTCGCCAGGTTCTGCACCAGGATCGACAGGTGCAGACGCTGCGCCAGCAATCCCGTAATCGCCAGCGTGGTCGCAATGGCAAGCTCGCCCACCGCCAGAGGAATGATCGCGGCAACCACGCTTCCAAATGCAATCAGCAAAAGGATCAAGGTCGCGGGGATCACTAGCGTCTCGCCACGCCGCACATCGTCCGCACTCGCCTTGCGGATGTCGAAGTTGAGGGGAAGCTCGCCCGTGAGTTGCAGTTTCACCCCGGGATAGCGCCCCCGCAGCTGGTCCTCAAGCAAATGCGCCTGTTGATGCAGCATGGGAACCAGCGACTCCACCGGCGCGCCGGTAGACTGAAGCCCCACCAGCACAAACGTGCCACCGCCTTTTCCCAGGAAAATTGGATCGCGCAGCTCAAGATACGAGACCACCCCGGACACCCCGGGCTGCTCTCGCAACTGCGCCACAATCGTCGTCAGCGCCTGCTCGCCGTCAGGCGAATTGGCTGGCGGAAGCCCCGTAACCACAAGAACCACGCGGTCAACGAAGGGGGAATGGAACCGCGTGGCCAGTTCCTGCCGGACCACTTCGGCCTGGCTGCCATCGACGCGGGTTGCCGTCTCCAGATGACGCTCAGCGTGAAAGGAGAAGGGAAGAAGGGCAATGACCGCAACAAGAACTACCCCGGCCACCCAGAAACGACGCAGAAGCATCACACACTGGATGATACAAAATCGTCACCACAAACAGTGAAAGGAATGCAGATTCTGACCGCTAAGTGTTCCCGGTATGGCACACATAGCAGCTTTCAAGCGATTTTGAATCTGCTACATTGATCCCATCAATCTCAACGCCACAATTCGTACGCTGATCTTCCTCGGCCTCGCTGCCGCCGCTCCCGTCCTGGCCCAGCAGGATCCCCGCATCGGCTCATGGACGCTTACTTCCGCCCAGGCGTCCCTCGATCCTCCCAACAAACTCTCCATCACGCCAGTCCAGGATCAACTGCACGTCGTCATGTCCGGGGATAGGCATTTCGATTTCACCGCCAAAGCCAATGGCCACCCCGCGCCCGCTCCGGGCAACCTCGGCTTCAATCAAATTCAGATCCACCGGCTTGATAAGCGACAGTCCGAGGTGAAAGAGATGAAAGACGGCGCGCTCGTCGCCACAGTTCGCGTCAAACCCTCCGCCGACGGCAAACAGCTCACCAGCACCAGGTCAATCGCAGGCCAGCCCGATCAGGTCGCCGTTTGGGTCCGCACCGGCGGCGCGAAGGTCGCCCACGACCCGCTTGCCGGCGAATGGACCGAAGATCTGAGCAAATCGCGCTTGAGCCAGGGCCTGACCCTGAAGATCACCGCTGATGGAAATGGCGGTGTCCGCTTCTCAGGCGACTACAGCTATGACGCTCGTTTCGACGGAAAGCCCTACGACCTCAAGAACTCCCGCAACGATGCCGTCAAGCTGCAACTTGTCGATCCGCACACGGTCGCCGCAATCTACCTGCGCGACGATCAAGTGACGCAGAAGGACAAGTGGGCCATCTCCCCGGATGGGCAAGGGTTGACCGTCACTACCACCGGGGTTCTCGAAACCGGTCAGCACATCAACGAGAAGCTGACATTTAAGAAGCAGTAACCTGCGTTGCAGAAGTCGCGGCGACGGGAGCATCGGTCGTGCTGACCGTCGTGTCCAGCTCCCGTGCCGCTACCGAGATGATTCCCTTGCGATGCATGAACTTCAGAATGCCGCTGACGGTCTCCTCGAGCGTCGGTTCCGGCACGCCCCAAGTCGCAGCATTTCGCGCCTTCTGGTATTCAGTGTTGTCGTAGCGCTTGAACTCCATCGCCGAGATGTTGTCCACCGAGCCTACCAGGAAGTCGAGCAGTGGGAACAGCAGATCTTCCTTGCGGCAGCGGCGAATCAGCTCCGGAACAAAGTCGGTGATGCTGAAGATCTCGAACTGCCGCCCCGTCAACTTAGTGATCAGGTTCGTGATGTCCATCATGTTCGCGTAATCGTCACGCACCAAGTTATAGGTCTTGTTCTCCGTGCCTGGAGTGGTTGAAATCGCCACGATGTTATTCGCGACAACGTCGGCGGGAACAAAACTTATCTGATTCAGCGCATCCACGCCAATACCGTGGTTTACCATGAACGCCACCAGGCGCACAGCGATATCGAAGTTATTCCCGCCGCCGGTAACCGAAGGGCTCACCAGCGCTGGCCGGAACGTCCGCACGCACAAACCCTTTTTCTGCGCGTCTTCAACCACTCGCTCTGCAACCCACTTGGACTGGCTGTATCCGAAATCCAGCAGCTCCATGTCCTTGTTGCAATCGGTCTCGTACAGAACACTCTTCAAGGCCCAGCCAAAGATGAACGTCGTCGAAACGTAGTTTAGGCTCTTGGCCTTTCCTTCGAAGGCCAACTTCAGCACTTCGTTGGTTCCCAGCACATTCGCATCGCGCATGCGGTCGTAGTTGAATAGGTAATTCACCGTGGCGCCGTTGTGGTAGATCGAATCCATCTCCGCGGCGAGAAAATCCCACGTCTCCTGCGTGAGGCCCAACTTCGGCTGGCCAAGGTCGCCACAAACCGGCAGCACCCGCGCCTCGAACATCTCCATCAGCCCGGCCGGACACGGTCCCATCGACTCCATCGCTGCCTTGAGTCGTTGGCTGCCCTGCGCTTCATCGGACGAACGCACCAGCACATGAATCTTCGCCTGCGTCTGCTCCAGCAGGCTCTTGATCAGGAACGGTCCAATGAACCCAGTTCCCCCGGTAAGCAGAACTTGCTTGAGTACCGGATGCTCGGGCAGCCGCGCAGGCTTTTCTGGAGTGAAAATGAGCTTCTTGTCATTGCTCATCATCTCCTTCTCAGCCGCATGCTGCTCATCGCGGAACGCCGCGAGCGAATGCCGCAACAGATCGATCGCCTCTTCCGGCGCGCGCTCAAGCTGTTCAGCAAGTTGGAATAATTCAGCTACACTTACCCGCTGAATTACGCCGATATCCACCTGCCGCGCAAGCACCTCGGCGCCCTTGTCCTTCAGCAGCTCCTTCAGCTCATGCATGAACACAACGAGATCGAGCGAATCCAATCCTGCTTCTACGAGGTTGTAAGACTCCGCGCCCGTAAGGTTATAGCGCGACTTCAACACGTCGAACGAGGACTGGACCTCTGCATCCGGCGCGCAGGCACCCGCGTCCTTCTCTCGCGAAAATTCAGAGAGAACATTGAACTGCCCGTCCAGCCACATCATCTTCGCCTTGTGGCGCATGATCTTGCCCGAGCTTGTCCGCGGAATCGCACGCGGCGCGATAAATGAAATCAACGCCGTCTCCACGTTGAGGAAACTCCGCACCGCCGCCGCAATCTTCCGCGCCTCCGGCAGCTGCTTCGGATTCTTCACCTCGGCCACAATCGCCAGCGCGGGCTCGCTGTCTTCATTGATCTGGAACGCGGCCACACAGTTATGGCGGATCAAGCCTGAGGCTTTCTCCACCACGTTCTCAATGTCCTGCGGATAGTAGTTCTGTCCGCGCAAAATGATCATGTCCTTCAGGCGGCCGCAAACAAACAGTTCGCCGTCGTGGAAGAATCCCATGTCACCGGTGCGAAGGAAGCCATCGTCATACGGCGTGTCATCCACAAGCCGCGCGCGAAACTGCTTCAGCGTCAGCTCTGGATTATTCCAATACCCTTGGCACTTGCCGCTGCCCGTCAGCCAGATCTCGCCGACCAATCCGTCTGCCAACACGTTGTGCTGATCCGGATCCACAATCTTTACATCCAGCCCCGGGAGCGGGGTTCCGCAACTCACCACCTGCGTGGCCGCGCCAATCTCCGAAACCTCGGTGGTCTTGCGAACCTTACCCAGTGCCAGCGCATGCTTGTTCACCGAGAGGATGGCCCGCCCGCCTAACGAAACAGCAAGCGTATTCTCAGCCAGCCCGTAGGCAGCGTAAAAAGCCTCCGACTTCAGCCCGTACGGCTGAAACGCTTCCAGGAACCGTGTGTACGTATCCGGCTTCACCGGCTCCGCCGCGCACATCAGGACGCGCAGCGAACTCAGGTCGAAGCCCTCCATCGTCTCCTTGGATAGCCTTCCTGCCCGCAGACAATAGTCATACGCGAAGTTAGGAGCTGCAGTGGCTGTCGCGCGATACGTATGGATCGCCTCGAACCAGAGTGAAGGCCGCTGAATAAAGTCCATCGAAGCGAAGCCGTAGGTCGTGCCGCCGCGCAGCGCCGGGTAGAGATAGCAGCCAATCAATCCCATGTCGTGATACTGCGGAAGCCACGAAACGACGATAGGCGACACATGGTCGATGACCAGCGGACAGGTCTCCAAAATGTTTTCGTGGCTCACAATGACGCCCTTGGGCTCCATCGTCGATCCCGAGGTATATTGCAGAAACAAAACCTTCGAATGCGCGGGAAACGGCTCCTTCGAAACGCTATGGTGAAAGTCTTCGGTGACAATCCACGGCAGGCCGGAGATGTAATCGACATCCACGCCGGACGTCGAAACCCCATTCCTCGCGAGATTCGTTTTCAGCGATCCGTGATAGTCCTTGCTGGTCAGAACCCCCGCCGCCTGGCAATCCTTGGCGATGTGCACCATCTTGTAAAGCGCGCTTTGAAAACCGCGAGACCCGGGAGGATACACGGGTACAGGAATCAATCCGGCGCGCACGCACCCAAAGAATGCGCAGATCATCTCCAGGCCCGGAGGGTACGCGAGCAGAAGCCGATCCTCCGCCACAAACTGCCCATTGCGCAGCAGGTGCGACGCGATCGCCTTTGTCCGCTCCAGAAACTCGGAGTAGGTATAGCCCTCGATTTGATTGCCGTTCAGGTCAAGGTACGAATAAAGGAGTTTGTGCGGATGCTCATTCCCCAGCCTATCGAGTTGGTCCAAAATCGATACCATAATTGATCAGTAATGCCCTCGGGTTTGAATACGGAAAATCCGGTTCGCAAGAAACTCTACACGCCTTGCTACACCTCGTGTGCTGTTGGCGCGTATTCCATTGCACTGCCGGAGATCGGATTATAGTGTAGGCCCGATTGCAGAACGATGGGGGTTGCGCTCTCTATGTATACGTTCCTAAGTCCAGCAGGTTGCACGTTCCCCGGGCGATCGAATGCGCGAGAGGTTCAGGTCGTACGAGGTCCCAGCCGGGGCTGCCTTTCGCCCCTGACAGAGCATTTCGGTGTTAACTGATCCTTCACGTTATGTTAGCAGAGCAGGAGCATTCCAATGCGCCGGAATCAACGGTGGCTCGTCCAAACCATGCGCCCTCACCGCGGTACTTGGTCCGAATTCCCTTGATTCAGCGTCCTGCCCCGGGCTACCATCAACTCTACCGCTGGCAGCCGCAGCGCAGGCCCATGCCTATCACCCAACCGCTGCTTCCCGCCCGCATGGGCCACATGACAGGATCGACATGACAACATTGCGGAGAAGCCGTTGACGCCAACTACCGAAGCGGTCTTGACCCCATCGAAAAATAACCAGGCGCCGGATATAGAAGATAACCAAGCGCCGGATATAGAAGATCTTGTTCCCTCCGAGGCCGCCCTGCAGCACCCTCCCAGCGACCCCGCCGCTGCAGCCTCTTTCCCCAAAGTCCTGCGCCGCCGCCTCGACAGATTCTTTGCCGAAAACAAGATCTCTCCCAAAGCCAATCCCATGATGTGGGCAAAGATTGCCACCGGCGCCGCCGTCCTCTTCGGCAGCTGGATCGCCATCTATGCCCTCCACCCGAACTCCTGGGCCTTCATTAGCCTGTACCTTCTGGGAGGCCTCGCCCAGACATTTCTCCTGCTGAATATCGCGCACGACAGCAATCACAATGCGATTTCCTCAGCCCCGCTGGTCAACAAGGCCCTCAACTATGCCTTCGACCTCTGCGGCATCAACTCTTACATGTGGCGCATCCTCCACCACCGCGGCCACCACTCCTGCATCAACCTGCATGGCGAAGACGACGCCCTCACCGGCCGTGGCATCTTCCGCTTCACCCCCCATGAACCCCGCGCTAAGTGGCACCGTTTTCAGCACATCTACGGTCTGCTCTTCTACGCCATGTTCTCGCTCGATTACGTCTTCGTCAGAGACTTCGAGGCCTTCTTCTTCCCCAAGCACGATTACATCAAGCGCACCCGCCACCCCCTCCGCGAGTACGTCATTCTCTTCGCCAGTAAGGCGTTCTACCTAACCTACATGCTGATTCTGCCCGTGATGCTGCTACACAAGTCACCGCTGCTGGTCCTCGGGGCGTTCCTTCTCGTCCATCTCGTCGTCGGCTTGAGCGTATCGCTCGTCTTCCAGACCACCCACACCGTCGACACCACGTACTTTCCTGCCGAGCGCGGCGAGTTTGATAACGGCGTGTATCACATCTTCGCGACCACAGCCGACTACGCAACCGACAACCCTGTCGTCGGTTGGCTCGCTGGCGGCCTCAACCACCACATCGCGCACCACCTCTGTCCCTTCGTTTGCCATACCCACTACGCGCCGCTCACGCGCATCGTGAAGGAGACGGCCGCGGAGTTTGGTGTACCCTATCGGCAACACCCCACGATGAGCCGAGCCATCGTTCATCACCTGATACTTTTGAAGCAACTGGGCAACCAGGATTCCCTCTGATTGCCTCTTCCGTCCGCCTGATCCGAAACCGTTGATGACCCCAGGCCTTCAGGCAAATTCCACGAGAGTCTTCACCATTCTCCGCAACAATCTGGACAGCAAGGCATGACATTGCCCTCATCGATACCCGCCGTTTCCCGCTTCCGCTCCTTCGCCGATTCGCGCGCCACGGCCGCCAATCCCATCGAAGTCTTGCAGGCATACACCCAGGAATTCGGCGACACCTTCCGCTTCTATCTCGGTGGCATTAAAGAGGCGATCGTCACCATCGATCCCGCCGTCATTCAGCACGTTCTCAAGACCAACGCGGAGAACTACAAGAAGTCCGACATTCAAGTGAAGCGGATGGGCCACTTCCTCGGCAAGGGCCTCCTCACCACCCACGGAGAAGCCTGGCGCACCCAGCGCCGCCTCATCCAAAAAGGTTTCGACCGCAAGCAGCTAGAAGCCCTGTCCTCCATCATGCAGGACTCCCTCACCGACTCCCTGCGCCACTTCGACAGCCAGATCCACCACGGCCCCGTCGACATCTATCCCTACCTCATGAAGATGACCTTCGCCATGGTCGCGCGCTCGCTCTTCGGCGCGCAGCTAAAAGACGAAGACATCGACCTCATCAGCCACACCATCTCCACCGTCCAGGAGTTCATCGTCCGGCAAACGCTGCAGCCTTACCTGAACCCGTGGTTCGCCGCGACCGGCGAGCTGCGTAAGCACGAAGAGATGCGCGCCAACGCCGACAAGGTTCTCCTGGAGTACATCCGCCAGCGTCGCCACGAAGAGCCCGGCGCCGACCTTCTCCAGACCTTGATGGATGCCCGCTACGCCGACGGCGCAGGCATGCCCGACTCCCTCATCCTCAGCGAAAGCATGCAGCTCCTCGTCGCCGGCCACGAAACTTCCTCGAACGCCCTCTCCTGGCTGCTCTATCTCCTCAGCACACACCCCGACGTTCTCGACCGCGTCCGCAACGAATTTGACGAGATCCTCAACGGCGAACCGCTGAACTTCACAGCCGTCCCGAAGTTCGTCTTCACCACCCAGGTCATCAACGAAGCCCTTCGCCTCTATCCACCCTTCTGGATGATCGACCGCGAGGCCGTAGCCGACGATCGCGTGGGCGATACCGTAATCCCCGCCGGCTCAACCGTCATCGTGTACGTCTACGGTGCCCACCACGCCCCGCGCTATTGGAACGATCCCGAAACCTTCGATCCCGAACGCTTTTCCAAAGCCAACGTCATCTCACAACCGCCCTTCACGCATCTGCCCTTCGGCGGAGGCCCACGCGGCTGCATTGGCGGCAACTACGCCATGCTGCAGATCCTCATGATCCTCAGCACGCTGCTCCGCAAGTACGATCTAGAGCTGCCCCCAGGCCAGAAGATCGAGCCCCGCGCCATGGTCATCCTCCGCCCCAAGAACGGCATCCGTATGTCCTTCACCGACACGGTCCCCACCGAAATCCCCGTCCCCGCCGGCTGCCCCTACTAGGGAATTTTTCTGTCCGGTGCAGTACAAGAGTCGTCATCTCGATCGGAGCCAAACGGCTTTATCGTTTGGCGGAGCGGAGAGACCCCTGTATTTTGCCCGTGATGCCAACAAACCACACTCTTCGGGCGTTGCTCGACCCCACGACCTATAAGCCGCCTGTCCCACATCTCGCCTCTGCGATGTAGGTCTTCACCCACGGCATTGACCCACCTCCCGACTCCCCGCAGCGAACGCCCACCTATCCCCCAAACAATAATTCGCCACCGAGCAGCAAACAATCGCGACAGCATTCGCAACCAACACCGGCAGCCGCACCTTCTGCACCAGTAACCGCATCAACACCAAATTCCCAATCATCGACACCGCCCCATTCGACAACTGAAATCGCACCAGCTGGCGAAGCCTCGAATCCTGCGCGCGACGATCGCGCCACGTATACCGCACATGCCACACAAAGTTATGCAGCAGCGTGACCTCAAGCGCCAAAGCGGACGCAATCAGATAGTGTCCACGCATCCCCCAATTCAGCAACGCCAGCGCGCCCAACTGCACGCCCATCCCCATAACGCCGACTGCATTGAACCTCGCCCACCGCATCAGCGGGCTCACGGCAGCGGCTCCTCGCGATACAACTGCGCCGTGTGCCGAACCGTCAACAGCACCGCCATCCCCGCCATCCCAACCGTAGCAATTACCCCGCCCACATCGAACAGCAGCCATCGCTGTCCAAAGATTACCGAGTACGGACTCCGCAGCAGCGCCAAATTCCCAACAATCAGCAGCACCCGAATCTCCGTAGGCCCGAACAGCCCCTGCGACAGTTGAAACTCCGATAACGTGTACGTCGCCAGGTAGCTCTCGCACGAGAGCAGCAGGAATGCGATCAGCATCGCTATCGCCACCTGCCAATGCACCAGCCCCGAGCAGCCCAGCCCGCACATCAGCGCGACCGCACCAAACATATCCACCATGTGGTCGACATAAAACCCATAGCGCGGCCGCTGCTGGCAGCGCACCCTCGCCAGCGTCCCATCCATGCTGTCGCCAAACCAGTTCAGCACGATGCACACAATTACCAGCAGCAGCGCAAAGCGGTTGTACCGCACCAGCGCATAGCCAACACCCGCACCAATCTGCGCGCACAGACCAAGCACCGTGAGCCCATCCGAGCTAACCCATCCCGGCGCCCGCGCAGCCATCCACTGCAGTGCCCGTTTCTCCAGCGACGCAGTCAGCGCCTGGTTCACGCGACGCGCCGGCCGAAACCCAACATCCTCCTTCACCGCAACCACTCGTGTACCCATAACAACTCCTTTCTCTATCAGCTATCTAACGACGCAGTGCATTCACAGCAGACCGCAGCGTGAACTCCAGCGACTCCCGCGGAACGCTCTCCACGTAAGGCCCAATCACCCATCCCAATCCGCGCGGCACCGACCGTGTCAGCGACACAGCCTCCACCTGCAAGTACAGGCCTCCGTCCCGCTCCTCGAAGCTCCAGTACGTGTTTAGCCGCCACAAAAATCCGTGCTCCTCGTCGCCACGCAGCCGACGCTCCTTCAGCGTCCCCGCCCCCTCAATCTCATCCATCTCCGTGCTGCGCGACAGGCTGTACCCATGCCGCGCATCCATCTGCCCATACGTGATGTCGTAGCGGCTATCCATCACCACCGTTATCACGTGTCGCTGCCGCACCCGCATCCATACCTGCAGATGACCGCCATCCCGCGCGATGGTCTTCGCTTCCATCACCTGCGGCGAAAAATGTTGCGGATAGCTTTCGAAGTCCCGCATGAGGCACTCAAAATCCGACGCCGTAGCCCCGGGAGCAAACGCCGTCCCCCGCCAGTCATGCACCATTGCCCCACCCAAGTCTCCGATCCCCGGAAGCTTCTCGATCACCACCTCGCCAGCCAGCAGCCGCCGTTCCTCGTCCCCATTCATCGCAACAAATTCAGCGTCCAGCCGGTGCTGTTCCGCCAGTCGCGCCTCCACGTTCCTGCAATAGCTGTTGAAGGCGTCGACGGCCGCACGCGTCGGCTCCGCCATCATCAGCCGTGGCCCGTCCAGAAAGAGCAACAGCCCAACCACCATCGAAATACCTCGCGAACCTATAACGCAGCGCCTCTTCATGACCTGCATCCTGCCCTCTGCACCCCCGCAAAAGCAATGCAACCATCCTCACCCCGCAACCTCTATTCCTCACGCTCTAAAAGTCGCCAAACAAAGAACTTCGCAAATCTCCTCACCGCCCAAATCGGTCCGCCCTAACCCAGCCTTCGCTACACTAATCAGCAGTCATGACAGACAAGCAGCCAGCCGCGCTCTATCGCTTCGGTATCTTCGAGCTCGACACGGCGAAAGGCGAGCTCCGCCGCCGAGGTCTCCGCGTCAAGCTCCATGCGCAGCCCTTCCAGATCCTGACCATGCTCCTTGAGCGGCCAGACGACATCCTCACCCGCGAAGAAATCGCCCGCGTCCTCTGGCCCGACGGAACCTTCGTCGACTTCGAACACGGCGTCAACTCCGCCATCAATCGCCTCCGCGACACCCTCGGCGACAAGGCCAGCAACCCCCGCTTCGTCGAAACCCTCGCCCGCCGCGGCTACCGCTGGCTAGCACCCGTCGAGCGCGTCCCCGCCATCAACTCACCATCCATGATCGCGGCCGGCGGCTCCGCCCCAACCACTCACCCGTCAGCCAGCTACCTCGACCGTGTACTCGCCTCCGAGCAAGACCTGCCCCAGACCTCGCACACCGTCGTGCAGACACTCTTCCTCCTCCTGCAGCTCATGTATCTCGGCTTCTACATCGGCGCGCTAGCAAACCTCGCCGAGATCAACGATCTCCTGTCCTCCCTCCCCCACGCCACGCAGTGGTTCGTCGGCTTGATCGTCACCGCGGCCGTCATGATCCCGGTCCGCACCTTCCTCTGCTTCGCCGTCCTCTTCCGAGCCCCAGGCCTACGCGAGAAATATCGCAAGCTCTGGATGCTTCTCCTCCCCCTCGACCTCCTCTGGGCGCTCGCTCCCTTTCTCCTCCTGCACCACATCAACAGCGGTGTCGCCCTCGCGTGCATGACCTTCCTCGTCTACTCCCCCTTCGCCCAGCGCTCGCTCATTCTCATGGGAGCAGGAAGCACGCGAACGTAAAACGCCATCGAGTTTCGGCCCATCCATCTGCTGTCTCTTCCACCTGCTGGACCCAAACGAGCGCATGAACCATTCCCCCGTCGTGCGCGTCTCATAGGAACCGATGCTCAAGCGCACCGCCATGTTCGTTTTTCTCGTTGCCGCCACCTCAGTGCGCGCGCAGATGGTGATGTCCGCGCGCACCCTCATCCAAACCATCCAGCAACACGGCAACTCCGGCACCAGCATCGAACCCGCCTCGACCCCTGTCCCCATGCTCATGACCGACCGCGGCGCCTGGCGACTGATGGTTCACGCCAACGCCTTCGTCGCCAACACCCAGCAGCAGGCCGACCTCCACCGCAATCGCGATGCCTTCTTTTCCACCAACTGGATCATGCCCATGGCGCAGCGCTCGCTCGGCGCCAACGGTCGCGGTGGCGAGCTCACCCTCCGCACCATGTTCTCGCTCGAGCCCGCCACCGTTGGCGACCGGAACTACCCCGAGCTCTTTCAACAAGGCGAAACCGCCTACGGCAATCCCATCGTCGACGGTCAGCACCCCCACGACTTCTTCATGGAAGTCGCCGCCCTCTACGACCTCCCACTCTCGCCCCACACGCTGCTAAGCTTCTACGGCGCGCCCATCGGCGACCCGGCCATCGGCCCCACGGCCTACCCCCACCGCCAGTCCGCGAGCGAAGATCCCATCGCCGCGCTAGGCCACCATCAACAGGACTCCACGCACATCGCCTTCAACGTCCTCACCGGCGGCCTCACCTACCGCATCGCGCGCATCGAGTTCTCCGGCTTCCACGGCGGCGAGCCCGACGAACATCGCTGGGCCTTCCAACCCTCGCCCAACGGCCACGCCATCGACTCCTATTCAACACGCCTAACGATCAGCCCCACCCCCGACTTGACCGGCCAATACTCCATCGCCCACATCACCAGCCCCGAAGCCCTCTACCCCGGCGAAAACCAACAGCGCCAAACCGCCAGCATCATGTACCACCACACCTTCCACTCCCGAACCACCCACACCCCGGGTGCCCCACATCTCGCTTCTGAGATGGGTGATTCCACTGAGTCCCAAAGTAAACCGTCACCTTCGCCCGACACCATGAACATGCAGGACATGCCGGGCATGGACATGAACTCCACCCGGCAGGGAAGCGCCACCCACGCCCCACCGCCCATGATGATGGTGCCCGACCCGCGCACCGACCTCGCCACCACCTTCCTATGGGGCCGTGCCCGATCGCTAACCGACAACAGCAAGGAAAACAGCTACCTAGCCGAAGCCCTCCTCCGCTTCGCCTCCACCAACTACATCTGGACGCGCCTGGAAAACGCCGGCCGCTCCAACGAACTCCTCCTAACCCCCGGCACCCCACTCCCACCCAACTTCATCGAAATCCCCATCGGCCACGTAGCGGCCTACACCTTCGGCTACGACCACGACCTCCCCTTCGGCCGCCACATCCTGATCGCCCCCGGCGCGCAGCTAACGATCTACCGCACCCCCGAAGCTCTACGCCCCATCTACGGCAACACCCCCACCGCCGAAACCCTCTTCATCCGCTTCCGACTCCGCTAGAGCGTTCCGGCCAATCAAATTAAACTAATCTGTCGGAGGTGTTTGGAGGAAACCACCATGAGACGGTGCCCCTAAAACAATTAATGA
>Ga0302313_10000036_pt1 | contig 118249 bp, 104 predicted proteins | sample III_Palsa_N2_2_FD_200454 | JGI IMG/M metagenome (GOLD analysis project Ga0302313, IMG submission 200454) | Peat permafrost microbial communities from Stordalen Mire near Abisko, Sweden - III_Palsa_N2_2 | ecosystem: Environmental > Terrestrial > Soil > Palsa > Peat permafrost | place: Sweden...
GACCGCGACGATCGGCGTGACCTGCAGGATGATCGCATAGGGGAACAGGCTGCGCTCGATCAGCGGCGAGCCGGCGAACAGCAGGGCCAACGCGCCGCCGCCCAGGATGGCGGCCGCCAGCGCCAGCGCCGCGATCTTCAGCGTATAGAGCAGCGCCGGCCCGAGGATGGCCCAATCCTGCACCAGGGCGAGCGCGATCCGGCTCGGCGCCGGCACGATATAGGGCGGCACCTGCAGGAGGCGGATCGCCGCTTCCCAGGCGCCCAGCGCGACCACGCCGACCAGCGCCGGCAGCAGCCAGCCGGCGAGCCGGTTCATGCCGCCATCGCCCGGGCGAGTGCCGTCGAGATGTCGGCGCAGGCGGCGCCGTACTCGGCGCCATGACGAAAGGCGGCGTCGCGCGGAGAGGGGGCGGTCAAGGGCCGGTCTGCGACGATGCGGCCCGGCCTGGCCGCCATGATCGCGATCCGGCTCGACAGATAGACCGACTCATAGACGCTGTGGGTGACGAAGACGATGGTCAGGCCGCGCTGAGTCCACAGCGCCAGCAGATCGTCGTTGAGCTTCAGGCGGGTGATCTCGTCCAAGGCGGCGAACGGCTCGTCCATCAGCAGCAGCCGGGGCCGCATGACCAACGCGCGCGCGATCGAGACCCGCATGCGCATGCCGCCGGACAGTTCGCGGGGGAAAGCCTGCTCGAATCCGGTGAGCCCGACCAGCGCCAGAGCTTCGCGGGCGCGGTCTTCGCTCTCGGCGCGGGGCAGATGGGCCAGCTTCAGCGGCAGGGTGACGTTGGCTAGCACCCGCGCCCAGGGCATCAGCGTCGCCTCCTGGAACACGAAGCCGATATCGCCGGGGGGCGGTGGCTGGTCGCGCCCGCCCCAACGCACCCGGCCTTCGCTGGGCGGCGTCAGGCCGGCGATCAGCCGCAATGCGGTGCTCTTGCCGCAGCCCGATGGGCCGACCAGGCTCAGGAACTCGCCGGGTTGGACCGACAGATCGAGCCCGGCCAGCGCCGCCGTGCCGTTGGCGAAACGCTTGGCCACGCCGTCGAGCGCGACGAGCGGGGCTATTGCGGCAGTCCCAGCTTGTGGTTCACGAATTTCAGACTATAGCCCTTCTGGTAGGGCAGGTCCTTGGCATAGATCCCGGCCTTGGCGGTGAAGCCGAAGAAATCGTGCCAGCGCGCGTCGGTCATGGATCCCACGCCCTGGGTCAGGGCATCGCCCGACTGCACGATGCCATATTGCTTCATGCCGGCGATGGCATGGGCGATGATCGCGTCGGTCATTTCCGGATTGTCGCGCTTGATCAGCGCGTTTGCCGCCGACGGGTCGCCGTTCAGATAGTCGATCCAGCCGAGCAGGGTCGCATCGACCATGCGCTGGACCAGGTCGGACTTCTGGTCGATCGTCGCCTGGGTCGTGGCGATCATCGCGCCGTAGCTTTGATAGCCCTGGTCGGCCAGCAGGATGGTCAGCGGCTTCTCGCCGGTCGCCTGCTCGATCGCATAGGGCTCGCTGGTCAGATAACCCTGCATGATCGCGTCCTTGGCGTGGAGGAACGGCGCCAGATTGAAGGTGTAGGGCCGGATCTGGTCGTCGGTGAAGCCATAGCGCACGCGCAGGAACTGCCAGAAATTCTCGCGGCTCGCGGCCGAGATCAGGATCGGCTTGCCCTTCATTTTCTCGAGCGTATCCAGGCCGGAGCCGGCATGGGCGATCAGCACCTGCGGGTCCTTCTGGAACGCGGCCGCGACCGCGACGATCGGCACGCCGTTCTTGACGAAATTCAGCGGCTCGAAGCTGTTCGACTGGACCGCGAAATCATAGCGGCCGGCGGCGAGCAGCTGCGCCTGATTGAGGTTCGGTCCGCCCTGCCGGATCTCCACATCCAGGTGATATTTCTTATAGAGGCCGGATGCCAGCGCCTGATAGAGGCCGCCATGCTCGGCCTCCGCCCGCCAGTCGGTGCCGATCACCACCTTGTCGTCGGCGAGGGCCGGCCGGAACGGGCTTGCCAGCAGTCCGGCGAGCAGCAAGAAGCCAAGGGCGCGAGGGATCATCGGGTCACTTTGGGTTGAGAGGCCGGAAGGCGGGGAATACGAACGCTGCCCAAGCTATAGCATCGGTCGCAGGGATCAAGATCGACGGGACGGGCCCCTTTGCCGATTCGATCCGGCGGCAGGGCGGGTTTTGCCGACTCGTTTCAAAAACCAAGACAAAACCATTACACGAATGTCTGTCGATCGTGTATATGGTGTGCCACTTCGAAAAGAGCCGCGACCGCTAGTCGCGGCGCCGGTCCGGGCCTGGCCTGGGACAGCGTCGCGCGACGGGATCCTGGCTTGGTTCGGAAGGTTCTGAAGGCAGGGGCGGAACCGGAATGATCGATCAACTGGCGGCGGTACGGCTGCAGCGCAAGGCGGGTGTCGAAATCGTGCCGACCGGTCTTGCCTTGCAGGTCGAGGATTATTGGCGCGCGCGCTGCTACAGCGCCGGCCGTGGCGTCATTCCGCGCCGTCGCGACATCGAGCCCGCCACGCTTGGCAGGCTGTTGCCCAATGTCTTTCTGCTGGACGTGGTCGGACCGTCGCGGCGCCTGCGCTGGCGTCTGGTCGGCAGCGCGATCGCGTTTCGCGAGGGCGCCGATCCGACCGGTCGGTGGGTCGAGGACAGTCTGGTGCCCGATCAGGCCGACATCATGCGGTATTTTGCCGAAGCGACGATCCGCGAGCGCCGGCCGACCTGTCACAGCGGCCGCTGGTGCGACTCGACCGAGCGGCAGCAGGTTCTGGCTCGCCTTTTGGTGCCTTTGAGCGAGGAGGGGAGTGTGGTCTCGACGCTACTCGGTTTGATTGATTACGCGCCCGATGAAATCGTCCCCTTGCGCGGCGCCGCATAATTGGGTTTTTTATTGAGTATCTGGGGCCATATCTTTCTTCGGTGCCTAGAACTTGACACAATTTGGTTTGACAGGCGCCCCCGCCGCCGGGCATGTCGGTTAGGCCAGAGTTCACCGCAGGGTCGGAGACCCCAATAAACGATGCCGAACCTTCGCCTCTGTTCGACGTTCCTTCTCGCGGCCATACTCGGCGGGTGCCAACAGGCGCCTGTCACGAGTGCGCCCGCGCAGAGCACCGACGTCGATGCGGCCCCCGGGAATTTCGCTCCCGGCGCGCCCGCACCGAGCGGGACCGCCGTCGGGTCGCGCATGCAGGAATTGCGCGGCCAGGTGCAGCAGCTGAAGTCGAGCATCGACCAGCATCTGGCCATGCTGAGCCAGATCCGGCAGGAACGGCAGGCGGCAGCGAGCCAGTATTACGCCCAGGTCGGCGAGATCAGCGCCAAGCTGCAGTCGGGCACCACGCCGTCCAATCCGATCCTGACCCAGAAATGGACCCAGGCGCGCAACTCGCTCGACAAGCTCGAAGACAATCTTTCGCGTGTGACCGCCCTGTCGAACGACATGGCGGTCGATGGCCAGACCGGTGTTTATCTGGATGATTCGACCCGCGCCGCTCTGCTGATGCCGGGCGCGCTGGACGAGGATCATTACCAGCTGCGTTCGCTGCAGGCCGAAGTGGCCGGCTCGCAGGCCGAGATCGGCGACGAGCTGACCGACGTCACGAACGAGATCAATCGCCAGAACGCGGCGCTCGGGATCGAGCGCAACAATATCGCGACCCTGGCCGAGGGCGTCCGCGTCGGCGAGTTGCTGGGCCATAGCCTGGCGAACAATCAGCCGCGCTACGTCTCGATGCAAGGCCCCGCGGCGGTGCCGATCGGCGCGCCGGCCGCCGCCCCGACCCGGCTCGCGCCGGTGGCCCATCTCCATGGCAAGCCGGCCGGCCCGCATCACCAGTACGCCATCCGCCACCATAAGGGTAAGGGCAAGCTCGCGACCCATACGGTGCCGGCGCCTGGCGCGCCGGATGCCGCACCGCCGGTGCAAGCCGAGCCGGATCAGGCATCGCCCGCCCCGTCCAACGCCCCGGTGCCGCTCACGCCGTCGGCGCAGCATGTCAGGCCCGCAGCCAAGCCGATGCATCCGGTGACCAAGGCCTCTGCCGTCGACAAGCGGGTGCCGCTGATGGTGATCCGCTTCGACCGCTTCACCGAGCGCTATGAAGAAGCGCTGTACCGCACCATCAGCCAGACGCTCGACGCGCAGCCGAACGCCAGCTTCCAGATCCGCGGCGTGACGCCCGAGGCGTCGCTGCCGGCCGGCACGGCCGAACGGCTAAACGCGGTCCGTCGCCATGTCGAGGATGTCCAGCGCTCCCTGCTCGCCTTCGGCCTGACCCCGACCCGCATCTCGACCTCGTCCGAAGCCGATGTCGGCGCCCCGGTCGAAGAGATCCGCATCTACAAGCAATAACCGTTCGCCCGACAAAAAGGCCCTCTGCCGCTGACGCGACAGAGGGCCTTTTCGGTTTTGCCGGTTAGGCGACCGTCAGCTTCACATCGACATTGTTGCGCGTGGCGTTCGAGTACGGGCAGACCTGATGCGCCTTCTCGACCAACGCCTCGGCCTCGGCCTTGGCCAGACCGGGCAGCGAGATCTCCAGCGCCGCCGTGATGCCGAAGCCGCCTTCCGAGCGTGGGCCGATGCCGATCGTCGCCGTGACGGTGGTGTCCGCCGGGACCTTCGGACCGCCCTGCGAGGCGACGAACTTCATCGCACCCAGGAAGCAGGCTGAATAGCCGGCCGCAAACAGCTGCTCCGGATTGTTGCCGGGGCCACCGGCACCGCCGAGCTCCTTCGGCGTCGCCAGCTTGACGGCCAGCGTGCCATCGGCGGTCTTGGCCTCGCCATCGCGGCCGCCGGTTGCGGTGGCCTTGGTCGTATAGAGGACGTTGACAGACATGTTGCTCTCCTGGGTGACGATTAAACTTACGAACAATTAGATAGTGCACAATTTAATTCGTCGCAAGAGGGCGGCGAAGATTTTTTCCCGGGCGCTCAGGATGCGGTGGTGTCGAGGGTCGCGCGCAGCTTGGACAGATCGTCTTTCAGGCCGATCAGGCCGGGCAGATCCAGGCCGGTCGCGCAGAACAGCATCGGCGGCACCGCGGCGGCCTGGTCGCGCAAGGCCCGGCCGGCGTCGGTCAGTGTGATGCGCACCTGGCGCTCGTCGGCGCTGTCGCGGGTCCGTCGCAGCCGGCCGGCCGCCTCCAGCCGCTTCAGCAGCGGCGTGAGCGTGCCGGAATCCAGGAACAGCCGTTCGCCGATGTCCTTGACCGTCAGGCCGTCGCCCTCCCACAGCACCAGCATGACCAGATATTGCGGATAGGTCAGGTCGAGCGGTTCGAGCAGCGGCTTATAGGTCTTGTTCAGCGCATGGGCCGCCGCATAGACGGCGAAGCATAATTGGTTGCCGAGCCTCAGGGTCTCGGTCGCGGGGGCGGGTTCGATCGACATGAGAAGAAATGTGGGCGAATGCTGCCTCGTCCGCAAGATGATTGCACACGATTTAACCCGACCGCAGATATTTCACCGCCGCATCGCGTTCGAACAGATACAGCAGGGTGCGGAGCGACTGGCCGCGGGGCGTCGCCAGGTCCGGGTCGCGCGCCAGCACCAGCCGCGCCTCGTCATGGGCGATCGCCAGCAGGTCCTGGTCGAACGCCAGATCGGCCAGTCGGAAGTCGGGCAGGCCGCTCTGGCGCGTGCCCAGCACCTCGCCGGCGCCACGCAGACGCAGGTCGGCCTCGGCAATCAGGAAACCGTCCTCGGTCTCGCGCATGATCTTCAGTCGTTCGGTGCCGGTCTCGCCCAGCGGCGGGGCATAGAGCAGCAGGCAGGTCGAGGCCCCCGTGCCGCGCCCGATGCGGCCGCGCAGCTGATGCAGCTGGGCCAGGCCGAACCGTTCGGCATGCTCGATCACCATGACGGTGGCACTCGGCACGTCGACGCCGACCTCGATCACCGTCGTGGCGATCAGCAGGTCGATGCCGCCCCGGGCGAAAGCCTCCATGACCTGATCGCGTTCGGCCGGTTTCATCTTGCCATGCAGTAGGCCGGCACGGGCACCGAACCGCTCGCCAAGATGGCGATGGCGTTCCTCGGCAGCGGCGACGTCGAGCGTCTCGTTCTCCTCGATCAGCGGGCAGACCCAATAGACCTTGGAGCCCTTGTCGAGCGCGCGGCCGACCGCGTCGGCGACATCGTCCAGCCGCTCGAGCGGCAGCACGCTGGTCTTGATCGGCTGGCGCCCGGCCGGTTTCTCGGTCAAGCGCGAGGCGTCGAGATCGCCATAGCTGGTCAGCTGCAGCGAGCGCGGGATCGGCGTCGCGGTCATGACCAGCACATCGACGCCGCGGCCCTTGGATGCCAGCTGCACGCGCTGCTCGACGCCGAACTTATGCTGCTCGTCGATGACCGCGACCGCCAGATCGGCGAAGCGCACCTCGTCCTGGAACAGCGCGTGGGTGCCGATCGCCAATTGGATCGTGCCGTCGGCCAGGCCGGCCAGGATGCGTTCGCGCGGCTTGCCCTTGTCGCGCCCGGTCAGCAGGGCGACGCGAATCCCGGCGGGCGCCGTCATGCGCTCCAGCGTGGCGAAATGCTGGCGCGCCAGGATCTCGGTCGGCGCCATCAGCACGCCCTGGGCCCCGGTCTCGATCGCGTTCGCCAGCGCCAGCAGCGCCACCACGGTCTTGCCGCTGCCGACGTCGCCCTGCAGCAGCCGCAGCATGCGTTCGGGTGCTGCCATGTCGGCCTCGATCTCGTCCAGCGCGCGGCGCTGCGATCCGGTCAGCTCGAACGGCAGGCCGGCGATGATCTTGCGGCGCAGGCTGCCGTCGCCGGCCACGATCCGGCCCGGTTGGCGCTTGTTGTGGGCGCGCACCAGGGCGAGCGCCAATTGGTCGGCCAGCAGCTCGTCATAGGCCAGCCGTTGGCGCCACGGCCGCTCGGGCTCCAGATCCTCCGGCACCGTCGGGTTGTGCAGCGTCTCCAGCGCATCGAGCCACAGCGGCCATTGCCGGCGCTGGATGAAGGCCGGGTCCTGCCACTCGGGCAGGGCAGGCGCGCGGGCGACGGCGGCCTGGACCGCGCGGCGCATGATCTTTAGCGACAGGCCGGCGGTCAGCGGATAGATCGGCTCGACCGTCAGCTCGATCTCGCCCTCGGCGGCGATATGGTCGGGATGGCTCATCTGCAGTTGGTCGCCATAGGCCTCGACCTTGCCGCTGATCACCCGGATCGTGCCCAGCGGCAGGATCTTCTCGATATAGTCGCCGCGCGCCCGGAAGAAGGTCAGGATGATATGGCCGGTCTCGTCGGTGCAGCGCACCCGGTAGGGATGGCGCGAACTGGCCGGGGCGAAATGCTGGTCGACCATCACGGTCAGCGTGGCGATCTGGCCCGGCAGCGCGTCCTTGAGCTTGGGCGAAAAGCGCCGGTCGATCACGCCGACCGGCTTCGCCCACAGCAGATCGACCAGGCGGCCGCCCGCAGCACGCTCGACCAGGGTGGCGAAGCGCTGGCCGATTCCCTTCAGCGAGGTGACCGGGGCGAACAGCGGAAACAGGATTTCGGGGCGCACGGGTGTTGGGTTACCGATCGATCAGGAGCATCGCACGAGGTCGATACCATAGCGCGGGGCATGCCGGTCGTTCGAAACGAACGTCAGGCGTTCCGACAGGCTTTGGGCAATCAGCAGATGGTCGAACGGATCGCGATGGTCGGCAAAAATGGGCAGGCGGTGCAATGTCGTCAGATGGGAGGGCTTCATGTCGAGCAAGGTCAGCCCGGCGCTCGCGATGGCATCCGTGATGGCGGCCACATCGGCCCGAAGCTTGCCGATCCGGCTTTTGATCGTGATCTCCCAAAGCGACGCGATGCTGACGAAGACGTCATTCTCCGGATCGGTAATGAGGTTGGCAGCCGCCGGTCCCAATCGCGCATCGTCGCTCATAAGCCACAACATTGCGTGGGTATCGAGCAGCAACCTCATTGGTCGCTCTCGCCGCCTTCCATTGCGGCGATCAGGTCGGCCGGTGTCTCGTCGAAGTCGTTCGCCATATGGATCTGTCCCCGTAACAGGCCGATGGGGCGGCGTCCGGCATTCGGCGGCGGGCCGATTTTAGCCAGCACTTTACCCCGGGACATGACCGTGAATTCGGCCCCAAGGCTTGCCTGCCGGAGCACATCCGACAGATTCTCCCGCAACTCGCGAAAGTTGACCGACTTGACTTCCATAATGCGCCTCATGCGTACGCAAATTGTGTACATGGTACCTCATGCACAACGGGTGGGAAATGGAAAAGCCGAAGGCAGCCTGGCAATTTTCACCGCGCGAACCATATCGCCGTTTCACCGCCCTCGCGGATGAACTATCTGATACGCAGTCGCTGCGGACACGGCGTGCGGTCGGTTCGTGCTATCTGACGCAGCTCCTTCCCGTGACGCGGAGAGAATTCATGTCCCTGACCGATGACGAGCGCCGCAAGCGGCTGCTGTTCCGCAGCTGGCATCGCGGCACCAAGGAGGCCGACCTGCTGCTGGGCTCGTTCGCGGAAGCGAACCTCGATGGCTTCTCGCCGGCCGATCTCGCCTGCTACGAGCACCTGCTGGAGCAGGAGGACGCCGATCTGTGGGATTGGATGACCGGCCATAGCGAGCCGCCGGCCGAGCTCGATACCCCCGTGATGCGCTCGCTGCGCGCGTTCCGCTACACCGCCCGGTCGGCCTGAGATCCGGGTCGCCGCGTCCGTGCTGCCGCTCCATCAACTGCTGGCGAAGCCCGGCAAGACCCTGATCCATGGCGCGCCCGAGGGGCATGACGCCCAGACTTTGGGTCAGCTGGTCGCTGGCGGGTTCCTGAAGACCGTCCTGCATGTCTGCCGCGACGACGGCCGGGTCGACCGGCTGCAATCGGCGCTCGCCTTCTTCGTGCCCGAGATCGAGGTGCTGGTGTTCCCGGCCTGGGATTGCCTGCCCTACGACCGGGTCTCGCCCAACCCGCAGATCGTCGCGCGGCGCATCGAGACGCTGACCAAGCTGGCGGACGATGCCGGTGCCCGGCCGCGCATCGTGCTGACCACGATGAACGCGCTGATGCAGCGCATCCCGCCGCGCAAGATCTTCCGCGAGCGGGTGCTGACGCTCAAGCTCGGCGGCCGGATCGCGACCGACCGGCTGCTGTCGTTCCTGGGTGCCAACGGCTATGTCCGCAGCGACACGGTGCGCGAGGCCGGTGAGTTCGCCGTGCGCGGCGGCATCGTCGATCTGTTCCCGGCCGGCGCGCCTGAACCGTTGCGGCTCGATTTCTTCGGCGACCAGATCGACGGCATCCGCCAGTTCGACGCCATGACCCAACGCACGACCGCAAAGCTCGACGGCATCAGCCTGAAGCCGGTCAGCGAGGTGCTGCTGGACGAACAGGCGATCAGCCGGTTCCGCCAGCGCTACCGCGACCAGTTCGGCGGCGCCGGCATGGACGATCCGCTTTATGTCGCGGTCAGCGATGGCCGGCGTCATGTCGGCATGGAACATTGGCTGCCGTTCTATTACGAGAGCCTGGAGACGCTGTTCGACTATCTGCCGGGTGCCGCCCTCAGCTACGACTATCAGGCCGACGACGTGCGCAAGACCCGGCTGGAGACGGTCGCCGAGTTCTATGCCGCGCGCCAAAGCTTCACCGGCGCCAAGCGCACCGATGCGGCCACGGTCTATAAGCCGGTCAAGCCGGACCAGCTGTTCATCGGCGAGACGGAATGGGCCGCGATCCTGGCCGCCCGCGCCGTCGCCCAGATCACGCCCTTCGCGCCGCCGCCGGAGGCCGCGACCAATACCTATGATGCCGGCGCCCGGCCGGGCCTGTCCTTCGCCGAGGCGCGCGCCAACCCCAAGATCAATGTGTTCGAGGTCGTGCGCGACCGGATCGCCGAGTTGCAGGCCGCTGGGCGCAAGGTCGCGATCGCCGCCTTCACCACGGGCGCCGCCGACCGGATGAAGGGCGTGCTGACCGAGCGCGGCATCCGCGACGTCGAGCGGATCGAGCATTGGGGTGCGCTGCAGCAGCTGTCGCCCAAGCGTGTCGGCCTGATCGTGCTGCCGCTGGAACATGGTTACGAGATCGGCAAGCTGACGCTGATCAGCGAGCAGGACATCCTGGGCGATCGGCTGGTCCGCCCGCCGCGCCGCCGCTCCAACATCGACAAGTTCATCGCCGAGGTCTCGAACCTGTCGGTCGGCGATTTCGTCGTGCATGCCGACCATGGCATCGGCCGTTACGATGGCCTGGTGACGCTCGACGTCGGGGGGGCCGCGCATGATTGCCTGAAGGTGGTCTATGCCGGCGACGACAAGCTGTTCGTCCCGGTCGAGAATATCGAGATCCTGTCGCGCTACGGCTCGGAGGATTCCGAGGCGGTGCTGGACAAGCTGGGCGGCGTCGCCTGGCAATCGCGCAAGGCGCGGGTCAAGCAGCGCATCAAGGATATCGCCGACCAGCTGATCAAGGTCGCGGCCGATCGCGAGGTGCGCGAGGGCGAGACGCTGCAGACGCCGGAAGGGCTCTATGAGGAATTCGCCACGCGCTTCCCCTATGCCGAGACCGACGATCAGCTGAACGCGATCAACGAGACGCTGGAGGATATGGCGTCCGGCCGGCCGATGGACCGGCTGATCTGCGGCGATGTGGGTTTCGGCAAGACCGAGGTGGCGCTCAGGGCCGCTTTCGTGGCCGCGATGACCGGTGTGCAGGTCGCGGTCGTGGTGCCGACGACCCTGCTGTCGCGCCAGCATTTCAAGAATTTCCAGGCGCGCTTTGCCGGACTGCCGCTTCGGGTCGAGCAGCTGTCGCGCCTGGTGCCGGCGAAGCAGGCGGCCGAGACCAAGAAGGATCTGGCCGCGGGCAAGGTCGACGTCATCGTCGGGACCCACGCGCTGCTCGCCAAGAACGTCGAATTCCGGCATCTGGGCCTGCTGATCGTCGATGAGGAACAGCATTTCGGCGTGACCCAGAAGGAGCGGCTGAAGCGGCTGAAATCCAACGTCCATGTGCTGACCCTGACCGCGACGCCGATCCCGCGCACGCTGCAGATGGCGCTGTCGGGCGTGCGCGAGATGAGCCTGATCGCAACGCCGCCGGTCGATCGCCTGGCCGTGCGCACCTTCGTCATGCCCTACGATCCGGTCGTGGTGCGCGAGGCGATCCTGCGCGAGCGCAATCGCGGCGGCCAGTGCTTCTACATCGTGCCGCGGCTGGCCGACCTCGATGGGGTCAAGGAGGCGATGACCCAGCTGGTGCCCGAGATAAAAGTGGCCGTCGCCCATGGCCGTCTGTCGGCGACCGAGCTCGAAGACGTCATGACCGCGTTCGACGACGGCAAGTACGACATGCTGCTGGCGACCAACATCGTGGAATCGGGCCTCGACATCCCGGCGGCCAACACCATGATTCTGCATCGCTCGCACATGTTCGGCCTGTCGCAGCTCTATCAATTGCGGGGCCGGGTCGGGCGCGGCAAGACGCGGGCCTATTGCTATCTGACCGTGCCGCCCGACCGGGCGTTGACCGAGACCGCGATGAAGCGGCTGGAAGTCATGCAGACGCTGGATACGCTGGGCGCGGGCTTCCAGCTGGCGAGCCACGATCTCGACATCCGGGGCGCCGGCAATCTGTTGGGCGACGAGCAGTCCGGCCATATCCGCGAGGTCGGCATCGAGCTGTACCAGCATCTGCTGGAAGAAGCCGTCGCCGAGGCGCGCGCGCGCGCCGAGGGCGAGACGCTGACCTCGGACGATTGGACGCCGACCATTACGCTCGGTACCTCGGTGCTGATCCCGGAAGGCTATGTCGCGGATCTGTCGGTGCGGCTGGGTCTTTATCGCCGCCTGTCGGGCCTGGTCGACCATCGCGAGATCGAGGGTTTCGCTGCCGAGCTGATCGACCGGTTCGGTCCGCTGCCGGCCGAGGTCGACAATCTCTTGGAAATCATCGCGATCAAGCGCCTGTGCAAGCAGGCCGGGGTCGAGAAGGTCGATGCCGGCCCGAAGGGCACGACCATCGCCTTCCGCAACAATACCTTCGCCAATCCGGGCAAGCTGATCGAGCTCATTCAAAAGGAAGCCGGCACCATGAAGGTGCGGCCGGATCAGAAGCTGGTCTGGATGCGCAATCTGGAAGATGCCAAGGACCGGGTGACCGCGGTGAAGCGCCTGCTCGGCAAACTCGCCGAATTCGTGGCATCCGCCCAGCCGGGCGGGCCGACGAAACTGCCGCCGCCGACCCCGGTGCTGGTGAAAAAGTCGGCCCACGGGCGGCGGTAGAGCCTACATTTCCGCCGGCACCGCCTCCGCCCAGCGGTCGATCGTGTGGGCCAGTCGGTCGAAATCCAGCGGCTTCGGCACGAAATCATTCATGCCGGCTTCCTTGCAGGCGGCGATGTCCTCGGCGAAGGCGTTGGCGGTGAGCGCGATGATCGGCACCAGGCTGGCCGGTGCGGTGAAGGCGCGGATCGCGCGGGTGGCGTCCAACCCATTCATCACCGGCATCTGCAGATCCATCAGGATGACGTCGTAATGCTTCGCGGCCGCCGCTTCGACCGCCGCTTGGCCGTTATCGACGATGTCGCATTGGTGACCCAGGCCGTCGAGCAGCGACTGAACCAGCATCTGGTTCATCGGTACGTCTTCGGCCACCAGGATCGACAGGTTGCGCGACCGCCGGCCTGTCTCGCCGCGATCGACCGTGGCGGCCAGGTTCAGTTCGGCCGGCGGGATGGCCGGCAGCGGCAGCTCGAACCAGAAGGTGGCGCCGGCGCCGAGCCGGCTGGTGACGCCGATCTCGCCGGCCATCAGGCGCACCAGACTGGCCGAGATCGCCAAGCCCAGACCGGTACCGCCGTGGCTGCGGCTGGTGCCGGGATCCAACTGTTCGAACCGACGGAACAGCTTCGCCTGATCCGCGGGCGCGATGCCGATGCCGGTATCCTGGATCTCGAACCGTATGCGTGCGCCGTCCGCCGGCACGACCCGGACCTCGACGCCGCCGGTCATGGTGAACTTGACCGCGTTCGTGATCAGGTTCAGCAGGACCTGACGCACCCGGTTCGGGTCGCCGCGCACGAAGGTATCGAGTCGGTCGTTGAGTTGGCAATCCAGCGTCAGGCGTTTCTCCGCCGCCGCCGGCGCCGCGATGGCGATCGCGCCATCGACCAGGCTGCGCAGCTCGATCGCCGTATTTTCGAATGCCATCATACCGGCTTCGATCTTGGAGAAATCCAGGATGTCGTTGATCAGCGCGTAGAGATGCTTGCCGGAATCGTTCAGCAGTTCGACATAGCGTCGGTACGGATCTGCCAGCGGCGCGCCGCGCAGCAGCCGGGCGAAGCCCAGCAGCCCGTTCAACGGTGTGCGCAGCTCATGACTCATGCTGGCGAGGAAATCCGATTTCGCCCGGCTGGCGGCGTCGGCGCGCTTGGTCTCGGCACTGAGCGCACGGCGGCTTGCCAATTCCTGCAGCCAGCCGAACAGCAGCAGGACGATCATGGCGCTGACGCCGCCGGCGGCATAGCGCAGATTGCTGCGGATCTGCGCGCTCTCGGCGATGATGTCGTCCAGCGCCACGCCGGCGGTGATCACGATCGGGAAATCGTCCAGGGTCCGGTAGGCGTAGAGCCGTTGCGTGCCATCGACGGTACTGACCTGCCAATAGCTGCCGGCGCCTGGCGTCTTGTCCAGTTCCGACCAGAGCCGCGAGGCACTCGTCGTCTGCCCACCGAAACCGACGCCTTGCGGGATGCGCGCGCGGATGATGTGGTCTTCCGTGCCGATCATCACGGCCACGCCGTCAGTGCCGAGTGCGGCCTGATCGTAGGGCTGCTGCAGCAGGGTCACCTCGATCGAGGCCGCGACCGCGCCGATCAGCTTGCCGTCGATGTCCCGGACCGGGCGGGCGAACGGCAGCACCATCACGCCGTTGCTGTGCGCGGCGAGCGGAACGCCGATGACGAGCCTGTCGCCGCCCGACTCGGCCATGGCCTGCTGGAAATACGGCCGGTCGCCGAGCGCCATCGGCCCGGTCTCGTCCTTGTTGATCAGGATACCCTTGCCGGCGGAATCCAGAATGACGATGTTGCCGTGGAACGCGTCGAACAGCCGTTGCTGGCTGACCAGCGCCACGGTCTTTTCCAGGCCGTTTTCCCGGTCGTAGACGGCGATGAAGCGCAGGACATTGTCGATCAGTGCGAGATTGCCCGCGACGAAGCGGGCGTAGGCCGTGCTGATCGTGTCGGCCTTGGTCGTGGCATCATGCAGCGAGCGCTCGCGGATCGCATCGACCTGGACGGTATAGGCGGTCCAGACACCGACGAGCAGGATCAGCGCCAGCAGCCAGGCGTAGATGCTTCTATGCAGCCAGCGGACGTGGCGCATCAGGGCGTCATGGCGTGGGCGTCGCGCGCGACCGGCTGAGCACGATCTTGGCGCGCCAGGTCGAACAGCGGCAGAAAGAACTCCGGTTCCTGGGCGCCGGACAAGGCGTATTTGCCGTCGATGACGACGCAGGGCACGCCGTTGATACCCTGGCGCCGCGCGCCGATATCCTCCGCCTGCACGGCGGATCGATCTTCGTCGGACGCCAGATAGCGCAGAGCCTCGGCCCGGTCGAGCCCGGCCTCGGCGGCGATGTCGGCCAGCACACCGGCCAAGCCGATGTCGCGCGCCTGCTCGAAATAGGCCCGGTACAGCCGCTCCGTCACGTCCGGCTCGGCGCGGTGCCGGCGGGCATGGCGCTTCAGGCGATGGGCATTCAGGCTGTTGGGCGTGCGTTCGATCCGGTCGAACCGGAACCGGATGCCCTCGGCGGCGCCGGCCTCGCCGATCGCCTCGTAGATCCGGTCCGCATGAAAGGTCCCGCCGAACTTGGCGGCCAGATAGGCCTGGCGCGGCACGCCGTCCGGCGGCATGTCGGGATTGAGCTGGAAGGCACGCCACAGCAGCCGTGGCGCAGGCGCGCCATCGTGGTGCAGGGCCCGTTCCAACCGCCGCTGGCCGATATAGCACCAGGGACAGACCAGATCGGAGACGATCTCAATGAGCATACCGGACGCCGCTTTCCGCTTTTATCCACCGTGACAGCCTAGACCATCTTGCGTGCAACGGAAAACGCCGGATCACCGGTCGTGGTTCAGCGGTCTTTCCAGAAACGCGGTACATTGACGAATTTGCGCCAGACCTCGGCGAAGCGGCGGCGCGCGGTTTCGGTTTCGGCCGCACTCCAGCCGGCGACCAGACCGGCGGTGCGGGCGCCTTGCTGGTCGTCCTGGGCGGCCAGTTTCGCCGCCAGGCCGCGCGCCACGACCGCGTCGTTGAGCGTGCCCAGGATGTCCTGGATATCGCGCAATGCCGCGATATAGCGTCGGGCGGCCTTGCCCGGGAACAGCGGACGGCAGAATTCGGTGATGTAGCGCAAGCGCTTGGCGTCGATGCGCAGGGTATGCAACTCGCCGACGCTGGCGCCGGACAGATGATTGCCGGCGGCCAGAAAGCGCTTATGGCCCTTCTTCAGCAGGGCCAGCGCGTAGCGGCCGAGCGGTTCGGCCAGCAGGCTCGCGGCCTCCGGGTTGGGCGGCTCCGGCCACAGGCCGGCGTCGAACCAGGCGGCCAGGCGCAGGGACAGGCCCATGAAGTCGGTGGCATTCACGGCGGCCAGCGCCTCGGCCGCGGCACGTTCGCGCAGCACGGCCGCGGTGAAGCCCAGACCCTTCAGCCCGCGTTCCTCACCCAGGGCCGCCAGCAGTGGGCCCAGCGTATCGGCGACGAACACATCCCATTCGCGCGCCTGACCCAACGCGCCGGCCAGCGCCGACAGGTCACGCGACAGCGCGCGGCGCGGCTGATCGGGCAGTGCCTTGCCGAACACCGACAGGACCGAGCGCAGACGCCGCATCGCGACGCGGGCGCGATGGATCTGGTCCGCCGTCATGGCAGCATCCAGGCCGGCGACCTCGAGCCGCAGATCCGCGACCGCCGCGCGGCCGATCGCCAGAATGCCCTGCTCGACGGTCATATGGCCGTCGAGCGCCGGGGCGGCACCGGGTTCGACCCGCCACCAATCCTCGTCTGCGACCAGGCGATAGGCCTGCTGCACCGCATCGTGGGTCGCCAGCCGGAACGGGATGCCCTGATGGAGCCGGGCGGCGAATTCATACAGACCCTGGGCGGGACCGGCCTGCAGCGCCAGTTCGGTCTGGCAGGGCTCGAGCTTGCCGGCGCCGGCCTCGATCTGGGCGCGTTCGAGCGTCAGGCTCAGCTGTGTCTCGCCCCAATGCAACTGCCAGACCGTGCGGTGCAGGTCGAGCGCGAAGACCGGGACCAGGTCGCCCGGTAGCAGGCGCGCGACCTGGCCGACATCGACGCCGGGCAGAAACGCCAGCCGGGCCGGATCGAGCCGCTCGCCGTCGAGCGGGGCGGTCACCGGGTTCAGGATGCGGCCGCCGGTCGGCGCGGCACCGATCGGGCGCAGCAGCTGCTGCTTGCGGCGGCCGATCGTCTCGATCGCGAAGCCGATGCCCTGGCGGCCGATGGTCAGGCCGGGCGTGTCCCAGAACACCTGGCGCAGCCGACGCACGACCGGGCGCCTCTGCGCGTGGGCCAGCAGCAGCTCATGCTTGGCGAGCGCCGCGGCGTGGCGGACGTCGAGATCCAGCAGCAGGCGCAACGACGGCGGCGGGACCGGCGTCGGCGCGGGGGCGTCGGGCGCGGCGTCGGTTTCGACCGGAGGCTCGGTCGCGGCGTCGGTCGGCATGATGCGATGAACTCGGCGGAAAATTCGGGCAGAACCAACGTTCTATGCCAGGTCTGCGCCCGACTGGCCTTATGAAAACGATTTCACGACCAAGCCGTTCCGTACCACGGCCGCGCAGGGGTTGCCGCCGATCCAATAGGACAGTGCCGCGGGCCCTTCGATGTCCCACAAGGCCAGGTCGGCGCGCAGGCCCGGTGCCAGCACGCCGCGGTCGGCCAGGCCTAGCGCGCGGGCGGCTTCGCGGGTGACGCCGGCCAGCGCTTCCTCGGGCGTCAGGCGGAACAAGTTGCAGCCCATCGACAGCATCAGCAGCAGCGACAGCACCGGCGCCGAGCCTGGATTGCAGTTCGACGCGAGGGCCAGCGGCACGCCGGCCCGGCGCAGGGCCGCGACCGGCGGACGCCGGGTCTCGGCCAGGAAATAATTGGCGCCGGGCAACAGCACCGCGACCGTCCCGGCGGCCGCCATGGCGGCGACGCCGTCCTCGCCCAGACATTCCAGATGATCGGCCGAGAGCGCGCCGAAGCGGGCGGCCAGCGCCGCGCCGCCCAGATCCGACAATTGCTCGGCATGGAGCTTGACCCGCAGGCCGAGCGCCGTCGCCGTCTCGAAGATCCGCGCGGTTTCGTCGAGCGTGAAGCCGATGCCCTCGCAGAAGCCATCGACCGCGTCGGCCAGGCCGGATTTGGCGACCGCCGGCAGCATCTCGCGGCAGATCAGCTCGACATACGCTGGCTGGCGGCCCTCGAATTCCGGCGGCACCGCATGGGCGCCCAGAAAACTGGTCCGGATCGAGACGGGCAAAGTCTCGCCCAGGCGACGCGCGGCGCGCAGCATTTTCAGTTCGTTGTCGAGATCGAGCCCATAGCCGGATTTGATCTCGACCGTGGTGACGCCCTCGGCCAGGAACGGCTTCAACCGGCGCGTGGCGCCGGCGACCAGCGCGTCCTCGCTGGCGGCGCGGGTCGCGGCCACGGTCGAGACGATGCCGCCGCCGGCGCGCGCGATCGCTTCGTAGCTGGCGCCCTCCAGCTTCAGCTCGAACTCGCGGAAGCGCTCGCCGCCGAACAGGATATGGGTGTGGCAATCGATCAGGCCGGGCGTCATCCAGCGCCCGCCGCCTTCGATAACGGTCTGGGCCAGCCTGGCCGGCGCGTCGAGCAGGTCGGCACGGGCGCCGACCCAGGCGATATGCCCGTCCTTGATGCCGAGCGCGCCGTCGCGGATCGCGCCGTAGGGCGCGTGCGTTTGCATCGTCGCCAGGTCGATATCGACCCAGACGCTGTCCCAGATTGCCGTCACCCTCGTCTCCGACATAGGCTCTACCGGCAGATCATATCGGAGAAATCGGGTCAATGACCGTGCTGTTTGCTGAGTCCGCGCTGTTGCCCGAGGGTTGGGCGCGCGATGTACGGTTGACCATCGATGATGCGACCGGCGATCTGACCGCGGTCGAAACCGGCGCCGACCCGGCCGGGGCGGAACGGCTGGACGGCCCCGTGCTGCCCGGCATGCCGAACCTGCATAGCCACGCGTTCCAGCGCGCCATGGCGGGGTTGGCCGAGGCGGCCGAGCGCGATCCCGGCAGCTTCTGGAGCTGGCGCCGGATCATGTACCGCTTCGCCGCGGCGCTGACGCCCGACGATCTGGCGACGATCGCGACCCAGCTGCAGATCGAGATGCTGAAGGCCGGCTATACCGCCGTCGCCGAATTCCACTATCTGCACAACGCGCCCGACGGCCGGCCCTATGCCGATCCGGCGGAACTGTCGCGGGCTTTGCTGGCGGCGGCCGGACGCTCGGGCATCGGCATGACGCTGCTGCCGGTGCTGTATCAGGACAGCGGCTTCGGCGGCCTGGCGCCCGGCGAGGGCCAGCGCCGCTTCGTCCTGCCGACCGACCGGTTCCTGTCGCTCGCGGCCGACCTGACCCGGGCCACCGCCGGCGACGGCCAGTTCCGCGTCGGCGTGGCGCCCCATTCGCTGCGCGCGGTGTCGCCAGGCGCGCTCGCCGACCTGCTGGCCGGGATCGACCCGGCGGTCCCGGTCCATATCCATATCGCCGAGCAGGTTGGCGAGGTCGAGGAATCCGTCGCCTGGAGCGGCCAGCGCCCGGTCGAATGGCTGCTGGCGCATCACGCGCTCGACCGGCGCTGGTGCCTGGTCCATGCGACGCATCTGACGGGGCGGGAAACCGACGATCTCGCCGCCAGCGGCGCCGTCGTCGGGCTGTGTCCAACGACCGAGGCCAACCTGGGCGACGGGCTGTTCCCGCTCGAGGCGTTCCAGGCCGCGGGCGGCGTCTGGGGCATCGGCTCGGACAGCCATATCTCGATCAGCCCGGTCGAGGAATTGCGCTGGCTCGAATATGGCCGGCGGCTGGTGACGCTCCGGCGCAATGTCGCGGCCCAGCCCGGGCAATCGACCGGTGCGGCGCTCTGGTCGCGCGCGCTGGGCGGCGGAGCCGTCGCCTGCGGCCGGCGCATCGGCGCCTTGACGGTGGGGTCCCGTGCCGACCTGCTCGTGCTCGACGGCGAGCATCCGCTGACCTATGGCCGCAGCGGCGACCGGCTGGTCGACGCGCTGGTGTTTGCCGGCAATGCGAACCTGGTGCGGCACGTCATGGTCGGCGGCCGTTGGCGGGTGCGCGACGGCCGGCATGACGCCGAAATCGAGACCGCGACCGCCTATCGCCGCGTGCTGGACCGGCTGTTGTGAGCGACAACCCGCTCGAGGCCTGGAAGCTGGCGGCCGAGGAGGGCGCGCGCAAGATGGCGGATTTCGCCCGCAGCCTGTGGCCCGACGAGGAGCTGGAAGCGCGCCGGGTCGAGGTGGCCCATCCACCGGTCGGCCGGTTCATCGAGGTCGATGGGGTCAAGCTGCACTGGATCGAGACGGGGGCGGGCCGTCCGGTCGTGTTCGTCCATGGCGCCGGCGGCATGGTCGAGGATCTGCTGTCGAGCCGGTTCGCGCCCTTGGTCGGCGCCCGGCATCGGCTGATCGCGCTCGACCGGCCCGGCTATGGCCATAGCGAGCGCCCGCGCGCCGACCTGGCCGGGCCCGAGGCGCAGGCCCGCCTGCTGCATCAGGCGCTGGTCCAGCTCGGCGTCGAGCGGCCGATCCTGATCGGCCATTCCTGGGGCGGCGCGCTGGTGCTGGCCTATGCCCAGGAATTTCCGGCCGACACCGCCGGCGTGCTGGTGCTGGCCGGCTGGAGCCACCCGGCGCGCGCGGCGACGCTGTGGGTCGCGGGCCTGCCGGCGGCGCCCGTCATCGGCAGCCTGATGAGCCGGGCGCTGGCCGGCGGGTTGGCGCGCGACATCATCGCCCAATTGTTCGCGCCCGAACCGGTGCCGGCGGGCTTCGCGGATTTCCCGATCGACCTGGCACTGCGCCCGTCGCAGCTGCGCGCCAATGCCGAGGATCTGGCGGCCCTCAACGCCGACGTGGCCCGCCTGCGCACCCGCTACAAGCACATCGCCGTGCCGGTCGAGATCCTGACCGGCGGCGCCGACAAGGTCGTCGATCCGGCGGCCCATGCCTTCCGCCTGGCGCGGGCGATTCCGCATGCCGGCTTCCAGGTGCTGCCGGGCGTGGGACATATGCTGCATCATACCCAGCCCGAGGCGGTGTGCGCGGCGTTGAGGCGGCTGGTGAAGAGGATAGAAGGGTGATCTCAGAAGTTAATAAATTTGTGGGCATTCTTACTGAATTACTTATCGTTGGAAACAATTTCCCATCTTTTTTAAGGAAAATGTCGCCAGCGAAAGAAGAAAAGATCGACTACGAGGCGCGTCGATGATCTTACATAGTGACATTGTTGATGCTTGGGCTGACCCCCGGGTGTGTCGCGGAACAGGTCGAGCCGATACAGGCGCCGCCGGCCAGCAGGTTGAGCGCCAGCACGCCAACCTGGTCAGAACCGAAGTTCAGGCATGGCCGCTGCATCAGACGTTCACCCCGCTCAGCACCGAGCGGCCACCGCGGTGTGCCCCGGGCACGATAGCTCTTGGCGCAATCGTCGCCACGAGCGTTACTCGTTAACCGGTAAATCACTCCAATATGACCACCATGGCGCGTCGCCGCCTTTGCGGGTGGCGCGCCGGAGAACCGTGGCGGGAGGGGGAGGCGTGGATCATAAGAATTTACGGCCACGCCGTCTCAAGCCGGCCGGCGCACGGCGGTTCTCGCTGCAGGCCGCCTTCACCGGCTTCGTCATCCTCGCCTGCCTGTTCCTGGTCGGCATCGACGGGTGGCGGACCTATGTGGCGCGGGTCGATGCCCTGGACGATGCCTGGAAGGATACTTCGAATATCACGCGCTCGATCGCGCATGACGCGGAGGAGACGTTCGACGCCGCCGATCTGATCCTGTTCGATCTGGTCGACCGGGTCGAGACACAGGGGGCCGGCCCGGTCCAACTGGCCAGCCTGCATCGTTATATGACCGCCCGGATCGCCGCCCAGACCCGCTTTCGCGGCATCTTTTTCTATGGCGAGCATGGCGAGTGGCTGGCGACCTCTCTGCCGGAACTGCCCGCAGGCGTCAATAATGCCGATCGGGACTATTTTCAATTTCACCGCAGCGATCCGAGCCGCGCGCTTCACATCGGCGTGCCGGTCAAGAGCCGCTCCGGCGGTGAATGGATCATCACCGTCACGCGCCGCGTCGATCATCCGGACGGCAGCTTCGCCGGCGTCGTGCTGATCTCGATCGACGAGGCGCGGCTGCAGAAATTCTACGAGACATTCGACATCGACAAGGATGGATCTCTCGTCCTCGCGCGGACCGATGGAACCCTGCTCGTCCGTCGTCCCTTCGCCGAGGAGAATGTCGGCAGGAATCTACGCGGCACCAAACTTTTTCGCGAATTGCTGCCGCAGTCGCAGAGCGGCAATGCGGAACTCAAATCGTCGATCGACGGGGTGACCAGGCTGACGAGCTACGTGCAGCTGAAGACCTATCCGCTGGTCGTGCTGGTGGCCGAATCCAAAGCCGAGGCCCTGGCGGCGTGGCGAACGCGGGCGTTGAGCCAGATGACCGCGGCGTCGGGCTTGGCCGCGGTCATCGGCATTCTGGGCTTCTGGGTCGCCCAGCAGAACAAGCATCGTCGCGCCGCCGAAGACGAGAAGGTGATCGCGGCGGAGGAGTATCGGCTGTTGGCCGATTATTCCACCGATATGATCACGCGCTTGGATCTCGATTTCGTCCGCCGCTATGTCTCGCCCTCCAGTACCGAGCTGCTGGGTTACGAGCCCCAGGAACTGGTCGGGCAAAAGCCGATTACGCTCAGTCACCCGGAGGACGCGGATCGGCTGACGGCGATGTATAGCCGCATGGCGGCCGGGCTCGAACGGGACAGCACGACCTATCGCATCCGGCATCGGGACGGGCATTGGGTCTGGGTCGAGGCGGACTTCCGTCTCATGCGCGACGCGCGGACGGGGCTGCCGTCCGAGATCGTCGGCGCGCTTCGCAACGTGAGCGCCCGGAAGGCGGTGGAAGCGGCACTGGCGCTCGCCAAGGAGGCCGCCGATGCGGCAAACCAGGCGAAATCCGAGTTCCTGGCCAACATGAGCCATGAGATCCGGACTCCGATGAACGGCATCATCGGCATGAACGGCCTGCTGCTGCGCTCGCCGCTGGCACCCGAACAGCGGAAACTTGCCGAGGCGGTGCGCTTCTCCGCCGATTCCCTGCTCGCGATCATCAACGACATTCTCGACATTTCGAAGCTGGAGGCGGGCAAGTTCGAGCTTGAGGAAATCGATTTCAGTCTGGAGACGGTCATCGAGGACGCGATCGAACTCATGGGTCCCAAGGCGCATGAAAAGGAGCTGGAACTCGCCGCGTGGCTCGACGAAGCGACGATGCGGGTCCCGCTCCGCGGCGACCCGACCCGCCTGCGTCAGATCATCCTCAATCTCGTCTCGAACGCCATCAAATTCACGGAGCATGGCTTCGTCGCCGTCGAGACCCGCTCCGAGGTCGCCGGGCAGGGTGCCGCCCGGATCCGCATCGCGGTCCATGATACCGGCATCGGCATCAGCGATGCGACCAAGGCCAAGCTCTTCCAGAAGTTCGAGCAGGCCGACGGCTCGATCGCCCGCCGCTTTGGCGGGACCGGGCTTGGTCTGGCGATCAGCAGGCAACTGATCGAGCTGATGGGCGGTGAGATCGGCGTCACCGACCGCCCGGGCGGCGGCACGACATTCTGGGTCGAGCTGTCGCTGCCCGCAGCACCGGACGCCGTGCTGCGCCCCCGGGCCGCGTTGGAGCAACTCGCCGGAACGCGGTTGCTGGTCGTCGACGATCTGCCGATGAACCGGACGATCTTCAGCCGGCAGCTCGGCTCGGAGGGCATGATCGTCGATGAGGCGCCGAGCGCGATGGCGGCGTTCTCGGCCCTGCTCGCGGCCCAGCGCGCCGGCCAGCCGTTCGACGTCGTGCTGATCGATCACATGATGCCGGAAATGACCGGAGACGAACTGGCGGCGATGATCCGCGCGGACCTGGACGGACCGCTGCCGAAGCTGATCATGGCCTCGTCTTCCGGCATGCCGCCGCACGGCAGCGATATCGCCAATTTCGACGCCTATCTGACCAAGCCGATCCGGCATCGAGCCCTGGTCGATTGCGTGCTGCGCCTGATCGTCGGCGAACCGGACGCGGCGGCGGGCGCTGGCGTGGACCTGCGGCTTGAGCCGCCGTCGGTCAAAGGCCGGGTCCTGCTGGTCGAGGACAATATGATAAACCAGCAGATCGCGCTGGCGCTGCTGGCGGATGCCGGCCACGAGGTCGATCTGGCGTCGGACGGCCAGCAGGCCATCGATGGCTGGAAGCGGCGGCGCTATGACCTGATCCTGATGGATGTGCAAATGCCCATGGTGGACGGCCTGACGGCGACACGGGAGATCCGGCGCCTCGAGGGGCCTGGCGACCACATCCCGATCGTCGCAATGACGGCCTATGCGATGCGCGGCGATCAGGAGGCCTGCCTCGCGGCCGGTATGGATGATTATGTCTCCAAGCCCTTCGAGGCGGCGTCATTCCTGACGACGGTGACGCGCTGGCTCGGCACGCCTGCCGATGCCCGCGAAAGTGCCGGCCCTCCGGTCGATCTTCCGCCGGCCTTGCTGGACGAGAGGCACCTCGATCAGCTGGCCAAAATGATGCGGCCGGAGCGCCTCACGGCGATTCTCGGCGCCTTTGCCGATGGAAGTGACCGGCGGATAGCGGATATCGAACGCCTCGATCGCTCGGCGGATCTGAGCGGATTGGCCGCCGCTGCCCATGATCTGATCAGCGTCGCCGGCAATCTCGGTGCCCGTCGGCTTCAGCACGCGGCGGAGGCTCTGGAGAGAGCGGCCCGGCAAGGCGATCTGGCGGGCGTCCGACCTCTCGTGGCCGGCCTATCGGCGGTTGCCGAAGAAACGCTTGTTGTAATGCGGACGCGGCTGCGGATTAGTGATCCGGATGTCGTGACGGAACGGATGGAGCCATGACCCTCGCCGCGGGCGACCGCCGAAGCAAGATCGTCATCGGTGTCGATGACGAGCCTGAAAATCTTTCGTTGCTGAAATCGGTCATCGAAGGCGCCGGCTTCACCTTCATGGGGACGTCGGGCGGTGCGGAATGCATTACGCTGGCCAATCGCGCTCAGCCCCGGCTCATCCTGCTCGATATTCAGATGTTTCCCCAAATGGACGGGTTCGAGACCTGCAAAAAGCTTCGGATATACCCGCAGCTTAACATTGTTCCGATCGTTTTCCTCACCGCCCGCAAGACCGGAGAGGATGTGAAGAACTGTCTGAAGGCGGGCGGCAATGATTTCATCGTCAAGCCGTTCGACCCGGTCAAATTGATCGAACGCGTCGAATATTGGGTCAATCGCCGCATCACATGACGCGATGTCGGCCGTCGTTCAGCCTAAGGCAGCAGCCCGAAGCGCAGGGGCATCGTCGCCTCGTCCTTCCGCTCGTCGAGCAGGACGATCAGCCTGGTCCGCTCGTCCGGTGTCGCCTGGGCCAGGAAGGTGATGAGGGCCGCCAGCGTCTCGTCGCCGGAGGACCGGCGGATGGCGAGGGCCTGGTCCTGCAGCGCCGCGATGCGGGCAGCGTCCGGCATCGGCTTGGCGAATTCGGCCGTGATGTCTTCCAGCAGCGGCTGGCTGCGCAGATGGCGGACGTCGAGCGCCAGCTTGAGCGAGCGATGCAGCGCCGATAGCCCTGCGTCGTCTTTGGGATCGATGCCCAGTTTGCCGCCGAGATCGGCGAAGCGCCGGTCGATCAGGTTGGGCCGGCCCTGGTGGGCCGCGAAATAGGTCGAGCCGATATAGGCGCCGCCGGCCAGCAGGTTGAGCGCCAGCGACAGGCCGGCCAGGATCGTGACGATGCGGCCGCTGCCGCCGTCCGTGGAATGTGCCCGCTGCTCGTTCAAAGCCGATCGCCCCGTCTGCTGGATCCGGGGGCGACCTTAAGCGATTTCGTCCGCATATGCATCGGGCGCATCGCCTCAGGCGGATCGGGCATGCCACGGCCGGCGTGACAATGGCCATAGTGGCTCTCGCCACGACATCATTCCATTGTCGTGGCCGACCACTTTCGAGGTCCCATGGCACGACGATCGCGCGGCCTGCCGGTGCCGCTGCTGGAGGGGCTGGCGCGCACTGGCGACGGCGGCTCCCTGCTGGCGCGACTGCATGCGCGGCTACGCAAGGCGATTCTCGACGGCGCGCTGGCGCCGGGCGCCGCCTTGCCGGCGAGCCGCCGGCTGGCCGAGGATGTCGGCCTGTCGCGCAACACGGTCGAGGCGGTCTACGACCAGCTCGAATCCGAAGGCTTCATCGAACGGCGCCACGGCAGCGGCAGCTTCGTCAGCGGGGATCTGCCGGAGCGGGAGCTGGCGCCGGCCCCGGCACCGCGCGAACGGCGCCCGCCGCCGCCGGCGTCCGGCCTGTCGCAGCGCGGGCTGCTGATGGCGCATCCCTATGCCGGCGAGGGCGCGCCGGTCGGCCGCGCCTTCCTGCCGACCATGCCGGCGCTCGACCTGTTTCCGCGCCAGCTGTGGGCCCGGCTGCTGGCGCGCGCCGCCCGGGCGCCGGGACCGGATCACCTGACCACCGGCGACAGGGCCGGGTTCCGGCCGCTGCGCGAGGCGATCGCCGCCTATGTCGGCTCGACCCGCGCGGTCGCCTGCGCGCCGGACCAAGTCGTGGTGCTGACCTCGAGCCAGCAGGCGATCGATCTCGCTGTGCGGCTGCTGACCGATCCGGGCGACGCCGTCTGGCATGAGGAGCCGGGCTATCCGGCTGCCGCGGCGGCCTTCCGCGCGGCCGGCGCCCGGGTCGTGCCGGTACCGGTCGATGACGAGGGGCTCGATGTCGCCGCCGGCCAGCGCCTGGTGCCCGACGCGCGGCTCGTCTATGTCTCGCCATCCCATCAATTTCCGACCGGCGTCGCGATGAGCCTGTCGCGCCGGCTGCAGCTCTTGGCCTGGGCGGCGCGGACCGGTGCGTTCGTCATCGAGGATGATTACGACAGCGAGTTCCGCTTCCGGGGCCGGCCGCTGGCGTCCCTGCAAGGCCTGGACGAGGCCGGCCGGGTCGTCTATGTCGGCACCTTCAACAAGCTGATGTTTCCGTCGCTGCGGCTGGCCTATCTGGTGGCGCCGCCGGATCTCGCCGAGCGATTCGTGGCGGCGCGCGGGCTGGTCGACGGCCATAGTGCCACCCTGGCGCAGGCGGCGCTGGCCGACTTCATCCGCGAGGGCCATCTGGGCAGCCATCTCCGGCACATGCGCACGGTCTATGAGGAACGGCGCCAGGCGCTGGTCGATGCGGTCGCGGGCCTGGGCGGACGGCTGACGCTCGGGCCGATCGACGGCGGCATGCATGCCTGCGCCTATCTGCCGCCGGGCCGCGACGATGTCGCGATATCGCTGGCGGCGCGCCGGGTGGGGGTCGAACTCCGCCCGCTGTCCCGGCTCTATCTCGGAACCCCGCGTCCGGGTTTCATCCTGGGCTTCGCCGCGGCCGGGCCGGCCGAAATCCGCGGCGCGGTCGAGAGATTGGCGCGCTTGCTGTAAAACTAACGGCTTCTTAACCGCGTCTTTCTTATGGTACCCATGCCTTTCGCCGCATGCGGTTTTTCCTATAAAGAGGACGTTCGGATGGATACGAGTGTGCCGGTGTTGGTCGTCGATGACTACAGCACCATGCGCCGCATCATCAAAAACCTGCTCAATCAGATCGGGTTTACCAACATCGAAGAGGCCGACAACGGCGCTTCGGCGTATGACAAGATGCGGGGCCACAAGTTCGGTCTGGTCATCTCGGATTGGAACATGGAGCCGATGTCGGGTCTCGAGCTGTTGAAGCTCGTGCGGGCCGACACCGCACTGAAGGCGACGCCCTTCATCATGGTCACCGCAGAGTCCAAGACCGAAAACGTCATCGCGGCCAAGGCCGCCGGCGTCAGCAACTACATCGTGAAGCCCTTCAACGCCGAAACGTTGAAGACCAAGATCGCGTCGGTGCTGTGATCTCAGTTCCGGGAGTCGGCAATATGTCGGGTCTCAAGGTCCCCAAAGACCTTCCTGGCGAGCAGTATATCGCCATCGAGGACGCTCTGCTGTCCTCGGAGGCCGGGCGTGCGTTCCTGCGCATGCGGGACAAGCGTTCTGCCGTGCTGGCGGTCGATGAATATCACGCGGGGCTGCGCTCGATCCGGCATTGGATCGAGCAGTCTCAGGTCAAGTCGGCCGGCGACGTCCATCTGGACGTGCTGCGCCGCGAGCTGATCGAGATGGCCTCGTCCATCCGGCGGGCCAAGACCGAAATTTCGGCGATGAAGCCACCCGGCGAAGATGGTCCGGGCAGTACGCGCCGCATCAATCTCGCGACCGAAGAGCTGGACGCGATCGTGCACGCGACCGAGCGGGCGACGTCTGACATCCTCAATGGTGCCGAGCGCATCATGGAGCTGGCCCAGCGCGTCAAGAAGGTCGAGGGCCTGGCCGACGAGGCCGAGCAGCTCGATGTCGAAGCGACCAATATCCTGATGGCCTGCGGTTTCCAGGACATCACCGGCCAGCGCATCTCCAAGGTCGTCTCGACCCTGCGCTACCTGGAAGAGCGCGTCGATGCGATGATCCGCATCTGGGGTCTGGAAGGCGTCAAGGGCGACGAGGTCGAGACTGCCCAGCGCGACGACCGGCCGGACGCCCATCTGATGCACGGCCCCTCGTCGGACGGCGTTGATCAGAGCGAAGTCGATAGTATGTTCTCGGGCGGTTTCGACCCGCCGTCGGCCGCGTCGGTCGAAGACGATTGGGCGGCCGCCGCAGCCGAAGCCCCGTCACCGTCACCGCCACCTCCACCACCCCCTCCGCCGCCACCCCCACCGCCGCCCGTCGCGGCGGCACCGGTCGAAAAGCCGAAGCCGGTGGAGAAGCCGAAGGCGGTTGAAAAGCCGGTGGAGAAGAAAGTCGAGAAGAAGGCCGAACCGGCCGATGCCGGTGCCGCGCTCGATCAATCCTCGATCGACAGCCTGTTCCCATAACAGGGGCGTTCCAATATCGAAAAGCCGTATCCGACCCTGGTCGGGTACGGCTTTTTTGTTGCGGCGAAGCGGGAAACACCGTAGCCAGAAAGCCTCCATGAATATGGAAACATCCCGCTTGATCCTGCGCCGCCCTGCTCTGGCGGACGTGCCGAGCCTGTTCCGGTTTCTGGGCGATGCGGCGGCGATGCGCTACACCCACGCCGACGCCTCGCTCCGGGACTGCCGGCGCCGGATCGCGGTGCACGAGCGGCGGCGTCGCCGCGACGGCTACGCGCCTTGGACCATCGTGACCAAGACCGATGCCCGCATCATCGGCTGGGGCGGTCTGTACGACGACCCGTTCGATCCAGGCTGGGGCGTCGAAATCGGCTATCATTTCGACCCCATAGCTTGGAGACAGGGCTACGCGACCGAACTGGTTGCCGCCTGCACGTCCCTGGCCGACGAGATCCTGCGCCTGCCCGAAATCCACGCTTTCGCCCGTCCCGAGAACACCGTTTCGCGGCGCGTGCTGGAGAAGGCCGGATTCGAGGTCGTGCGCTTCATCCCCGAGATGGAACGCCTGCTCTATCGGCGGAGCCGCGGGCGCGACGCTCTGGTCTTGCAGGGACGGGAAACGGCGGCTGGCTAGCCTCAGCTGGGGCGCAGGGCCGGCATCATCTTTTTCATGGCCTGATCCCAGGTGAAATGTTCGGCCGCGTGGGACGGGCCGCTTTTCGACGCGGCCTCGCAGAAGGCCCCATCATCAACGATACGATCCATCAATGCGATCAAATGATCGAGGTCGGGTTCAAGCGCATCGCCGGTTTGTTCGTCGATTGGGACGGAACGCAGCTTGCTATTGATCCTGAGGGCGAAGGCATCGGTGATGAAGTCGTCTGTCGATCCGCCGCGCGTGCAGATGATCGGAACGCCGCAAGCGGCGGCCTCCAGCACCGGCAGATTGAAGCCTTCCGCCCTGTATGGCGACACGTACGCATCGGCCGCTTGATAGAGGGTGGACATCTGCTCCATCGACAGCGCTTCGCCGCCGTAGACCAGGCGCTGCACGATCAGATTGGCCTGAGATCGCGGGAGGGAACCCATGGTTTGCCGGAGCAATTGTTGCGATGGGTAGAGCCGATCGGCACCTTTCAACAACAGTCTGACATCCGCGCGCCGTTCCGCAACGACAGCGAAGGCCTTCAGCAGGACATCCATGCCCTTGTTGGCGGTCATGGCGCCGGCACTCAGGAATACGAAACCTGAAAGGCCAAGCTTCTTCCGCATTTCCGCCCGCTTGTCGGGTCGTGGCCGGAATAGTTTGGGATCTATGCCGTGGGGAATTATGACAATCCGGTCATCCCCGAAGCCCAGGCGACGGAAGCCTTCGGCGGACCATCGGGACGGCGTCGTAATCGTGACAGATGGATCCGCCAAGGCTTCCCCAAGATTGGAGGTTGCCGTCAGGTAGGATCGCGGCACGATGCGGTGTTCCGAAGTCCCGTACACCAGCGTCCGGCCCGTGGTCGCCGGGGTGAGATCATACGGGAACGTCACGCGCCAGGTCACATCGGGCGTGAAATCGGCTCGCACCTGTTTGATCTCGCGAATCAACCGGTCGCTCTGGTGAGAGAACAGGCCTGTCTGTTTGCGCCAGGTCTCACTCAAAAATGGCAGATCCTTGATCCGGAGATCGATTTCCGGACGCTTCATCAGCGCGAGTAACTGCCATTGATTGACGATCGCGTAGCTGTGGCTCAACGATCTCCAGCCTTCGACAACAAGCTTCAATTTTACCTCAGCCCCAAGGGCTAGCCTATGGCTTGGCGTCTCTTCTGGCGTCGCGAATCCTACCTGATCCGATGCCGCCTTCTATGCCGCATCCGCCTTGTAATACAGCATCGCCACATGCTTCGCCTCGGCGAAGAACAGCCAGCGCTCGACCAGCACGCCGAGGGTCGCGACCGGGGCTGCCAGCAGGGCGGCCGGGGGCCCGAGCGGCGGCACCACCCAACCGGCCAGGGTCAGCAGCAGCGGCGCCAAAACACCCAGGCCACCGGCGATCCGCCGCAGCTTGGCCGCATGCTTGCGCGCGATGCGGAAGCCCATTTCCTTCATGATGTAGTTCGCCGCCGTATGGGGCGGATCGAGTGGGCGGACCTGGCCCAGCGCGCCCAGGCCGGTCGCGGTGCCGATCGTGGTCGTGGGTTTATGGCCGTCGGTATGGCGCCAGTAGAGTGCCTTCACGATCGCCGCGACCAGGATCAGCACTGGCACGACCGGGTGCGGCAGAGGATCGGTATCGCCGATCGCAGCGCCGACGAAGCCGAGCCACAGGCCGCCCGACGCCAGGGAGATCGCCAGATAGCACGGCACGGTCCAGCCATTGTGCCAGCGCGCGATCGGCTTCAGTGAGCGATAAATCATCGCGGTCGCCGCCACGGTCGCGGCCGACAGCAGGCCGGCGATCGCCACCGTCGCATCGATGCACGGGACGGGCGCCGCCAGGATCGGCCAGACCAGGGCCAAGAGCGCGACGGCGAGCAGGCTCAGCATCGCCAGCACGCCCTCGCGGCTGAGCCACGAGCTGCGCCATTGCGAAAAGGCGCGCCAGGCCCGTTCCGGCCGGCCCAGATGGGCGGTCGAGGACATGAGCCCGCCGCCGATGAAGGCGAGCGCCAAGCCCAGCGCGACGGCGCCGAACAGCCGGTCGGTCGGAACCAGGCCCGCCGGCAGGAACAGCGCCAGCAGCATCAGCATGCCGTAGCCGATACCGGAGGCGACGGTGAAGAGGATGACCGAGAAGGCGGGATGCATCAGGCGGACAGCAGCCGATCGAGCCAGCCCAGGAAGCCGGTGCCTTCGGGCATGACCGGCTCCAGGGCGGGACTGGCGGCAGGGGACGAACAGCCACCGCCCTTGGCACGCGGCGGCAGGTAGCGGTTGGTCGGGCGATAGCCCAGCTCCGGCATCAGCGCCATGCCGTCGCGCTCGGCCACCATGCGGGACACGTCGGAGTCGGGGTCGCCCAGATCGCCGAAATGCCGCGCCGAGGCGGGGCAGGTCGAGACGCAGGCCGGCACGCGCTCGGCCTCGGGGCGGGCCTCGTCATAGATCCGGTCGACGCATAAAGTGCATTTGCGCATGACGCCGACATCCTCGTCGAACTCGCGCGCGCCATAGGGACAGGCCCAGCTGCACAGCTTGCAGCCGATGCAGATATCCTCGTTGATCAAAACGATGCCGTCCTCGACCCGCTTCAGCGAGGCGCCGGTCGGACAGACCGTGACGCATTCGGCATTGTCGCAATGCAGGCACGAGCGCGGGAAATGCACGGTCTGGCCGGCCGGGCCGTCGCCGACCTCGTAGCTGTGCACCCGGTTGAACCAGACCCCGTCCGGCTCGGCCTCGTAGGGCCGGTAATCGGTCAACGGCCCGGCGATGCCGCCGGTGTTCCATTCCTTGCAATTGACCGCGCAGGCGTGGCAGCCGACGCAGATGTCGAGGTCGATGACCAGGCCCAGCCTGACGGCGCCGGGGGTGGGCAGGCTGGTCATGCCGGCACCCGCTTCTTCGCGAACCAGCGGCCGTAGCTCAGCTTGTGCGGCCGTGCCGGCAAGCCCGGCGGCAGGCCGAGCGTCGGGAGCATGGCGTCGGGCGCGGCGACCTTCTCCATCCGGACCTTCAGATCGTACCAGGCGGCCTGGCCGGTCACCGGGTCGGCATTGGCATAGCGGTAGCCGCCCGCCTTGGGCGGCAGCAGGTCGCTGATCAAATGGTTCAGCAGGAAGCCGCGCGTCGCCTCCGGCGCATCCGGCGCCAGGTTCCAGGCGCCCGCTCGCTTGCCGATCGCGTTCCAGGTCCAGACCGTGTCGGGATTGACCCCCTCCATCAGCCGGACCTGGGCCGTGATCGTGCCGTGATGGCTCGTCAGGCGCACCCAGTCATCGTCGGCGATGCCCTGGGCCTCGGCGCGGGCGCGGGCGACATAGAGCCGGTTCTCGCCATGGATCTGGCGCAGCCAGGCGTTCTGCGAGCCCCAGGAATGGTACATCGCCATCGGCCGCTGGGTCAGCGCATGCAGCGGGAAGTCGCCGGCCGCCAGCGCCGCCGCCTCGAACGGCGGATACCAGAACGGCAGGGGATCGAAATAGGTCGTGATGCGCGCGCGATGGTCGTCCGGCGGCTGGATCGGGCCATGGCCGGCCGCGGCCAGGCGAAAGCGCTGCAGGCTTTCGGTATAGAGCTGATGGATCACCGGCTCCGGCCGGCCGATGAAGCCCATGCCGACGGCCCAGTCGAGGTAGGTCCGGTTGACATGCTTGAAATAGCGCGCCGCCTCCGGGACCTCGGTCCGCCAGAAACAGCCGTTCGCCCGATAGGCTTCGAGCTGGTTCGGGTTGGGCGGCCCCAGCGCCTCGCACTCGGCATCCTTGCCGCGCCAGCCCGCCAGCAGTCCCTGGCCGGGCGCGCGCTCGTGATTGACGATGTAATCCGGATAGAGCCCCGGATAGCGCGGGCTGCCGTCGTCCCTGATCAGGCCGGGCAGGCCGATGCGGGCACCGATCTCGATCAGCACATCCTGGAACGGCCGCACGTCGCGGTCGATCGGCACGACCGGCTGGCGGATCGAATCGGCGGCGCCGTCGGCGTCCGAGATCGGCCGGTCGAGCAGCGAGATGCAGTCGTGCCGCTCCAGATAGGTCGTGTCCGGCAGCACCAGATCGGCGTAGGCGACCATCTCCGAGGCATAGGCGTCGCTATAGACGATGAACGGGATGCGATGCTCGCCGGTCGCCTCATCGATGTCGGTCAGCATGCGCATCGTCTCGCCCAGCGCCATCGACGAGTTCCAGCTCATGTTCGCCATGAACAGGAACAAAGTGTCGATCGGATAGGGATCGCCGGCCCAGGCGTTGCGGATGACCAGATGCATCAACCCATGGGCGGCGAGCGGCGCCTCCCAGCTATAGGCCTTGTCGAGCCGGCAGGGCGTGCCGTCCTTTTCGACCAGCAGATCCTCGGGTCCGGTCGGAAAGCCCAGCGGCGGCCCGGTCAGCGGCCAGTTCGGCACCACGCCGGCGGGCTTGCCGGCCGGCTTCACCATCGGCGGCGCCGGTTTCGGATAAGGCGGCTTGTAGCGGAATCCGCCCGGCGCATCGATCGTGCCCAGCAGCATCTGCAGCAGGTGGATCAGGCGGCAGGTGTGGAAGCCGTTGGAATGGGCCGAGACGCCGCGCATCGCATGCATGCTGACCGGCCGGCCGATCATGGTCTCGTGCCGTACGCCCTGCCAGTCGGTCCAGGGGATCGGCAGTTCCAGTTGGGAATCGAACGCGGCGGCGGCCAGTTCGGCGGCGATCCGGCGGATGGTCGCGGCCCCGATCCCGGTCTCGACGGCAACCGTTTCGGGATCGTATCGATCGTCGAGGAAGCGGGCCGCCATCAGCTGGAACGAGGGCACGGCGCGGCGACCATCGGCCAGCGTCGCCGTCCCGCCCAGCACCGGCCTGCGCTCCGGATCGAACGCGCGCCCGACCGTGCCGGCGGCGTCGAGCGTCAACGGATGGCCGGATTCGTCACGCGCGATCAGCCCGTCATCCTCGGCGCCGGGGGCGTCGATCACCAGCCAGGCGGCATTCGAGGTCTGGGTCAGCGCATCCTTGTCGATCTTCTGGGCGCGCAGCAGCTCGCGGATCAGGCTGGCGACCAGCAGCCCGTCGGTGCCGGGCCGGATGCCGAGCCATTCGTCGGCGATCGCCGAATAGCCGGTGCGGATCGGGTTGATCGACACGATCTTGGCGCCGCGCGCCTTCAGCCGGGACAGGCCGATCTTCAGCGGGTTGGAGCCGTGATCCTCGGCGACGCCGAACAGCAGGAAAAAATTGGAATGCTCCCAGTCCGGCTCGCCGAATTCCCAGAACGAGCCGCCGAAAGTATAGAGCCCGGCGGCGGCCATATTGACCGAGCAGAACCCGCCATGGGCGGCGTAGTTGGGCGTGCCGAACTGGCTCGCCCACCAGCCGGTCAGCGCCTGGGACTGGTCGCGGCCGGTATAGAGCGCCAGGCGTTTGGGGTCGGTCGCGCGGATGTGGCGCAGCCGTTCGGTCACCGTCTCCAGCGCCTCGTCCCACGAGATGGTGACGAACTCGCCCGAGCCGCGTGGACCGACCCGCTTCAAGGGCGCGGTCAGGCGCGCCGGCGACAGGTGCTGCATGATCCCGGCCGAGCCCTTGGCGCACAGCACGCCCTTATTGACTGGATGATCGGGGTTGCCGTCGATATAGCGGATCTGCCCGCCCTGCAGATGCACGCGGATGCCGCAGCGGCAGGCGCACATGTAGCAGGTGGTCGTGACGGTCCGCGCTTCTGGTGCTGGCTCGGCTGGCGTGGTCATCAAGTGCTGGCGCTTCCCCCGAGGCGTTCGCGAATTCGCAGGGGTGATGATGGACCGCCGGGTGCGCGGGGTCAAACCCGGTGCGCAGCCATTCCTACGGGGTCCGAACCTTGAAGGTGCCGAGCCTATTGGCCGCTCGGGCGAAGCGCTGGTCGAGGCTGACGAAGGCTTCGCAGCCGGCCGCTTTCGCCAAATGCAACGCGTCGGCAAAATCCAGCCCGGCTTCCATCCAGTCCAAGGCTTGGGCCGCCAGATCGGCATCTTCGAGCTTGACCTGCTGCAGGCCGGCGAAGCCGCGCAATGCCTTGGCAAGCGTGACGGCGGGGTAACCATAGACGCTGCGAAGCACCCATTCGGTTTCCAGAAGAACCGTCGTGGCGACGAACACGTCGGTGCTCTCGATCAGGGCTCGGGCCCTTTTCGCCTGCTCGGCATGATCGCCGGTCAGATAGCGGACGATGATATTGCTATCGATCGCGATCATGCCGCCGTCGTGCCTCCGCCGCGATCCCTGCGTCCATTTGCTCCAGGCTCTTCGGCTCGCCGGTGTAGCGAAGCGATCCGAAAACATCCTCGGGCAGGGTCGGCGGGAAGATCGGCGCCGCTCTCAGCAGCACGCCGTCCTTCGTGTCTTCCACCAGCAGGCGGGTGCCGGCCGACCAATGATGCCGATCTCGAATCGCCTTCGGCAGAATGACCTGGCCTTTGGTCGACAGCGTGGTGGTCAATCTATCGGGCGGTGCCATGATCGTGCCTCCCACGGCCGAGGTAAGACATCGGTAAGATACGGCTGCATCGATCGGCATGCAAGACGCGATCGAGAGGTCGCCCGTCGGCGCCGATCCGGATAAGCTTGCCATGTCCGCCGTCCGGACCGGTGCGCAAACGACAGACGAAGGAAATCAGCGATGAGCGAGGCTGCACGACCGATCGGCTTCATCGGGCTCGGCGCGATGGGCGAGCCCATGGCCTTGAACCTCGCCCAGGCCGGCACGCCGCTGCTGGTGTGGAACCGGTCTCCGGCCAAGGCCGGGGTTCTGGCGGCGGCCGGCGCGGAGATCGCTGCGGACCCTGCCCAGGTCTTCGCGCGTGCCGCCCTCGTCATCCTGATGCTGGTGGACGATCGAGCGATCGACAGCGTTCTAGGGCGCGGCGGTGCCGATTTCGCGGGGCGCGTGCGGGGACGCACGATCGTCCATATGGGCACGACCGCCCCGGCTTATTCGCGCGGGCTCGAGGCCGATATCCGCGCGGCCGGTGGACGCTATGTCGAAGCGCCGGTGTCGGGCTCGCGCAAGCCCGCCGAAGCGGGGCAACTCGTCGCGATGCTGGCCGGTGACGCGGCCGCGATCGCCGAGCTCCGCCCCGTGCTGGCGCCGATGTGCCGCGAGACGATCGTGTGCGGCGCTGTGCCGAATGCGTTGCTGATGAAGCTCTCGGTCAATCTGTTCCTGATCTCGATGGTCACCGGTCTAGCCGAGGCCGTGCATTTCGCCGAGCGCCATGGCGTCGATCTCGATCTGCTGGTGGCGGCGCTCAACGCCGGCCCGATGGCGAGCGACGTCTCGCGCGTGAAGGCGCCGAAGCTGGTCGGCCGCGATTTCGCAGCGCAGGCCGCGATCTCGGACGTGTTGAAGAATAGCCGCCTGGTCGCCGACGCGGCGCGCGAGGCCGGCATTGCCTCGCCGCTGCTGGACGTTTGCCACGCGCTCTATGGCGAAACGCTGGCGCTCGGCCATGGCGATGCCGACATGGTCGCCGTTCTGGCGGCGCTGGAGGCGCGGACCGAGGATCTGGGATAGCGCGCTCGCGGCTTGCGCCGTCCGGCTCCGCGCGCCATCTTCGCCGCATGACCGAACTCGATGCCCGCGGGCTGATCTGCCCGCTTCCCGTGCTGAAGGCGCGCAAGGCGCTGAAGACCGTCGCCGTCGGCGAGATCCTGGCGGTGCTGGCGACCGACCCGGGTGCGCCCAAGGATTTCGAGCATTTCTGCGCCACGACCGGCAGCGAGCTGGTCGGGGTCGAGCAGCTGGCGGATCACGCCCGCATCGAGATCCGCCGCCTGGTCTGACCGGGCCTCAAGGCGCCGCCGTCACCGTCAGGTTCCGCAGCATCATGCCGCCCGGCGCGATGTCCTGGACGCGGATGCCGTGCAGCCCCTTGGTGAGCGGGCCGGTCCAGGGACCGGCGCCGGTCGGCACGCCGTCGATATAGATCACCTGCGCCGCCGGCGTCGCCGTGTCGGTCGCGACGGTGAAGCTGCCGCCGGCCGCCAGATCGATCGTCCAGTCGATATATTGCGCCGGCTGGGCCAGTGTGCCGCCCTTGGCGGTCGTGCCGGAGGCCACGGCCGCAGTCGAGACCGGCAGCGTCGCCGGCGCCGTCTGGCCGATCAGCGGGGCGGACGGTCCGAGCGCCGTCGCGACAGCGATGCCCTGCAGTTTCGGCGTGTTCTGCTCATGCAGGGTCGGACCGGCGACGCCATAGGTGCTGCCGACCGAATTGAACACGAACGGCACCTCGCCGCCGTCATGGTAGAACAGGCTGATGGCCTGGGTTTCCATGCCGGCGGCGGCGGGGGCGTAATTGGACGACAGCTGCAGCGCCTGCTGGGTGGCGGACGTGCTGCCGGACTCGTTGCCGATATAGAACCCGCCCTCGTAACCGGCGACATGCAGGCCGAAGGCGCGCGCCAGATGGGCGTCGGCGATGGTGGTCTGGATCACCGACATGCTGAGGCCCGAGGCGTAGATCGCGCTCGTGCTGGTGGCGCCGTCGCTATTGACCGAGGCATACCAGCCGGCGCCGGCGCCCCAGAGATAGCTGTTGACCGGCACCGGATTGGCGACATGGGCGACGCCGTCGCCATTGCCGTAGTAGGCATCGAGGAAATCGAGGCCGACCTGGCCATAGGCGCCGGAATCGCCATATTGGAATTCATCGACCGGGCGGATCGTGGTCAGCATCGCTGGGCTGCCCCAGACGCCGCGGAACAGGTCGCTGATCTGCTTGATCCGTTCGGCGATGCGACGCTTGAACCAGACGCTGGCGTCGGTCGTGCCGTCATAGTTCAGCGGCGAATTGCCGGCCGCAACCTCGGCATCGGCGGCGTCGCGCAGTTCCTGATGCTGCAGGAAATACTCGTTCCAGATCTCGTTGGAATATTCGATGTAGACCTTGAGGTTCGAATTCAGCGGCGGGTACACCGGGTTCGCCTGCGGGGCGGTATAGGGATCGGTGCCGTCGCTGCCATAGGCCAGCAGTTGCGCCACCTTGGTCACGTAATCGTCGCTCGCCTTCAGCGGGATGTTGATCCAGACGTCCTTGCCGGTCTCGTTCGCCAGTTCGACCAGATATTCCCAGGCGCCGCCCTTGCCCTGATAGCCGTAGCCGCTGGTCGGCTGGTACTGGCTCCAGTCGCCGGGCTTGATCCGGTCGGTCCAATCGACCTGCTGATTGTCGAGCGTCGACAGATAATCCATGAAACGGATGGCGGTGAAGCCGCCGAGCAGTTGCTTGAATTCCGCGGTGTAAAGCGTGCCCGGCGCGTGGCTCGCCGTGCCGTCGAGCCCGAGCGGGCGCAGTAGGGCGATATTGGTGACGCCGGTTCCGCCGGCGCCGCCGGGCACCCGCCGGGTCGCGCCGAAGCCGAACCAGATCGCCGTCGGGGGCGCATTCGCGCCGATCGTCCAACTCACCGAGGTGGTGTTGGTGGTCGGATCGAAGCCGACGCCGGACGGAATGACGGTGCCATAGGTCGTGCCGCCGGCCGAAAAGCTGCCGGCGCCCAGCCAGTCGACCACCTGGGCCTGGCCGGTGAAGCGCAGGTTATAGGTCCCGCCCGGCTCGCTATGGCTGGTCCAGATCGGCAGGGTCGCATCCTCCTCCGGCCAGCCATTGGCATCGACCGCGGCCGGATGGCTGGCGTCGGTATGGTCGTTGTAGCTCTGGAAGCCGTAGGACTGCTTCACCGCGTCGGCGAAGATCAGGTTCGGGTCGTTCGGGCCGGCATAGCCGATGTTGAGCCCCATCGGCGTGGCTGGATCGATCACCTGGGTGGCGATGGTCGGGCTGCTCCAGCTCAATTGAATGCCACCAGTCGCCGTCGCCTGGGAATATTGGACGAGCAGATCGTAGGATTGACCGGCGGTCATGGCGAAGGCGGCCTGTACGGTCCGTGCCGTCGTTCCGCCGTCTGCGAGCAGGCTGGTCCAGCCGGTGCTGCCGGTCGGGCGGATCGACAGATTGACCGGCCCGCTCACCGCCAGCGAAAAGCTGTAGGTCTCGCTCGTCGTGGGCAGGACGCTGCCGAGCCAGGAAACCGACAGGCCCTGAGTGCCGATGCCGGCATAGCCCGGCGAACTGGATCCGCCGGCGCCGGCCGGGCCCCAGACGAAATTGACGCGGACGTCCCGGCGCTGAAACGACGGGGCGCCGGAGAAATTGGGATTGGCATAGTAGGTGCCGAGAAAGCCGCCATTCAGCACGCCTTGGGCCGAAGCGGTGCCCGCGCCGGTGATGAGCATCGCCAGCATTAGCAGGATCGATCGCGTTTTCATCTTTACCTTCCCAGCGTAGATCGCGGCGGTGAAGATGCTTGAGCACGACAATAGCGCGCCGCTGTTGCTGCGAAGGTGATACGCGTCACACTGAAAGATCGTTCCCGTCTGGATCTGCGGAAATTAACATTCTGGCGGACTAATATTGATATGTAACTGAAGGTCAACGCTCGGAAAGGATGTGGTTCTGTATTAATATTGTATGATTTCGATCAATACACGGAGTGGCCGAGTTTTCGCGAGTTTCTCTCGGATTAGTTCTGTGACGCCTGCACGAGCAGACCGGCCTCGCGGTAGAATTGCTCGGCACCCGGATGCAGCGGCAGCGCCAGCCCGTCGATGGCGTGGGCAAGCTTGATGCGCTTGCCGATCGGATGGCCGTTCTCGATCATCTTCTGGCTGCTTTCGTGCCAGAGCGCCTTGACCAGATGGTAGGCGAAATCCGTCTCGATCTTGTCGGTCGTGATCCATTCGGCGCCGATGCCGACCGTCTCGACATCCTCGTCGATGCCGTCGTAGCTGCCGGCCGGAATGCGATCCGCCGCCAGATAGCTCCATTTCTTGCGCAGATGCTCGGCCAGCTCGGCCGGGATCGGCAACAGGCGCAGCTTGGTATTCTCGGCCAATTCGGCGATCGCCGGGACCGGCCAGCCGGCGATCTGGAAGAACCCGTCCATCGAGCCGTCGGCCAGGCCGGCCGCCGACGGGGCCAGCTTCATGTAGCTCGCCTTCAAATCCCTTTCGGCCAGGCCGACGCCGGCCAGGATCAGGCGCGCATCGACCAGCGTGCCCGACTCAGGCTCGCCCAGCGAGATGCGCTTGCCCCTCAGGTCCTTCAGGCTATGGATCGGTCCGTCGGCACGCACGACGATATGCAGGCTTTCCGAATAGAGATTGGCCAGCGCGCGCAGCTGCGGCTGCGCACCGGTCTTGGCGAAGCCGTTCGTGCCGGTATAGGCCCAGCTGGCGACGTCGGCCTGGCACAGCGCCGACTCGAATTGGCCTTTCTCGACCGCCTCGACATTCTCGACCGAGCCCTGGCTCGCCTGTGCCACCGCGATGACGCCGGGCACGCCGCAGGCGCCGCCCTTGGCGCAATCGCGCGAGCCCGGCGGGTTGGACAGCGCGTTGGCCATCTCGCCGCCCAAGGGGAAATAGGTGCCGCTGGGCGCGCCGGTGCCGATGCGGAAGAAGCGGATGTCCGTGCTGGCGGCCTGCACGCGCCGGCCGAATCCCAGCGCCAGGGCCGCAACGCCGCCGGCCATCACCTGGAGCGATCGGCGGCGACCGATTGTCGCCGCGCGTCGATCCACCACCGCGCCGGGGCGGAGAATCGGATCGGGTTGCGAATGCTTCATCGCCGGCTCCGGGAGCGCGAGGGAGATGCCCTGTCGTCCAGGGCCGATGCCCCGTGACACTGCACGAAGCAGGATAAGGAGAGTCGGCCGAAAAACCTAAGACCTCATTGATAAGCGAACGATCGGTCGTGTCGATCTATTCCCACCCGAAAGGGATTTTTCGGCCCTTGGCGATGGTCTCCTGCGGACCAATCTCTGTCACAGGACCAAGCCAGTCGCTATAACCGGCTGAAACGATACGCAAATGAGGGAACCCGTCCGATGATCGCCCATATCACCCTGCCGCGTCAGATGGTCATCGGCGGCGGTGCCTTGAAAGAACTGCCGGGATTGCTGGGCCGTGTCGGGATCGCGAAGCCGCTGATCGTGACCGACCCGTTCATGCGCGACTCCGGCCGACTGGCCGCGGTGACCGATCTGCTCGACGCGGCCGGCATCGCCTGGGGCGTGTTCGCCGACACGGTGCCCGATCCGACGACCGAGGTGATCGAGGCTGGCGCCAAGGCGATCGCGGCCGGCGATTTCGATGGGCTGGTGGCGCTGGGCGGCGGCAGCCCGATCGACACGGCCAAGGCCATGGCGATCCTGGCGGCCAACGGCGGCAAGATGCGCGACTACAAGGTGCCGGCGCCGATTCCCGTGATGGGCCTGCCGCTGGTCGCGATCCCGACCACGGCCGGCACCGGCTCGGAAGTGACGCGCTTCACCGTCATCACCGATACCGAGACCGACGAGAAGATGCTGATCGCCGGCCTGCCGGCGACGGCGGTCGCGACCATCGTCGATTACGAGCTGACGCTGACCATGCCGCTGCGCCTGACGGCCGATACCGGCATCGACGCCCTGACCCACGCGATCGAAGCCTATGTCAGCAAGCGCGCCAATCTGTTCAGCGACAGCATGGCGCTCTCGGCCATGAAGCTGATCTGGAGCCATCTGCCGATCGTCTGCGCCGAGCCGGACAATCGGACGGCGCGCGAAGCGATGATGCTGGGCGCGACCCAGGCCGGCATCGCCTTTTCAAACGCGTCGGTGGCATTGGTCCATGGCATGAGCCGGCCGATCGGTGCGTTCTTCCACGTGCCGCACGGCCTGTCGAACGCCATGCTGTTGCCCGAGATCACGGCGTTCTCGGCGCCCGCCGCGATGCCGCGCTATGCCCAATGCGCCCATGCCATGGGCCTGTCGGACCCGGCGGAGGGCGATCAGGCCGCGGTCGCGCGGCTGATCGACGCGCTGCGTCAGATCAACCGGGATCTGTCGGTGCCGACGCCCGAGAAATACGGCATCGACCGCAAGCGCTATCACGAACTGGCCCCGACCATGGCCCAGCAGGCGCTGGCGTCCGGTTCGCCCGGCAACAACCCGCGCGTGCCGACCATCGAGGAAATGGTCGAGCTCTATGAGCGCTGCTACGCCTAGTCGAGTTCGACCAGGATATCGTCGCCCTCGAGCTTGAGCCTGTAGGTCTTGAGGTCGATCGTGACCGGCGGGTCCAAGGCCCGGCCGGTCCTGATGTCGAAGCGGCCGGCGTGGATCGGGCACTCGACGATGCAGTCGTCGAGGAACCCGTCGGTCAGCAGCGCATGGGCATGGGTGCAGATGTTGGCGGTCGCGTGGAACGTGCCGCCGACATGGTAGAGCGCGATGTGTCTGCCTTCGATTTCGACGGCGATCATGTCGTCTTCGGCGATAGCGTCGGTCGTCGCGATCTTGATCCAGCGGCCGGTCAAGCTCGGGACGCCTTGCGGTGAGGACGGGCGCGGTCGGGAAGTGCGGTCACGGGCGGGGTCTCGGATCAGCCATGGGGAAAAGCCTCGCCAGCCTAACAAGCGCGCCGGTGCCGTCAATGGTGGTCTGGAGGGGAGCGGGTTTAGACCCGGTAGCAGACCCGAAGACCGCCCCAAAGCCGCCCGGCCACGCGAATCGGCGCGGACACATCCTTCATCAGCGCGAACACGCCGCCGCCCATGTCCCGCCGATAGGTCTGCAACATGAACGGCTTCTGGCTGACGATCACCGCGGCCGCGGTCTTGTCGAGATAGCGCCTTCGGTTCCGGCTATTCGCCGCGTTCCAGGTCGGATCCCGTCCCTGCGGCTTGCGGAACTGAGGGTTATGCGTCGGAATCAGTTGGTTGTGGTCGGTCGGCGCGCAGAAGACCATACGCTCGTCCAGGGCCATCACCGGGTCGTGCAGCGGCGGCAGCACCCGGTCCAGGAAGGGGATATAGCGCGTCATATATTGCGGCGGATCGGTCCCCTCGATCGGGACGAGGCGCTTGTCGAACAGGTCGTCGACGGTGATGTCGCCGTTGGCGAGTGCCGCGGCGAAGCATGCCTCGATCTCTTTGGCGACCGTCACGGCCGCCTCGATGAATTTCGTGTCGACGGTTTCGAAACCGGAGGTCGCGGTGAGCGCCATGATCGCTTCGCTGGCACCGAGCACGCGGTGGCTGCGCTCCGCCGCGGTCCGCAGGCTGCTATTCGACTGGGCGACGTCCGCGTTCATTTCATCGACCGTTCCCGCGAAACCGTCGCATCGGCGCGAGATTTCCCCGGTTGCATCGGCGATCCGCGCGGCATTCTCATCGACCCGCCGGACGGCGTCGCCGACGGTCGCCATGACGGAGCCGATCGTCGCCGTGCTGCTGCCGACCGTTTCCGCGCGGCGCGAGCCTTCCGCGCTATGGTCCACGAGGCGCCGGACCTGCTCGGTCAGGCCCGCGAGCGTGGCACCGATTTCAGCGGTCGCCGAACTCGTCTCGCGGGCGAGGGCCTTCACCTCGCTCGCGACCACCGCGAAGCCTTTGCCGGCCTCGCCGGCGCGCGCCGCTTCGATCGTCGCGTTCAGCGCCAGCAGATTGGTCTGACGGGCGATCCGGTCGATGCCGGCCGTGACTTTCCCGACCCGCTGCATTGCCGTCTCCAGCGCACCGAGCTGGCTGCCGATCAGGTTCACGGATGCAACCAGATCCTCGATCGCGGTCAGGGAATTGCGGATCGCCACATTGGAATTGGCCATATCCTCGCGTGCCTTGGCCGCGACATTTTGCGTTTCCACCGCCATGGCCGCGATCTGCTGGTTGCTCTCGATGATGTCGCGTGTCGTCTGTCTGATCTGGCCGAAGCGCTGCGCTTGACCGTCGATCAGGACGCTGACCCGCTCGACATCGCTCACCACGTCGGCAATATCGACGCTCAGCCGGCCGACCTCCGTCGCGACGCTGGCGACCATGGTTCCGGCATCTTCCGTGCGTTCCACGGGGCATGCTCCCTTCTTATCGTTTTGCCCGGCTCGTCCGATCAGCATGTCTTATGGTAACTAATTGAATCTTCATATTAGACTTCCGAAGCAGCCATTCTGTGGAGATGCCTGCCCAGGTGCTGCGGTTTTGGTCTGATGACATGTTCGGGCGAACCAAGTTCAGGCCTGCGCGCCGAACCGCCGGTGACTTGCGAGCCTTGGATCCACGAGTGAATTTGGCACTTCACTCCGCCGCGACGCCGAGTATAACGGTGGAAATATAATGTGAGGCGTCCCTTGTCGTCCTTTGATCTTCAACGCTATCTGCCCTACCTGCTGAATCGCGCGGCGATTCGCATCACCGAAGCTTTCCAGCGCGAGCTGCGCAAGGACGATCTGTCGGTCGTCATGTGGCGCGTGCTGGCGGTGTTGTGGCATGACGGGTCGATGCGGCTGGGTGCCCTGGCCGAGGCGACCAGCATCGAGGTTTCGACCCTGTCGCGGCTGATCACCAGCATGCAGACGCGCATGCTGGTCAGCCGGACCCGCAGCACCGACGATGCCCGCGCGGTCGAGGTCGATCTGACGGCCGAGGGCCGGGCGATCGCAGAACGGATCGTGCCCCTGGCGCTGCAGTACGAAACCATGGCGCTGGCCGATATGCCGACCGCCGACGGCGAGACGCTGCGGCGGCTCCTGACCTTGCTCTACGGCAATCTGTCCGGCTTTCCGGAACCCCGCGACCCATCGGCCGAGGCCTGAGACGATGCGCTCGGAGCGGATGAAGCCGTTCGTCGAGTGGCTGGCCGAGCGCCAAGGCTCGGCCGCGGATATCGCCGAGCTGCATCAGGCGCTGTGCCGGCTGTTGAACACGCTCGGCTATCGCCTGTGGAAGTCCGGGCTGCTGCTGGAAACGCTCGATCCGGAATATAGCGGCGGCCGCACCATCTGGTCGCGCGAAGGCACCGAGGAACTGGAACTGACGCTCAACCTGCATTCGCGGGACTTGAGCGAACAATATGCCCGCAGCCCGCTCAAGGTCATCGACGAGACCGGCCATACGCTCCGCGCGCGGCTCGACGGCTCGGTCCAGTCGCTGCCGCTGTTTGAGGAACTGCGGGCGGAGGGGGCGACCGATTACATGATCGTGCCGCTCGCCTTCATCGATCGGCGGCGCAGTGCGGGCTTGAGCTTCACGACCGACACGCCGGGCGGCTTCACCGACGAGGACGTGCGCGAACTGGAGATCATCTCGACCCTGTTCAGCGCCACGCTCGAGGTGCGCCTGCTGCGCCATATCGCGATCAATCTGCTGGAGACCTATGTCGGCCCGCAGGCCGGCGCCAGCATCCTCGACGGCTCGGTCAAGCGCGGTGACGGCGGCCGCATGCGCGCGGTGATCTGGTATTCGGACCTGCGCAATTTCACCCGCCTGACCGAGACCATGGAGACGAGCGAGCTGCTCGAGTTGCTGAACGAATATTTCGATCTGGTCGGCAGTGCCGCGATCAAGCGCGGCGGCGAGGTCGTGCAGCATATCGGCGACGCGATCATGATCTACTTCACCATTCCCGACGGCTCGACCGACGCCCAGGTGACCGCCGGCGTGCTCGATGCCGTGGCCGATACGCTGGTCGGGCTCGATGCCGCCAACGTGGCGCGCCGCGCGCGCGGCGCCGTCGAGATCAAATGCGGCCTCGGCCTCGATATCGGCCAGGTGACCCACGGCAATGTCGGCTCGCTGCGCCGCCTGTCGTTCAACGTGGTCGGCCCCGCGGTCAACCGCGCGGCCCGGATCGAGACCCTGACCAAGGCGCTGGGCACGCCCATGCTGATGTCGGCCGACTTCGCCCGCACCACGGGACGCCCCTGGCTCAGCGCCGGCTGGCACGCGCTGAAGGGCGTGCCGGATCCGGTCGAGATCGCGCGGCTGCCGTAGCGGCTCCTACTCAAAATATTATTGTTTGACAGAAAATAATTTCGGAAGTATTCCCAGAACCACAACCTCTGGAGATGTCCGATGGGAATGCTTCTGACCTTGCTGCCGGCCCTGGGCGAGGCCGAGCGGCCGATCCATCGGCGGATCCAGGTGCGCAGCCGGATCCTGGCCGCGCTATTCACCGGACTGTTGTGGCTGGTGACGGCGATCGCCGTGCTGTTCGTGTCGGCGGCGCTGTTCTACACCGGGCACCATGTGCTGGTCAGCGCCGAGGGCGTGGACATCATCCTCGGCGGCGTGCCGACGGTGCCGGCCGGCGCCTGGTCGCTCGGCGACCTCCCGATCCGCCTGCGCCTCGGCGGCGTCTTCGCCCTGGTGGTGCAATTCGCCCCGGCAATCCTGGTGCTGGCCAACCTGCGCGACCTGTTCCGGCTCTATGCCGCCGGCACGGTGTTCGCGCGCGAGAATTCCGACCATATCAAGCGGATGGGCCAGTGGCTGATCGTCTATGCGCTGGCACCCTTCGTCAGCGTCGAACTGCTGATCCTGCTCGAGTGCGCGGTCGATCGGGCCTGGTTCCATATGGTCGAGGTCCAGGCGCTGGTGCTGGGCGGCATTCTCCTGGTCATCGCCCAGGTAATGGAGGCCGGCCGCGAGATCGAACTGGACCGGAACGGGTTCGTCTGATGCCGATCATCGTCCGTCTCGACGTCATGATGGCGAAGCGCAAGGTCCGCTCGAACGCGCTGGCCCGCGCGATCGGGCTGACCGAGGCCAACCTGTCGCTGCTGAAATCCGGCAAGGTCAAGGGCATCCGCTTCTCGACGCTCGAAGCGATCTGCCGCTTTCTCGACTGCCAGCCGGGCGACATCCTGGAGTTCCAGCCGGACGCGGCCGAAGCCGGCCTCAGCCAGACCGGCTAACCGCCCCTCGTCCTGCCAAATCCACATCCGGCAAGTGACCGGTCGAGATCGCGCGACTGCCGTAGACCGTTCGGCGGCACGCTCCCACCTCTCAAAAATGGCGGTAGAGCATTGATATGTCTAAAGTATTTTGTACATGACCAGCGCATCGACCATCCCTTTGTCGGGGTGAGCGAACGCGCCGGGCAGCCGGCCGGCGATGTCGAAGCCGAAGCGCTGCCAGAGCGCCACCGCGCGCTCGTTCGTGCTGACGACGAAATTGAACTGCAGGGCGCGAAAGCCCCGCGACCGGGCCTCATCCAGCGAATGGGCGCACATCGCGCGGGCCACGCCGCGGCCGGCGGCGTCCGCGGCAGTGACATAGCCGCAATTGGCGACATGGGCGCCGCCGCCCTGCTGGTTCGCTTGCAGGAAATAGGTGCCGAAAACTCGGTCGCCTTCGACCGCGACGAAGGCCGTGTGTCCCGGTGCCGACCAATAGGCCAGCGCCGCGTCGCGCGTCATGTCGCGCGGCAGGGCATAGGTTTCGCCGGCGCGGATCATCGGCTCCAGAATGCGCCAGATCGCGGCTTCATCGCCGCCTGCAGCGCGACGGATCTCCAGGGTCAACCGACTCGTTCTTTCACATAGGTGCCGGGCGCGTCCTCGATCGGCGTCAGCTTGCCATCGCCGGGCGTGCGCGCCGGCACGCTGCCGCCGGCGAATTTCTCGGACCATTTGTCCCATTCCGGCCACCAGGAGCCGGCCTGCTGGGTCGCGGCCTCGAACCAGGCGTCGGGCTGTTTGGGCAGCTTGGTGCTGGTCCAGTAATTGTATTTCTGCGCGTCGGGCGGATTGACCACGCCGGCGATATGGCCGGAGCCGGCCAGGCAGAATTTCACCGGTCCGCGATAGAGCTGGGTCGCGGCATAGGAGGATTTCCAGGGCGCGATATGGTCTTCCTTGGTCGCCAGGATGAAGACCGGCGTCTGGATCTGGGTCAGGTCGATCGGCTCGCCATGGATGCTGATGCCGCCCGGACGGACCAGCCGGTTCTCCTGATACATGTTGCGCAGGTAGAAGCTGTGCATGGCATAGGGCATGCGCGTCGCATCCGAATTCCAGAACAGCAGGTCGAACGGGAACGGCTCCTTGCCCAGCAGGTAGTTGTTGACCACGAAGGACCAGATCAGGTCGTTGGCGCGCAGCATGTTGAAGGTGCCGGCCATGTTGCCGCCTTCGAGATAGCCCTTTTCGCGCATGCGGTCTTCGATCGCCTGGATCTGCTCTTCGTCGATGAATACGCTGAGCTCGCCCGCTTCGGCGAAATCGACCATGGTCGTGAAGAAGGTGGCACTGGCGAAGCGGCGATCGCCCTTCCGGGCCATGTAGGCGAGCGTCGTCGCCAGCAGCGTGCCGCCGATGCAATAGCCGATGACGTTGACCTGGGTCTCGCCGGTCGCGGCCTCGATCGCGCCCAGGGCCGCGAACGGCCCGTCGTCCATGTAATCCTCGAAGCTCTTTTCGGCCAGAGCCTCGCCCGGGTTGACCCAGGACACCACGAACACGGTATGGCCCTGGGCCACGGCCCAGCGGATGAACGAGTTCTTCGGCTTCAGGTCCAGGATATAGAATTTGTTGATCCAGGGCGGGATGATCAGCAGCGGCCGCCGGCGCACCTTGTCGGTCGAGGGCGCGTACTGGATCAGCTGCATCAGCGCGTTCTGGAACACGACCTTGCCCGGCGTGGTCGCGATGTTTTCGCCCAGTTTGAACGCGTCGGTATCGGTCATCTTGATCGAGAGCTGGCCCTTGCCGCGCTCCAGGTCGTCGAGCATATGCTCGAGCCCCTTGACCAGATTTTCGCCGCGCGTTTCGACCGTCGTGCGCAGCACCTCGGGATTGGTCAGCACGAAATTCGACGGCGCCATCGCGTCGACGAACTGGCGCGTGTAGAAATCGACTTTCTTGGCGGTCTTGTCGTCCAGCCCTTCGACGTCGCGCACCGTGTTCTGCATGAAGCGGGCGGACAGCAGGTAGGACTGCTTGATGAAATCGAACACGGCATGATCCTGCCAGGCCGGGTCCTTGAAGCGCTTGTCGCCCTTGGCCGCTTCGATCACCGGCTCGGCCGGGTGCGATACCCCGTCGTTGCTGCCGAGGAAGCGCTCGGTCGTGCGCTGCCACAGCTGCATGTAATCGGTCCAGAGCGAGACCTGGGCCTGCATCAGCCGGGTCGGATCGACCATCAGCTTGGCCGTCATTTCGAAAAAAGCGCCGGCGATGTTGAACGGATCGCCCATGCCGGCCGCCGGCGGCTCGCTCGACTGTTTGGCCAGAAACTCCGAAACCAGCCGCTGGCTGCGCTCGGCGATGCCGGCGACGGCGCGGGACAGCAGGGCCGGATCCGGCAGCGTGCCTTCGGGATTAGGCGCGTCGTTCATGACAACTCCCTCGCGGATCCTTGAAACCTGGTCCCGCTCGTTCTTCGTTCGGCTTTTCTGGGGCGGCGCTGGAGTGGTGCCGCCCTTCCGCGTCCAGATACGCGAAACCGGCCGACTATGCCATAACAGATGGCCCCTATGTGTCCCCGGCGGTAGGGGTAAGCGGCCGCAAATGCTCGGGCCGCTTGATCCAGGGGCGGCCTCCCTCTAAGACGAGGGGCCGCGGCTTCTTGGCGGCACTCTGCAAGCAGGGGCGGGACGGAACAATCCGTCGACCGGGCTTGCGACACGACAGGCTCGAAGGGGCGAAGATGGGGAACGGCAAGGTGCGGGCTGGCGGATTGAACGGAAAGTCCTGGCGGTCCGCCACGGCGGTGGTGGCCCTGTTGGCGCTCGGCGGCTGCAGCACGCTGGACGCGGTCAATCCGCTCAACTGGTTCCGCGACACGAAGAACGATCCTGGCGCGGACGCGGCCAACTCGGCCAATCTTGAGGCCGGATCGCAGCAGCCCTATCCCAATCTCGCGAGCGTGCCGTCGACGCCGACGCGCGGTCTAACCCAGGCGGAGCGCGATGCGCTGCAGCAGGGCCTGGTCGCCGACCGCACGAATGCCCATTACGCCGATGTGCAGCAGCGTGCCGGCAATGCGGCGGCGGTGCCGGCGCAGCAAGCGCGGGTGCCGGAAGAGCAGCTGACGCCGATCGATCTCAACAACGTCCCGCAGCAGCCGCCGACGCCGTCGCCGACCCTGCCGCGCCCGACCCAACCTGCGGCACCGCGGCCGCTGCCGCCGGTGGCCCCGCTGCCGCCGATCCCGCAGGGGCCGCGCATCACCAGCGTCGCGCCGGTTGCGGCCGGCGGTCCCGGCCATCTGTCGGTCGGCGGCGGGTTGGTGGCGCCGGTCGCGGCGTCGCGCGAATCCGCACTGAAGACGCCGACCCCGCGCGAGGAACCGCAGGCCGAAGCGCCGACGGAACCTCCCGCCGTGCCGGCCCTGCCTCCCGTGCCGCCGGCGCAGCCGGTCCAGCCGATGGTCCAGGGCCATCCGGCGCCGAACAGCAGTTCGCTCAGCGTGGGCGGCGTACCGGTTCCGCCGGCGACGCCGAGCCGTGTCGAACCGACGCCGGGCGTGCCCGATCTGCCCGCGGCACCTGTCGTCCAATCCGCCGCGGCACCGCCGGTGCCGGGCAAGCGTCAGACCTCCGTCTCGGCCGCGCAGATCCAGTTCGCCGCCGGTTCGAACGCGCTGCCGGCCGATGCCGCCGCCACCCTCAAATCCGTGCCGGCGCAGTTGCAGGGCCATGACGGCATCATCCGCGTCGTCGGCCATGCCACCGTGTCCAGCACAGGCGCCGATGTCGCCGGCCAGCAATTGGCCGCGTATCAATCGGCGCTCGCTCGGGCCGTCGCGGTGAAGCAGGCCCTGATCGCGGCTGGCATCGACGCGGCCAAGATCCAGACCGAGGCGGCGGCCGGTACGGGCGACCGCGCCGACGTCCTGGTCGAGTACTGAGCCGATGGTCGGTAGCGCCCCCCTTCGCGTCGGCATTGCCGGCCTCGGCACGGTCGGGGCGGGTGTGGTCAAGCTGCTGACCCAGAATGGCGCGCTACTGACCCAGCGCGCCGGGCGGCGCATCGAAGTGACCGCCGTCTCGGCCCGTCGGCGCGACGCGGACCGGGGCATCGATCTCACGCCCTATGCCTGGCATGACGATCCGCAGGCGCTGGCCGACGATGCCACCGTCGATGTGGTGGTCGAACTGATCGGTGGCGAGTCCGGCCCGGCGCTCCGTTTGGTCGAAGCCGCGCTCGGCAACGGCAAGTCGGTCGTGACCGCGAACAAGGCGCTCCTGGCCCATCACGGCAGCCGCCTGGGCCGGATCGCGCGGCAGCGCGGCGTCGGCCTGGGCTTCGAGGCCTCGGTCGCCGGCGGTATCCCCGTGATCAAGGTGCTGCGCGAAGGGCTGGTCGGCAACCGGATCAGCCGGATCTCCGGCATCCTGAACGGCACCTGCAACTATATCCTGTCGACCATGCGCGACACCGGCCGGGCGTTCGACGACGTGCTGGCCGACGCGCAGAAGCTGGGCTATGCCGAGGCGGACCCGACGCTCGACATCGACGGCTTCGACGCCGCCCATAAGCTGGCCGTGCTGGCCGGCATCGCATTCGGCACGCCGGTCGATTTCGAGCGGGTCTATGTCGAAGGCATCCGCCATATCTCGCCGCTCGACATCGAATATGCCGAGGAGCTGGGCTATCGCATCAAGCTGCTCGGCACGGCCGTGCGGACCGAACGCGGCATCGAGCAGCGCGTGCATCCGACCATGGTGCTGGCGTCGGACGCGATCGCCCAGGTCGACGGCGTGTTCAACGCCGTCGTGATCGAGGGCGATCATGTCGGCCGCGTCGTGCTGCAGGGCCGCGGCGCCGGCGCCGGCCCGACCGCGTCGGCCGTGGTCGCCGACCTGGTCGATCTCGCGGCCGGCCGCCAGTCGCCCGCCTTCGTCGAAAGTGCCGAGAGCGGCAACGGCACCGTATCGATGACCGAGCATGACGGCCCCAGCTATATCCGGCTGATGGTGCGCGATCAGCCGGGCGTGATCGCCGACATCGCCGCCGAACTGCGCAACGAGCGCGTCTCGATGGAGGCGATGATCCAGCGGCGCCATCAGCCAGACGGGGCGGTACCGGTCGTGCTGACGACGCATCCGAGCAAGGAAGCGGCCTTGAGCCGGGCGCTCGAGCGCATCGGCGCGCTCGATTCGGTGATCGAGCCGCCCCGAATGATCCGCATCGAGCTGTGACACTTTGCGTCTTCCGGTCGAAGACGCGTAAGTTTGTGCAACGAACCGCCCGCCCGCGCAGTTAGCGGGGGGGCACGAAACGACCGAGACCGGTCCCGCGGACGGGATTGCCGGTCGACCGGACATGGGGAATGAGATGACGCAGATCACGACGATGGACCGCAACCTCGCCATGGAGGCCGTGCGGGTCACCGAGGCGGCCGCCTTGTCCGCCGCCCGCCTGATGGGCCGCGGCGACGAGAAGGCCGCCGACCAGGCCGCCGTCGACGCGATGCGCACCGCGCTCAACAGCCTGGCGATCGACGGCACCGTCGTGATCGGCGAGGGCGAGCGCGACGAGGCGCCGATGCTCTATATCGGCGAGAAGGTCGGCACCGGCCAGGGCCCGAGGATCGATATCGCGCTCGATCCGCTCGAGGGCACCACCATCACCGCCAAGGGCGGCGCCAATTCGCTGGCCGTGATCGCCATGGCCGATGCCGGCGGCTTCCTCAATGCACCCGACGTCTATATGGACAAGATCGCGATCGGCGGCGGCCTGCCCGAGGGTCTGGTCGATCTGGACGCGACCCCGGCCGAGAACCTGAAGGCCCTGTCCAAGGCCAAGCAAGTCGATGTCGCCGACCTGGTCGTCTGCATCCTGGACCGTCCGCGCCATGCCGAGCTGATCGAGGCCGTGCGCGCGGCCGGCGCCCGCATCATGCTGATCTCCGACGGCGACGTCGCCGGCGTGATCGCGACCAGCCAGCCGCGGGCCGGCGTCGATCTGTACATCGGGTCGGGTGGCGCGCCGGAAGGCGTGCTGGCCGCTGCCGCCCTGCGCTGCATCGGCGGCCAGATGCAGGGTCGCCTGCTGTTCCGCAATGCCGACGAGAAGGGCCGGGCCGCCAAGTGGGGCATCACCGACCTGGACCGCAAGTACGGCCTGACCGATCTGGCCTCGGGCGACGTCATGTTCGCCGCGACCGGCGTCACCTCCGGCAGCCTGCTCGCCGGCGTGCGCCGCATCCCCGGCGGCTTCTCGACCGAGTCGATCGTCATGCGCTCCAAGAGCGGCACCGTCCGCATCATCGAGGCGCAGCACAACCTCGAGCGCAAGACCAGCTGGAACGCGTTTGCGCGCTAGCACTTGAGGCTAAATCCGCGCGGCGGCCCACTGCCGCGCGGACCGGCTTTCCCGAGAAACATTGATCTGGGGGGCCGAATCGGTCGAGTGTTCGCGGATCAGCGATCCGACCGAACGGGATAGACAGACCATCATGGCGTTGGCAGCGGAGCAGACGGCCGCGATCCGGGCGTTTCTGGGCGTCGAGCGGTCGCTGGGCGGCAAGCGCTGGCGCCAGCGTTCGGGCGACGACCGCATGGGCCTGGCGATCTCCCAGCGCCTGTCGCTGCCCGAAGTGGTCGGCCGTATCCTGGCGGCGCGCGGGCTGGAGCCCGACACGGTCGAACGCCATCTGGCGCCGACCCTGCGCGACAGCCTGCCCGATCCCAGCACACTCATGGACATGGACCGCGCGGTCGCGCGCATCGCGCTGGCGATCGAGCGGGACGAGCTGATCGCGATCTTCGGCGATTACGACGTCGATGGCGCCACATCTTCGGCCCTGCTCAGCCGCTTCCTGACCGCGGTCGGCGCGCGCACCCGCGTGCATATTCCCGATCGCCGGACCGAGGGCTATGGCCCGAACGTGCCGGCCCTGCTGGCACTCCAGGCGGCCGGTGCCGGGCTGGTGGTCACGGTCGATTGCGGCACGACCGCCCATGGTCCCCTGGGCGCGGTCGCGGCCGCCGGGCTCGACGTCATCGTGGTCGATCATCATGCCGCCGAGCCGGCCTTGCCGGCGGCGGTCGCGATCGTCAATCCGAACCGGCTTGACGATACCTCGGGCCAGGGCAGCCTGGCCGCGGTCGGCGTGACCTTCCTGCTGATCGTGGGCTTGAATCGCGCGCTGAAGCGCTCCGGCTGGTACGGCGAGCATCCGGCGCCCGACCTGCTGCAATGGCTCGATCTGGTGGCGCTCGGCACGGTGTGCGACGTGGTGCCCCTGGTCGGCCTGAACCGCGTATTGGTCGCCCAGGGCGTCAAGATCATGGCGACCCGGCGTAATCCCGGGCTGGTGGCGCTGGCGGATTCTGCCAATGTCGCCGAACGGCTCGACGCCTATCACCTGGGCTATGTACTGGGCCCGCGCGTCAATGCCGGCGGCCGGGTCGGCCGGGCCGATCTCGGCACCCGCCTGCTGTCCTGCGACGACCCGGTCGAGGCGCGGCGGCTCGCGGCCGAACTCGAGCAATTCAATGCCGAGCGCAAGGAGATCGAGGCGCTGGTCCAGGCCGCCGCGATCGACCAGGTCGAGCAGGCGGGCGAGGGCGGCGGCGCGCTGATCCTGGCCCATGGCGCCGACTGGCACCCGGGCGTGATCGGCATCGTCGCCGGGCGCCTGAAGGAACGTTACAACCGCCCGACCTGCGTCATCGCCTGGGAAGACGGGCCCGACGGGCGCATCGGCAAGGGCTCCGGCCGCTCGGTGCCGGGCATCGATCTGGGCTCGGCCGTGATCGCGGCGCGCCAGGCGGGATTGCTGATCGGCGGCGGCGGCCATCGCATGGCGGCGGGCTTTACCGTCGCCGAAGCGCACATGGCCGCGTTCAGCGCCTTCATGGCCGCCCGGCTCGGCGGCGAACAGGTCGGCATGGACCTGACGCCGGAGCTGGGCATCGACGGCATGCTGTCGCTGACCGCGGCCACGACCCAGCTGCTTGAACTGCTCGCCGGCCTCGGCCCCTATGGCGCCGGCAATGCCGAGCCGCGCTTCGTGCTGCCGCGCGTGCGCGTCATCCGCGCCGATGTGGTCGGCCTGAACCATGTCCGTTGCATCCTGGCCGCCGGTGCCGGACCGGAGCGGATGAAGGCGATCGCGTTCCGCGCGCTCGAAACCGAGCTCGGCGCCGCCCTGCTGCAGACCGGCGGGGCGACGCTGCACATCGCCGGCCATCTGCGCCTCGACAGCTGGCAGGGTCGGACCGGCGTGCAGCTGCTGATCGACGACGCGGCCCCGGCCCATGCAGGGTAGGGCTGCGCCGGACCGGGGTTATCCCCGCGCTTGAAGCGCTTGCATTCGGGCGTCTGTCCCTGTATCTCGACCGGACTGTCCGCCGCCCGCTGTCCCCATCGTCTAGAGGCCTAGGACACCGCCCTTTCACGGCGGTAACACGAGTTCGAATCTCGTTGGGGACGCCAGGGAAATCAAGGACTTAAGGCCGCCTCCGGGCGGCTTTTTCGTTTCGTGCGGAAATTATATTGAAAAGGTGCCCCGGGAGCCGCTGGAAATGGGTGGACGACGCCAGCCCAGCGGCACATGTCAGAACCCCTGTTTGCGGCAGATTTCGGCGGCATCCGGGCGGATAGCCTTCTGGACGCCCACCGCCGCAGACATTACCGGCAGCGTTGGGATCAAACACCATCGCCACCTTTGCCACCGTTCTGCCGACTGGTTTCACGCAACGGCACCTGTCGCAGTTGTTCGTGTGACACTGCAAGGTCCAATCAGAGTGTTGGCCTTTGCACGATTGACCGGCCATATCGAGGGGGAGGGAGCCCGTTCGGATGCCAACTCGGCAAAGTTTGCCGATCGGCAAATATGACCGGGCCCATTTCTTCCGACTGAAAATATGTTTGCGCGGACTGAATTGGCTGACCTTCAATAATTTGGTCCCGGCACGATAATTGCCAATCTGTAGATGGGGTCAATTGTTTTTGGGGATCTTTCGATGACGTCGTCACTTGCACCATTAATCTCGGTCGGGACCCTTTCTGGCAACCTGCCTACAGGCGCAGGCGCAATGACCCGTGGCGGCCCTCCGCTTGCCGCGGGTGCGTCTCCTTTCAACGTCGTTATGCTGAATGAAAGCAATGCCGTCACTGGTATAACTTTCCAACCGTTTGCGGCGCCGAAAGTCACCGACGATGGGGCAAATTCGGCGCTCACGCAGCAGACACTTCTGCTTGCTCAGGAACAATGCCAATCATGACCTGACGACGTGATCCGACACCGGGCATTCATCCGGCTACGATCGAGCCGCGGCGGTGACACGAGTTCGAATCTCGTTGGGGACGCCAGCGAAAAGCCCAGGAATTTCCTGGGCTTTTCTTTCGGCCTGAGGCCCGATCGCCGGAACGCCAATTTCCCGATATTTTTCAAAATATTAGCTTTCATAATCCTGATTTCGTGAGCGTGCTTGCGAAATCTTGAGTTGCGTTCTGGGTTTTAAAAGAAAATCCACGGGTGCTATCGTGATCTGGACAGGATCACGCTCGAGATGAAAGTATCAATTCTACGCATCGTAGGGTCTACGAGACGTAAAATGCTTTTATAACTCAGTGACGTGTCCTTATTTAAAAGACTTATTGTCGATGTTTATTTTTTGTAACAATATATTTTGTTTGTCTATCCTGTTGCGCTCTGCACGCGAAACGGGTTCAATACCATCGCGATTCTCAAGAAAATTCTCGAAACGCACGAGCCGTGTCAGCGATAAGGCGGAATTCGGGTGTATCAGTTCGTTTATCGGACGCTGGCGGAATGAGCAGAAATCCGACCAGCTTCTTCTTGCCATCGACCTTCGAGGAGCGCGGCGCGGTCGCGCCCTTCACGACGCCCAGCCTGGCGATGAGCCGGGTTCGGCCGGACGATCGCCACGGGCTGGTGCTGATGATGCCGAACATGGGCGGCGGCGACGGCGCCTATGTCGTGCCCTGGGGGGCCGTGTCCGACATCGTGTCCATGTCGGTCCATGACCGGGCTCTGCATGAAACCGTGCTGGAGGATCATGCCGTCACGCCCGACGCGATGCGGATCGCATCCTTGAAGGTGGCGAAGACCGGCCTGGCGGGACCGCGCGCCGCCTATGCCGCGAAGAAGCAGCTCGAGGCGGAAGACGAGCAATATGTCGAGACCAACTTCCTGCTGGTCGTGGCGCTGCTGACCTCGCTCGGCATGAGTTCGCGCGAGCTGTTCACGCTGCAGCCGGACAGCGACGCCTGGCGCAATCTGGTGCGGGGCATGCTGCATTCCGGCGGCCAGCAGCTCGGCATCGATCTCGCCACGGTCTATCAGCGGCTGGGCAAGATGGCCCGGATCCTGACGCCGATCGGGCTCAAGGCTTCGCGCCAGGACGGCCGGCTGCGCCTGCTGATGAACAAGCTGGTCGATTTCCGCGACGATCTGAAGGCCTGGGGCGCGCGGGACGTGTCGGACGCGGCGCCTTATGCCGAATTTGCCAGCGAAGTGGCCGACTTCACCCTGCGGATCGCGGGCCGGACGTTCGAGAGCCTGGACGCATCGATGCGCGATATCCCGAATGTGATCGGTCAATGGGGCGACCAGGTCCAGGTCGCCACGGCCGCGGCGGCGCGGATCTCGTGGTTGCTGGACGGCTGGGACTATATCCTGGCGATCTGGGCCCGGGTCGAAGATGCCCATGCGATCGACCAGCGCGAGGCGGTGTCCCAGCTCAAGCTGGTGCTGCCGATCGTGCCGCGCGACGAAATGGACGCGGACGAGGAGGCGCGCAAGCGGCGCCAGTCCCTGACCGGCCACAAGCGCATGAAGGCGATGGTCAACTGGCGCACCGGCGAGCTGGACGACGAACTGGCCGGACGCATCGCCGACATGAAGATCAAGGCGGCCGAGATCGCCTCCGGCCTGCATCGGGGGCCGGTGAAGGACCCGAAGCTGGCCGCGGATATCGCGGCCGAGATCGACCAACTCGAAATGCTCAGCCGGCACGAGAGCGTGCGGCTGAAACTGATCGAGGGCGCGGGTCGGATGAACATCAATTACGATCTGGATGCGATCACCCGGCAGGAAGACCTCAAGGCCGCGGCGGGCGGGATCGTCGCCCCGCCGGTCCGTGCCGCGTCGCCCCGGGGGGCGATGGCCAGGGCTTGATGGGGATCTACGAGAACAGGAGGTCCTTCCGGGTCAGCGACACGAGCGCGTCGCTGATCGCCCAGGCGGCCGCCATGTGATCCGGATTGGCGGGATCGAAGGTCTCCTCGGTGGCGATCATCAGCAATCCGCCATCCGGCGTCGGCTCGCACAGCACACCGGACGGCGGGGTGATACGGCTCAACAGTGGCGGCGCCAGGTAGGTCATCCAGGCTGGGGCGAACATGCGGTCGGTCTTGCGTCGCAGTTCGCCGATATCGCCGCCGATGGCTTCTGCCGAGGTTGCGCCCCAGATCCGGGCCATCGCCATCATGACCGACTTGAAAACGGGATAGGCAATCAAGGCCGGGGCGGGTATTCGTTGGTATTCCGTTGAAAATACCCCGCTGTTGCCGAAGAATTTCCTTCCCCAGTGACCGTTGTCGCGGACCCGCAGATCGACGGTTTCAGAGGTGGATTCGGTGCTGTTCTTGATGAGGAACGCGTAACCTTCTCTGGGCGACGGCTCGTCGAAATCGTCCAGGGTGACGCCCTGCTCGATGAGGCTCGAAATTCTCGGGCGCGCTTCGGCGATCGGGACATATTCCTGGGCGACAAGATCGGTAAACCACCAGGATTCCAAAAGAGGATGGATTCCCTGTAAGGCTTCGACGCTGCGCAAAAGACGCTCGCCGATTTCGGCGGGTGTCGCGTCCCGGTCGCCCCAGGAAAAGCTTAGCGAAAAACTATCAGAGCCCATCGTCATTCTCCGACCAGGGTGTGTAAATCACCGTGACGTTTTTTAGCAAACAATCGTCTTTGAATATTTTCCGGGCATATTCTGCGGCCCCGTATTCGGCGAAATGCCACTCGATCGGACGCCCGCCGCTGGCCTTCACCTGACGTTCGGCCTGGGCTCTCCAGGCAGCGCCGAAGATATCTCTCATAAAGGATTTTTCCCGCGCGATGGGTCCGGCGTAACCGGTGCCTTTCGCCTCGATCAGGATACCGGTCTGGCGCTGGCAATCGTCATAATTTACGGGTCGGCCGCCCGCGGGATTGGGCAGTTGAACCCCGAACCCGCGCGGCGTCGGATTGGCCGGGTTGATCTGCCGCTTGACGTAATCTTCGTAATCCTTGTCCTTCTCGCCCGCGAGCGAGGTGCGTCCGGCCTTGTCCTTGCCTGGGACGGGGCACAGCTTCGGGTCTTCATCCTCGTCGGTATCTTTCGGCAATTCCGCGCGGATCGCCGCGGTGTCGAGCAGCAGACGGTTGTCGAGAATCCGCCCCACGACCTGCTTGCGGTCATCGTAAAACTGCCCGTCGGCCCCGAGATTGGCCGAGAGGACGATCTTGCCGGTGCCCTGCGTGATCTGAAGCGTGGTTTCGTCCTGGTCCCAGGCGTAGCGCAGGTCACCGTCGCCTTCGATCCGCCCTTCCATCCGGCGCCCGCCGGTGCTGGTCGGGATGATCAGCAGGCCGAGGGTGGCGACGGGAGCCATAACCCGTGCCGCGAAGCCGGCCAAAGCGAGCAGATCCGTCTCCGACAGCGTTTCGAGGAAGCTGGCGCTCCCCGCAGTCCATTCGCCGCTCGCCCGCCCGTTGCCGGGCAAAACACGCAATTCCGTATCGTCGAACAGTTTGCGATAGCTGTCCGGCGGGGCCAGACCGAACGCCGCCAGGACGTCGCGAAGGTCCGTGCCGGCCGCGATCATGCCGTCGGCGATAAACAGACGTTTGGCGGCCTCTCGGGGCTCGTCGAGTTTGGGCAGGCGGGCGAAAGCCAGGTGGATGGCGGCCAGACAATCCTCGCCCAGGCTCCATTGCCGGGATGCCTTATGGACGTGTTTGAACACTGCGAGCGATACCGGGCGCCCGTAAGCGACCGACAGGAGCGTCAGCGCCCGGGCTTCCGTTCCCTCCAGCTGCAACCGTCGCCTGCCGGACGATGCGGCCGGGACAAGCACGGTGCCGCGCCCGAGCACCAGCCCATCAGGCTCCAGGCTCAGGCCGGCATGGATCGGCCGGAACCGGGCGCTTTCATGCCACTGCTTTTGCAACCGCTCCATCGACATCCGCAACCCCAGGACGATCTGCTTTCGCGTGCGATCATCCGAGATCATATCTTTTTGTCAAGAACATATAGGGAACGATTTTACGACCCACCCTTCGCGTACCAGCGCGATGCCGGCAATTGCCAGCCGCGATAGAGCGCCAGCATGCGCAGCGTGAAGCACAGGGCGGCGCCGAGCAGGGCGACAGGCGCCTCGGGCAGGTCCAGCCGATCGCCGGCGACGACGATGAGCGCGCCGGCCAGCGCCGCCACCGCATAGATGTCGGAGCGCAGCACGACCGGCACTTCGGCCAGCAGGATGTCGCGGACCACGCCGCCGCCGATCGCCGTCACCATGCCAAGCAAGGCGGCCGACAGCCCGTCCAGGCCGTGGTGCAGCGCCTTTTCCGTGCCGGTCACGGCGAACAGCGCCAGGCCCAGCGCGTCGAACAGGCGAACCGGATAGGTGAAGCGCGCGACCAGCGGATACCAGCGAAAGGTGAACAGGCCGGCGGCGGCGGCCAGCACCATGTAATGCGGATGCAGAAAGGCGTCGGGCGGCACGGCGCCGATCAGGATGTCGCGGGTGATGCCGCCGAACACGGCCGCGACGAAGCCCACGACCAACACACCGAACAGATCGAGCCCGCGGCGCACGCCGGCGACGGCACCGCTGATCGCGAACACGAAGGTGCCGATCATGTCGATCGCCTGCAGCAGGGTGGGGACGTACAGCATCGGGCGCGGCCTTTCCGGGGGGGAACGGCGGCGAGGGTAGGCCCGGTACAAGGCTTTGGGAAGGCCAGGGGCGACCGTCCTTTGGACGGCCTGCCGGCTTTCTGTTCGCGCCTTTAGGCGACGAGGGCGCTGATCAGGCTGCTGTCGCTGGACGAGCTGCTTGAATCGCTCGAACTGGAGCTGTCGGAGGAATCGGCCGACTGCTGGTTCTGCGCATAGGATTCCACGTGATGGCGATGATGGTGATGCGCACCGGTCGCCTGGGTGCTGTCGGACGACGCGGACGCGGTCTGGGTCGTGCTGCTTGAGCTGCTCGAACTCGTGCTGCTCGAGCTGGTGGTCGATGCGACGCTGCTGGACGTGCTGGCGGTGCTGGAGCTGCCGTCCTCGAACTGGGTGAGATCGGTCTGCAGTTGGGCCAGCAGGGACTGCAGGGATTCCAACTGGCTCGTCAATTGGTCGGCGGGGGTCGAACTGCTGCTGGCCGACGACGCCGTGCTGCTGGTCGACGAGGCGCTGACCGAACTGGTGCTGGTGCTGGCGCTGGTCGAGTCCGAGCTGCCGGTTGCAACGGCGGCGGGCTGCGGAGGCGGCTGCTGCAGCGATGCCAGCAGCTCTTCGAGCACGCTCGACAATTCGGTCGAGCTGTCGCTGCTGCTGGTGGAGGTCGAGGCGCTGGTGGCGCTCGACGCACTCGACGCGCTGGTCGCGTCGGTGCTGGTGCTGGACGTGCTGTCGCCGGCCGTGAGGCCGGACAGGAAGTTGATGTTCAGCAGCTGGAAATAGGCCGGCGGGGTTGCCGCCGACTGGCTGTCGAGTGCCGAGGCACTGCTGCTGTCGCTGCTGCTGGTGCTCGACGTGCTGCTGCTCGTCGAGGCCGACGTCTGTTGCGCTTGCTGCCGCTGCAACTGCAGCTGCTGCCATTGCTGGAAGACGGCGGCTTGGGAGAGACTACTGACGCTCATGCTAGGACCCTCCTTGGGCACGGGGGTAGTGGACCTGTTCCCAAGAGCAATCCGGCGACCATCGGGCGCCTCTCATGTTCTCAATCGCTTAAAAGAAAAATAAGCCCGGCAGGAAGTGCTGCCCGGCAAGATTTGCCGGGGCGTTTCTGCCGCCCCGCGGGGCGGCGGGGCACAAATGAGAACGCCCGTGCCGATTTTTGGCACGGGCGTTCCTCGCGCGAGCATCGCGGGGACTGCGGGGTCAGTCTCGCCCGCGAGAGGGCGCTCGGCGCGTTCCGCTAAATCAGTGCTGCGACAGGTTGTTGAGCGCGGTCTGCACCGCGGCGAGCTTGGCCTTGGCGTCTTCCACCTGCTGGTTCACGCCCGCCTTGATCGCCGCCTGCAGGGCGGTCGCGTCGTCGTTGGCTTCGTCCTGGATGCAATTGACCCTGGCCGAGGCCGCGTCGGAGTAGGCCTTGGCCAGCTCGACCGAGTGCGCGTAATTGTCCTTGCCGCCCTTCAGATGCGGTACGTCCGGCGGCGCCGGGCAATGGGCGTTGGTATAGGTCGCCGCGGCGAAGCTGCCGGGGCAGGGTGCGCCGTTGCAACTGACGGTACCGGCGATGGCCGGTCTGATCGCGGCGAACCCCGCCAGGGCGACGGCAGCGGCGACGGGGGCGAGCAGGAAACGGCGCATCTTCTTTCTCCAGGGGTCAAGCGAAGCTGGCAGAGCATTCCCGCACGAGATGGCCGGGCGCCACCTCGGCGAGCCGACCCGGTTCGCGGCTGATTGCGCGGACCCGGTCCGCCTCGCGCACCAGCCCGGCATCGGCGCTGCCGAACGGGCGGCCGATCTCGGGCACGGCCGCCAGCAGCAGGCGGGTATAGGGATGGCGCGGGGCATCGATGATGGTGGCGGTCGGACCGATCTCGACGATGCGGCCGCCGTAGATCACTGCCGTCTCTTCGGCGACGTAGCGCGCCGTCGCGATATCATGGGTGATGTAGAGCATGGCGATGCCGCGATCGCGCTTCAGCGGCTTGAACATGTCGAGGATGTTGAGCCGGATCGAGACGTCGAGCATCGAGGTCGGTTCGTCGGCGATCAGCACGGCCGGATCGACCGCCATGGCGCGCGCCAGATTGACCCGCTGGCGCTGGCCGCCCGACAGCTCGTGCGGATATTTGTCGAGCGTCTCGGCCGGATCGAGCCCGACCATCAGCGACAGCTCGGCCGTCAGATCCTCGCGCTCGCCATAGCCCAGGTTCGGCTTGTGCAGCGCCAGCGGCCGGCTCAGGTGATGACGGACCGAATGGGCGGGGTTGAGCGCGGCGAACGGGTCCTGAAACACCATCTGGACCTGCGCGCGATAGGCCAGCACTTCGCGCCGGTCGCCCGGCCGGGTCACGTCCTTGCCGTTGAACAGGATCTGGCCGCCGGTCGACAGCATCATGCGGGTCAGGATCTTGGCGCAGGTGCTCTTGCCCGAACCGGATTCGCCGACCAGCGCCAGCGCGCGGCCGCGATACAGCTGAAAGCTGACGTCGGTCAACGCCGCCACGTCGCGATGGCCGCGGAACACCATGCCAAGCTTGCGCGTCTCCAGGATCGGTGACGTCAGCGACGGGCTCACGGTGCGGTCTCCAGCACCCGGCGGGGCGGCGTCTGGGGCGGATGCAGCGGCGGGATCGCGTTCCACAGCTTGCGCGTATAGGCGTGCTGCGGCGCCTCGATCATCTGCAGCGGCGGGCCCATCTCGACCAGTTCGCCATTCAGCATGATGCCGATCCGGTCGCAGAACTGGCTCATCAGCGCCAGGTCATGGGTGATGAACAGGATCGAGAAGCCCAGGCGCTTGCGCAGGATGGTGACTTCCTCCAGCAACTCGCGCTGCACGACGACGTCGAGCGCCGTCGTCGGCTCGTCCATGATGATCAGCTTCGGGCTGAGAGCGAGCGCCATGGCGATGACCAGCCGCTGGCGCATGCCGCCGCTGAAGCGATGCGGATAGTCCAGCAGCCGGTCGGGCGCGATGCCGACCATGCGCAGCAGCTCGGCGCTGCGCTCCAGGATCTCGGCCTTGTGCTTGACGCCATGCGCCTTGAACAGATCGGTGAACTGCGCCTGGACGGTCAGCAGCGGGTTGAGCGCGTTCATGGCGCTCTGCAGCACGACGCTGACGTCGCGCCAGCGCCATTGCCTGAGATTTTCGCCCTTCAAGGCCAGCACGTCGGTGCCGTCGAGCGTGACGCTGCCGCCGGTGATGAAGGCGGGCGGGCGGTGCAGGCGGGCGATGGCGAAGGCGACCGTGCTCTTGCCCGAGCCAGATTCACCGGCGAGGCCCAGCACCTCGTTGGCGTCGAGCGTAAAGGATACGCGGTCGACCGCGCGCTTCAGCCCGGTGCGCGACGCGTAATCGACGCACAGATCGCGCACGCTCAGCAAGGGAAGGGGCTTGGGCTGATTCATCTGCACTACCGTCATTCCGCCGCGCCGACCGGCATGATCGCGGCCAGGATCCGCTTGGGGACCCGAAGCGTGCGCAGTCGGGGATTGGCGATCTCATCGACGGCGAAATTGATCAGCGACAGGCTGGTGCCGAAAATGACGAGGGCCAGGCAGGGCGCGGCGATTTCCCACCAGGCGCCGACGCGCAGGGCCGAGGTCTCCTGGGCGTGATAGAGGTTGGTGCCCCAGCTCAAGGCGAGCGGATCTCCCAAGCCTAAGAATTCCAACGTGGCCTCGGTGATCAGCGCATAGAGCACGCTGCCGATGAAATTGAAGCCGATGATCGAGACCAGGTTGGGCAGCAGCTCGACCAGGATGATGCGCCAGGCCGGCTCGCCCAGCAGCTCCGACGCCAGGATATAGTCGCGCTGGCGCAGGCTCAGCGTCTGGGCCCGGGTGACGCGGGCGCCCCAGCCCCAGGCGGTCAGGCCGATGATGACCGCAATGGTCATCGGCCCGGCCTCGCCGACGAAGGCCGCCAGCACCAGCATCAGCGGCAGGTTCGGTATGACCAGCACCACGTTGGTCAGCAGGTTCAGCAGCTCGTCGACCCGACCGCCGAAATAGCCGGACGTGACGCCGACCGCGACGCCGACGATGGTGACGACCAGGCCGGCGATGAAGCCCACGAGGAGCGAGGTCCGGGTGCCGTGGATGGTCTGGGACAGCACGTCGCGGCCCATGCGGGTCGAGCCCAGCACATGCTCGGCGCTGGGCGGCTCATGCGGCCGGGCGACCCGCTGGTTGGGACCGGCCGGTGCGATGATCGGGGCCAGCAGGGCCACGACGATGAAGATGCTGACGATGACCAGGCCGACCACGGCCTTGCGATTGCTGGTCAATGCCTGAAAGATCGCGCCGATGATCAGGCCCTCCTCAGGCGCGGGTCGACGATGATGTAAAGCAGGTCCGCGATGAAATTGGCGCTCAGCATGGCCAAGGTCATGATCAGGAGCTGGCCCTGGATCAGCGGATAGTCGCGGGACGTGATGCCCTCGTAGAGCGTGTAGCCCAGGCCGGGGTAGTTGAAGACGACCTCGGTCACCAGCGAGCCGCCGAATACGGCGCCCAGGCTCATGGCGAAGCTGGTCAGCGCCGGCAGCAGCGCATTATAGGCGGCATAGACCAGGCGCAGGCGGCGGTCGGTCAGGCCCTTGGCCATGCCGAGCGTGATGTAATCCTCGCCCAGCAGATTGATCATGCTGTTGCGCATGGTGACCAGATAGCCGCCGATCTGGGCCATCGCCAGGGTCACGACCGGCAGGACCGCGTGATAGAGCACGCTCCAGACCGATTCCCACGACCAGGTCAGATCGAGCATCGGGTCCCAGGCGAAGCCGGTCGGCAGCCATTTCAGGCTGATCGCGAACAGATAGAGCGCCAGCAGCGAGGTCACCAGCGGCGGGATCGCCTGCAGCATCAGGGCGGCCGGCGCGCCGAAGCTGTCGAAGCTGCCGCCGCGGCGCCAGGCGGCGCGGGCGCCGGCGAGCGAGCCGATTGCAAAGGCGGCAAGCGACGAGGTCAGCACCAGCAGCAGGGTCCAGGGCAGCGCCCGCATCAGCACCTGATTGACCGTCAGCGGGTAGAACTTGACCGACAGGCCCAGGTCCCAGGTGAACACGCTGCCCAGGTAATGCAGGTACTGGATCGGCAGCGGCACGTCGAGGAAGCCGAAGGTTTTCTTGAGCGCCTCCAGGCTTTCCGGCGGAAGAACGGTGCCCGACTGCGCGAACATCGTGTCGATCGGATTGCCCGGCATCAGGCGCGGGATCAGAAAGTTGAAGGTCGCGGCGCAGATGAAGGCCGCGACGTAGAAGCCGAAACGGCGAAGCAGGAACACCATCACCGGGCTCCGGCGCTGACGCGAACGGGGCGCAGGGCGGGCCCGATGCGTGGATGGATGAAGGTAAAGGACATGGCGTGGCTCAGGGCTTGACCGGCTCGAGCGCGAGCAGATGCAGCAGCCGCTCCGGCGTGCCGTCGAACACGTCGGGCCGGGCGACCGGATTGTCGCTGTTGAACCAGCCCTTGAAGCGCTTGGTGTCGTACTCGTACCAGATCGGATTTGAATAGAGCGGCACGTAGGGCATGTTGGCGGCCAGGATCATCTGGACCTTGTTCATGGCCTGACGCTGGGCGGCCGGATCGATCGTCGAAATGAAGGCGTCCAAGCTCTGGTCCAGTTCGGGATCGACGAAGCGAGTCGCGGCGAATCGGGTCTTGCCGGCGAAGCGCGAATGGAAGCCCATGTCGAGCGAGCGATAGGGCGTCTCGCCGGTCAGATAGCCGTTGATCGCCATGTCGTAGGACCCGGTGATCAGCTTCTGCGTCCAGGAGGCGGGCTCGGGCGTCGAGACCCGGGCGTCGATGCCGATCTGGTTCAGGCTCTCGGCGACCAGCTCGGTCGTATTGACCCAGTCGGTCCAGCCGTTCGGCGCCAGGATGGTGAAGCTGATCGGCGTGCCGTCGGGGTTGGCGACGAAGCCGCGGCCTTCCTTGTCATGGAAGCCGCTCTCGGCCAGCAAGGCCCGTGCGGCGTCCTTGTCGAAATGGGCGTATTGGCCGAATTCCTTCTCGGCCTCCTGGTCGGTCCAGCTCTGGTAGGTCCGGCCGAGGCCGCTGGCATATTCGTTGACCGTCGGATAGCCGTAGCCGGCGATATCGACGATCGCGCGGCGATCGATCGCCATGCTGACCGCGCGGCGGAAGTTGACGGTGCGGAAGGCCGCGCGGTTGCCGGGGGTCGGGCTGTCGAAATTGATGTTGATCGCGACCGTGCCGCCGGGCGGGAACCAATAACGGAAATGCGCCGGATCGGCCGCGACATAAGTCCGCTCGATATCCGGCAGGAACGCGCCGAACCAGTCGATGGCGCCAGCGGCCGCCGCGGTCAGCAGCTGCTCGTTGGTGCCGACCTGGGGAAAGCTGATGCAGTCGATCTTCAGGTCCTGCGTGTCCCAGTAATGCGGGTTGCGGCATTGCTGATAGATCTGCGAGGTGAAGCGCCGGACCTCGGTCATCGGGCCGGAGCCCACGGGATTGTCGTTGGTGAAGGTGACCGGGTCGGCGATCTTGCTCCAGATATGCTCCGGGACGATCGGTACGCGCACGATCTCGAACGCGATGTTCGTGTTCACGCGCTTCAGGGTGAACACGACGGTGTTCGGGTCGGTCGCCTCGACCGAGGAGATCCGGTCCCAGATGTTCTGGGTGTCGAGCTCGCGCCGCTTGCGCAGCATCTCGAAGGTGAAGACCACGTCGCGCGCGCTGAACGGCTGGCCGTCGGACCATAGGACGCCATCGCGCAGACGGAACGACAGCTTCAGCAGATTGCCCGAATAATTATAGTCGGTCGCCAGCCGGAAATTCGGCGTGCCGCCATGCATCGAATTGAAAATGACCAGGGGCTCGTAGACGAAATCCCGGACGCTATGCAGCCGGGTGGTTTCGTTGAACGGGTTGAAGTTCCGCACCCAGCCTGTGGACAGGCTGGCGACGATGGTCAGGTTCGATTCGGCAATGGCGGTTGCCGGCAGCAAAGCAACGAACGCGGCAGCGATGATTTTTCTGATCATCGGGGTCCTTCCCCGGATATTTTTAGCCCCCGGCGGTCGGCCCTTCAGGACCTCCCAACCTTGGGAACGACCCTGTCATGGCGGACGTCGTTGCGGCTAGGTTGCAAACTCGTTGTTTTCGTCAGGAGAAGTCCGAATTCCGTCGCTTTTTCGACAGTCTCGTGACGATGGGCGTTTTGGTCAGGCGGCGAGCTGCCGCAGGATCTCGCGCACCGCCTGGGCAACGTCGAGCAACGGCAGGGCCGGCGCCGGGACCGAATGCAGCGCGAGCCGCGCCAGCGACGCGTCCGTCAAGGGCCGGGCCGCGGCGGCGATGCCCTGCCATTCCCCGACGTCGCCGTGGCTCGACAGCGCGATGTCCATGCCCGAGGCCAGCACCGCCCGGCAGCGCTCCGGCAGGGTGCCGCCCAGCGCGTCCATATAGATACAGTCGGAAATCAGCACGCCCTTGAAGCCCAGGCGGCCGCGGATCAACTGCTCGATCACCCGCGGCGACACGGTCGCCGGCCTTGCCGGATCGATCTCGGTGAACACGATATGGGCGACCATGGCCCAGGGCGCCGTCGCCAGATGGCGGAACGGCACGAAATCGCTCCGGTCGAGTTCGGTCAGCGGCGTGGAAATCGTCGGCAATTCCTTATGGCTGTCGACCGTCGCCCGGCCATGGCCGGGGATATGCTTGATGATCGGCGTGACGCCGGACAGCTTCATGCCCTCGACGAAGGCGTCGGCCAGCAGGGCCACCTGTTCCGGATCGGCGGAGAAGGCGCGGTCGCCGATGACCGGATCGGCGCCGGCGACGGGCACGTCGAGCAGCGGCGCGCAATCGACGGTGACGCCATGCTGCCACAGCAGCGTGCCGATCGCCCTGCCGTTCAGCCGGGCCGCGACCAGGGCCCGCGCCGGGTCCTTCTGATAAAGCTCGCCGAAGCGTGCCGGGGCCGGGAAGGCCGGCCAGACCGGCGGATCCATGCGCTGGTGCGTGCCGCCCTCATGATCGATCAGGATCGGGGCGTCATGCCGGCCGACCGCGTCCCGAAAATCCTCGCACAGGCGGCGCACCTGGTCGGGTGTCTCGCAATTGCGCTTGAACAGGATCAGGCCCAGCGGATCGGTCTCGCGGAAGAACGCGCGCTGGTCGTCGCTGAGGACAGTGCCGGGCGTGCCGAAGATGACGGCCAACGGTGCTCGGGACATGGGATCATTCTCGCTTGTGCTCGAAACGGGATCGACGACCCAGGGCCGCCGGACCCGACGAGACAAACTGCAAGCGCGCGGCCCGATCAAGTGTCGCTTGAGCGATGAACGAAATTGACGGTTTCGTGACGGTGTGTTCGCGGCGTCAAAGGCTTATAGCCTTAGGACCGGTGTGGGCGAGGGGGCGTTTCGTCCCGCCGGGGTCGCGAACGCGCCAGCGGCCGGCGGGTGGCGTGGATCCTATGTCGCGGACCGGGGAAATGCGGGCGGAGGTCGAATCGAGCGGGCGACGATATAATCGGTCCGAGCCGTTTCTTCCGAAACTTGACAGGCGTGAGTTGAATCGGCTTGATCGATGTTACGACAAAATCGTCAAAATCATATCCTGGACGCCGACATATCGGGGGGCGGGCAGTGTTGGGGCTTCACGGTAGGGCGTCCAGGGCGGTAGTGCCGCTACTCCCTGTCATTGCTGTTTTTTTCACAGCCCTGCTGGCGCTGGCGAATATTATTGAGCAAAGGACGCAGTTCCAGATCGAGATCGCCGAGACGTCGGCCGGTCACGATCTGACCACCATCGTCGACTTTGCCCGCAGCCAGAGCGCCGCCTTTGCCAGCACCAGCTTCATCGGCTACAGCATCGGCCGCTACTATGGTTTCGCGCCGGCTTTCGCGCAGATCTCGCCCGATCCGGATCGTGCCGCAGCTTTGTTACGGTCTTACTATGGCAAGGGCCAGACCCCGCCGCAGGAGATGCCGCCGTCGCTGCCGGCCTATGCCAGCGTGCACGACCGCTTCCATGCCAGCTTCCAAAGCCTGATCGCCTCGACCCTGTTCGACGATCTGTACCTGGTCGATCATTTCGGCCGGGTGGTCTATTCGCTGCAGAAGGATTCCAACTTCGCCGCCGACCTGACCCAGCCGCGCTCGCGCGATCAGCCGCTGGCCGAGGTCTATCGCGAGGTCATGGCCCGGCTGCAGCAGACCGAGGACCCGTCGACGATCCTGGTCGTGTCGGGCATAAAGCGCATTGAAGATACCTACGGTGTGCTGCTGGCACGTCCGGTGATCCAGCACGGCTCGGTCGAGGGCGTCGTGGCGTTCCGGCTGCCGGCGAGCGCTTTGGCCGAACGGCTGGCAGCGCTGCAGCGGCCGGGCGTGCGCATCATGCTGCTCGATTCCAAGGGCACGCCGGTCCAGGCCACGCCGGTCGCCGATTCGGTGCGCGAGGCGACCTATGGTCCGTCGATCCTGCCCGAAACCGGCTGGCATTATCTGGTTCTGGCCGATCGTTCGGCGCTCGACGGCGGGTTGTGGCTCTGGTTCATCCTGTTGTGCCTGCTGGGCACCGGCGGCATCGGCGGCTCGATCTGGCTCAACTGGCGCCAGGTCACAGCGGCAACGGGGCCCCGGTCCGGCAGCCGTATCGCCTTGCCGATGCCGATGATGGCGGGCGAATTGGCAGCCTCGCAGCCCCTATCCCTGTCCGAGCGGCCGCTGGGCGAGCCGGAGCCGGCGGTCGATCCCGACTATGTCGAGCCGGCGGCGCCGTCCGACTCGCTGGGCGACGAATTCGAGGCGAGCGAGGGCTACCGCCGGTCGCTGGTCGAGGTCATGACCCTGGCGCTGGATTACTGGCAGAAGACCAAGCACAAGGGCAAGATCGAGCTGGCCGAGGAAAGCGGGTTGTGGCGCGTCTATATGGACCGCAGCTCGCTGCAGACCCGGACGCTCGACAAGTACCTGCTGGTCGAGACGCTGCCGCGCAACCCGCGGTGGCGCGATGTGGTCCGCACCGCCGAATATGTGCTGCGCAATGCGCCCCAGCCCGGCCCCGATCGGGAGCAGTTGGCGGCCGCGCTCGCGAGTCTGAAGTACCACCTGCGCCAGGTCGAGCGGGTCTGACCCGCAAAATCGACGGGACCGGTTTTTGGCGGTCTTGCGATTTCTCATGCCGTGATGCGGCCTTATGCCTTTGAAATATATGAAAATATTTTAGGTATATCCCGTCACGGTAAATTCAATAGATCAACGAATTTTTGTCATTTTCGGCATTCTGCCGGTTTGAGCCTTTCGCCCCACCCCAGTTCGGATTGGATTGAGCGGCGTAGGGGAGCCGTCTGCTGAAGCCATTCGTGCCTGCTGGGTGCGGGAACAGCAACAGTGGGCAGATCAACGAGGCGGGTTCGCGGAGGGGGTGAAGCATCAACCAATGATGCCACGCCGCCAACTCGCCGGAGCAGGCTCCAAGAACATGTCAGGAGGCGGATCAATGTGGACTGGGACGAGGCTACTTCGAGGCTCTGTGAGCGCGATTGCGATGATGACCGTGGCGGGCCTTGCGCACGCCCAGGACGCCGCGCAGACGGCACAAGCCGCACCAACAACAGGGACGGCCAGCGCACCGGCCGTCGAACAGATTGAAGTCACAGGCATCCGCCTGTCGCTGCAGAAGTCGATGGACATCAAGCGCAACGCCGACGGCATCACCGACGCGGTCAGCGCCACCGACATCGGCCAGTTGCCGGACAAGAACGTCGCCGACGCCCTGCAGCGCGTGCCGGGCATCAACACCATCCAGTCGGCCTCGGCCGGTTCGGGCGGCTTCGGCGAGAACGACCGCGTCCAGATCCGCGGCACGGCGCCCACGCTGACCCAGACGCTGATCGATGGCCACTCCATCTCGACCGGCGACTGGTTCATTCTGGACTCGCTGAGCGCTGCCAGCCGCAGCGTGTCGTACGATCTGCTGCCGGTCGACATCGTCGACCATATCGACGTCGTGAAGAGTCCGCAGGCCGACCTGCCGGAAGGCGGCACCGCCGGCAACGTCAACATCGTGACGCCGAGCCCGCTCAGCAGCCAATTCGACCCGATCACCGCCCTGGTCCGGGTCGGCGGCGCCTATAACGACCTGGCCGACCGGGCCGGCGGCCAGTACAACGCCGTCCTCGGCTGGAAGAACGACGCCAACACGCTCGGCTTCCTTTTGGTCGGCTTCCATGACACGCGCTATTTCCGGCGCGACGGCCAGGAAGAGCTGGGTTACGGCACGCTTCCCAGCACGGCGACGGTTCCGGGTCCCAAGGATCCGGTCACAGGCCTTCCGACCACGATCCCCAATCCGTACCCGACGGCGTTGCGCGGTGTTGCCTATCCCGAGATCATCAACAATGCGCTGTTTGAACAGGAACAGGTTCGCCAGGGCGGCGACGCGGCGGTCGAGTTCAAGCCCAACAACCACTGGGATTTCAAGCTCGACGGCTTCTACAGCTACCTCAACGCCGGCAACTATAATCAGGGCGATCTGGTCGATCTCAACGACTACAACGGCGGCTTCGGCAGCAGCGCAGGCACGTACGTCGTTCCGACCGCCTATACCGTCAAGAACGGCATCCTGACCTCGGCGACCTTCCCGGGAACGGCCACTCACGGCAACCCGGGCATCAACGACATCTATCGCCCCGATGCCGGCTCCTCGACCTACTTCCTCGACGGCAACACGACCTGGACGCCGACTTCGAACTGGAGCATCCACCTTCAGGGCGGCTACTCGCGCGGCAAGGGCCAGACCGACCAGTACGCCTATGGCACGACCTCGGGCACCTCGCCCAACGTGTCCTATGGGATGAACGGCACCAATCCTGCGTCGCTCGGCTTCTCCGGCGCGACCGGCTTGAACGATCCCTCGAACTACGGCGCGTTCAACGGCGACGGCAACCAGGACTGGGTCGGCGACACGAGCCTGGCTCAGCTCGATACCGACGCCTCGGGTCAGGTCGATGTCGAATACTTGTTCGACGCTGGCCTGATCTCGTCGATCAAGGGCGGTGTCCGCATCACCGAGCACGAGCGTAACGAAGTCGAGTCGGAAAACTACGGCTGCTACAGCCCCAGCTGCGGCCCGACGCTCGCCGCGATCGGCAATGGCCTGTTTCCGAGCAACTTCGGCAACGGTGCCGGCGTCTCCACGCCGTTCACGCTCTCGGTCGATCCGAACGGTCTGGCTGCTCTGATGAAGCAGTTGGTCGCGTCCACCGGCGAAACGGTTTCTGCCCGCTACTATCCGGCTGCGGCGTTCAAGATCAAGGAGAACACCGAAGCCGGCTACCTGATGGCCAAGTTCGGCAACGAGACGTTCCACGGCAACTTCGGCGTGCGCATCGCGAGCACGACGGACGACATCGACAAGTTCGACTCGAACCCCGCAAACCCGAGCGTTACGCCCGACACGGGCTCAGCCTTCGGCAACTATTACATCAACCACGTGCAGCAGAACTATACCGACATCCTGCCGAGCTTCGCGGTCGCGTATGAAGCGAGCAAAGATGTGGTCGTTCACTTCTCGGCCGGCCAGACCGTAACGCGCCCGGACTATTACGCCCTGGCCGGCGGTGCCACGCTCAACGATACGCTCTTGAGCGGTTCGCAGGGCAATCCGAACCTGAAGCCGACCCGGTCGACCAACCTCGACGTCTCGACCGAATGGTACTACGCGCCGGAATCGTCCGTGTCCGTCGGCCTGTTCGACATGGAGATGCGCTCGACCTTCGATGCCGGTACCGTCCAGGAGCGTGCGCTCAACCTCAGCCTGACGCAGAATCCGTCCAACCCGGGGGGCTTCTCAACCCCGATCTACAGCACCTACACCGTGACGGCGCCGACGAATAACAGCGGTACGTCTCGCGGTACGGAAATCGCCTGGCAGCAGCCGCTGATGTACGGCTTCGGTCTCGCGGCGAACTACACCTACGCCCAAAGCTCGCAGGACAACCCGACCCCCGGCATCGGCGGTCGCCAGCTGCTTGGTGCTGCCAAGCATACCGGCAACGCGACGGTGTATTTCCAGGATGATCTCGGCATCGATGCGCATCTGGCCTACACCGTGCATTCTCAGATTTACGAGGGCATCGATCGTGCCAACAAGTATTTCGAGGACGACAACGGCGAGCTCGACGCCCATCTCGGCTACAAGATCAACAGTCACTTGAGCCTGGCGTACGACATCACGAACATCACGGATGCGACCGACAAGTACGTGACGACCGTGAACAACCAGCAGGTGCCGCGTGCGAACTACGACTTCGGTCGGACCATGTATCTCACGCTCACAGCCAAGTACTGAGACCGGCGGCGGCGGGGCAACCCGTCGCCTCCGTTAAGACCGAGGTGCCTGGGCGCGATCCCAGGCACCTCTTTTTCGTTCGGGCCCGCTCGGGCATAGTCGATCGCTCGACCGGAAGGATTCGCATGAAGATCAGGCCATTCCTGCACAAAGACTTTCGGATGCGCGTCGATCACATCGGCCAGCAGCAGGCGCCGGTCATCGTCATCGATAATTTCTTGTTGGATGCCGACCAGATGGTCGAGCATGCGGCGACCCAATCCCGCTTCACGCCGGCGATGGCGCTCTATCCCGGCATTCAGGCGCCGATCCCGGCGCCCTATCCGCTGTTCGCGCATTTCTTCACGCGCGCCATGATCCCCAAGGTGTTTGGTCTGGGCGACCGCGACGTGATCGACAGCCGCTGCACCTTTTCCATGGTGACGGTTCGACCGGACAAGGTCGGCCTCCGGCAGCGCATCCCGCATACCGATTTTCTCGATCCGAACCATATCGTGCTGCTGCACTATCTCTATGACGCGCCCGGTGGCGGCACGGCGTTCTATCGCCATCGCGCCACCGGTTTCGAGGTCATGAGCGTCGATCAGCGCGAGCGCTACGAGACGCTGCTGAAGGATGAGCTGCAACACTCGCCGCCGACCGGTTACATCGGCGGCGACACGCCGATCTTCGAACAGATCGCCTCCTATGATGCAATGTTCAACCGCGCGGTGCTCTATCGCAGCACCAGCCTGCACGCGGCCTCGGTCCCGCCCGGATTTTCCTATTCGCCGGATCCGCGCAAGGGCCGCCTGACCGCGAACACGACCTTCTTCTACGGCGACCAGGCCTCGTTCTTCGGACCGCCGCGCCGCCCGGCCTAACGTGCCGGCCGGTTGCCCAGGCCCCGGTTCATGGCGTTCAGCAGATCGCCATTGTCTTGCGACAGCTCCCAGCCGAACAGGCCGGCCAGGCCCTCCCCCAGCGCGATCCGGCCCTTTTCCGCGACCGCGCGCGGATCGTCATAACCGATATAGATCCGGGTTCCGGGGTTCCACAGCGCATAGGCGTGCAGCGCTTTGTCGTAATGGACCTCGAAGCCGCCGATGCCGGTGCCGGCCGGGCCGATCGCCGTGGCGGCGAGCTGGCGATAGAAGGTGGCGCCGTCCTGGCCGTTGTAATTGGAGACGAGAGTGCCGGTCGGCCCGACCTGCCAGCCCCGGCCATAGGCGGCGACGCCGTCGACCAGTTTCGCGGGCGGAATGCCGGCGTCGAGCAAGGGCTGGATGCCGACCGGACCCAGGTCCGGGTCCTCCGGCGGGACGACCGGGGCATGATGGCCGGCGACCTGGGTCCAGGGGCCGTAATAATCGTAGGTCATGGCGAAGAACAGGTCGGTATCGAGCGCGGCGCGGCGATAATCGATCACCCGGGTCAGCCGCGCCGCGGTCAGCACGGCCGAGGTCAGCCAATATTTCCGCCGGCCGGCGCCCAGCTCATCGAGCGCGCTGCGCAGCGCATGCATCAGATCGGCATAGGCATGGCCGTCACCGGGCAGGCCCAGATTGGCTTCGCCCTCGGCCGGGCTGCTGTCGGTCGGAAATTCCCAGTCGATATCGACCCCGTCGAACATCGGATGGCTGGCGAGGAACGCCCGGACCGACGCCACGAATGTCGCCTGGGCCTCGGGCGACCGGGTCAGGGTATAGAACGGTTTCGAGCCCTCGGCGCCGCCGATCGAGGCGAGCAGCGTCAGCCGCGGCGCGTGCGCCTTCACGTCGGCGAAATAGCGGCTGAAGGCAGCCTCGTCGAGCGGCGCGGTCCCGGCGATTTGATAGTCCTGACCGGGCGCGCAAGCCTGCGCGGCATGGGCGTTCTGGCCGGGACCGCAGATCGCCAGGAAGGCATAGAGCAGATGGGTCAGATTGCCGGCGACGACCGGATCCAGCCGATAGCCCGCCGCGATCGAACCGCCGTCCAGATAGAACGCCACGACCTTGCCGCTCGATGGGGCGAAGGGCAGCGGATGGCCGGAGAAAGTCTGGGTCGGCTGCGCCAGCGCCAGCGAGGCGGTCGCCGCCAGGGCGCCCAGGCTCAGGCCGAGTTTTGTCGTCAGTGACATGCTTGTAAATCCCGCATGGCGATCGCCCGATTGAATATTGGCAGGGAAGGGCGCTGAACCGCGCCGCCGGAATTCATCTGCTTTATAATAGCAAACCGGTCGAGGACTGTCGTCCGCCGGTCCAAAGGCGTCTGGAGGGTATTTCTCCTGATGGAACGGCGGAAAACCTGGAGATCATGCCGGAAATCGCGCCTCGGTAATTTCGCCGGTGCCGATGAATTTTTGTCATTTTCGGCATTCTGCCGGTTTTCGCCTTATCCGGGCGGCGCGAATGGGTTTGGATGGCGTCCTGCCGGTCCGTCGATCGCGGTCCGTCCCGAATTTCCTGGAATAGAACTTCTCCCTCTATTCCTAGACTCGGGGGACCCAAGCCCCCCCGGACTTGGGTCCCCTTTTTTTCTTCGAACCTGTCGAGCGGACCCGGCGGCATCGCGCCGCCGGCACAAGAGTCGTCCCCCATGATGAAGACCATTCCGGTCGCGCCGTTCGATTTCCTGGTGTTCGGCGGTGCCGGCGACCTGTCGATGCGCAAGCTGCTGCCGGCGCTGTATTTCCGCGATCGCGACGGCCAGCTGACCCCGGACGCCCGCATCCTGCTGGCGTCGCGCGGCGAGCAGACGACCGAGCAGATGATCCCGCGCGTCCGCGACGCGATCGGCCGGCATGTGGCAGCGGAATTCTTCAGCGAGGCGGTCTGGCAGCGCTTCGTCCAGCGCCTGACCTATATCTCGCTCGAAGCGACGGCCGAACGCGGCTGGGACCGGCTGGCGACGCTGCTGGCCGACCGGCCTGAACAGATCCGCGTGTTCTATCTGGCGACGGCGCCCGACCTGTTCGGCGAGATCTGCCGCAATCTGGCGCGCCATGATCTGATCACGCCGCAGGCGCGCGTCGTGCTGGAGAAGCCGATCGGCCGCGATCTGGCTTCCGCGCGGCAGATCAACGAGGCGGTCGGATCGGTATTCGAGGAGCACCAGATCTTCCGCATCGACCATTACCTGGGCAAGGAGGCGGTGCAGAATCTGTTGGCGCTGCGCTTCGCCAATTCGCTGTTCGAGACGCTGTGGAGCCGGACCGCGATCGACCATGTCCAGATCACCGTCGCCGAGACGATCGGCGTCGAGCAGCGCGGCGGCTATTACGACAAGTCCGGCGCGCTGCGCGACATGGTGCAGAACCATCTGCTGCAGCTGCTGTGCCTGGTCGCGATGGATGGGCCCTCGAGCCTCGATCCCGACGACGTGCGCGACGAAAAGCTGAAGGTGCTGCGCACGCTGAAGCCGATCACGGCCGAGACGGTCGGCATGGCGACGGTGCGCGGGCAATATCGTCCGGGGGCGATCGACGGCGCCTCGGTCGGGGGCTATCTCGACGATCTGGGCGAACCTGCCAGCGATACCGAGACGTTCCTGGCGCTGAAGGCCGAGGTGAATACCTGGCGCTGGGCCGGCGTGCCGTTCTATCTGCGCACCGGCAAGCGGCTGCCGGAACGGGTGTCGGAAATCGTCATCCAGTTCCGGCCGGTCGCGCTCAACATCTTCCCGGGCGAGGCCGGCCTGGTCAATCCGAATCGGCTCGTGATCCGGCTGCAGCCCGACGAGGGCATCAAATTGCAGCTGGTAGCCAAGGATCCGGGCCCAGGCGGCTTGCGTCTGCGCAATTCAGCGCTCAACCTCAGTTTTGCGGAAGCGTTCAAGATGCGCTTCCCCGAGGCCTACGAGCGACTTTTGATGGATGTGGTGCGCGGCAACGCCACCCTGTTCATGCGGCGCGACGAGGTCGAGGCCGCCTGGGGCTGGGTCGAACCGATCCTGGACGGCTGGTCGCGGACCGGCCAGGCCTGCCGGCCCTATACGGCTGGCACCTGGGGCCCGTCCGCGGCGATCGCGCTGATCGAGCGCGACGGACGCACTTGGCACGACGAGCCGCTGTAACACCGGCCGGTTACGATAGGGCTGGAGGAGAATTGTCATGAGTGCTGAACTGAATACCGTCCTGACCGATGTGACCGCCCGGCTGATCGAGCGCAGCCGGCCGACGCGCGCGGCCTATCTGGCGCGCATGGCCGACGCCGCGTCCGACCGGCCGCAGCGCGCCGATCTCGGCTGCGCCAACATCGCCCACGGCTTCGCCGCCTGCGCCGCCGACGACAAGAGCGACCTGCGTGCGGCCGCCAAGCCCAATGTCGCGATCATTTCGGCCTATAACGACATGCTGTCGGCCCATCAGCCGCTCGAGCATTTCCCCGACGTGATCCGCGACGCCGTTCGGTCCGCCGGCGGCGTCGCCCAGTTCGCCGGCGGCGTCCCGGCGATGTGCGATGGCGTCACCCAAGGCCGGGCCGGCATGGAGCTGTCGCTGTTCAGCCGTGACGTGATCGCCATGAGTACGGCGATCGGCCTCAGCCACGACATGTTCGACGGCGCGGTCCTGCTGGGCGTGTGCGACAAGATCGTGCCGGGCCTGGTCATGGGCGCGCTCGCCTTCGGCCATCTGCCGGTGATCCTGATCCCGGCGGGGCCGATGACGTCGGGCATTCCCAACAAGGAAAAGGCGCGGGTGCGCCAGATGTTCGCCGAAGGCAAGGTCAGCCGCGAGGCGCTGCTCGAGGTCGAGGCCGCGTCCTATCACGGTCCCGGCACCTGCACCTTCTACGGCACGGCCAATTCCAATCAGATGCTGATGGAGATCATGGGCCTGCACCTGCCGGGCGCCAGCTTCGTCAATCCCGGCACGCCCCTGCGCGAGGCCTTGACCCGCGCGGCCGCCCAGCGCGTCGTCGCGATCTCCGCGCAGGGCCATGAACCGACATCGATGGCCCAGGTCGTCGACGAGCGCGCGATCGTCAATGGCGTGGTGGGCTTGCTCGCGACCGGCGGCTCGACCAATCACACGCTGCATCTGGTCGCCATGGCGGCGGCCGCCGGCATCAAGCTGACCTGGGGCGATTTCGCCGACCTTTCCGCCGTCGTGCCGCTGCTGGCGCGGGTCTATCCGAACGGCCAGGCCGACGTGAATCATTTTCACGCCGCCGGCGGCATGGCGTTCCTGATCGCGACCCTGCTCGATGCCGGGCTGCTGCATGAGGATGTCAAGACGGTGGCCGGCCCCGGCCTGTCGCGCTATCGCCGCGAGCCGTCCTTCTCGGGCGACGAGCTGGTCTGGCGCGACGGCCCGGCCCAGAGCCTGGATCCGGATGTGCTGCGTCCGGCCTCGAACCCGTTCGCGCCCGACGGCGGGCTGCGCATGCTGCACGGCAATCTGGGCCGCGCGGTCATCAAGATCTCGGCCGTCAAGACCCAGCATCTGGTGATCGAGGCGCCGGCCAAGGTGTTCTCCAGCCAGGAAGAACTCTCAGCCGCGTTCAAGGCCGGCGAGTTGCACCGCGACGTTGTCGCCATCGTGCGTTTCCAGGGCCCAAAGGCGAACGGCATGCCGGAACTGCACAAGCTGACCCCGCCGTTGGGCGTGCTGCTCGACCTCGGCTACAAGGTGGCGCTGGTCACCGACGGCCGCATGTCGGGCGCGTCCGGCAAGGTGCCGGCGGCGATCCATGTCACGCCGGAAAGCGCCGAAGGCGGTCCGCTCGCCCGTGTCCAGGACGGCGACCTGATCCGCCTCGACGTCGATGCCGGCACGCTGGAACTGCTGGTCGATGCCGACGCCTTGGCCGTTCGCCCGCTCGCGACCTTCGACGCCCATCGCAATGCCAAGGGCACCGGCCGCGAACTGTTCGGCATGATGCGCCGCGCGGTTAGTGGCGCCGAGGAAGGCGCGACGGTGTTCGCGGTGGATTATGCGTCGGTGTGAAAAATTAGACGGTGTGATCGCCGGACAAGGCCTGTTCGGCGGCGTCTGCCAGGAAACGCGACCGGTTCGGCGCGACGGCATCGATCCGCCGAAGCAGCGAGCGGGAAAGCATCACATTGACCCGCTCGGCCTTATGCAGGTCGGGATCCGCTTGCACGAGAACAACCGTCGCGTCGATCCGGTCCGGGTCGTCCTTCAACGCTTCTAAGGATCGAGGACGCGGGATCGGATCGCCATATTCCGCCATAACCGAGAGATGGCCCGCCAAAGCGTCCTCCGCCATGGCCAAAGCCTCGTCGATCGTGCTCCCAGCGGTCACGCACCCGGGCAGATCGGGAAATTCCACGCCGTAATCCGATCCGGGATCGCGGCGAATATAGGCGACATAGCGGTCGATCATGCTTCGGTCCTCACGCTAGCTTAACGCCGGATTGGCGTTGAATGCTCCGAAGGGTGCGGAGGGGTAAAGCTTTCTTCGGATGTGGCACCGTCACGGTGCCGGGGCATGTTGGATGGCGGAAATGATGATGGATTCCGGCGATCCGAACCTCGTACCAGCCCCGATCGACAATCTTACGGATGACACTTCGGTTATCCATGTGTGATCAGTACACACTGAAACGAGATTTGGTTAGCTTCACGCCGAGAGCCACCCACCCGCGACCCAGGTCCCCAGCACGTGGTTGCGCTGGTCCAGCAGCGTCAGATCGGCCTGATAGCCCTCGGCCAACCGGCCCCGCCTGTCCGCCATGCCGAGGAATTCGGCCGGGTAGAACGAGGCCATGCGCAGTGCTTCCTCGCGCGGAATGTCGAGCAAGCCGATGCAGTTGCGCACGGCCTGGGCCATGTCGAGGTCGGCGCCGGCCAGCGTGCCGTCGTCGGTCACCAGACGGCCATCGCGCCGGTGGATCGTGGCACCATAAAGCTCGAAGCTGGTGGCATCCGTGCCGAGCGGCGTCATGGCGTCGGTCACCAGCATCAGCTTGCCGCGCGGCTTGGCGGCCAGCGCCAGCTTGAGCGCGGCCGGATGGACATGGATGCCATCGACGATGATGCCGCACCAGGTCTCGGCCGACACCAGGGCGGCGCCGGTGATGCCCGGTTCGCGGTTGGCGAGCGGTGGCATGGCGTTGAACAGATGGGTGAAGCCGCTGACGCCGGCGCGGATCGCTGCCATCGTGCGGGCATAGCTCGCGGCGGAATGGGCGCCGGCGAGCAGCAGGCCGGCGGCGGCCAGCGTGCGGATATCCGCGTCATCGACCGTCTCGGGGGCGAGCGACAGCAGCACCCGGCCGCCGGGGAACTGGTTCGGCAGCGCCGCCAGATAAGCGATGTCGCCCGCCGTCGGCGCCCGCACGAAGGCGGGGCTATGGACGCCAAGCCGTTCCTGGCTGAGGAACGGCCCTTCCAGGTGCAGGCCCAGCACGCCGCTGGCGGGCGTCTTCGCCGCCTCGGCGACGGCGGCGGCGGCCGCGTGCATCTTGTCGGACGCGTCGGTGATGAAGGTCGCCAGCAGCCCGGTCGTACCATAGCGCCGATGGGCGGCGACGATGGTGCGGACGGCGTCCGCCGTCGGCGTGTCGTTCAGCAGCGCGCCGCCGCCGCCATTGACCTGGGTATCGATGAACCCGGGCGCGATCAGGCTTCCGGCCGGCAAGTTCACGACCTCGGCCTGCGGCGCGGCTTGATGCGGGATCAGGTCGAGAATCCTGCCATTCTCGATCAGCAGCGCATGCCCGTCGAGCATGCTCTCGCCGGTGAACAGGCGTGCGCCGGTCAGAAGCTGCCGCATCAGACGGTTTCCGTCACTTTCTTGAGATTCGACGGCGCGTCGGGGTCCAGCCCGCGCGACTGGGCCAGGCTGTGGACCGCCATGTAAAAGCTTTGCACGGATGCCAAGGGTGCTACTTCCGGCGGCAGGTCGGCCAGCACCGGCAGCGGCACCACGCCGGGCACGGTCGTGTCGGTGCTCAAGACCGTGGCGCCCAGATCGACCATGCGCTGGATGGTGGCGATGCTGGACTCCAGAGTCTTGTCGTTCTGGGTCAGGGCGATCGCGCCGAAGCCGGGGCGGACCAGTTCCAGCGGGCCATGGATGACCTCGGCCGCGCTGAACGCCTCGGCATGTAGCCGGCAGGTCTCCTTGAACTTGAGCGCGATCTCGTTGGCGGCCCCGGTGCCGAGGCCGCGGCCGATGACATAGAAGCTCGATACCGGCGCCAGCTTTTGCAGCGCCGGCGTCCAGTCGAGCTTGGCCGCGGCATCGAGCCAGGCCGGCACGGCCGCGACCGAGGCTAGCAACCCAGCATCGTCGCGCCAATAGGCTGCGAGCTGCAGGAAGGCCAGCGCCGAGGTCAGGTAGGATTTGGTTGCGGCCACGCTGGATTCCTGGCCGGCGCACAGCGGAATGAACAGGTCGGCCTGCTGCGCCAGCGGCGACTCCTCGTCATTGACGAAGCAGACGACATAGGCGCCGCTCGCCTGGGCGGAGGCGGCGAGCCGCAGCAGATCGGGGCTGCGGCCGGATTGCGAGACCGCGATGAACAGCCCGCCCTTCAGCTGCAGCGGCGCGTTATAGAGCGAGGCGACTGAGGGGCCGATCGAGGCGACCGGCAAGCCGATGCCGGTCTCGATCAGGTATTTGCCATAGGCGGCCGCATGATCGGACGAGCCGCGGGCGCAGGTGACGACGAAGCTCGGCTTCAATACGCGCAGCTTGGCGCCCAGCGCCTCGAACAGCGGGCCGCAGCGCGCGATCTGGCGCCGGGCGGCTTCGGCGGATTCGGCGGCTTCGAGCGCCATGGCGGGCAGGGAGCGGACGGGCAGGGTCATGCGGATCTCGATTGCGGAGGGGAAAGGGGCGCCGGGGGCGCGGCATGCAGATGCCTGGTATCGAACAGGCTGAGTTCGACCGTGACGTCGTAGGCGTCGCCGCGATATTGCGAGCGCATCAGTTCGAGCGGCCGGCCGTCGGCCAGGAAACTGCGCCGTTCGATCGACAGGGCCGGCGTGCCGATCGGCGCGCCCAGCAAGGCCGCCTGCTGGCGGTTCAGCACGGTGGCGCCGATGCGCTGCTGGGCACGGTGGGGGGTATGGCCGAGCGCGCGCAGCCGACCATAGAGCGACGCGCCGACCTCGAGCGGGTCAGGCAGCAGCCGGGTCGAGATCGTCGCCAGTTCCAGCGCCAGCGGGTTGCCGTCGGCCAGGCGCACGCGCCACAGCCGCGACACGGTCTCGCCCGGCGCCAGCCCCAGGGCCGCGGCCTCGTCCGGCGTCGCGGTGGCGATCGACCGGTCGAGCCAGCGCGAACTTGGCACCATGCCGCGCTGGCGCATGTCGTCGGTAAAGCCGGACAATACCGTCAGCGCCTGCTCGACATGGACCCGACGAACGAAGGTGCCCTCGCGGGGCCGCTGGTCCAGCAACCCTTCCTCGACCAGCGCCTGCAGCGCCTTGCGCAGCGTGACGCGGGAGACGTTGAGCCGTTCGGCCAACTCGCGTTCGGCCGGCAGCGCCTCGTCGGGCTTGAGCGCGCCGTCGCCGATCAGGCGGCGCAGATGGCGGGCGAGTTGCAGATAGAGCGGGACCTGGCTGCCGGCGGTCAGCGCTTCGCTATCGAACAGCCCGCCTGTGTCCATCATGGCGCCCGGCGACGGGCGAGCAGCACCGCGCCGTCCATGGCGTCGCCTTCGGCAGGGGCCAGCACCGCGCGCGCCGCGTCGTCGAGCCAGTCTGCCAGCACGGGACCCAGGCCGCCCATCAGGGCCACGCGTCCGGCGCCCAGTTCGATCAGGCGGCGGATGAAAATGTCGACATGGGCGACCGCCTGCCGGATCAGCGCGACTGCGACCGGATCTCCGCCCCGCGCGAACTCGAGGACGAGCGGTGCCAAGCGGCCGTAATCGCCCGGCCTGGCGCCATTGACCCAGGCGACCACATTCGGCGGATGGCCGCCCAGCCGGGCCATGATCTCGATGGTGAAATTGCTGACGGGTCCCAGCCCGTCATAGGCGCGCACGGCGGCGCGCACCGCCTCGCGGCCCAATTGGGCACCGCTGCCGTCGTCCGAGATCTCGAAGCCCCAGCCGCCGATCGGGTGAGACACGCCATCGACGATGGCATAGCCGGCGCTGCCGGTGCCCAGGATCAGGATCGCGCCGTCCCGGCCGCCGAACGCGCCTAGGCAGGCGGTATGGGCATCGGTCTCGGCGGCAATGCCGGCGAAGCCCGGTGCGCTGGCGGCGACCCGCGCGGAATCCGCCGGACCGGTGATGCCGGCCAGCCCCAGGCCGGCATGGATACGGGGCAGGGCGGCGCGGTCGAGCCCGGCTTGCGCCAGGGCCTGGTCGGTCGCCTGCAGGATCTGGCCCCAGCTGACGTCAAGCCCCAGGCGGATGTTGGCGGCGCTCGCCTGGCCTTCGCCCAGCGGGGTGCCGGCCGCATCGACCAGCCGGGCGCGACAGCCTGTGCCGCCGCCATCCACGCCTAGGAACAGGATTCCGTCCGTCGCCATGCCGCCGTCGCTCCGATTTGGTTCCGATCGCGATAATACCAGAACCATACCAGAGCGGGCCGGGCGAGATCGTCAAGCCCCCGGAACAATCCGTCAAAAACGACGGAATCAGGCGAGCAGGCCCGAAAGATAGCCGATCACGGCGTCGGGCCGGGCGGCTGGCGCCGTCATCGCGACATAGCCGTCCGGGCGGATCAGATACAGCACCTCAGGGCGATAGACCTCGGTGCCCGCGTCGAACTGCGCCGCCTGGACCAGATCGGCGAGCGTGCCCGGCAGCACCGGCGGAGTCTCGCCGCTCAGCAGGACGAAGCGGCCGGCGCGAAGCTTCTCGAACAATCTCTTTTTGTGGGCCGCGGCACCGACCAGCGGACAGTCCGGCGCGCGGTCGCCCGCTTCCAGCGCCGCCGCCCGCCCGATCGACGGACCATTGAGCGGACTGTCGGCATAATAGAGATCGAGTTCGCTCAGATCGCCGGTCAGACGCCGTTGGAACGCCGGCAGGCGGCCGACCAAGCTGACGACGGCGTTGCGCACCGACTGCAACCAGGGTGCGCGCAAGGTGGCGATGCGCGTCATCCGGCCGGCATTCTTCAGCACCTGGGCGCCGATGGCGCTGCGCTCGGGCGAATAGCTGTCGAGGATCCGGTCATGGGCCTTGCCCCGGCAGACCAGCGCCAGCTTCCAGGCGAGGTTGGCCGCATCCTGCAGCCCGGTGTTCATGCCCTGGCCACCGGCCGGGCTATGGATATGCGCGGCATCGCCGGCGACGAACACGCGGCCGACCCGATAATGCGCGACCTTGCGCTCGTTGATCTTGAACCGGTTGAGCCACAACGGATCGCGGCCGGTCAGGCCGCCGGGTCCGCGCGTATCGAGCAGTCTCTGGACCTGGTCCAGCGTGACCTCGCCTTGGGGTTCCGGCACGTCGGCGATGACGCGGAACCGGCCGCGCCCCATGGGGAACAGCGCCAGGACGCCGTTCGGCGTCCAGGAGATCAGCACCTCCACCGCCGCCGGCCCATCGAGCATCAGGTCGGCCAGCACCCAATTGCTGGTCAGCGTGTCGCCGTCGAACGGCAGGGCCAACCCATGGCGCACGGCGCTGTGGGCGCCGTCGCACCCGATCAGCCAACCGGTATGGACGGTCTCGGTACGGCCGTCGGCATGGGTCAGCTGGGTGCTGACATGGCTTTCGGCCGCAGTAAAGCCGGTCAGTTCGACCGACCGCTCGACCGTGATTCCGAGTCGGAGCAGGTCGGCGGTCAGCAGGCGCTCGGTATCGGACTGCGGCAGGAACAGCGCGAAGGGATAGGCGCCCGGCAGATGGCTGAGCGAGGCGCGCGCCAAGCTCCGGCGCCGTGCCATCAGATGGACGTCGGTGATTTTCAGCCCTTCGGCCAGGAAGGGTCCGACCGCGCCGTGGATGTCGAACAGCTCCAGCGTGCGCGGCCAGATCACCAGGGCCTTGGATGTCTCGCTGGGCGCCGCCGCCCGGTCGATCATGCGGACGGCGACGCCCAGCCGGGCGAGGGAGGCCGCCATGAACAGGCCGACCGGGCCGGCACCGACGACGATGACCTGGGCGGTCAACGGGCGACCTGCTGCATGTGCTCTCTCCCTGTCGCCGGTCGGCCCGGGCCCGAGGTCAGCCGCGGCCGACGAACGGCATCTTGGTCGCCATGACGGTTAGAAACTGCACGTTCGCCTCGGGTGGCAGGCTCGCCATATAGACGATCGCACGCGCGCACTCGCGGACGTCCATGACAGCCTCGACCGCGATTTCACCATTGGCCTGTGGCACGCCCTTGGCCATGCGGCCGCCCATGTCGGTCGCGGCATTGCCAATGTCGAGCTGACCGCAGGCGATGTCGTATTTCCGACCGTCGAGCGACAGTGACTTGGTCAACCCCGTGATGGCATGTTTGGTTGCGGTGTAGGGTGCCGAGTTCGGTCGCGGCGCATGGGCCGAGATCGAACCATTGTTGATGATCCGACCGCCACGCGGGCTCTGATCCTTCATCATGCGGAAGGCGGCCTGCGCGCAGAGGAACGATCCGGTCAGGTTGATCGTCACGACGTGGTTCCATTGCTCCGGCGTCAGATCTTCGAACGCAGTGTTGGATACGTTGACGCCGGCATTGTTGAACAGCAGGTCGAGCCGGCCGAACCGCTGCTTGGTCGCCGCGAACAGGGCCTCGACCGAGGCCGGGTCGCCGACGTCGGTCGGCACGGCCAGGGCATTTGCTCCATGGGCGCCGGCCAGGGCCACGGTTTCCTCGAGCTGCTCCCGGCGCCGTCCGGCCAGCGCCACGCCATACCCGGCATCGAGCAAGGCCAGCGCCGAGCTGCGGCCGATGCCACTGCCGGCCCCGGTCACGATGGCGAACTTTCGTGCTGGGCTCATTTTCGGCTCCTCCCCAAATTTGTTTCGTATTCCCCCCGCAGTATCCGGATTTTTCCGCCCGACGCGAGGGCCCTTGATGTCTCAAAAAAATCTTCCCTCCCATGCGATCGGTTACGGGAATGATCGCGCTACAACTTCGTTGACCGATCGCTTTTGCAAATTGGAGTAGGTGCGATGGGCGGGTTCATGCGCTGGGGGCTTGGGGCGGCGTTCACGCTGGTGACGATGGTCAACGGGACGCGGGATGCCTGCGCGCAGACGCCGTCGCCGATGGCGGAATGGCAATATTCCGCCGGCGTGCCCCTGCGCTCGATGTTCGAGGCTACGGTGCCCGACTGGGAGGTCGAGCTTGGTGCCGCCGGCAATCTGCAGCCGATCTATCCGGGTGCCGGCAAATCCCGCTTCGAGCCGGGCCCCGATATCGACGTGCGCTACAAGGACCTGGCCTTCTTCTCGACCGGCGAAGGGCTGGGCGTGAACCTGCTGCAGGACAAGAGCTATCGCGTCGGGGCGGCGCTGGGCTTCGACATGGGCCGCGAGGCCGATAGCGACACGCGCCTGCGCGGGACCGGCGATATCGGCTGGGCACCGGTGCCGAAGCTGTTCGCCGAATATATCGTTTTTCCGGTCGTGCTGCGCGCGGATCTGCGCCGGGCGCTGGGTGGCGTCGACGGCTGGGCCGGCGACCTGTCGGCCTATATGCCGGTCTATGGCACAAAGAAATTCTTCGTGTTCGCCGGGCCGACGGTGAGCTTTGTGGACGATACCTGGAACCGCCATGAATTTGGCATCAGCGCCGCCCAGCATCAGCGTTCGGGCCTGCCGCGCTACGATGCGACCGGCGGCCCGCAGAGCGCCGGCCTCGGCTCGAACGCGACCTGGCTGATCACGGATCATTGGCTGATCGAGGGCGGCGTGACGGCCCAGCGTCTGCTCGATAGCGCCGCGCATAGCCCGCTGGTGCAGGAGCGGATGCAGTACGACGCGAATTTTACGGTCGGCTATACGTTTTGAGAGACGATCAGGTGTGAGCCAGCGACTGCTCGACGACGTTGCGGAGCGCCGCCATGCGATAGGGCTTGGCCAGGATCGGGCCGGGCGGGTGGGAGTTGGTTTCGGTCAGGGCGCCGGCATAGCCGGTCGCATAGACGACAGGAACGCGGGGGCGCAGGCGATGGATCGCGTCGGCCAGCTGGAAGCCGTTCATCCCCGGCATCTGTACGTCGGTGAAGACCAGATCGATCGTTGCCGACCCGGCGGCGATATCGAGTGCCGCTGCGGGATGCGCCGCGTCGATGACGGTATAGCCCAGGCATTCGAGCAAAGCATGGGCCACGTCGCGAATATCGCGATCGTCATCAACCAACAGGATCGTGGGCAGACGGTGTTCCATGCCCTAATAACAGTTCATTGGGCAATAAAGATCCCGGCACGACACATGGCCGGCATGTGTCGCAGGTCGAGCAATTTATAGCTGTGCCGATCGCCTTTTATTCTTCGGCACCGATCGATTTCGCATCTGCGTAAAATTTTATCTTCAAATGAAAGAGACGCGGATCGAGCCGATCGACGCTCGGAACGTTCGGCGCGCGCCAGGGTTTGCTGATCGAATAGCGCGCGATGTTCGGCGCGCTGACAACAGATCATTCGGAATGGCGAAATCGAGATGTTGAAACCGCTCGCCGTGTCGGCCCTGGCGCTTTGCTGCTTCGGCAGCGTCACGGCTCAGTCCGCGGACATCCCGCCCGGCTACGATTATCCCTACCACGACCCGTGGCTGGCGACCGCGTCGGTTGCGTTGCTGAAGGACCCGAAGCTGCCGGAAAAGCAGGTCAAGGACGTGACCATCTATCCGGCCCGGGCCCGCACGCCGCTGTTCGAGGACCGGGCCCAGGTCTATTACGTGACCTATCGCCAGGAAAAGCCGGCCGATCTGGTCGTGCTGATTTCAGGCCTGGGATCGGTCGCCGAGGATCCGCTCGCGCTCTATCTGGGCGGCCAGATCTTCGCCATGGGCTATAACGTCCTGGTCGTTCCCGATGCGTTCAACTGGCAATTCGCGCTCGGCGCCTCCCGCTCGGGCTATCCGGGCGTGCCCAGCATCGATGCCGGCGATCTGGAGAATTTCATCGTCCGGGCCCGCGACCATGCCGTCCGGGTCGATGGCATGAAGATCCGGCAGACGAAGCTGGTGGGCTATTCGATGGGCGCGCTCGAAGGCGCGTTCCTGGCCGCGCGCGAGGCGCAGCATCCCCGATTGAAGTTCGCGAAGGTTGTGCTGCTGAATCCCCCAGTCGATACGTTCTACGACCTGCACCAGTTGGACGCGCTCGCGGCGACCGGCAAGGACTGGTCGGCCGACGAAAAGAAGACCGTCAAGGCAAAGGCGTTCGATCTGGTCGCCAACGCCAACCTGACCGATCCGGAGGGCGCGCCCTATTTCCGCGACCTGGCCCAGAAGAACACCCTCACCGACGATCAGCTGAAATACGTGCTGTTCGGGTTGTTCCACGACAGCCTGAGCGACGTCATCATGGTGTCCCAGCAGATCCACGACCTGGGCATTCTGAAAAGCCCGGCGAGCAAGATCAGCCTGGACGCGCGCGAGAAGGAAGCGGCTCAATATGGCTTCGCGGACTATCTCAACAAGTTCGTGATGCCGCAATTGCCTGACCAGCGCGCGGCCGCGGAGATGACCAAGACCGAGACGCTGTATGGCCTGCATGACTTCCTGGCGAGCCACCACGAGGTCGAGATCTTCCACAATGCCGACGATTTCCTGGTCCGGCCGCAGGACATCGCCTATCTGCAGAGCACGCTGACCAATCGCCTGACGCTGTTCCCGCACGGCGGCCATATGGGCAATATCTGGTATCCGGCGAACCAGCAGATGCTGGCGAAGGCGCTTGGCAGCGGTCCGATCGCGCCGCCGCCGGCCCCGCCGCCACCGCCCGCCGCGATCGCGACCGACGCACCGGCCGCGCCGACCGATGGCAGCGCCGTCCCGGCGGTCGATGCCGCTGCCATCCCGCCGGTGCCGGTGACCGCAACGGCACAGACAGTGCCGGCGAGCACGCCGCCACCGGCCGCCATCGTTGCGCTTCCCGCCGCGGTGCCGATCACCGCACCGCCTCCGCCCCCGCCCGAGCCAGAGACCGCGACGGTCACGCCGGCCGCGCCGGCTCCGGTTCCGGTCGATACCGCCCAGGCGCCGATCTCGCCGCCGTCATCGGCGCTCTCGCCGCCCGAGACGCCGGCGCCGCCGGTCACGGCCACCGTGGCACCGCCGGCACCGGTCGCCGTCCCAGGCGCAGACCCGCTCGCGGAGCCGCCGCAATCGGTGACGACCACGACCACGACGACCACCACCGACGCCCCGGCGCCGTCGCCCAGCTACACCGTCACGATTCCGCAGATCCCGTCGGGGACGCCGGCCAACCAGCCGCCGCCCTCCTGACGGTCGAACCGGTGGTCGAGCTGTTTCGGTCCGGCGCAACTTATTTATCGCCGATGCGTTGTCCTGGGGCGCGGTCCCGCCTCGGGTCGCAGCCGGTTCGAGGGTCACGATGAATCTTGCGCCTGCCGAGCGGATCGGGCGGATCTACTGCCCCGATTGCGGCCTCGCCCAGACACTGCCGGTCGTTCCGCACCATTCGGTCGCCGATTGCGTCCGCTGCGGCGGCACGCTGCTGCGGCGGATTCCGGGCGGGATCAATGCGGCGCTCGCCTTGGCGCTCACCGCGGCGCTGCTGCTGTTTCCGGCGAATTTCCTGCCGCTGATGACCGTCAGCTTCGAAGGCGCCGAGCGGCAGAATCTGACGATCACCGGCCTGACCTCGCTCTGGAACGCGGGCTATCCGTCCCTGGGCCTGGTGGTCGGCGCCTTCAGCGTCGCGGCGCCGACGCTCTGGCTGGCGGCATTGGTCCCCGCGCTCATTCTCGTATCGCGTCGCGAACATCCGTTCTGGCTCGGCTGGCTGTTCCGCCAAGCCGAGTGGCTGCGTCCCTGGGCCATGACCGAGGTCTATCTGCTGGGCAGCCTGGTCGCCTATACCCGCATCAAGGATGTCGCCAGCGTCGAGATTTCGAGGGGCGGCTGGTGCTTCGTCGCGTTCGCGCTCGCCATCCTGGCGATCGACGGGGTGCTCGACCGGCGCGTCGTCTGGCAGGCGATCGGGCCGGATGCGATGGCCGGGACCGAGCAGGGCGACGTGATCGATTGCCGGGATTGCGGGTTGATCGCACCGCTCGACGCCGAGAACGGCTTCTGCCCGCGCTGTGCCGCGCGGCTGCATCGGCGCAAGCCCGGCTCCTTCACCAAGACGGCGGCGCTGACCTCGGCGGCGTTCTTTCTCTATATCCTGGCCAATATCCTGCCGGTGCTCAGCATCATCCGCTTCGGCCGCGAGGAGCCCTCGACCATCTTCTCCGGCGTGCGCGAACTGCTGCAGAGCGGACTCTGGCCGCTGGCGATCATCGTCTTCCTGGCGTCGATCGCGGTCCCGCTGATCAAGCTCACCGGGCTGACCTGGTTTCTGCTGGCGATCCGGCGCGGCTTCACCCATCGGGTGATGGGCCGGACCCGGCTCTATCGCTTTATCGAGGGGATCGGCCGCTGGTCGAACATCGACGTGTTCATGATCTCGATCCTGACGTCGCTGGTGCAGTTCGGCAGCCTGACCCGGGTCGTGGCCGAGCCGGGGGCGGTCGCTTTCGCGGCGGTCGTGGTGCTGACCATGCTCGCCTCGCGTTCGTTCGATTCACGGCTGATGTGGGATCTGGTGGAGAGCAGGCATGAGTGACGGCGACAACACCGCACGGGTCCGGCGCAGCCGGCTGGTGGCGCTCGTCTGGCTGGTTCCGATCGCGGCCTTTCTGATCGTGATCTGGGTCGGCATCCAGACCTTCGCGAGCCATGGCCCGACGGTCACCATCACCTTCGCCTCGGCCGATGGGCTCGAGGCCGGCCATACCAAGATTCGCCACAAGGACGTCGATATCGGCACGGTGAAGCAGGTCGTGCTGACCAAGGACATGAGCCATGTCGAGGTGACGGCTGAGCTGGATCGCCAGGTCGAGGACCATGTCACCGACAACGCCCGCTTCTGGATCGTGCGGCCGCGGGTCAGCGCCGCCGGCATCACCGGGCTGAATACGCTCGTCTCCGGCGCCTATCTCGAAATGGATCCGGGCCATCCGACTGCCGACGCGCAGCCGGCCGACCATTTCGCCGGCCTGGAAGAGCCGCCGGTGGTCGATGACGAGGACGTGCCGGGCACCCGATACACGCTGCACGCGGACGATCTGGGCTCGATCGGGCAGAACTCGCCGATCTATTTCCGCGGCATCAATGTCGGCGAAGTGCTCGGCTTTCAGCTGGGTAAGGACGCCAAGAACACCGACATCTTCATCTATGTCCATGCGCCCTATGACAAGCTGGTGCGGCCGAAGAGCCATTTCTGGAACGTCAGCGGCGTCTCGATCTCGGCCGGTGCCAACGGCATTCGCGCCAGCACCCGCTCGCTCGAGGCATTGCTGGCCGGCGGTCTGGGCTTCGACACGTCGGACGCGGCCATGTGGGACGTGGCCAGCCCGAAGAATTCCGAATTCCATCTCTACAACAACGAGGACGAGGCCGATCAGCAGCCGACCGGGCCGACGGTGAGCTATGTCGCGTATTTCACCGGCAGCGTCCACGGCCTGGCGGAAGGGTCGTCGGTCGAGATCGAGGGCATGCGCATCGGCCAGGTGACCGACGTGCATCTGGATTACGATACCAAGGCGGATACGCTCCGGGCGTCGGTCAGCTTCGAGATCGATCCGACCCAACTGCCGCTCGCGAAGGACAAGCCCAAGCCCTCGATCGAAGAGGTCAACAAGGCGATGGAGCATCTGGTGCAGAAAGGCCTGCGCGCGAAAATGGGCTCGGCCAATCTCTTGACCGGCCAGCAGCTGATCGAACTCGAATTCGTGCCGGATGCGCCCGGTGCGACGGTCGATTATAGTGGGGCCCTGCCGGAAGTTCCGACTGCCGCGTCGGGCGATCTGGGTTCGTTGATGTCCTCGGCCAACCAATTCATGGACAAGCTGGGGCAGCTGCCGATCGCCCAGATCGGCACAGCGGTGCACAATATCCTGGCCCATGTCGATCAGGCGACGTCGGGGCCGGAACTGAGCCGGGCGGTCAAATCGCTCGACCGTTCGCTGGCCAATCTCGACCAGATCACCCAGAAGGCCAACCAGCAGGTCGGTCCGACGCTGGAGAGCCTGCATCGCGCGGCCGATGCCGGCGACCAGACGCTGGAGGCGGCGCAGCGCCTGATGGGGGCCGGTGGCGACCGCAGCCGCGATCTGCCGGCGATGATCCATGAACTGACAGACTCGCTGCGCTCGATCCGGGCGCTCGCCGATTATCTCGACCAGCATCCGGAGGCGCTGCTGCGCGGCCGGGCGGGCTCGGCCCAGTAGGAGAGTGAAGATGCATGCCCGCCGCCTCGTGATCGCCACCGGCCTGTCGGCGCTGCTCGCCGCCTGCGCCAGCGCGCCGACCCGGTTCCACACGCTGGATCCGGTCCCACCCGCGATTGCGCCCGCCCAGCGCGCGCTGATGACGCCCATCCGCGTCGACAGCGTCGTGGTGCCGCCGGAACTCGACCGGGCGCAGATCGTCCGGCGCGCCGGCCCGGGCAAGCTCGATCTGGCCGACGACGATCGCTGGGCCGGCGCGCTCGACGAGCTGGCGCGCGGCGCGTTGGCATCCGATCTGGCCCTGCGCCTGCCGCCGGGCGCCACGGTGCGCCAGGACGATCCGGCACCGCCGCGGCTGCTGCATAAGATCGATGTCGTGATCGAGCGGTTCGAGGGCACCACCAGCGGGCCGGTCACGCTGATCGCCCACTGGACCCTGCTGGGCGACGGCCCCGACCAGGCGCTGGCCCGCCACGAGGAACGGATCGAGGTGCCGGCCGGTGGCGATATCGACAGCACCGTCACGGCCATGAGCGCGGCGCTCGGCATCCTCGCCGACCGGATCGTGCCCGACCTGCGCTAAAATCCGCAAAGTCGGGCGATCGGGCCGACCAGCACGGCCGTCACCAGCCCGTTGAGCCCGACCGCCAGTCCGGCGAAAGCACCGGCCGTCTCATGCAGTCGGATGGCATGGGCGGCGCCGATGCCGCTGCCGGCGGTGCCGGCGGCCAGGCCATGGGCGCGCCAATCCCGGACGCGGCACAGGGTCAGGATCGGCCGGGACGCGACCGCGACCAGGATGCCGCCGGCGATCGCCAGCGACGCCGTGACCGACGGCAGGCCGCCCAGATCCTGGGCCAGCGCCATGGCGATCGGTGTGGTGACAGCCTTGGGCGCCATCGACAGGGCCAGGCTGGACGAACCGCCCAGCGCCTTGACCAGCAGCAGACCGCTCGCCGCCGACAGGGCGGCGCCAGCGGCGAGGGCCAGGGCGACGCCGACCAGGCTGCGGCGCAGCAGCGGTAACGACGCGACCAGCGGCACCGCCAGCGCCACCGTGGCGGGGCCCAGCAGCAGATGGATCGGCTGGGCGCCGGCGAAATACGCGGCATAGGGCGTGCCGGTCGCCTTCAGCAGCGCGCCGACCAGCAGGATCGCGATCAACACCGGATTGGCGACGGCATTGCCCTTCAGCCGCGCCTGGATGTCGGTGCCGATCGCATAGGCGGCCAAAGTCACACCGGGCCAGAGCAACGGGCAGGCAGCGAGGTCAGCGGGCAGGGGGACGGACATAATGACCTCCCGGGATGCGGGCGCCGAGTTTGCCGTGCCATTCCATGACCAGCGCCGTCACGGCCAGCGTGAGCAGGGTCGAACCGACCAGACCGGCCAGCAAAGGCAGGGTCTGGGTGCGCACGAGGTCCAGATGGTCGATCAGGCCGACACCGGCCGGCACGAACAGCAGGCCCATATGGCGCAGCAATCCGCCCGCGACCGGGTCCAGCCCGCGCGACCGCCAGGCCGGCCGGGCCGCCAGCAGCAGCGCCAGCAGGAACAGACCGATCACCGGCCCCGGCAGCGGCAGGTGACCGGCGCGCTGCAGCCCGGTGCCGACGAGCTGGGCCGCGATCAGGATCAGGAAGGCATTCAACATGGTTTCAGACCAAAGTTTGCGATTCGAGCAACAGTGATGGAGATAGGTCGCGCTCTTCCTTGACGGAACGCCCCCGATCGGCAATTTATTTTTGCAGATTGGGGCAGGGTCGATGGATTATCTGGCGGCGATACGCCTGTTCGTGCGGGCGTTCGAGCTCGGCAGCTTCTCGAAGGCGGCGGTCGATTGCGGTGCCAAGGTCTCGTCGGTGTCGCGCGCGGTCGCGGCGCTGGAGGCCGATCTGGGCGTGGCGCTGTTCAACCGCTCGACCCGGCGGTTGAATCCGACCGAGGCCGGCGGCGATTTCTACGAGCGCGCGGTCCGCATCCTGGCCGAGGTCGAGGATGCGCGGCAGCAGACCGCGGCGCTGAACGGCCGGCCGCAGGGCTTGCTCAAGCTCAACCTGCCGGGCGCGTTCGGCCGCCGCCATGTGGTGCCGCTGCTGCCCGGGTTCCTGGCCGCCTATCCCGACATCCGGATCGAGGCGACGCTGACCGACGCGACCGTCAACCTGATCGAGGTTGGGGCCGATGTCGCGATCCGGATCGGCGCCCTGCCGGATTCGGGCCTGATCGCGAAGAAGTTGGCGCCGCATCGCCGGGTGCTGTGCGCGAGCCCGGCCTATCTGGCCGGCCGCGCGCCGCCGGGCGACCCGCCCGACATCGCGCGTGAGAATTGCCTAGGATTCGCGCTCCAGCCGTCGGACCGCTGGTTCTTCGAGCGAGACGGCGGGCGGATCGAGGTCGCCGTCAAAGGCAGCTTCAAGGCGAACGACAGCGAGGCGCTGCTCGACGTGGCGCTCGCCGGGCTGGGCGTGGCGCTGCTGCCGACCTGGCTGGCGGGTGCCGCGCTCCGCGACGGCCGCCTGATCCGGCTGCTGCCCGGCTGGACCGCGGGCCTGGCGCCGGGTGATCGGGCGATCTGGGGTGTCTATCCGCCGAAGAAGATCCTGTCGCCCAAGGTCCGGGTGTTTCTGGACCATATCGAAGCCGGTTTCGGCCGGCCGGCGATCTGGGATAGATGAGCATCGCCACCATATCGTTTGTGTACGAACAATACAGGCCTGCAAAAACGGGGGTCTGCCAAGACTTGCCTTATGCTGCGCTGCACGCTAAGTGACGATTGCCCTCTTACGGCAGCCTCGCGATCCTCTTCTTGAGAGTTCGGCACGATATGAGCAATCTGCAAAAGCAGCGCGTCCTCGAAGTGCGTCACTGGACCGACACCCTGTTCAGCTTCAAGGCGACCCGGGACCCGTCCTTCCGGTTCCAGAATGGTCAATTCACCATGATGGGCCTGGAGATCGACGGCCGTCCGCTGCTGCGCGCCTATAGCCTGGTCAGTGCCAACCACGAGGAAAACCTAGAGTTCTTCAGCATCAAGGTCGCCAACGGCCCGCTGACCTCGCGGCTGCAGCATCTGAAGGTCGGCGACGAGATTCTGGTCGGCCGCAAGCCGGTCGGCACGCTGTTGCTCGACAATCTGCTGCCGGGCAAGACGCTGTATCTGCTGTCGACCGGCACCGGTCTGGCGCCTTTCCTGGGCGTGATCAAGGACCCGGAAGTCTATGAGCGTTTCGAGCGCGTCGTGCTGGTCCATGGCTGCCGCTATGTGGCGGAACTGGCCTATCAGGACCTGATCACCGATGAGTTGCCGAACAATGAATTCTTCGGCGACATGGTGCGCGACAAGTTGATCTATTACCCGACCGTGACCCGCGACGAATTCCGCAACCAGGGCCGCATCACCGACCTGATCGCCTCGGGCAAGCTGTTCAGCGACCTGGGTCTGCCGGCGTTCGAGGCCGCGCACGACCGCGTCATGCTGTGCGGCAGCCCGGGCATGCTCAAGGACACCCAGAAGACCCTCGAAGACAAGGGCTTCAACGAAGGCTCGAGTTCGACGCCCGGCCATTTCGTCATCGAGAAGGCGTTCGTCGAGCAGTAACCGACGAAGCCGACCTATTCGGTCAGCGGGCGTCCGGGCAACCGGGCGCCCGTTTTGTTTTTGGACTTCAGTTCGGGCAGGGATAGGCCCGGCTGACCGCGCGGAAATAGCTGGCCGCCGCCGGATCATGCGCCATTTCCGGATGCTGGTTGAGGAAGCTCATCCAGACATGGTTCAACTGCTCCGGCGCCGTGCCCGGCGGAATGCAGAAATCCTTGGCGAACCCGACGCTCTTCTGTTCCAGCGCATAGGCCTGATCGGCGCCGGTGATGAAGCCGACGCAGAGCGACCGATTCGTCTCTCCGGCCTTGCCGGTGCAGAGCTGCCGGTATTCGCCGGCGGATTGCGGCGCTTCGCCGGCGACGGCGGGGGCGGCGAACAGAGCCAGGAACAAGGCGGCGGGGACGGCGAAGCGAAACACGGCGGATCGGGTCCTTTGGTTTTGATCTAGGCGGCTTCGATCTGATGGGAAATCCATTGGCTCAGGCTCAGTCCCTCGGCGGCGGCGCGGATCGCGGCTTTCCGATGGAGGGCAGGTTCGGTCCGGACCAGGATCTTGCCGTTGAACGGCCTGTCGGGCTCTTCGCCACGCTCGGCGCATTGGGAAACATAGTCGTCGATCCCGCTCTCGAAAGATGCGCGCAACTCGGCCGCAGTCGTTCCTTCGAAATGAATCACATCCTTGAGCCCCAACACCACACCCGAAAAAGTCTCCTCCCCCGGATCGAAATCGATCGGGCCGGCGGTATATCCCTTATATTCCATTGTCATGGTCTGACCCCCGCGTTGGTCAAGAAGAGGCGCACCGCATCGACGGCGCCTTTTTTCGTGGTCGGCTTCGGATGCGGCCGATGAAAGTTCGCGCGCACGCTGTTAGGCACCATCGCGACGCGACTGCCTTCGCGCTCTTGCACCGATCCACCGCAGCCGATAACCAGCGACTCGATTTCCGGCCAGCGAATATCGGGCCTCGTCGGCTTCTGAAAGATCGCTTCGAGCGTTTTCCGATGCTTGCCGTTCATGAATATTTGATATCGGATTTCGATATCAAATTCAAGCTATGTGATAGCTTGGTGAGTGGTCGCCCGGCCATCATCAAGACTGCCGCACGGCTGGGATCCTGTGATCGCCAAAGAAAAAGGGCGGCGCCGAAGCGCCGCCCTGATCTTACACCACCGCGGGGTGGGGTACCTGCGGTTCGGGTTCCTCGTCGAGGACGACGTGATGGTCGCCCGCGATCAGCATGTAGACCGCCGGCACGACGAACAGCGTGAACAAGGTGCCGATGGTCAGGCCGGTCGAGATGACTAGGCCCATGTTGAAGCGCGAGACCGCGCCGGCACCGCTCGAGAAGATCAGCGGGGCGACGCCCAGCACCATCGCCGCCGTGGTCATCAGGATCGGGCGCAGACGGACGCTGGCGGCGCCTTCGATCGCCTCCCGCTTGGTCTTGCCCGAGGCCTGCAGCTCGTTCGCGACCTCGACGATCAGGATGCCGTGCTTGCTGATCAGGCCGACCAGCGTCACCAGACCCACCTGGGTATAGATATTGATGGTGGCGCCGCCGATGCCGAGGCTGAGGAAGATCAGCGCGCCGGCGATGGCGGTCGGGACGGAGACCAGGATGATGATCGGGTCCCGGAAGCTTTCGAACAGAGCCGAGAGCGACAGGAAGATGATGATCAGCGCGAAGGCCATGGTCACGAAGAAGCCGCCCGACTCCTGGATCGTCTGGCGGGACTGACCGCCGAAATCGACGGTATAGCCGGCGGGCAGGGTGTTCTTGGCGATTGCCCGCAAACCATCGAGCGCCTGCCCCATCGAGACGCCGGGAGCCGCCACGCCCTGAATGGTGGCGCTGTTCAGCTGCTGGAAGTGGTTGAGCGATTCCGGCACCGTCTTGACCGTGATCTTGGCGACGGTCGAGAGCGGGATCGCGGTGCCGGCACTATTGCGGATGTAATAGTCCAGCAGCTGCTGGGGGTTCTGGCGCTGCTGCTGGAGGACCTGGGGGATGACCTTGTAGGACCGGCCGTCCAGGCTGAAATAATTGACATAACCGCCGCCGAGCATCGAGGCCATGGCGCTGCCGATGTCGCTCATCTTCAAGCCCAGCTCGGACGCCTTGTCGCGATCGATATCGATGGTCGCCTGCGGTTGGTCGATCTTGAGGTCGGTGTTGAGGAAGATGAACAGGCCGCTCTTCAGCGCCGCGCCCAGAAACTGCTGGGCGATCGGGTTCAGGCGGTCGAACGAGTCGGTCGAGTTGATGACGAACTGAATCGGCAGGCCGTTGGCGCCGGGCAGGGACGGCAGCTGGAACGCCACGATCTGCGATCCGGCGATGCTGCCCAGTTCCCCCTGCATCTGCGGCTGCAGCTGGTTGGAGGTCTTGACCCGCTCGTCCCACGGCTTCAGCACCATGCCGGCGATCGACTGACCGGGGGCATCGATCTGGAACACGTGATCGGTTTCGGAATGCTTCGCGATGGTCTCGTAGACCTGCCGGTTATAGAGCTGACGCTGCTGCAGCGTGGCGGTCGGCGACGAGGTCGCCAGCGCCACGACGACGCCCTGGTCTTCCTGCGGTGCCAGCTCCTGCTTGGCACCCATCCAAAGTGGTGCCAGCGACGCCAGGATGATGATGCCGAACAGATAGGTCACCGGCCGATAGTTCAGGCTGCCGTGCAGCCAGCGCTGATAGCGGATGCGGAGCGCGCTGAAGCGACGATCGATGAAGTCGACGATCCGCTCTTCCCAGCCGCTGCGGTCGTGGCTGTGCGGCTTCAGGATGCGCGAGGACATCATCGGCGTGAGCGTCAACGCCACGATGGCCGAGATCGTGACCGCACCGACCAGGGTAAAGTCGAATTCGGTGAACAGGGCGCCGGTCAGGCCGCCCTGAAAGCCGATCGGAACATAGACCGCGATCAGCACCACGGTCATGGCGATGATCGGTCCGCCCAGCTCGCGCGCCGCCTGGATGGCGGCGCCCATGGGCTTCATGCCCTCTTCCAGATGGCGGTTCACGTTCTCGACCACGATGATCGCGTCATCGACCACGAGGCCGATGGCCAGCACCAGCGCCAGCAGGGTCAGCAAGTTGATCGAGAAGCCGAACGCCGACATCATGACGAAGGTACCGACCAGCGACAGCGGAATGGCGATGGTCGGGATCAGCACCGAGCGGGGCGAGCCCAGGAACAGGAAGACGACCACGGTCACGATCAGCAGCGACTCGATCAGCGTGCTTTCCACTTCCGTGATCGAGCTGTTGACGAAGGCGCTGGAATCATAGACGACCTCGCCGTGCAGGCCGGCCGGCAATTGCGACAGGATCTCCGGGAAGGCCGCGCGCACGCCGGTGATCACCTGAAGCAGATTGGCGGCGGGCGCGACTTGGATGCCGATATAGACGGCCTTCTTGCCGTCGAAGCCGACGGTGGCTTCGTAGCTGTCGGCGCCCAGCGTCACATCGGCGACGTCCTTCAATCGGACGATCGCGCCGCCAGATTGTTTCAGGACCAGATTCTTGAACTCTTCGACGCTATGCAGGTTGGTCGATGCGTTCAGGTTGACCTGGATCATCTGACCTTTGGTATTGCCGACACCCGAGATGTAGTCGTTCGACGACAGGGCGGTGGAGACGTCGGACGCGGTCAGGCTGTAGGCCGCGAGCTTGACCGGATCGAGCCAGGCGCGGAGCGCGAAATTCTGCGAGCCCAGCAGCTCGGCGGTCTGAACCCCGGTGACCGACTGAAGCTTGGGCTGCACGACGCGAACCAGATAGTCGGTGATCTGGTTGGGGGCCAGCACGTCGCTGTTGAAGCCGAGATACATGGCGTCGATGGTCTGGCCGACCTTGACCGACAGGGTCGGCTGCTGCGAGCCGGGCGGCAACTGATTGAGCACCGAGCTGACCTTGGCCGAGATTTCGGTCAGCGCCTTGTCGGAATCGTAGTTGAGCCGCAGGTTGACCGTGATCGTGCTGGTGCCGCTCTGGCTGGTCGAGGTCATGTAGTCGATGCCGTTCGCCTGGGCGATGGCGGTTTCCAGCGGCGTGGTGATGAAGCCGGCGATCACGTCCGGATCGGCGCCGTAATAGGTCGTGGCGACCGTGACGATCGCATTTTGGGTTTGAGGATATTGCAGGATCGGCAGCGAGAACGCCGCGCGCAGGCCCAGGACCAGGATCAGCAAGCTGACGACCGTGGCCAGGACCGGGCGGCGAATGAAGATATCGGTGAAATTCATCGTCCGGTCCGCCTGTTACTGGTTGTCCTTGATGACGGGATTGGCGTCATCCGAGGGAACCACAGAATTATTGACGATCACCGGGCTGCCGTTGCGCAGCTTGACCTGGCCCGCGATCACGACCTGATCGCCGGCCTTGACGCCCTTCAGGATCGCGACCTGGTCGCCGCGGGTATCGCCCACCGTGACGAAGGTTTGCTTCGCCTGGAGTTTGGGCTGGCCTTTGTCGTCCTTGCCCTGGTCGTCGATCAGGAAGACCGTGCTGCCATAAGCATTGTAGGTGATCGCGGTCTGCGGCAGCGTCACGAACTGCTGCGGTGCCCCGGTGTCGATCTGGGCCGTGGCATACATGCCCGGCAGCAGCTTGTGATCCGGGTTCTTGAAGGCGGCGCGGATCGACAGGTTGCGGGTCGCGGTATCCACCTTGGGATCGATCGCGACCAGCTCGCCGGTGAAGGTCGTTCCCGGATACACGTCGACCAGTCCCGTGACTTTCTGGCCGATCTTGAGCTGGGCCAGCGCCTGCTGCGGCAGCGTGAAATCGACGAAGATCGGGTCGAGCGCCTGCAGGGTCACGATGGTCGTGCCGGCGGTCAGATACTGGCCGATATCGACCTGGCGAATGCCGAGATGGCCGTCGAACGGCGCCTTGACGAACTTCTTCGCCACGATCGCGCGCTGCTGATCGGCCAATGCCTTGTCGTTCTTCAGGTTGGCGGCATCGGTATCGATCGTCTGCTGGCTGACGGCCTGGACCTTCAACTGCTTCTGATCGCGATCGAGCGTGATGCGGGCCAGGTCGGACTGCGCTTCGAGCGACTGCAGCTTGGCCACGTCATCCTCGGCGCGCAGCGTCAGCAGCGGCGCACCGGCCTTGACGTCGTCGCCCGATTTGAACTGGATCTGATCGACGATCCCGGACACTTCCAGCGACAGGTCGGCGCCATTGACCGCGCGGAGCGAGCCCACGGCCTTCAGTTCAGCTTGCCAGGCTTGCACGCCGGCGACGCCGGTCGCGACGGTTTGGGGCGGATTGCCGAGGCCTGCCAGGAACTGCTTGATCATCTTGGCCCTGAAGGCCTCGAAGCCGAAGATCAGGCCCAGCACCACTGCGACCAGCACCAGCATGATGATCATGCGTTTGGCCATCGAAATCTCTCCGTTCTTGCACGCGCCGCTTAGAGGGCTGCGTTGTTCTGTTGGGCGGCGCCGCGATCCTTCGCGGCGACATCGGTACGATTCCACCAGCCACCGCCGAGCGCCTGGAACAGGGCGGCGGTGTCGGCGTAGCGGGCGGCCTGGGCCTTCACGAGCCCGATGCGCGCCTGCTGATAATTTTGCTCGGCGGTCAGCAGCGTCAGATACGAGATGCCGCCGACCTGCAATTGCGCCTGGGCCAAAGCCAAGCTGTCCGCGGCCGCGGTTTCTGCCGCCAATTCGGCCTGCAGCGCGTCCGCGTCCGTGGTCAGCGCGCGCAGCGCGTTGGCCACGTCCTGGAAGGCCGACAGGACCGTCGAGCGATATTGCGCCGCGGCCTGGTCATAGGCGGCGTCCGCCGCCCGTTTGGTATGCAGCAGGGTACCGCCGTCGAAGATCGTCCCGGTGGCGCCGGCACCGAGGCTCCAGACGCTGCTGCGCCCCTGGAACAGCTTGCCGATCTGCAGGGCCTGCATGCCGATATCGCCGGTCAGGGTCAGTTGCGGCAGTTCGTTCGCGATCGCGACGCCGATCGCGGCGCTGGCGGCGTGCAGGGTCGCTTCCGCGGCTTTCACGTCCGGGCGCTGCTCGACCAGCTTGGACGGCAGGGATATCGGCAACTCGCCGGGCAGAACCAGGGCGGCGAGGTCGAACTGCTCGCCCGTGTCCTGGTTGGGGAAGCGACCCAGATAGACCTGGATCTGATTGCGCTCCTGCGCCAATTGCTTTTGCAGGGCGGGCAGGGTCGCCTGGGTCGCGGCCAAGGTCGACTGCTGGTTCAGCAGATCGGCGCGCGCGGCGCCGCCGAGCGACACCTGGCTGCGCACCGTGTTGAGGCTCTTGGTCTCGGCCTGGATGACGTCCTGGGTCGCCTGAACCTGGCCGCGCAGCGACGCCTCGTTGATCACCGCGGTGACCAGGTTGGCCGTCAGGCTGAGATAGCTCGCCTCCAGCTGGAAGCGCTGGAACTCGGCCTTCGCCTCGAGCGATTCGATGTTCCGCCGCGTGCCGCCCCAGACATCGATCGTGTAGGACACGTTCGCCGTGGCGCCGTAGAGGTTATAGATCGAGGAGCCGAAGCCGGGCGTAAAAGCCTTCTGGCGCGTGCCCGACAGGTTGCCGGTGAGTTGGGGAAACAGCGCGCCGTCGCCGGCCAGCACGTTTTCCTGCGCCTCGCGCAGCGCCGCCTGGGCGGCGTCCAGGTCCGGGTTGGCCTTGAGCGCGGTCGCGACCATCTTGGTGAGCGGCTCGGAATGATAGAGCGCCCACCAGTCGCCGGGGATGTCCTGGCCATCGACCAGACGCTCGGCATTGCCGCCGGCCACGGCGGCAGCCGCCGTCTGTTTCGGCAGCTGATCGGCCGTATAGCCGGCATCGATCGGCGCCTCGGGCGCCTTGAAGTCCGGCCCGACCGTGCAACCGGCAACCAGTGCCAATGTCGCCGATGAGGCCGCCCGGGCGAGAATGCGCCTTGAGCTCGTCACGTCTTGATGCTCCTGGAAACCGGTCTATCAGTGGAAATTCCCGCCAGGAGAGGCGGGGGGAGGCTTGCGGTTAAATTTAAGAAACTACGGCGTTTCTCGGCGCCTGGAAGCTAGGGATGCAGGTACCGCCTGTCAAGTGAGCAGGCGCAACATAGTTCGGGAACCCCCGCGGAAACCCTGGCGCGGAGCTGATCTGCGCTTGCTGTTTAGCACAGGCGGGCTTAAGTAAGAAACCAAGGAGTTTCCTATCCGCACGACCTGCGGCGATGCGCGACCACCGACGCGCGGATAGGCGGAGGAGCGATATGGTCGATTGCGTTGCCGCGATGCGGTGCTGCGGCCCGCGGATGCGGGGCCGTCCGAAACTCATCTCCGAGGACGAGCGGCGCGGCCGGCTGATTCAGGCGGCCGAGGACGTCTTCCTCGAGCGTGGCTATGTGCTGGCCACGATGGATGACGTGTCGCGACGGGCCGGCATGTCGAAGAAGACGATCTACCAGCTATTCTCGACCAAGCAGGCGCTGTTCGCGGCGCTGATCGCGCAATATACCGAACATCTGATGATGCCGATCAAGACCGACGACGGCACGCGCGGTCCCCGGGCCGTGCTGGAGGATTTCCTGCGGGCATTGGCGCGGTTCGTCCTGTCGCCCCGGCAGGTCGCGATGCATCGCCTGGTGATTTCCGAGGCGATGCGCACGCCGGAATTGGCGCAGGCCTTCCTGCGCGAGGCGATGGATAGCGGGAAATGCTCGCTGGTCGCCTGGTTCGAGCGGCAGCACGAGCGCGGCGCGCTGGCGATCGAGGATGCGGAGGAGGCGGCGAGCATCCTGTGCGGCTTCGTCATCAGCGAACCGCAGATGCGTCTGCTCTATGGCCAGGACGATCCGCCGACCTGGGCTATGATCGACCGCCGGGTCGATCGCGGGCTGGACATCTTCTTCAGAGGGACCGGGGCCCTGGTGGGTCTGGCCTAACGCCTCTGGACCCGCACCAACAGCGCCTGGCCGCCGGCGACCGCGATCGTTCCGTTGACGCCGTCGAGCCGCAGGGTGTCGCCTTCCGGCACACTCCAGCCGCCTTCTGTCCCGGCATCGACCTGCAAGGATCCGACCCGTGCGTGCAGCAAGGCGGTGCCGCCGGCGAGCGCGATCGATTGCGGCGCCTTCAGCGCGACGACGCTGCCGTCGGCCGTCGCCCGGTCGAAGATCAGGTTGAAATCCCGGATCGGTCCGTCGATCAGCGCGCAGTCGGTCGCGGCGTCGCCCGGGAAGGCATGCGGGGCGGACTCCTGATCGATCAGCACCCTCGGCCGGCCCGCGACGGCGAGGCGCATGCCGGCGCCGGCAACCACCGCGATGACGCGATCATAGCCGTCGAACAATGAAAACGGCCCGGATTGGGCCACGTCGGCGATGCTGAGACGCCAATGGAACCGGCCGTCAGCACCAGGGTCGAGCGCGATCTCGACCGTGGTGCCCAGCCCGTTGCGCCACGGCATGGTGCGATAGGCGGCGGCGGCCAGCAGCGTAATGGCGCTCATCGGTCCTGCTCGGGCACCCGGGCCAGCCAATCGACGGCGCGCCGGATCGAGCGGTCGGTCTGGAAGAACGCGGCCAGGACCAGATCGGCCTGACCTTCGCGGCGCCAGGTGAAGGGCAGCAGCAGGCGATAATAGCCGAATTTCAAGAACAGCAGATTGAACACCCGCTCGGTATAATCGGGCTCGCCCGTCTCGATCGTTCGGCGATAGGCCGCCAGGGCCTCGTTGCGAATGCCGGTCGAATACATCTCATCGATATACCGGCCGGTTGGATCTTCGCCCAGCAATTCGACCAGACGGGTTCCGACCAGACGATAGCGTGGACGGAACGGCAGTTCGATCTCGACCAAGGCCACATGGCCCAGGCAATAGGCGATGTCGGCCGGATCCAGATCGGACCGGTGCGGCAGCGGCCGGTCGCCCTTGAGCTTATACCAATGCTGCAGGAGACGACGAAGTTCGGTCGTCCGAACCCTCGGCCGAACCATGCGCTGGATCTCCGGTTTGCGGATTCTGCGCTGGCCGAAAGCGAAACACTGATCGAAGACGAGGGCGGTCATGACGGCGCGAACCCTAGAAATGTGCTGAGCCGAACATGGCAGCTTCGTCTCGAAAAGTCGGTCAGCAAATCGTCTCGACCAGGGGATGCGGATGAAATATTCGTATGGCATTTTATGCAACAACACGGTCCGCAGGCTTTGGTTCAGTCCGGTGGGGACGGCGGGCGGCCAATCAACGCTGGACGACACGAGGCCTCCCCTTGTAGCAAGGTGGTTCAAAGGCTTGTGGGGGACCAGATGAGCAACCGTACGCTCTTTTCGATCGGCTTGGCGCTGTTGAGCGCCGTCGCCTTGTCCGCGTTGGCGCCGGCACAGGCGGCGGCACCGACCAGCACGCCGCAACCGACGGCGGCCGAGCCCGCGCATCCCGACATCGTGTTCAATCGCGTGTTCATCTTCTTCCGCACCGCCGATGCGTCGCTGACGCCGTTGACGGTCAAGCAGGTCACGCGTGCGGCCGAACTCGCCAAGCAGGGCGGGGCGACTCGCATCAAGATCACCGGCTATTCCGACGATCCGAAGCGGCCCGAGGCGCTGGGCCAGGCGCGCGCCGATGTGCTGAAGGCCCAGTTGGTCAAGGAAGGCGTTCCGGAAAGCCAGATCGAGACGCAGGCCCGCGTCAAGGCGCCGGCCACCAATATCGGCGGGCCGAACCCGGCCAATCACCGCGCCCGAATCGCGTTGATCCGTTCCTTCACATCCCAGCTCGGGCCGCGCGACAGCGCGCGCTGATCAACGCCCGCTGAACCTGGCGTCGCGCTTCTCGCGGAAGCTCGCGACGCCTTCGGCGGCGTCCGCGGTCGCCATCAGGCGCACTTGCACCGGCCCCAAGTCGGCCACGGCCGCGGCCGGGCCATGCTCGACCGCCTGGGCGGCGTTGCGCAATGTCGCCTGGACCGCCAGCGGTGCCTGGGCCGCGATGCGCAGGGCCAGTTCGATCGCCCGATCCAGCTGCCGGCCGGTCTCGACCACTTCCTGCACGAAGCCCAGGCGGAACGCGGTCTTGGCGTCGAACTCGTCGCCGGTCAGCAGGTAGCGCATGGCGTTGCCCCAGCCGGCCCGCTCGACCATGCGAATGGTGGCGCCGTGGTTTGCCATGATGCCGCGCTTCACCTCGATCTGGCCGAAGCGGCAATCCCGTGCCGCCACGACCAGATCGGCGCCGAGCATCAGCTCGACCCCCGCCGTGAAGCAGATGCCCTGGACCGCGGCCACGAGCGGCTTGGTCCGCAGCGGCGGCCGCAGGTTATAGGGATCGACCTTGCCGGGCAGCGCCAAGTGGCGCCCGGCCTCGAACCAGGACGCCAGCTGATCCAGCTGCAGACCGGCGGTGAAATGCGGGCCCAGCGCATGCAGCACGCCGCAACGGACGGTCGGATCCCGCTCCATCCGATCGAACGCTTCGGCCAATTCGATCACCATCTTCTCGCTGAAGCCGTTGCGCTTCGGCACCCGGTCGATGGCGATCAGCAGCAAGGCCCCGTGCTGTTCGACCAGGATCTGTCCGTCGGCGTCGCTCATCACGCATCGACCTCGAACTTGATGCCCTGGGCCAGCGGCAGCGAACGGGAATAGTTCACCGTGTTGGTCGCACGGCGCATATAGGCGCGCCAGCTGTCGGAGCCGGATTCGCGGCCGCCGCCGGTTTCTTTCTCGCCGCCGAACGCGCCGCCGATTTCGGCGCCGGACGGGCCGATATTCACGTTCACGATGCCGCAGTCGCTGCCGGCGGCCGACAGGAACGTCTCGGCCTCGCGCAGGTCGGTGGTGAAGATCGACGAGGACAGGCCCTGCGGCACGGCGTTATGCAGGGCGATCGCGTCGGCGAGATCGTGATAGCGCAGGACATAGAGGATCGGCGCGAAGGTCTCGTGGCAGACGACCTCGGCTTGGCACGGCATCTCGACCAGGGCCGGGCGGACGTAGAACGCGTCGGGGAACTGGTTGGCGATCACCCGCTCGCCACCTAAGACCCGACCGCCGGCTTCAGCGGCGGAACCCAGACTCTTTTGCATCATATCGAAGGCGGAACGATCGATCAGCGGGCCGACCAGCGTGCCGGTCTCGAGTGGGCTGCCGACCGGCACCGAGCCGTAGGCGCGCTTCAGCCGGCCGACCAGCGTGTCATAGACCCGGTCATGGACGAACAGGCGGCGCAGCGACGTGCAGCGCTGGCCGGCGGTGCCGACGGCGGAGAACAGAATGCCGCGCACGGCCAGATCCAGATCGGCCGAGGGGCAGACGATCATGCCGTTGTTGCCGCCCAGTTCCAGCAGGGCGCGGGCGAAGCGCTTGGCCAGCCTGGGGCCGACCTCGCGGCCCATGCGGGTCGATCCCGTGGCCGAGATCAGCGGCACGCGCGGATCGTCGACCAGCACCTCGCCGATGTCGCGCTGACCGATGATCAGCGCCGACAATCCCGCCGGCACGCCGCCGAACTTGGCTGCAGCCTTCTCGAACAGGGCATGGGTCGCGAGTGCGGTCAGCGGGGTCTTTTCCGACGGCTTCCAGATGCAGGCGTCGCCGCACACGAAGGCGAGGGCCGCGTTCCACGACCAGACCGCGACCGGGAAGTTGAACGCGCTGATGATGCCGACCACGCCCAGCGGGTGCCAGGTCTCGCGCATCACATGGCCCGGACGCTCGGTCGCGATGGTCAGGCCGTAGAGCTGGCGCGACAGACCCACGGCATAGTCGCAGATATCGATCATCTCCTGGACCTCGCCCAGGCCCTCCTGAACGATCTTGCCGGCTTCGAGCGTGACCAGGCGGCCGAGTGTGTCCTTGTGCAGGCGCAGCTCTTCGCCGAACAGGCGGACCAGCTCGCCGCGACGCGGCGCCGGGATCTGGCGCCAGGCGAGAAAGGCCTCGTGCGCCCGGCCGATCGCGGCGGTGACCTCGGCGGCGGGCGTCTCGCGCAGCCGGCCGATGACGGCGCCATCGATCGGCGACCGCACGGTCAGCGTGCCGCCTTCGTAGGCGCTGCGCTCGACGCCCAGCTGGGCGAGCAGGGACGAAACCTCAGGAGCGGTGGACATGGTGGCGATTCTCCGGTGGGCAAATTCCCCGATGCTTAGCCGAGTGGCGCGCCCGGGTCATCCCCGGAAAGTGTTGCATCGCTAGAGTGACGGACGAAGGGGGGAATGGGCTCGGCGAAGCGAAAGAGCGGGTCGGCGATTCGCCGAAATGGACTCGGGCGCCACGCGGCGGCGCTGTGAAGAGCATCACACCAGAAAGATGTGCGAATCGAATAAATCCCGCTCTGGGGGCATCGGCGCGGGGGCAGCCTTCGTGATCGGCGTCCGAACCGAATCGGAGTACCGCTTTGGCCTATCCGACCCTTGTGAATGACGACGTGACCGATGCGGTGACGCAGGCCGACGTGACCGTGCCGGGCAACGCGCCGGCCGTCGCCGTCGCGGTCATCCAACAGTCCTTGGCCCAGATGACCGGCCTCGCCCTGCTGAACGCCGCGGCGAGCCAGCAGGCGATGGCCGCGATCAATCAGGCGGCGACGGCATCCGCGATCGCGCTTTTTTCGCGTCGTTAAACCATCCAGATAGCACCAGGAGCATTGGAAAAAAATGGCAATTCCGACACCCGTAAACGGCCAGATCACCGATGCGGTGACTCAGGCGGACCTGACCGTTTTGGGCGATGCGCCCGCGGTGGCTCTGGCCACCCTCTATCAGTCCCTGGCTCAGGCGACGGGCCTCGCCTCTCAGAATGCGGTCGCGGCGCAGCAGTCGCTGGCGGCCGTCAATCAGGCGGCGACGGCCTCGGCGATCGCCACGCTGCTGGCCGGCAAGTGACCATGGCCGGGAATCCGGACGCGGCTGAGCCGTCCACGCCTGGCACCGCGCCGGAAGTGCCGGAGACGGGGGAACCCGCGACCAGGGCGGCGCTGGGGGCGGAAGTCGAGCCCGATGCCGGCAGTGACGCGGATATCACGCCGGTCAATGGCCAGATCACCGATGCGGTGACGCAGGCCAATCTGACGGTTTTGGGCGAGGCGCCGGCCGTGTCGCTGGCGCTGGTGTACCAATCGCTGGCTCAGGCGACCAGTCTCGCTTTCCTGAACGCCACCCAACAGCAGCAGCAGGCGAACATGATCGCTCAGGCCGCGACCGCGGCGGCGATCGCCCGGATTCTGGCTGGGGACACGACAATCGGATCGCCGGACGCGGCGTCGGCCGGCTGACATGCCGCAACAACCGACGCCGATTCCGGCGGGTGACGCTGTGGCCCTGCTGCGCCAGGCAACGGCCCACGCGGCCTCGCTGGCGCTGCTCGATGCGGTTCAGCACCTGCAGCGCGTCACCATCCTGACCGAGGCGGCGACGACGACGCTGCTGCAGCGGGCGATGGACGGGGACCGGCCGGCCAAAGACGCGGACCCGGCGCTCGAGCCGATCGTGGCGATCCGGACCGTCGCGCTGGACCATTTCCAGGCGGTCGGCCTGGCGGTGATCAGGCTGTTCGAGGCCTTGCCCAAAGCCTGACCAGTGCCGCGCGGCGGTGATCGAAATCGACAAAAGTCGGACAAGATCGCCGCCGCGGTCCATCGGATGGTTGCCCTTCTGCTGTGGCTGAGGAATGCTGCTCCTCAATAAAAAGCCAAAACACCCAGGGGAGGGACACAATGACGGGAATCACCCGCAGACGTTTCGTCGGCACGGCTGCCGCGGTCGGGCTGGGCGCGACTTTGCTGCCGCGCGGCCTACGCGCCGCCGAATTCAGCTACAAGATGGCGAACAATCTCGCCTTGTCGCACCCGATGAACACGCGCCTCAAGCAGGCGGCCGACAAGATCCGCGAAGGGTCCGGCGGCAAAGTCGATATCCAGATCTTCCCGAACAGCCAACTGGGCGGCGACACCGACATGCTGAGCCAGGTGCGTTCGGGCGCGCTCGAATTCTTCACGCTGTCCGGCTTGATCCTGTCGACCCTGGTGCCGGTCGCGTCGATCAACGGCATCGGCTTCGCCTTCAAGGATTACGGCCAGGTCTGGCAGGCGATGGACGGCGACCTGGGCAACCATGTCCGCCAGGCCATTGCCAAGGTCGGGCTCGTTGCCTTCGACAAGATGTGGGACAACGGCTATCGCGAGATCACCTCCTCGGGCAAGCCGATCCTGAAGCCCGAGGATCTGGTGGGATTCAAGATCCGCGTGCCGGTCAGCCCGCTCTGGACCTCGATGTTCAAGGCGTTCGGCTCGTCGCCGGCCAGCATCAATTTTGCCGAGGTCTATTCCTCGCTGCAGACCAAGATCGTCGAGGGCCAGGAAAACCCGCTCGCCATCATCCAGTCGGGCAAGCTGTACGAAGTGCAGAAATACTGCTCGATGACCAACCATATGTGGGACGGCTTCCATTTCCTGGCCAATGCCAAGGCATTCGCCGAACTGCCGAAGCCGATGCAGGACCTGGTGCAAGAGAGCTTCAACAAGTCGGCGCTCGACGAGCGCGCCGATGTCGCGTCGATGAATGACAGCGTCAAGGCGGACCTGACGTCGAAGGGCCTGGTCTTCGCCGATCCCGCCCCGCAGCCGTTCCGCGATGCACTGAAGAAGGCCGGCTTCTATGCGGAATGGAAGCAGAAGTACGGCGACGAGGCCTGGGGGCTGCTCGAAAAGAACGTCGGCAGTCTCGCCTGATGGGCGTCGGGGAAGCGGGGCGATGAGCATGGCCGCCGCCCGGGGCGGCGAGCCTGCGGCGAAGCCCGGCGTCGGCCGGTTCGATCTGTGGCTGGGGCGGCTGACCGAATGGCCGGCCGCGGCCCTGGTCGTGGTCGAGGTCTGCGTGCTGTTCGCCGGCGTGGTCTCGCGCTACGTCGTCAACCGGCCGCTGATCTGGTCGGACGAGCTGGCCTCGATCCTGTTCCTCTGGCTCGCCATGCTGGGCGCGGTCGTGGCGCTTCGGCGCGACGAGCATATGCGGCTGACGGCGGTGGCGATGCTGCTGCCGCCGATCTGGCAGGCGCGCCTGCGCGCGCTGGCCGCCGCGGTCGTGGCGGTGTTCGTGCTCGAAATCGTCTCGCCGGCGCGGGAGTATGTCGAGGCGCAATGGTTCATCACGACGCCGGCGCTGGAGATCCACGACAGTTTCCGCGTCGCGGCGATCATCGTCGGCGCGCTGCTGATGCTGCTGATCGCGGTCCGACGTCTGGTCGCCGGCTCGACCCTGCCGCAGATGCTGGGGGCGCTCGCAATGGTCGGCGCCGTCGCGGTCGGGTTCTGGTTCGCCAAGCCCTGGCTGATGAGCCTCGGCCTCGGCAATCTGATCGTGTTCTTCGTCATCCTGGTCGCGGTCTGCGTCGCGGTCGGCGTGCCGATCGCCTTCTCGTTCGGCGTCGCGACCATGTCCTATCTGATGGTGGTAACGCGCATGCCGCTGACCATCGTGGTCAGCCGCATGGACGAGGGCATGTCGAGTCTTGTGCTGCTGGCCGTGCCGCTGTTCGTGTTTCTGGGTCTGCTGATCGAGATGACCGGTTTGGCCCGCGTGCTGGTCGCCTTCATGGCCTCGATCGTCGGCCATGTGAAGGGCGGTCTTGCCTATGTCCTGCTGGGGGCGATGTATCTCGTCTCCGGCATTTCCGGCTCCAAGGCGGCCGACATGGCCGCGGTCGCCCCGGCGCTGTTCCCCGAGATGAAGCAGCGCGGGGCCGCCCCCGGCGAGTTGGTGGCGCTGCTGTCCGCGTCGGGCGCCATGGCCGAAACCATCCCACCCAGCCTGGTGCTGATCACCATCGGCTCGGTCACCGGCGTGTCGATCGCGGCCCTGTTCACCGGCGGGCTGCTGCCGGCGGCAGTCGGCGCGCTGGCGCTGGCCATCGTCGCGCGGCTGCGCTGCCGCCATGACGATGTCTCCAAGATCGAGAAGGCGTCGGGACGCGAGATCGGCCGGCGCTTCGTCATCGCCGTGCCGGCGCTGATCCTGCCGTTCGTGATCCGCGCCGCGGTGGTCGATGGCATCGCGACCGCGACCGAGGTCTCGACCGTCGGCATCATCTATACGATCCTGGTCGGGCTGTTCGTCTATCGCCAGTTCGATTGGCGCCGGATGGTGCCGATCCTGGTCGAGACCGCCTCCCTGTCGGGCGCCATCCTGCTGATCATCGGCACGGCGACCGCGATGGCCTGGGCGCTGACCCAGTCGGGTTTCTCCCGCTCGCTGGTCGCGACCATGAGTGCCGTCCCGGGCGGACCGCTGGGCTTTCTCGCGATCTCGATCCTGGTGTTCACCGTGCTCGGCAGCGTGCTGGAGGGCATCCCGGCGATCGTCCTGTTCGGGCCGCTGCTGTTCCCGGTCGCGCGCGCCCTCGGCATCAACGAGGTGCATTACGCCATCGTCGTGGTGCTGGCCATGGGCATGGGGCTGTTCGCCCCGCCGTTCGGCGTCGGCTTCTATGCCGCCTGCGCGATCGGCCGGGTTTCGCCCGACGCGGCGATGAGTCGGGTCTGGCCCTATCTGGCCGTTCTGCTCGCGGCGACCCTGCTGATCGCCGCCGTCCCGTGGCTCTCGACCGGGTTTCTTTAAGGCGCCTCCGAAATCGGCACCGCGTTTGCGGAGATGGAAGGGCGAGGGCACGAAGCCCTCATTCTTTAGCCGGACCTTAGGAGGCAAAAATGGCGCTCAATGACATCCGTACCGCCGAGGAACTGGCTGCTTGGATGCAGCGGATGAACCTCTCGTTGACCTCGGCCGCCGAACAGCTCGGCCGCAAGCGCGCGACGATCGCACGATATGTCAATGGAATCACAGACTTGCCGGAGAGCGTCGCCCGCCACGCGGCCGTTATCGAAGCCTCGCGCAGCGGCCAGCCGTTCGAAAGCCGGATGGCGCGACGGTCCGTCCGCTCGGCGATGGCCTAACGTCTGCCGCCAGATCCCATGCGGAACGCCAGGTAATTTACCAGGCAAATTGCAAAGAAACGGCACCTTCGGGTGCCGTTTCTCATTGTGGCATGCTTTCACCGGCGGGCGGCGCTGGCTATAGTCCGGCGATGCCACCATCGCAAATCCAGCCCAATCGCAACATTCCGGCATTGCTCGACGCGGCGATCGCGTCCTTCTCCGCCGGCCAGCCGGCAGAGGCCCGCAGCCATTGCGAGCGCGTCCTGTATTTGCAGCCGAAGAACGTCGATGCCCTGCATCTGCTGGGCGTGATGCTCTGTTCCGGCGGCGAAAGCGAGAAGGGGCTGAAGCTGATCCGCCGCGCCATCGCGTTCCAGCCGCGCTATCCGTCGGCGCTCAACAATCTCGGCAATATCCTGAAGGACCTGGGCCGTTTCGACGAGGCGCTGGCCAGTTACGACAAGGCGATCGCCCTGGACCCGAGCCTAGCCGAAGCGTTCTTCAATTGCGGCAATGCGTTGGGCGCGATGGGGCGCCCGGCCGATGCCGTCGCACGGTTCGATCGCGCCCTGGCGCTGCGGCCGGACTACGCCGAGGCGCTCGCCAATCGGGGCAATGCGCTGGGCGATCTGGGACGGCTCGAGGATGCGCTCGACAGCTTCGACCGGGCCATCGCCGTCCGCCCGGATTTCGCGGCGGCGCAGTATAATCGGGGCAACACCCTGGCCGCACTGGGGCGCGGACCCGAGGCCCTGGCCAGCTACGATCGCGCGCTGGCGCTCGAACCGACCTCTGTCGATGCGCTCAACAACCGGGGCATCGCGCTGCAGCAGGCCCGGCGTTATGCGGATGCACGCGCCAGCTACGACCGCGCGCTCGCGGTGCGGCCGGACGATGCGGACACGCTCAACAATCTGGGCAATCTCTACCTTGAACAAGGCCGCATCGCGGCGGCGGTCGAGGCCTATTCCCAGGCCGCGCGCCAGCGTCCGGATCTGCCGGTTCCAGCCAGCAATCTGCTGATGGCGCTGAATTATACCAAGGACCGAACCCCGGCGGAAATGCTGGCGGCCCATCGGGACTGGGCCGGCCGTTTTGCGGTCCCGCCCGCCACGCCGTTCGGCCCGCGCCGGCCGGGCCGGCTGCGCGTCGGCTATGTCTCCAGCGACCTGCGCACCCACTCGGTTGCCTATTTTCTCGAACCGCTGCTGGCGCATCACGACCGGGACCGGGTCGAGATCTTCTGCTATTCGAACACGCGTCAGGGCGACGAGACGACGGAACGGCTGCGGGCCCTGTCCGACCATTGGATCCCGATCGCCCCTCTCGACGATCGCGCGGCCGCCGCGCGGATCCGGGCCGACGGCATCGATCTGCTGGTCGATCTGGGCGGCCATACCGGCCATTCCCGGCTGGCGGTCTTCGCCCATCGGGCCGCCCCGGCACAGGTGAGCTGGCTGGGCTATCCCAACACGACCGGCCTCGCCACCATGGACTACCGCCTGACCGACGCGATCGCCGATCCGCCAGGCCAGACCGACGCGTTTCACTCGGAACGGCTGGTCCGGCTCGCGCGTGGCTTTCTGTGTTATCGCCCGCCGGCCGGCGGGCCGGCCCTAGCGCCGCCGCCGTGCCGGGAGCAGGGCGTCGTGACCTTCGGTTCGTTCAACCATCCGGCCAAGCTGTCGGATGAGACCGTGCGGCTTTGGGCCGATCTGCTGGCCCGCGTGCCGCGTAGCCGGCTGCTGCTGAAGTACAGGATCTTCGAGGATGCGGCGACCCGCCAATTCCACCAGGGGCGGTTCGCGGCGGCCGGGCTGGCGTCGGACCGGCTGGAACTGGTCGGCCATATCGACGCGGCGCACGGGCATCTGGCGGCCTATGGTCGGGTCGATATCGCGCTCGATCCGTTCCCCTACAACGGCACGACCACGAGTTGCGAGGCGCTGTGGATGGGCGTGCCGGTCGTCACCCTGGCCGGTACGCGCCACGCCGGGCGGGTCGGCGCCAGCCTGCTGCACCGGGTCGGGCTCGACGAGTTCGTCGCCGACGATGCTGCAAGCTATGTCGCCGTCGCGGCGGCTCTGGCAACCGATCCGGACCGCCTGGCGTTGCTGCGATCGGGTATGCGCGAGCGCCTCGCCGCGTCGCCTCTCCTGGATGGTGCGGGTTTCGCCCGGTCGGTCGAAACCGCCTTCGAGGAAATCCGTCCGCTCTAGGTTAATGAACCGACCGGCTCCTCGCGTGTTTTCACTGAAGGGCGACAGCCCCTTCCGGCTGAACGGACAGAGAGTGAGGACCCCATGAGGTTTCTGATCATTGCGGCCGCGAGCGTGGCCCTGCTGTCGGCGTCGGCCGCGGTACCCTCCGCCCAGGCTCAATCATCGTCGCAGGGGCTGCCGGTCAGCGGCGGCGGCAACGACGCGCCCGGCGGCTTGACCGCGCATGACGTGGTCGGCAAGCGCCTCAGCGACGCGGACGGCAACGTCATCGGTCAGATCGTCGGCGTCAGCCAGGACGGGACGACCGCCCAGGTCAAGCCCGGCAAGGGCGCGCCGACCACCGTCGCCATGAACCAGCTCAGCCTGGGCACCGGTGCCCGACAGGTCATCCTGGGTGGCGAGCCGAACGCCCCGCCGCCGCACTATAACTCGCAGTCGTCGTCGGTCACCTCGACGACCACGGCGCCGACCATCGTCGTCGTGCCGCCGCAATAAATCGCTAGGCCGAGCCGCCTTCGCGCGGCGAACTGAGCGTACCGCCCCACAGCCGGTCATAGTCCCAACCGAGACCGGGCAGGCTGCCGGGCAGCACGCGCCGATCCTCGGCAAACTGCCGGCCGCGCCATTCCATGCCCTGTTCGAACCGATGCGCCAGCATCGGCCACCAGGGACGTGGCACCAGCCCGTGTTCGGCGCGGATGCGGTCGATCTCGGCCGCGCCTTCGACCGAGCGCTTGCGGGTGCTGGTCGAGCTGGCGTTGACCCGGCTGGCGCCCAGGAACCGGTCGATCCGGGTCGCGCGCCCGATCATCATGAAGCGCGCGAACAGGTCGAAATCCATGGCGAAGCGGTATTTCGCATCGATGCCGCCGGCGCGTTCGTACAGGCCGCGCCGCCAGAAGCAGGTTTCCTGCGGGATGCGCGGCCAGCGGCGCATCTGCTGGTTGGAATGGCGCGGCAGCAGCCAATATCCGACCGCGCGGTCGGCCGTGTCGATCAGCAGCCGATGACTGTAGATCATGTCGGTCTTCGGATGGGCCGCGAAATACCAGGCGACATATTCCAGCGTCTCGGGTGCCAGCATGTCGTAGCTGTTGACCCAGCCCATGATCTCGCCGGTCGCCCGCGTGAAGCCGCGCTGGAGGGCCGGGGCAGGACCATCGTCGGGCGTGCTTTCGATATGGGCGAAATGGCGCCGATAGCGTTTCAGGATTTCCAGCGTCCCGTCGGTCGAACCGCCATCCATCACGATATATTCCAGGCGCGGGTAGCGCTGGCCCAGGACGGACGCGACCGTATGTTCGACGAAGCGGACCTGGTTGAAGCTGGGCGTGACCAGCGTGATGCGCGGGCGTTCCATCGGCGTCAGCTCCGTAAATCCGGCTTCAGCACGGCATAGAGATAGTCGCCCCGGCCGCGCCAATCCTGGAACAGGCGCGCGGCCAGCGCTGTCGTTTCGGCGGCCGCGCGTGTTTCCGGATCGGGCGGCAGCCCGTGCGGCACGGCGCCCATCAGCCCCAGCCCGTTGAGCCGCAGGCTGAGCCAGCTCCAATAGGGATGCGACCAGCTGCGGGTGCGCAAGCATTTGAGGCCGCTCGCCGCCGCCAGGCCGGCCAGGGTCTTGGCCGAAAAGACGAAGCGATGGAACGGCGGATGCCAATGGGCCCAGGTCGGGCCGAACCGGTCGATCTGGGCCGAATCGAGATTGGGCGTGCTGATCAGGATCAGCCCGTCCGGCTCCAGCAGCCGCGCCGCGCGCTGCAAGGCGGCCAAGGGCTCTGTCGCATGTTCCAGCGTATGGGCCAGGATCACCAGGTCGAACCGCTCCGCCGCCGGGATCACGCGCAGCGCATCCTCGATGCCGCCCGGCCAGATCTGATGGCCCTTGGCGCGCGCCGCTTCGGCAGCGCGATCGCTCGGATCGCAGCCGAAGGTGCGCCAGCCTTCGGCCTGGAAGCCGTCGAGCAGATCGCCCTCGAAGCAGGCAAGATCCAGCACGCGCAGCGCGCCGGTCCGGCGCGGCAGCAGACCGCGCAACATGCGCTTCATCTCGGTTGCGGTCGCATCGGTCCAGGGCACCAGCGCGCGCCGCAGCGGTGCGGGCGTCAGCCGGGCAATCGCCAGGGCGAGGCCGACCGATCGGCCGCGATAGCGTCGGAACGGGCTGGGACTGCCCTCGGCCGGGATTTTGATTTC
>Ga0302313_10000044_pt1 | contig 107291 bp, 90 predicted proteins | sample III_Palsa_N2_2_FD_200454 | JGI IMG/M metagenome (GOLD analysis project Ga0302313, IMG submission 200454) | Peat permafrost microbial communities from Stordalen Mire near Abisko, Sweden - III_Palsa_N2_2 | ecosystem: Environmental > Terrestrial > Soil > Palsa > Peat permafrost | place: Sweden...
CCTTCCAACGAACCTGCAACAATACGATATCGAGTACGCGGATCAAAAACGGCCAGTAGATCATCATCCGTTTGACCCAGCGTATAGAGCACGGAATCGGCTAACCCGGCATCGATAAACGTGGTGATTTGTGCTTCGGTAAGGGCCAAGGGACCGTGGTAATCGTCTGTCGGCGCATCGGTGCCGCTTATTTTCTGCAACGCGCCCTCGCGGTCCAGGTACCACCATTGCGCGATAATACCCAGGTAATCACGTTGCTGGTCCACCGTGAGCACACGATCCAGCACCGGCAAGGTGCGGGTATCGAAGAACTTCATCTGCCATTGCGTGCGGTCCTCGCATTTCACTTCCAGTCGCGCTTGTAAAGCCAGGGTAAGCGCAGGCAAGGTCTGTCGCGAAAACAAGAAGGACACACCGCGTGGATCGCTATAACAGCGCTGGGCAATCATCAGTCGGGTCGCGGGCGGTAGCGGCTGCGCAAGGTTAAGCAGGAAAGGACCATATTGTTCGCGCTTATCGTCGCCGACAGCACCGAAGATAAGCGAAGGACTTTGCGCCGCGGACCCTCCCGCTCCGGGCTGAAGTTCGCGGTACGCGCGCGGAAACGCCACGCCATAGATCAACGCGTAAGAATGAAGATCCGGGCGCTCGGTTTGGTAGCGGTCGATCTCATGGCACAAAGCTTTGGCCGCATTGAAATGGGGAATGCTCATTACAATTTCCCCAACAATGCGCCTTGCGAAAATTCGGCAAGCAAACATGGAATGCAGATATTGGCCGGTAGAACGGGCAATGGATAAGCCATTTTTGTCGGGCCGGAAAACGAATGCTGGGTGCCTTTGATGCTGATCTGCCCGGGTGCATGGATCTCGATATTACCGTCTATCAGGCGAATGTATGCGCCCGCACAATGAAGCTCAATGGCCTGGCCCGCAGCCGCTTCGATGTTTTCGGTTGCGGACAACAGGGTTAGCGTTTTCTGCGCAGTGAGTTCGATATTGTCGGAGTGAGCCTGGATTTCGACTTTACCCTTCGCCGCGAATAGTTTCATGCCGGCGTTCTGCACGAAGAGGCTGAGCGTTTCCATGACGCTGGCGATCAAGGATTTCCCGGTTGCAATAAAGGTGCTTTGACCGCTCACGAGATTGATTTGCTGGTCGGCGTAGATCTGGTTCGATTTCTGCGTCGACAGCGCAATACCGGAAGGGCTGGCGAACAGCATGATGGGTTCTTTAAACCCATTGGCATTCCCTGTGCCACCCCCCGCTGTAATGCCGCCGGACGTGGGGCCACTGAGAGTATTTTGCGTCGCATTGGTGAACGCCTTCAGCGCGTCATAGCCATCTTTAAGACTTCCAGCCTGATGCGCCTCACTGGCATCCGACATCGATTCCAGCAGGCTTTCCGAATTGATCAGTTGGCTTGATGCGGCACGGGCGTCGAGTGGCTGACTTCCCATGTTGGCTGGATAAGTGGTGACGTACATCCCTTGACCGGCACGCAAAGCACCGTAGGACTCGGTCTTGAGATCAAAGCCGCTGCCTAGATAGCTGCCACGGGTGTTACCGTTCTGATCGATCAGATATCCAAGATGGAGATGGGCGTTGGTGCTGGTGCTATAGAGCTGGGTCCGGTTCTGGCCGGTCGCATCGTCCATCACCAGTTGATTAAAACCGTTCCCCTGATGTTCTTTGGATTTGTACCCTGACATCAAACCATTCGAATGCCAATGGGGTTTCTTGGCTCCGTTATACATGCGGGACGTAACCAGGGGGCGGTCGCAATCGTTATCCAGAAATGAAATGACGACTTCTTCGCCGATTCTTGGAACGTGTATGCCGCCGCTACTGTTACCCGCATTGGAGAACGCCACTCGCACCCAACAGGAGGCGTTTTCATCGGATGAATTCAAGCGATCCCAGTGCATGCGGATCTTGACCCGGTTCAAGGCGTCGGTGTAGACCTCCTGATTCGCCGGGCCGACCACAATCGCGGTCTGCAAAGACATGACCGGTTTGTGGTGTTCGAGCGGACTATGGAAGGGAATCGCTTTGCGCTGTGCTTCGATCTGGAGCAAAAAAAATCCGTCGCTGCCATCGGGATGTGGTACGGATAAGCCGCCTGCGAGGTCGGTCTGTTGCGCTTTGATTTCGTCCAACTGGGCTTTCAGGCTAAACGGGAAATCCGCCGTGCCCGACACCGGCAAATTGTTCTCGATAAACCACTTGGCTTCAATTACCCCAAATTGCCGGTTTTGTTGGCTATCACTGCTGTGCGCGGGGCAATCGGTCAATTCAAACCAACGACCGGCATCCAGGTTGCGCACGCCGCCGGAGCCAAAGAACCGCTTGGCTCGCGATTCCCATTCTTCCATCCTGATCTTGGATAGCTGGTCTCCTCGCGCTTGTCCGGAAAAGTTGTAGGCACCGCTGTATTCATACACCTCCGTTTGCGAGGGTAGATTGCCCTGGGTCGGCGTGCCGTATTGACATAAGCATGGTGCGGTAAATAAGACTTATCTGATTGCTGAATCCATAACGTTACAGCTTGCGCAACCAGGTTTTTGAGTTCGATAGCGTCGGAAGTCGACACCGCATCGAGGCTGAAACTGCTGTCGCGACCGATTCGTGCATGTCCTACAAGCCTTTGTGGCAGCAGGACATTGTCGCCGAGCGGGGTGTCGAGCTTGAGCGGGCGGTCGCTTTGTACCAAGCCGTTTCTCAACGCCATGATGCTATCTTGAATTCCCATATTATTTTTTTCGAATCACCTGACAACTCCCCCGAATTGAGCGGCTAATCATACAAACATCGTATCGCTTTGGCAATCAAGCTTATCAAGGGCCGCATCATAATGAGGCGTTGAATTCAACTTCACTCTCGGCATCGGAAGGTCAAATATTTTTTGAGATAAAAACCAATTCCACCGAATAAAAAAGATCGGAGACGGGTTGAGAATTTTCAAAATAAACTCGCTTGAAGAACTCCGCACCCAAGCACGGAAATCCCTCCATCCGCCTCACAGCGCGATTCACCCCATGCGCGTAAAATCTTCGTGTCTGTACCGTGCGACCCACCAGGTCGGCTTTTGCCAACACATACGAGGAAAAGCACCATGTCGAAGTCTGTTTCTGCTTCCGCTTCCGGCCAGTTCAAGATCGGCGGCGATATCACCGTCAACCGCCTCGGTTTTGGCGCGATGCGCATTACGGGAAAAGGTATCTGGGGCGCGCCGGCCAATCCCGCCGCCGCGCTTGCAACACTCAAGCGTCTGCCTGAACTCGAGGTGAACCTGATCGATACGGCCGACAGCTACGGTCCTTATGTCAGCGAAGACCTGATCCGCGAAGCGCTGCATCCCTACAAAGGTCTATTGATCGCCACCAAAGGCGGTCTGACGCGCCACGGCCCGGATCGTTGGGCGCCGCTCGGACGCCCCGAATATTTGCGCCAATGCGTGTTGACCAGTTTGCATCGGCTGGGTGTCGAGCAGATCGATCTGTGGCAATTGCATCGCATCGATGCAAAGGTCCCGCGCGAGGAACAGTTCGAAGCGATCGCCGCGATGCGCAGCGAAGGTTTGATCCGGCACGTCGGTCTGAGCGAAGTCAGCGTCGCGGATATCCAAGCCGCCGCCAAATACTTCCCGGTCTCGACAGTGCAGAATCAATACAATCTGGTCGATCGCAAGAGCGAAGGGGTACTCGACCATTGCGACCAGCACGGCATTGGCTTTATTCCCTGGCATCCGCTGGCTGCGGGCGAGTTGGCCAAGCCGGGCTCCGTGCTCAGCAACCTCGCCAAACGGCATGAGGTGACCACGGGTGCGATTGCCTTGGCGTGGTTGCTCAAACGCTCCAAAGTGATGTTGCCGATTCCAGGCACGGGCAGTGTCGATCACTTGGTCGAGAATGTCGCCGGCGCAAGTGTCACGCTGAGCGATGCCGAATTTGCTGAACTTGATAAACAGGGGCGCAACGCGGCCTGATTGGAGTCGCCGATAGCTAGCTGCGCTGTTCAAGGTTCGCGAAAGGCTATCGTAACCATGATCGGCGATGCCCCGCATCGCCGATTTTTTTTTGTATTTGATGCTGAAACCTAACTCTGAGATAAAGTGACGGCGCCCGTCCTGTCATGATTAAACTCAGCCTACGCTTTCGATTTTCCCAGCTCGAATCGTTCTAAATATAGAGACAGATCATAATCTTTGCCGCGCAATCTCAAAAACAAGAATCTGCAACAATGGATCCAATCCAATACTGAAATCGGCATTCAAATCGAAAATTCAATAGAATTTCCTATAAAAATTCGATTTTCCATAAAAATTATCTCAAGTCAAAATCATTACAAACATTACAATTGCCAATCATAAATTAATTTATCTCTACAATTTTATCAATTTGTAATCAAATTGATACCGGCCTTTGATTTAAATCAAAAAAACACCTTCGTCAACACTCCACTCTTGAATTAAGCTGGTATTTGAAACTCCTGTTCTGCCTTCGCTAAAAACCCGCCTCTCCACTGCCAATATCCATTGATGTCATTCTTTTGTCGGGAGAAATAGATATGAATTTCAGCCGAATTTCCATAAAGAGCAAATTGCTCGGTGGTTTCAGCGTGTTGGCGGCGATGGTTATCATCGTCTCAATTTTAGCGTTGAACGCATTAAATACATCGACCGAAGGTTTTTCACGTTATGTGAGTGGTACAAAAGCCCGTGCCGATATTGCCACCGATATTCGAACCTCGGTTGATCGACGCGCGCTTGCGGCCAGAAACCTGGTTCTCGTCACGACTCCGGAAGATGTGGCACTCGAAAAAGCCGCGGTTATTGCTGCGGGGGATGACGTCAAAACCAATCTGGCGCACCTGGACGAGATGATCGCCAAAGGTAACGATATTCCCGAACAAGCAAAACAATTGGTCGCAGAGATAAATCGGGTTGAGGCGAGTTATGGTCCGGTCGCGGCAGCTATCGTCGCCATGACCTTGAATAATCAGCGCGATCAGGCAATCGCTAAAATGAATACCGAATGCCGCCCTTTGTTGGCTCAACTGATTAATGCCACCAATGCCTATGCCAGTTACACCCATGGCAGAGAAGAAATGCTGGTGGATGAATTTAATCAACGCGCCACGCGACAGCGCAATCTATTGCTGACCATCTGCTTGGCCGCTGTCATTCTTGCAATACTCGCCGGAATTTTCATTACACGATCGATTACCCGACCGATTATGACGGCTGTCGACGTCGCCAGGGCCGTCGCAAAAGGCGACTTAAGCCGTACGGTGCAGGTCCGAGGCAATGACGAAACTCGCGACCTACTCGAAGCATTGAAGGAAATGACCGAGCGGCTCACGGATATTGTGGGCCAGGTGCGGGACAGCAGTACCAGCATCGGCGGCGCAGCCGGCGAAATTGCCTCCGGCAATGCCGATCTGAGTCAACGCACCGAAGAACAAGCGGCATCGTTGGAAGAAACCGCCGCCAGCATGGAGCAGCTAAGCTCCACGGTAAGGCAGAATGCCGAGAACGCCAAGCAGGCCAGCACCCTCGCCGCCAATGCCTCCGACGTCGCGCAAAAGGGTAGCGAGGCGGTGGTCCAGGTGGTCCATACCATGCAGGGCATCAGCGAAAGTTCGAACAAGATCGCCGACATCACCGGCATCATAGAAGGCATTGCCTTCCAGACCAATATCCTCGCCTTGAATGCCGCGGTTGAAGCAGCACGCGCCGGTGAAGACGGCCGCGGTTTTGCGGTGGTGGCCAGCGAGGTGAGAAGTTTGGCTCAACGTTCGTCCGCCGCGTCCAAGGAGATCAAAGAGTTGATCTCCGCCTCGGTACAAAAAATCCAGGACGGGTCGACGCAGGCAAGCAAGGCCGGACAGACCATGCAGGAAGCCACCCAGGCAGTCTCACGCCTCACCGGCATCATGAGCGAAATTGCGGCGGCGTCCGACGAACAAAGTCGCGGCGTCGAACAGGTCAACAAAGCAATCAGCCAGATGGATGAGGTGACGCAACAAAACGCTGCGTTGGTTGAGGAGGCTGCGGCGGCATCGCAGTCGCTCGACGATCAAGGGCGGCAGTTGAGCGAGGCGATGGCGTTTTTTCATCTGGGTGGAATGATTGCCCGCCCGCTCGCCAAGCCCGATCGGAAACCGGCCCCCTCCGTTCCCAAGACCACGGTACGGAGACCGGTAGCCGCGGTACAGGTTCGACGTCCGTTGCTAGCCAAGGCAGCATTGGTCACGCCGGACGGCGCGAGCTGGGAAACCTTTTAGCCCGCCGCGGCGGACATGCATCTCGGTGGCCGACGCGGCTCGGAGATATCAGCTCTGAAGTTGCGCCGGGGTTCATCTTGCACGAGGTCTGCATAAGGATGACCGCACCGGGCCATCCTGTTTCATTTCAACACAAAATCGACCCGCGTCGTTGCGCCCTTATCGTTGATACCGGTCGCGTCAATCTTGGGCGAACGATCGTACAAGCGCGCGGCTGCCACTTTGCTGTCCAGCCACTGATGAACCGCCGCAACCCGCTGTTGCGCCAGGCTGCGCAATGCCGCGTCGGTGATTGGGGTGTTATCCGCCATCAGTTGCGCCATCTCGGCGGCAGGCAGCGACTTGTTCAGGCCAATCAGGTTATGCGGCTTCTTGAAGTCGGCCGCTTTGTAGGCCCGCGCTAGGTACTTCTCGTACTCGTCCGGCGCCACCTTGACCTCGCTCACCTCAATGCTTTGCCCGTGACCGACCACGTCCTTGATCTTGGCTTGCAGCACCGCGTGTTGTACCGCAAGCTGCCGCAGCGCGGGGCCGTCGACGGCAGGGTCGGCCCGCCCGATCAGCTCCAGTCTGACGGCGGGTTTGTCATTGAGCGCCTGGCCCAAGGTGTCGAGTTTCTTTTGATCTTCAGCACTCAGGGTGGCCGTACCCGGTTGAAAGGCAACGTATTGGAGTTCTTCCGAGCTGCCAAAGGCATTGGCCAGCAACGAGAAGGGCGCGGTGACGGCTTTACCGATCAAGTTGAGCAAGGCATGCCAGATCAGGCCGCCGACGCTGAATTGCGGATCGGACAGCGACCCCGAAACGGGGATGTTGATATCGATCTGACCGCGTGAATTTTTTAGCAGCGCAATCGCCAGCGTCACCGGCAGATGAGTTGCCGTACTGTTTTCGACATGCTCGCCGAAGGTCAGTTGATCGATAAACAAATGATTGTCCGCACTCAAGCGACCGCTATCGAGCAGGTAATGCAAATCGACATTCAAGCGCCCTTCCGTAATCGGGTAGCCGGCATACTTGGTCGAGTAGGGAGTAAAGCTGGTCAGCTCAATGCCTTGCGCACTGGCGGTCATATCGAGCGCCGGCGGCGTCGCCAAGGGGTTGACGGTGCCGTTGATCGAAACCGGACCGCGGGCATCGAGACTGGCTTTCATTTCGACGCTGGCGGGTTGCGTGGTGTGCGTGCCGAAAGCACCGATCTTGCCGTTGATCTCGACCAGGTTGGCGGTGAAATTGGGCTTGATAAAGTCATCGGTATAGTTGATGTGACCATGTTGCAGCAACAACTCGCCAAAATGCAAATTGAACGGAGGGCCGCCGGCCGTTGCCGTTTGCGGTTTTGCGCTGGAATCCGTACTTGAATTCGCACTGGCTGCCGAACTGGTTGCAGCACTGGCCGCCTGCGCGGTACGCGTAGCGGCAGCAGCCGACGCAGCGTCGGCGCTGGCCGCATCGGTCCGAGTCAGCGATGCATCAGGCGCTGCCTGCTGCGCGATAAAATTGCTCAGGTTGAGCCGGCCGTTCTGATCCAGGAAAATGCGTGCGTAGAAATTGCTCAAGGCAACTCGCCCGGCGTTCAGGTCGGTGCCGCCGGCATCGTAATGCGCCTTGATCCGCGACAGCGCCAGCGTACCCCAACCGGCGAACAAGTCGGCGCTTTGTTTGTCCAGCATGCGGACCTTATCAAGGCCGGCATCGCCCTGATAAGCTGCATGCCAACCATGGTCGCCCTGACCGAATGCCAGATCGCCGTCGGCATTAAACAAGGCGCTGGCAATCGATGCATTGATAGTCGCGCCAAAGTAAGGCTCGAACGCGGCAAGATCCAATTGCTTGGCCTGCAGACGCAGCGCGACATCGAGCGGTGCCAGTTTAAGCGTGCCTCGCGCGGTAAAGCCGCCCTTCTTGTTCAAGGTGCTGCTCAACACAACTTGCCAGGGTTTGTCAAAGGCATCGCTGATCTGACTCACTTTGAGCTGTAGCGGCGCGAGGCTCAATGACACATGAGGCGCTTGTGTCTTATCCGTCAAGGCCACGCTGGAATGGGTCACATTTAAGGTGCCGACTTGATAACGCCAAGCCGGCGCGGCGGCGGTAATTACCTTATTCCCGGTGCGGCGAATGGGCCTGGATGCAGGCTCTTGGCCATGCTTGAGCAGGCTGGCCAAGTCGACCTGGCCATTGGTCTCACGGTTGGCATTCAGCACCAAACCGTCCAGATCGATCTCGGACAGGTCGGCCTGGCGTGTAGCCAGATCCAATTGCTTCAGTTGCACCGTGCCGTGGCCCAGTGCCAGCACCGCCTGAGGATTCCGGCCATGCAATACCTTCAGGCTATCCAGATCGAGTTGCGCCGGGCTCACCGTCAAGGCCGTTATCGGAGCCGACCAATCCGCGTTCAGATCGGCCTGAATCGACAACAGGCCGCTGCCGATGCTTGCGTCAACCACGCTGTCGAGCCAGGGTTGCAGTGCCGGCAGAGCAAGCTGTTGCAGCGTCAACCGAGTCGTGAGCTGATGTGCCGGCACATTCAGGCTGCCCTCGCCGTTCAACCGACCGCCTTGTTCAAGCTGGGTTTGCAGGGTGAAGTGGGCATTGCTGCGCGTGACGGTCGAAAAATCGGCGAGGGTCAGGCCAAGCTGCGTCAAGGCGAGTCGCGCCGGTTTGCCCGCAAGACTGTCGGCAAAACTGACGGCTCCATTGTTCAAGGCAAAATGTTGGATGGCGAAATCAAAGGCCGCGTTCTGGTCCACGCTGGCCGTCGTCGCGGCAGAGGCACTCGATGCCGATGCAACGCTCGCCGCGCGGCTCGGCGCGGATGCGGTGCCGGCCCCGGGCGACGGTACGAGATTGAATAAATTGATTCGGCCTTGCGCATCTCGGCTAAGGGCTAATTGCGGCGCATCAAGACGCAAGTCGGCCAGATGCACCATATTGCGCAGCGGTTCGATATCCGCCGCCTCAAGGTGCAGGCTTTTTATATTGAACAGCGGCACTGCAGCCGAATCAGCCAGCGACAAGTCGCGCAGATCGACCGTGCCGGTAAACTTCAACTGAGGCTGGCTATCGACCCGCGTAAACGCCAGATTCAATTGAGTCGACAACCAGCCTTGTTGCAGCTTGAACGGCAGGCCCTGGGGCATAGCGTAGGGCAAATAAGGCAAGAGCCGGGTCAGGTCGAATTGATCTATCTGCAAGGCCAGCGTCGACTCCAAGGTGTTGCTGAAAGGTTTGGTTTGGCCGGTCACGCGTAACAGGCTGCCGTCGATACGAGCCTGCAATAACGGTTGCACAAAAATATCGGTCTTGGCCGGCAAGTTGGCGATAAACGGGATGCCGATGCGCCATTGGTCAAGCGTGTGATGCGTGCCGAGCGCCTGGTCGTCGAAATCGATACGCCCGTTCTCCAGGCGTATGTTGGAGACCGAGAATCGCGCCGGTTGACTGCCGGGCGTCGCCGGTTTGGCGAAGGTATCGAGCAAGTCGGAAAAGTTAAAACGCTGGGGTGCGGTGCGCACCAGATGGATCAGCGGCGCCTCGATATAAAGTTCGCCGATCACCGGCTTAAGCCGGAATAGCGACGACCACGACGGACGCACCACCACCTTGGTGATTTCGATAAAGGCTGCGGCCGGCGTAGGGACGCCCGGCGCTGCTGCGGCCTGTCCTGGCTGCACCGCATCAGGGACACCGCCGGTGCGCTCGCCGATGCGCAATTGATCGACTTCGAGTCTGAGTGTGTAGGGATTCAAAGCAATCCGCCGCACCGACACCGGACGCATGATAATTTGACTTAGCTGGTGCTCGGCGAAATGACGCAGCAATGGCGGGCCGCCGAAAAACACCACCATGCCAAACCCGGCTATGAAGATGGCTAGACGCCGGACCCACAAGCGGGTCCTGGGCGCACTGGAGAACTGGCGTAACCCGGAGCGCAGCACAGCGAGCGAGAATTTTGGCAAGGGCATGTCGATCTCATCGGCGCGCGCCGGGTCATGAGCATCGCCAGCAGCGCAGAGCGCCCATTATCCCGCCTGTCCCGCAAATCGGAAAGCCTGTTAGTGCATGAAGCGGCTCACCAGTGGCGCCAGCAACACGGTCAGACCGCCGCTGAAAATCATCGTCAGACTGGCCATCACGCCACGCGCCGGACCATGCTCCAGCGCTTTGAGGGCGCCGATGGAATGAGCGATGGCGCCCAGCGATGCGCCGCGCGCCTGCTCGGTGCGCACCGGTAAAACCGCCAACGCGATTTCGCCGCAGATCAGGCCAAACAAGCCGCTCATCACCACAAACAAGGTGGTCAGGTCCTGCGTACCCTTGATCTCGTCGGCCACCGCAAAGGCGAAGGGCAAGGAAATCGAGCGGGCCATCAAGCTATGCGTCACATCCGCGGGCAGGCCGAACAGATGTGCCAGTTCCGCCGCGGTAAACAGCGCGGTCAAAGTCGCGGTCAAGGTGCCGCACGCCAGCACCAGCCACCACTTCCGCACAAAAGCGCGGTGTTGGTAAACCGGCACCGCCAGCGAAATCGTGGCCGGGCCGACCATCCATAACAGCGGCCGGGTACTGCTCAGGTAAGCGTCGTAAGTGAATCCGCTGCATACGATCGCGGCACCGACAATCAGCGGTGTCACCAGGATCGGCGAGAGCCAGATTTTGTTGACGCGGCGATAAATTTGTTTATTCAGCGCATAGACCAGACACGTGCCGATGATCCAAAAGGCGAACTGGATCATGGCCGATAACGCAGCATCATGCGCGAAGCAATATCCACGGTCGCCGCAGTCGCCAACAGCGTGGCAAACGTGCCCAACACCACCACCGAGGCCATCGGCAGCCAGCTATGCTCAAACACCAGGCGCTGACGCGCCACCGAGACAATTGCCGGGACAAAGAACAACATGCTTTCGGCCAACAGCCAGCGCGCGCCGTTTTCCAGCACCCGCACCGGCAGGACACCCGTCAGCAAGGCGCCCAGCACCAATACAAAACCCAGCGGGGCAACCGCCACATGCAAGGCGAAATGCTGCACCAACTGGCCGCATAACCAAAATAACAACGATAAAAACGCGACCTGAAAGACGGTATGCAAAGTTCGGTTAGGGAGCAGTCTATCCATGGTGCAGGTCCGCGGTTTAAGGGGTACCTGACGTTACGTCAGGGTATTCCCGATGTTTTTTAAGATGTGGCAATCATACCCGCGGCGCGCCGTAATCGATAATCGTTTTAAGGATAAAATGAGCTCTTTATGAATTACCAAATTCACCTTAATAAAAAATGAGCATAATCTATGCAAATCGACTCGATTGACCGAAAAATACTCGGCATCCTGCAGCAAGACGCTTCGCTTTCCGCCGGTCAGATCGGCGACGCCATCGGCCTGTCGCAATCCCAATGCTGGCGGCGTATCGAGCGCCTGCAAAATACCGGTATCGTGTTACGCCGGGTGGCAGTGCTCGACCGCAAGAAGCTGGGCCTGAATCTGGTGCTGTTTGCTCAGGTCAAGTTGTTGCGTCACGGCGAAAATGCGATACCGGCGTTTACCAGCGCGGTGCAGCAATTTCCGGAGGTGGTCGAATGCCATACGATGCTGGGCAACGTCGACTTTTTGCTCAAGATCGTGGCGCCCGATCTGGAGGCTTATGAGCGATTTTTTGTCGGCCGCCTATCGCGCTTGCCCATGGTGCAGGAAGTCAATACCTTGATCAGCCTGTCGGAAATTAAAGCCGGTGCGGGCTTGCCGCTTGAAACCCTGGTTTGAATCGACTTCACCGCGCATGGCCTGCACCTGGGACCTCGCCATGCCGGCCGCACCATGCCGGCCGCACCATGCCTGCGGCGTCATGTCGCGCCCCGGCCGGTGTGCGATGTGTCGCGCGGATGATCTGCATCAACGCGCCACAGCCCCTTTACCCGAAGAATGAGCACGGCTCAGCGCACATGGCGTGCGCTTAAGCGAGTCATTATTTTCGGGGAGTTTCAAATGAAAAAAGCAATCTGGGCAGCCTTGTTATTGGGCCTTGCAGCAAGTACTTCGGCATTGGCCGACCAAGACGGAATTAGTCAGGGCGACATTTTTGGCCGGGCTCGCATCATCAGCATCCAACCGCAGGTGTCGTCCAATGAAACCCTGTCGGCACTGAATACCGGCGTCAACAATAGTGTGACGCCGGAACTCGATTTCACCTACATGGCGCTGGATCACGTCGGCATCGAATTGATCTTGGCGACGTCGCGTCATACCGTCACCTCCGATGTCGGCAAGCTGGGTTCGGTCGGCGTACTGCCCCCGACTTTGCTGGTGCAATACCACTTCAACCCGCACGGCAAGATTCGCCCCTATCTCGGCGCCGGCCTGAATTACACGCTGTTTTACAACGACGATCTGCATGCCGGCGGTCAACCGGTTTCGATCGGCAACCACAGTTTCGGCGGGGCCCTGCAAGCAGGTGTCGACGTGCAAGTAGCGCGCAACCTGTTCGTCAACTTCGACGTCAAGCAGCTCTGGATGCGCACCAGTGCAACCCTGGCCGGACAGCCGCTGGGCACCCTGCGGATCAACCCGGTGGTGGTCGGGGTCGGGGTTGGGATGAAGTTCTAAATGTGATACCGGGCCGTATCAAAGGCCCGGGCCCCTCTTCCCTCATCTTCAAGCGTCCGGTGCCAGTTCGGCCACCAGCTTGGCGACCAGAATCTGCACCACTTCGCCGCGCTGGTTGACGGTTTCGCTGCGCAGCGTACAAATTCCCCAGCCCGGACGGCTGCGAGAAGGTTTGACTTCAATCACTTCGCTGAATACCTGAAGCACATCGCCGGGACGAGTCGCTTGCGGCCAACTGAGTTCGGCGCCGGCGCCGATAATGCCTTCGCGCAACGGAATCCCGCTGGTCACCACCAAACGCATCGTAATCGCAGCGGTTTGCCAGCCGCTGGCGGCCAATCCCGCGAAGAATGTTCCTTGCGCAGCCGTTTCGTCGAGATGAAACGGCTGGGGGTCATAGATCGCGGCAAAGCCTTTGATCTGTTCGGCATCCAGGGCATACGTACCGCTGACAAATTTTTGTCCCAGGGCCAACCCGTTTGAGACGAGGGGGGTCTGGGCAGTCTGGTCGCCCGCTTGAAGATTATTCACTGTTGTCTCCCGATTCTATCTGTGCCATTTACGGTCTAACTTCGCGGTCTAACTGCGCGGTCTAAATGGGCAGTCTAAATCCGCGATATAAATTCACGGCCGGTCAAGGCATTGATGGGTGAGGATCGCCCTGTATCCGAAACCACGCGTAACCATCCGTAATCATATCTTCTAACCCGATTTGGTCGAGGATAAGCGATGCCACGGAGAGTCGCGAGCAAATCGCCCCGCATCGGCATATGATCATTAAGGCGGCCGCGCGAGCAAGCTGGCGCACCGGCGCATGCGATGAGGGCGCTACTCGGGTAGAGGAAATCCTCATTACAACGCAAACATGGCGACTGCAATTGGACGGCGACTGCGCGGCGCATTTACCTGCGCCAATAAACATGTAGTGGTATCTCTTATTGAAAAGGCGTTTCTTAAGGTCTATCTTACTAACTGCAAGCTAGAAATTGGAAATATATGCTTTGTTAAGCATATTCAACCGATCTTTCAAAGTGATTGTTGATCGCTTAAGTTTGGGCTGATAAAATTCGCGCCCCTTGTCATTTGCCCGTCATTTTGACGGACTTCAGAGCGAGAACGATGGTCTTCCTCGCTGCAAGCAGATAAAACCGCAAAGCTCGAGTGCAGGCTCGAACATGCCTGCCGCCGGTGCGGCAGGCGGCGTATAGCTGGCGTGGCACCCAAACCAAAAAAGACGTACGGAGGAGATCCCATGAGTAGTATCAGCGACTTAAACCAAAAAGGGGCTGGCAGCGCGCGGCCAGGCTTCTTCAGTAAGGAAGCCTCGATCGCACAACCCGGCTTCAGCCGGTGGATGGTGCCGCCCGCCGCACTCGCCGTGCATCTGTGCATCGGGCAGGCGTATGCTTTTTCCGTTTTCAACGGCCCGCTCTCCAAGCTTATCGGCATCACCAAATCCGCTCCGGATGACTGGGCGCTGACCACCTTGGGTTGGATTTTTTCGCTGGCTATCGTGTGTTTGGGGCTATCCGCCGCATTCGCCGGACGCTGGCTGGAAAAAGTCGGACCGCGACGCACCATGTTTACCGCGGCATGCTGCTTCGGCGCGGGCTTCCTGGTTTCGGCGCTGGGTGTCTGGACCCATCAAATCTGGCTGCTTTATTTAGGTTATGGCCTGCTGGGCGGAATCGGCCTGGGTCTCGGTTATGTCTCACCGGTCTCGACCCTGATCCGCTGGTTCCCGGACCGCCGTGGGATGGCAACCGGGATGGCTATCATGGGCTTCGGCGGAGGTGCCATGATCGCGGCACCGCTGTCGGTCTTTTTGATGGGCTATTTCAAAACGGCGACCTCGCTCGGCGTGAGCGAAACCTTTATCGTGATGGGCGTGCTGTATTTCATCTCGATGACCATCGGTTCGCTCGCGATCCGTATCCCGCCGGCCGGTTGGACGCCCGCCGGGTGGACACCGCCGACGGTGCAGAACGCGATGATCACGCGAGAACACGTGCATATCGATCAAGTGCTCAAAACCCCGCAATTTTATCTGATCTGGGCCGTCCTGTTTTTTAACGTGACCGCGGGGATCGGCATCTTGAGCCAAGCGTCGGTGATGATCCAGGAAAGCTTCAAAGAATCGATTACGGCGGCATCGGCAGCCGGCTTTGTCGGTCTGCTTTCTCTATTCAATATGGGTGGGCGTTTTGTCTGGGCCTCGGCCTCCGATCTGATCGGGCGCAAAAATACCTACTTTGTATTTTTCATCCTGGGCGCGGTGTTGTATTACCTGGTACCGATCTTCGGTGCGAGCGGCAATATCGTCCTGTTTGTCGCGGCATATGTGGTGATTTTGTCCATGTACGGCGGTGGCTTTGCCACGGTACCGGCTTATTTGGCGGATATTTTCGGTACGGCTTTTGTCGGCGGCATTCATGGACGTTTGCTCACCGCCTGGGCCGCTGCCGGGGTCGCCGGTCCGGTGCTGATCAACTATATCCGGGCCTATGAAGTGGGGCATGGCGTGGCCAAGGCCGATGCCTACACCATGACCCTGCACATCATGGTGGTGCTGCTGTTGCTCGGCTTTGTGTGCAACCTGCTGATCAAGCGGGTCGACGCGAAGCACCATATGAAACAAGCATAAGGAGACGACCATGATTGAAGGACATCCAACCAATAAACCCCTGATGGCCGTGTTCTGGCTCTATGTGCTGATCCCGCTCGCCTGGGGCGTGTATAAGACTCTGTCTCAAGCCATCACGCTATTCCATTAACTTTGGTTAGTGCTGGAAATTCGAAACGGGCGACCTTGTGTCGCCCGTTTTTTTCGCTCGTTTTTTCGCCCGCTTTTTATTTGTCCAAGTTGCCGAGTCGGAAGTTCGCCTGTATTGCATAGCCGACTTGAATCGGATAAGGTTTTTATATTGGATCTGTTATATAAAGCCAGGGCCTGTACCTAACCGCAGTGCGTAGTGTTGCTGCCCCCCGTGATCCGCTGCAAGCCAAAACAGGCAACTATGAATGACGTCACGCTGAAACCCGGTCTCAATGCCTTGGAGCATGACGCGCCGCCGTCCACGCAACGGCTGGAACCCAATGAAATACCCAGCGGCGAGCCGCTCAAGTTCGATATCGTCAATCCGCTGGGAATCCGCCTGCTCAAAGCCGGTACCGTGCTGCCCAGCCCGGAAGCGCGCGATTTCCTGCTGGCGCATTTCAAACCGAGCCGATTGATACCGGTGCCGGACAAAATTTCATCCGAGGATCAACCGCCGGGCGACGCGCCGGTAGTGCCACCGAGTTCTCCAGCTCCGCTGGTGCTGGACGATATGAATATCAAAACGGGAGCCTTGCTGCGCATCCGTATGGCCGCCCAGACCGGTTATGGCGTATTGAATAGCCTGGTGATCGGCTTTGCCCCCAACCGGTCGTTGTTTGTCACACCGCCTCACGCCACCCATCAAATCGATCCGGTCACCTTGTTGTTCGGCGAACGTATCGACGTGCTTTTCATGAACCGCCGCACGGTCTACGATTTCGTCTGTACGGTCGATGCGGTATGCAGGCAGCCCTTTGATTTTCTGGTGTTATCGCCACCATCGAATATCCGCCAGCTACGCGCACGCAACGATACGCGTATGCGTACCGTATTGCCGATCCTGTTTCGTAACGACGCGAATACCGGTGCGGACAGCCCGTTCACCGGGCTCGGCTTGTTGCGCGACTTAAGTGCGGGAGGACTGTCGATGGCGGCATCGGGCCCGGTTGCGGCCGAAGGCGAGAAAATCAGAGTGGCGTTCGAGATTGTCGCCGCCGGTATCGATGTCAAGGTCGACACGGTGGTGGTCATCCGCAACATCCGGCATAACGTCGAGCGCAGCCCGTGGGTGATGCACGGGATGGAATTTCAGGACCTCGACACCGCCACTCAGTTGGCGCTGCGTTATCTGGCCGTCGAATAAATGTTGGGCGCGGCCGGAAGAGCCGGCCGCAGTGTGGGATAACCAGCCGCTACGCGCCGCGGTTGGTTAAACTTGAACCTGCGCCATCAGGGACCTGCTCATGCAGCCGGCTTATGCGGCCTGCTTATGCGGCCTGCTTCGCCGCCTTCGCCTGCGCCAATTTATCGGCAATGCCGGCCTGCCATTGGCTCAGCCAAGCGCTGAATTGCGCAGCGGGCAAGGGACGGCTGACGTGATAGCCCTGCACCAAGTCGCACTTGAGTGCGCCCAGTTGCAACATCACCGCTTCGGTTTCTACCCCTTCAGCCACTACTTTGAGTCCCATGTTGTGACCCAGGTCGATAGTCGAGCGCACGATGACTTCGTCATCCTTATCGTCGGTCATGCCCATCACAAACGATTTGTCGATCTTGATCTCGTCAACCGGCAAACGTTTCAGGTAAGCCAGTGAAGAATAGCCTGTGCCGAAATCGTCAATCGACAAACGCAACCCAAGCTGGTGCAGATGTTCCAAGGTTGCCAGTGCGGTCACGGGATCGTCCATCACCGCACTTTCGGTGATTTCGATCCAGATCCATTCCGGCGACACATGGTATTGCTGCATCACGCGCTCAAACATTTCCGGCAGATCGGACTGCAGCAGGTCGCGTGCCGAGATATTGATGGAGACGCTGATTTCGAGTCCATCGCTGCGCCAGAGAGCCACTTGGCGCACCGCTTCGCTCACCACCCAGCGCGTCAGCACCTTGATATAACCGGTCTGCTCGGCAAACGGAATAAAATGATCCGGCGGAATAAATCCCCGCTCGGGATGAATCCACCTGACCAGCGCCTCGACATATTTAACGGTGTAATCCGACAGGTCGACTTTGGGTTGGTAATACAAGGTCAACTGGTCGTTTTCCACAGCGCGACGCAGCTCTCCCAGCAACGTCAGGCGTTCTGGATTATGAGTGTCGTCGGCGGCATTGTAGACGGACCAGCCGGTATTGGTTCGCTTGGCGGTATACATGGCGACGTCGACACGCCGCATCAAGGAATGGAAGTCGCCGCCGTGCAAGGGATAAGCGACGATGCCGATACTACCGCCCATATCGATGCTGTGACCGTCCAGGGAAAATGGCTCTTCCAACGCGGCGAGCATGCGGCGTGCCACGCGCTGCGCACGGTCCAGGTCGGTAGCGGGCAACAACAGGGCAAATTCATCGCCGCCCAAACGCGCGACCATGTCGCCCTCGCGGGCCAAGGTATGACTCAAACGCGCGCCGACCTCGCACAACAATTGGTCGCCCATGTGATGACCCAACGTATCATTAACCAGCTTGAAGCGGTCCAGGTCCATCATCATGATGCAAAAAGTCTGGCCGGTTTGCGCGGCTTTCTCAAGCGCCTGATTCACGCGCTCGGAAAATAAAACGCGGTTCGGCAACCGTGTCAGCGGATCCTGGTAGGCCAGATCGAGAATGCGGTGCTCACGTTCTGCAATATCTTCGCGCATCAGATTAAAGGCTTTGGCGAGTTCGCCGATTTCATCGTCGTTCACCACCTCGATCGGCGATGAATAGTCGCCGCGCCCCAGGCTGCGCGCGAAGCGCGACAAACTGGCGATGGGCCGGGTGACACTGCGCGCCGTCAATACGCTGACAACGATGGAAATGATAAAACCGATGACGGAGATCACCAGCAATACCGATTGCAGCCGCCGAAACGGCGCCATCGCCTCGTCCAGCGAGCGTTGGATCACGGCAACCACAGGTTGCCCCGCCATATCGAGCACAATGATGCGCGCACCGTAATTCTCGTCGGCCAGCTTGAGCTCGCTGGCGCCAGCCGCCGCGCCGGCATGGCCCAGCGCCTGCCCCACCAGCCGCGCATGCTCGGCATCCAGCGAACTGGCCAGCAAAGTCCAGGTACCGTCGGCGGCCTTGGTCAGAAACGACACATCCAGCGAGGTCAAATCGCTCAGCCGACGGGTAAATTTATCGTCGATGGGAAACCCCATCACGACCCATGCGATCGGCAGCGGCGCGAGTACCGGCACCGCCACCAAATGATAAGCGTGCGCGTCCACCAACCCCACCATCGACGCGCTGCCTTCGCGGCGTGCCGAGGTAATCAGATCGGGAAACGAGAAAGTAGCGCCGGTAAAATTGGAACCGCGGGTATCGGCCAACAGCTTGTCGTCCGGCCCGATCAGCATCACCAGGCTGGCGTGAATGCGGTCGCGCTGGTTGGTCAGCGCCGATTCGACCGTGGCTTGGTCGCGGGTTGCAATGGCGGCCCGAAAACCGAAGTCGGCGGCGGTGACAGTAGCCGCCTGACGCAACTTTTCGTCATCGGTCAACAGCAGTTGATTGAATACTTTTTCGGAAACTTCCAGTTCGGCGTTGACCGTGCGCCTGGCATTCGAATAAATCGCGGTCGAGATCACAGAAAACGCGGCGACCTGAACCAGCAGCAGCAAGATCGCAAAGACCAGGGCAATCCGGGTGTGGAGATGATGTATGCGAAAACCCATGGTCGGCATACCGTCTATGAAGAACTGCCGCTCATTCCCATCATCCCCATCATTCCCGAACCGCCGCTTGCGGCATCAAGCGGGAACTTGATCGTCTGATCGGTTGAAATCGTCACGCGCCGGCTCGGCAACGCAGTGCCGTCGGGCAACGAATAATGCCAGGCTTTGATTTCATAGTTGCCCGGCGGCAAACCTTCGATACGCGCAATGCCATGTTCATCGGCCTTGGCAAAAAATGATGTATCGACCACCATCACGTAGGCAATCATCTGGTCGTGGATATTGCATCCCAACGTCACCAAACCCGGCTTGTCGAACACCACCGGATGCGCCGGCACGCCGGAATATAACTTGAGTTCGAATGTTTTAGCCGGCGAAAACGAATACACGTCATGCTCGATGTTGTCTTTATTGGGGAAAGTTACCGATGTGCCGGTCTGCAAGATCGTCACTTTAGGCACGAAAGTCCGCTTGATCTGGTCGATCTCGGCGGTGCCCGGTGCTTTCATCGGTGTTTTGCTATCCGGGATAGCATAGATCACGGCGTCGGCCAGCGGCGAGCCCGTTTTACTGCTGAGCTCAACTTGCAAGGTTGCAGCGCGTGCTCCGCCGATTGCCATAGCGGACCCGATGAGTCCTGCTAGTACGGCCAGCCTCAAAAATTTCATTGCGCTCCCCTCTCCTGGCGACTCGACCTTATCCCAAACCCGCATGGGGCAACCCCATCGCGCAGTCTGTATTCTATTGTCGCTGAGCCGTAAATCGGCCGGTAGCAAATTGCTACTTTTCTATGATAACGCGATACATGGGTGCCAGCTTCGCCAGCAATTTGTTTTGCTCACGGTACGGCACATGATATTTATCCATTGCGAGCTGTAAATCCTCCACCAACGCATTAAAAGCAGGCTGATCGATGCCCAGCCCCTTATGCGATTCGGCCATGGTGCGGCCGGTATATTGGCACGGACCGCCTGCCAGCACGCAAATCTGCTCGGTCAGCTTTTGCCTGACGCGTTTTTGCGGCGCGTCGACAAAATAGGCCCGAATCCGCGGGTCGACCAGGACGCGATCATACATGTCGCCGACAATCGCGGCGATCCCGGTTTTTTGCCCCAAGGCTTGATACAGACTGTCGTCAGGGCGGGCGGGGACGGTGCTGGCAGCACCGTCGTCCGCGCGAGCCTCCAGTCCCAGCGGCATCAATGCCGGAATCAGATTCAGTACCAGCGCCAGCGCCGCAGTCCCAATACCGGCGAGTATCCACTGAAGACAGGTTGCCGCGCCACGGGTTGGGGTCGAAAGGATGGTCTGGAACATAGCGATTTTAGAAGCCCAATTGCGCTGAAACATAATAGCCGTGTTGGTCTTTTATGGTGGCGATATCACCTAGCTGTACATAGGCGGCGGTCAAGGAAATAGCTTTATTGACGGTCCATACGGCGAATGCGTCGTAAGCATTTTGCTCGCGGGCAAAACTCAGATTATTGGGTTTGGTACGGTACTCGACCCCGACCGCCAAGCGTTTCGAGATCAAATAAGCCAGCGAGCCTTCAAATTCCGGATGGTAACTGTCCGAATTATCGCCGCCAAATCCCAGCAGGCCATATTGATTGGCTTTGGTCAAGCGCAAGGTGGTGTCGAATAATAAACTTTGATCGAGCAGCAGTTTGGTCGCGCTAAGATAAAAATCGGTCCCGGAATGACTTTTGGCACCGATGGCATCCAGCAGCGCACCGTTTTCACTATGTTTGAACTGCATGCCCGCCGCGACTTGGGGCAACCAGCTATCCTGGTCCAGCACAGCATCGCCAAACAGCCGTACTTTAAAACCGACTATATCCTGGGTCAGGGTATAGCCCGCGCCCAAACCCAAGGTCGCGCCCGCTTGACGCGTGTCCAGGGACTGTTTCGCCAGCGAGAACTCAAAACGATTACCGATCCCGAGCGCGACGCCATAGGTATTCAGCGAATAATCCTGGGTCTTGATATACGTATCATGGACATTACCGCCTACCTGATTCCCGGTGTCGTAGCCCGAAATCAGCGCCCACGGAGTCAGGCCGCCACCCGCGGCACCCTCGATCGAAGAAACGCCCTGGGTCAGCAGCAAGCGGCCACCCGACAGCGGGCTCGGCGGCATTGAATCGGCAATACTGCCGTCCGGTACCGGGTCGGCGTAAGCAGAAGCGGCACAGGCAAGGGCACAGGTGGTAACCCAGGCCAAGCGGGTCAGCAAGCGTGGCGGGCGGCGGTATAACACGGGTGTTCCCATTCGCGTCATCTACCTTTGCATGCGGTTCGGCTCGACCGAAGCGGCAACATGCTTCCATGAGTCGTTTCGGGGTCCGGAATACCGCCGTCGCCCGCGCCTGGTTTATCTCAGATTCAATTATATAGACGCTGGCCCCATATTCCTCTCGAAAATTGAGTGACGGATTGCACTGTCTCATCTTGACCTCGCGCAAACAAACGCAAGGTCCAGGGCGGCAAATGCTGCGGCAAGTTGCCGCAACTCGGCCGATTGCCCGAAGATTGCGGCTGAATGCCGCACGCGCCAGCGCCCGCCAAGCTCGCCGACGCGCCTATATTGCGTGGCATGCAAGCGCCATTCCTCCGTGAACGGCGTTTGACACACCTCCTCGGCCGCTGCACTGCGGCGCTTCTGCTGCGGCGCGATTCGGCCTTGGATTTAGCCCCTTTGGATTTAGCTCTACTCTATTCACGCAGGCATCAACACAATGGCCGTCAACGACATAGTTAACTTATCGCGCAGTCAATTCGCCATGACTGCAATTTTTCACATCCTGTGGCCGATCCTGACCATCAGCCTATCGGCTTTTCTGGTGTTGGTGGAAGCCCTATGGGTCCGCACCCGGAATTTGCTGTACTACCGGCATGCGCGCTTTTGGGCCAAGCTGCTGGTGTTGAATTTTGTGGTCGGTGTAGTCAGCGGGATTCCGATGGAGTTTCAGTTCGGCACCAATTGGGCGGGATTCTCCCGCTACGCCGGCGAATTCGTCGGCAATATCCTGGGCTTCGAAGGCACCATGGCGTTTATGCTCGAAGCCGGTTTTATCGGCGTGATGCTCTATGGCTGGGGGCGGGTGCCGCGCGGCGTGCACCTGTTTGCAACCTCCATGGTGGCCTTCGGCTCGTCCTTATCGGCCTTCTGGATCATGGTGGCGAACTCATGGATGCAAACGCCGGCCGGCGTCACCGTAGTGAACGGCCGACTGGTAGTAACCGACTATATGGCCGCGATTTTCAACCCGGATATGGTCTGGGGTGTCGCGCATATGTGGGTCGGTGCAATGGAAACCGGGGCCTTTGTCATCGCCGGCATTTCGGCCTTTTATCTCTACCGGCGGCGCCATGCCGAGTTCTTTTTACGCTCGTTCAAACTGGCGTTGATGGCCTTGCTGGTGATCGCACCGCTGCAGATCTGGCTGGGCGACTCCAGCGGTTTCGACGTGTTTCATAATCAGCCCGCCAAAGGCGCGGCTATCGAGGGTTATTGGCATACCAACCCACCCGGCACGGGCGCCGCCTGGGCTTTGCTGGCTTGGCCCGACCAAACGCAACAGAAAAATGACTGGGCCCTGGAGTTGCCCAATATGTTGAGCGTGCTTGGCACCCACAGCCTGACCGGCCAAGTCACCGGCCTGGCCGATATCCCGCGCGCCGACCAGCCGCCCATGGTGCCGCTGTTGTTCTACGCCTTTCGCTTGATGGCCGGCATCGGCGTCTGGTTTATGGCGTTGGCCTTCTGGAGCGCGTGGATCTGGCGCAAAACCCGCGGCAGTCTTAATTCCATGTTGCAGCAACGCAAGCTGCTGCTGGCTTGGGTGCTGAGTATTCCGCTGCCCTATATTGCGATCGAATCGGGCTGGGTTGTGCGTGAAGTCGGGCGTCAACCTTGGGTCGTCTACGGCATGCTGCGCACCCGCGATGCCGCGACCTTGCTGCCGGCCGGGACCGTCGCCGCCAGCATGACGATGTTCGCGGTCTTTTATGCGGTGCTGGTCACTACCTTTGCCGTGTTTGCCTACAAATGGCTTAAACAAGGCCCGGATTTGACCGCCCTGCCGCCGGAATTTTCCGCACCGCTGAAACTCAAGCTTGGTTAAACAGACACATGACTAGATACAGGAGATTTTGATGAGCGCTTCATCTCATGCAACGCTGACGAGCGCCTGGTTTGGCTTGATCGGCCTGATGCTGGTGCTGTACGTGGTAACCGACGGTTTCGATCTGGGGATCGGTATTTTGAGCCTGGTCACCCGTGAAGAGCATGATCGCAGTTTGATGATGCATTCCATCGGGCACGTCTGGGACGCCAACGAGACCTGGCTGGTGGTACTCGGCGGGGCTTTGTTCGGCGCTTTTCCGGCGGCTTACGCCCTGCTGCTGTCGACCCTCTATATCCCGGTGATGGCGATGATCGCAGGTTTGATATTGCGTGGCGCGGCCATCGAATTTCGCCATCCGGCGCAGTTTAAACGGGCTTGGGATATCGCCTTCGGCGCAGGCAGCCTGATCGCGGCGTTAGCCCAGGGTGTGATACTCGGCCGTGTCATCACGGGTTTGCTGCCGGGTCTCGCCAGCGGTATTTTTGTCGCGCTGACGGCCTTGGGAGTGGCGTCAGGGTACGCCTTGCTGGGCGCTACTTATTTGGTCAAAAAGACCACCGGCCGGGTCGAGCAAGCAGCACGCAATTATGCCTTGGGCGCCGCCGCTACCACGATTGCCGCAGCCATCCTGTTGACGGCCGGCACCCGCGTGATCAGCCCCATTGCGCAATCGCGCTGGAATGATCCGGCGGTATTCCAGCTCTTGCTGGTACTCGGCGCCATCTCGGCGTCGGCCCTCGCCGCGGTGGTCTGGGCGGTGCTGGCGCACCATTCGCATGCACCGTTCCGCGCCGCCGTGCTGCTGTTTATCAGCTCGTTTGCCGGGCTGGCGCTCAGCCTGTTTCCGGACCTGGTGCCGGGCCGGCTGAGTCTGGCGGAAGCGGCGTCCAGCCAGTCCACCCTGGTGTTTATGATGGTCGGGATCGGCATCCTGATGCCGATCATGATGGGCTATAACTTCTATCAGTACTTTGTGTTTCGCGGCAAAATGCAGTTGCAGGCGCACTAAATCTGGAACAGCCATAATATGAATTAAAATATCATATTATGGCTGAATTTCATGTTATTTTTGCTCCACGAGCGCAGATCACAGTAGAAAAACATTTGTTTTTTGAAATGTCAAAAACAGCATTTTTGGCCGAAAAATCGACTTTTCTCTGTGAAATTGTGCAATTTATTCATTAAAATGGCTTCTTTGGCATAAAATAATTAAAAATAGGCTGGCGGATTCAATGCTATCACGGCGAGAATCCCCGGAAATATAAGTTTTCAAATACATATATAATGACGCCTGGAAGAGAGGGTTGCCGGCACGAATCGCCGCGCGAGTCAGCAGGCAGCCACAGCTCGATATGTCATATCAGGTGCGTTTTTGCAGCGTGCCATGGAGAACTCGATGGCCAGCGAACCGAAAATCAGCGCATATCACCACCCGGCCGCGGGCTGGGGCGCACTCAAGCAGGTGGCGCTTAGCGTTTTCAAAGATAAACTCAGCGACAAAGGCGCACGCCTGCTGCTCAAGCAAAATCAACCCGACGGCTTTGACTGCCCGGGTTGTGCCTGGCCGGACCGCGAACATACTTCGACTTTCGAATTTTGCGAAAACGGCGTCAAAGCCGTCGCGGCGGAAGCCACGGCGAAACGCGCGCGGCCGGAGTTGTTCGAACGCCTGACCGTCAGCGAACTGATGCAACAATCCGATTTCGAACTGGAAGATCACGGCCGGCTGACCGACCCGCTGGTCTACGATGCCTCCAGCGATAAATATAAACCGATCAGTTGGGCCGGCGCTTTCGATTTGATGGCGGCGCACCTGCATCGCCTGCCCGACCCCAATCAGGCCGCGTTTTACACCTCGGGCCGGGCCAGCAATGAAGCCGCATTTATGTTCCAGTTATTCGTCCGCGAATATGGCACCAACAATTTTCCCGACTGTTCCAATATGTGTCACGAGCCGACCAGCGTCGGCCTGCCGGAAAGCGTCGGTGCCGGCAAAGGGACGGTAACGCTCGGCGATTTCGACCAGTGCGACACCATTTTGTGTTTCGGCCAGAATCCGGCGACCAACCATCCGCGCATGCTGGGTGAGCTGCGCGAGTGTTCCAAACGCGGCGCGCGCATCGTCTCGATCAATCCCTTGCGCGAGCGCGGCCTCGAACGCTTCGCCAGTCCGCAACATGCGGGCGATATGTTGTCGTCCGGCACGCAGATCAGTTCGGAATTTATCCACCCGCGTTTGGGCGGCGATTTTTCGCTGTTGAAAGGCGTGATCAAACGGGTTCTGCAATGGGATGACGAGGCACAGGCCACGGGTGCCGAACGCCTGATCGATGTCGACTTTATCGCGCAACACACGGCGCACTTCGATGCCTTCGCCGCCGACATTCGCGCCGAGAATTGGGACGCCTTGGTGGAAGATTCAGGGGTAAGTCTCACCGAGATCGATAAGCTGGCGCAAATCTATATCGCGGGCAAAGCCGTCATTGCCACCTGGGGCATGGGTCTGACGCAGCATAAGCATGCGGTCTCGACGATCCAGATGCTGACCAACCTGATGCTGTTGCGCGGCAATATCGGCCGGCCGGGGGCAGGCTTGTGCCCGGTGCGCGGCCATTCCAATGTGCAAGGCGACCGCACGGTCGGCATCGACGAAAAACCGACCGCGGCGTTTCTCGACCGCTTGGGCCAAGTCTTCGGCTTCACTCCGCCGCGCGAACATGGTTACGACGTGGTGGCCACCTTGCAGGCGATGCTGGCCGGCAAGGTCAAAGTGTTCATCGCGTTGGGCGGCAACTTTGTGATGGCGACGCCCGATACGCAGCGCACTTTCGAGGCCCTGCGTAGCTGTGATTTGACCGTGCACATCACCACCAAATTGAATCGTAGCCATCTGGTGCATGGCCGCGATGCACTGATCCTGCCGACCCTCGGCCGCACCGAAATCGACGAGCAGGCCAGCGGCCCGCAAGGGGTTACCGTCGAAGATTCGATGAGCATGGTGCATATTTCCTATGGCATCAATAAACCGGCTTCGCTTAATTGCCTGTCCGAAACCGCCATCGTCGCCAATCTCGCCGCAACCACCCTGACTCAGAGCAAGACGCGCTGGCTGTGGTACGTCGAAGACTATGCCCGCATCCGCGACGCGATCGAGCAGGTGTATGACCAATTCAAGAACTATAACGAGCGGATCCGCAAACCGGGCGGCTTCCATCTCGGCGTCGCGTCACGCAACCGGGTCTGGAACACACCCAGCAAACGGGCCGAATTCAAGCTGCATCCGATTCCGCGCAATACCGCCCGTCACTATGCCGAAAAAAAATATGGCGCACGGGCCATGACGCTGATGACGACGCGCTCGCACGATCAATACAACACCACCATTTACGGCATGGATGACCGTTATCGCGGCGTCTACGGCCAGCGCCGCGTGGTCTTTGCCAATCGCGCCGATTTGCAAAAACTGGGATTCGAAGCCGGTGAGTGGGTCGATATTGTCAGCGTCTGGAGCGACGACACCGAACGGCGCGCAGAACGTTTCCTGCTGGTTGAGTATGATATTCCGGCAGGCTGCCTGGGCAGCTATTACCCGGAGACCAACACCCTGATCCCGCTCGAAAGTTTTGCCGACCATGCGCGTACCCCGACGTCAAAATCGATCCCGGTGGTGCTGGAGCGCTGCCTTGGATGAACCCGGGTCCGGGGGCGACCCAGAGTCCGAATCCGGCGCGACCCCGGAGGTGCCCGAGTCATCCGCCGGCGTAACGTCTGACGCTGCGCCGGATGATCAGACCGACCCGGCGCTGGAAGCGGTCCTGGCCGAATTGTGGACAACATGGTCGCAGCAGCGCGGGCCGCTTTCTTTGGCGCGCTTATGCAAACGCACCGGCCTGCGCATGAGCACGCTCAAACGGTTCCTCACCGAACTCGAGCGCTGCGGCATAGCCGGCATCAGCATCAATGCGCGCGGCGTCGAATGTGCGGCACTGACGGACACGGCGGCGGCCAGCTTGGCTGAAGCCGCTGCCGACACCGGCCCCCAACCGGACAGCGATTGAAGTAAAGCAGGCCAGCTACGTGGCCCCCGCGTCGAGCAGGAAATATTTCCAAAGCGCTAAAATTTTCTTCTCCAAGATCGCGCTTTCGGCACAGCGCGTAAAGTCCGGCACGCGCCGATCATTCTTTTTCGCACGATTAAGCGTAATCGCCGCGTTGCATTTTCCGCATTAAAAAACTCAGGCTTCCTTCCAAGTATTTTTAAAGTGTTAAATCCACTTCTATTATTTTTGATATTTCCACTTCAATTGTTGTGCATTATGTATCAATCCATATTGCGCCTTCTGCGGCTCAACTCGGAGTTGGATCGGGTCCCGCCCATTTACTGTCATTAATGACAGGTGATATACGGCGACCTGCATGCTAGGCTGGTTCGGTCGAAAAGACAGGCTTTGGCCAGCCGGCTTGGCATACAAAATTATGTCGTTTTTTATTGGAAAATGGCTTTTAATTTTTGTCTGTCAATTATTTAAAAATCAGATTAATGGGGAGATCGAAATGATCCGGAGATATTTTTTAACGGTATGCGCACTGCTTATGGCCTTACACACTATGACGGCATCGAGCCAGACGGCGGCAAATGCGACAAAGACCGAACCGCCTAAAAAAGCCGGGCAGCCGGTTAATCGCAGCGCGACCTACAACATGAATTTCGTTAACCCGACGGGGACGTACATCATGATCGCCAAAAATAGCGATCAATGCATGTACAACGCCGGGCCGGCGGACAAATTATTAAATCCGGGTGATACCTGGTCATTTGGTCTTGAGGACAGCAACAATTGGACCGGAGGCTGCACCAATCAACTCAAGAAAGTGACGTGGGACGTCACGGTGTTAAGGACCGGGCGGCCTTTTGTATGTCAGGTCAGTTTTACCGAAGGCAAAGCTTATGAACATCCCTCCGATAGCGATCCGAAGTGGTACACCTCAATGGATGGCTGCGGCGAAGTGATCACTTCCGCCACCTGCAATGGCGTTGACTGCCGCAACAAACGCGGCTTTTACGGCACACCCGACAGCCGGACCATCCGTGTGACTTTCGGCGGTGTCAAGGACGCGGCGCAGGACAGTCCGGCGGCCGCGGATAAACAATAATCCTGCTTGGCCAAATAAGCCGAGGTGGGACTTGCTTGAGTCCGGACTGACCGGCGGCATCTGCCGGTCAGTTGCCGCTTACACCTCAGCCGCTTCAGTCATCTCAAGAAAGCGCCGAATCACGCCATAGGAATACACGCTCGCCACCTCATCCAAAAAGAGCGGAAACGAGACCGTCGCCGCATCGTCGGCACTATCGGAAATGGTGCGCATCACGGCAAACGGCACATCGTATTCGTAACACACTTGCGCAATCGCCCCGCCCTCCATTTCAACCGCAAGCGCTTGCGGCACTGCGGCGCGCAGGGTCGCCCGGGTATCGGCAGCGGCGATAAATTGATCGCCGCTGGCAATCAAGCCAAGGTGAACTTGCGGTGCATGCCGCACCAGCGTCCAACCATGGTGAGCGCGCAATCCCGGCAACACTTGCTCGACAAAATCCGTGGCGGCACGGGTCAAGCGTCGGGTCAGCAAAGCGCAGCTATCGAAGCGATCGCGGGCCAGCAAGGGAATTTGATGGCGCGGAAACAAAGGTGACGCATCCATGTCGTGCTGCATCAAGGTCTCGGCCACGACAATATCGCCCACCCGCAAAGCCGCACCCAAGCCACCGGCAACACCGGTAAACAGCATCGCCCCCACTCCGAATTCATGGATCAGGGCCGCCGCGGTGGTCGCTGCGGCAACCTTGCCGATACGCGCCAGCGTCAAGACACAGGGTTGCTGCCAGAGCCTGCCGACGTAATAGTCGCGCCGGCCAAGCGTCACCACACGCAAGTCCGGATCGAGACTCAGTTCGGCGATCAGTTGGGTAATTTCTTGCGGCAACGCGGCCACGATGCCGAGAGGTTTGCGCGACGCGTCTGAACTGGGCACGGGACTATGCATATCGATAAGCGTCGGGTCGTCTAGGATGCTGGAGTGTAACGCGACCCGCTCCGGTTTGGCACGAACCGGTTCGTCCGCAGGGGCTGAGGGACGCTGATGAATGGCGCAGGAGAATAGCGCACGATAGAGCGCACTGGAAAAGCGCTTAGGCTAGAATACATCCGCTGTTGCCCCCCGGCGCGCAGGTATCGCTTCAGCGCGGCGCCGGTCGCGCCCCCAACTCCCCTCTTTTTTCAATTAGGCACGATGGAAGTCGAGCATTACGAGAATTTCCCGGTGGCCAGCGTCTTGCTGCCGGCCCATTTGCGGGCGCCCGTCGGCGTGATTTATAACGTCGCGCGTAAAGCCGACGATATTGCCGACGAAGGCGATTTTACCGTCACCGCGAGGCTTGAGGGCTTGGCGGGTTATCGCCGTGCGCTTGATGCGGTGGCTGCCGGCCAGCGGGCGGAAACCGAACCCGAACTGTTCGCCCGCCTGGGTGAAGTGGTGCGCGATTTCGGTATTTCATTGACTCCGTTTTATCAATTGCTGTCGGCCTTCGATCAGGATGTGACGGTCAAACGTTATGTCGATGATGTCGCGCTTTACGACTATTGCTCACGCTCGGCAAACCCGGTGGGGCATTTGATGCTGCAGTTATTCAAAGCCACCAGCGCCGAAAACATACGTGATTCGGATGCCATTTGCACCGCTTTGCAATTGATCAATTTCTGGCAGGATGTCGCCGTCGATTGGCAAAAAGGCCGGATCTACCTGCCGCTGCAGGATATGGCCCGGTTCGGGGTCGGCGAAGCCCATCTATCGGGCGAGCTATGCGATGCTCAGTTTCGCGCCTTGCTCGGTGCCAAAGTCGAGCAGGCTCGCGCAATGTTGATTAGCGGCGCGGGTCTTGCGCTGCGCATGCAGGGCCGTTTTGGCCTGGAGCTGTGCTGTGTTGTGCATGGCGGTTTGCGCATCCTTGAACGCATCGAACAAGCCGACTATGACGTCTTCAGGCGCCGTCCGGTATTGGGTACCCGCGACTGGCTGCAGGTGATGCGCCGCGCGCTGACGATGCGATTTTTCCGCCGGTTGCCGCGCCGTGTTCCTTCCACCCAGGCAAGCTAAGCTATGTTCGCGTTAATTTTGTTGCTCCTGGCCGCAATCTCTTTACTTATCTGGGTGGTGCTGGCTTTGCTGCGCGGCGGGTTCTGGCAAGTCAGATTGCCGGCTTTATGCGCTGAGCCGCTGCGCTGGCCGACGGTGGTTGCCGTGGTGCCCGCGCGCGATGAAGCCGATGTCATCGAGGCAGCCATGGAAAGCCTGCTGCGGCAGGACTACCCCGGCCAATTTCATGTGATGCTGGTTGACGACCACAGCAGCGACGGCACGGCCGCGGTTGCCACAGCCACCGCTCAGCGGCTGGCACAGCAGGAACGCCTGACGCTTGTGGCAGCGCGCGATCTGCCGGCCGGTTGGGCAGGCAAGGTATGGGCTCAAGCCGAAGGGCTGGCCGCACAACAACGCCAGTTCCCCAAAGCACGGTACGTGTTGCTGACCGACGCCGATATCGGACATCACCGCCACGCACTCAAACATCTGGTGGCACGTGCCGAAGCCGAGCAACGGGTGTTGACCTCATTGATGGTGCGTTTGCGTTGCGCATCGTTTGCCGAGAAAGCGCTGATTCCCGCTTTTGTATTCTTTTTTGCCATGCTGTACCCGTTCTCCCGCGTCAATGACCCGAGTAGCCGGGTGGCAGCGGCGGCCGGCGGCTGCATGCTGGCCCGCACCGATGCTTTGGCGAAAATCGGCGGCATCGCGGCGATCAAGGATGCGCTGATCGACGATTGCGCACTGGGCGCAAAAATGAAACAGCAGGGCTCGATCCGCCTCGACCTGGCGCAAGATAGTTATTCGCTGCGCCCCTATAACGATTGGTCCAGCATCTGGAATATGATCGCCCGCAGTGCCTATACCCAGTTGCGCTATTCGCCCTGGTTGCTGGCGGGCACGGTAGTGGGCATGTTGCTGACCTATGTGGTGCCGCCCGTCTTGACCCTGGGTTTTGCCTTCGGCTTGGGTGCCGAGGTCTGGCCCGCCTTGTCGGCCTGGCTGATCATGACGCTGGTTTTTACCCCGATGCTGCGCTATTACCGGCAATCGTTATTGTGGGCTCCGGCCATGCCGCTGATCGCCCTGTTCTACCTGGCCGCGACGCTGGGTTCGGCTTGGCGTTATTGGCAAGGCCGCGGAGGTCAGTGGAAGGGCCGCGCTCAAGCCGTCCAGCGGCCCTAGTTCCAGTAGGGTGCGCCGGCCCGCCAAGGTGATCCGGCGGCCCGGTTTACTTGAGATACCCTTCTTGGCCAAACCACTCGAGCGCGGCGCGCAAAGCGGCCAGATGCGGCCCGGGGCGATAACCCAATTCGCGCTCGGCTTTGGCCGATGAGAAAAACATCCGGTTTTTCGACATTTTCAGGCCATCCACCGTGACGAACGGTTCTTTGCCGGTCACCTGCGCCACCGCTTCGGCGGCACGCGCCAGCGGATACAAAGGCCATAACGGCAGCTTGACCCGCGGCGGACGCCGCCCGCTCAAGCCGGCGATTTCGCCCAGCAGATGCTGCAAGGTCACGTTGTCCCCGCCAAGAATGTAACGCTCGCCGATGCGCCCGTGATCCAGCGCCAACAGATGTCCTAGCGCCACATCTTCGACATTCACCAGATTCAAGCCGGTATCGACAAAAGCCGGCATCTTGCCGGTGGCGGCCTCGATAATAATGCGCCCGGTGGGAGTTGGCCGCACATCCTGGGCGCCGATCGGCGTCGACGGATTGACGATTACCGCCGGCAGTCCGTCTTGAGCGACCATCTGCTCCACCAGGCGTTCGGCCAGCACCTTGCTGCGCTTGTAGGCACCAATCGCCTCGTGGCCGGCCAGCGGCACGTCTTCGGCCGCCGCGGTGGCAGCGGTGGTCTGACTGCTGACCCGCAAGGTGGCCACGCTGCTGGTGTACACCACCCGCTCGACCTGCTGTTGCAACGCGGCACGCATTACCGCGGCGGTGCCTTCCAGGTTGTTGCGCTCGATCTCGCCCGGGTCGCGTGCCCACAGGCGATAGTCGGCCGCCACATGAAACAGGTAACGCACGCCTTCAAGGGCCCGGCTCACCGACGCCTGGTCCCGCATATCGCCTTCGACCACTTCGGCGTCAAGGCCGACCAGATTGCGCCGCGGGCTGCTGGGCCGGACCATCACCCGCACTTGGTAGCCGCGCTGTTGCGCGGCCCGCGCCACCGCCGAGCCGACAAAGCCCGATGCGCCTGTAATCAGTACCCTGGATTGCGTAGACATGCCTGAATTTCCTGTATTTCTTGTTATTTAACGTTTTATACTGCTTTCTTACGCAAATTTTTCCGTTGCCGCAGCGATCACAGAATAGCCGAGGCCCGCTGCGCGACGCCAGAATATACCGCGATGCGAGCACTATTGCCGCTTCATCGAAGCGTAACTTGATGTAACGTTATTTGAAGTTCGCAGCACAGTTTTGGCCGGGGCGTTACAATCCGGGCTTTGCACTATTTCGTAGACATGCAGCGATCCGCGTTTTGCACGGACTTTTCGCTGGTGTGCGAATTTTTGGCGCACTACGTTCCTTGATGGGACGTCAAACGCTGGAGTACTACTAATGCGGGTTATCCTCGCCCAACCTCGTGGGTTTTGTGCCGGTGTCGTGCGCGCCATCGAAATTGTCGAACGTTCCCTGGAGCGCCATGGCGCGCCCGTCTACGTGCGCCATGAAATCGTGCACAATAAAGCCGTGGTCGACAGTCTCAAAGCCAAAGGCGCGGTGTTTGTCGAAGAACTGGACGAAGTCCCGGCGCGTGCCGTCACCATCTTCAGCGCCCATGGCGTCGGCCAGACGGTCGAGGCCAATGCCGCGGCACGGGGTCTGAACGTATTGAACGCCACGTGCCCGCTGGTGACCAAAGTCCATGTCCAGGGCCGCCAATACGCGTCCAGCGGCAGGGTGGTGATTTTGATCGGGCATGCCGGTCACCCGGAAGTTGAAGGCACCATGGGTCAGATCGAAGGCCGTGTATTATTGGTGCAGGACGAGCGTGAAGCGGAACTGCTGGATCTGCCTAATGACACGCCGGTGGCCTACGTAACGCAAACCACGCTCAGCGTGGACGATACCCGCGGCGTAATAGCCGCCTTGCAGCGCCGCTTTACCGACATCATCGGTCCGGACATCCGCGATATTTGTTACGCCACGCAAAACCGCCAGAGCGCGGTGCGCGAATTGTGCAAACAAGTCGATGTACTGCTGGTGGTGGGTGCCAATAACAGTTCCAACTCGAATCGTTTGCGCGAGATTGGCACTGAAATCGGCATTCCGAGCTATTTGCTGGCCGACGGCACTGAACTCGATCCTGCCTGGGTGCGTGACGCCACGGTGGTGGGCATTACGGCCGGCGCATCGGCTCCGGAAGCGATGGTCGAGCATGTGATCGACGCACTGCGCAAACTGGTTGAAGTTGAAGTTTCCACGATGGATGGACGTGAAGAACACGTCGAATTCCGCCTCCCCCCCGAGTTATCGGAAGATTTGCCGGCTGCGCACACCGCGCGCTAGTTGTAAGGAGCTTGATTTGTCTATCCCATTGTTGCAAAAAGTATTGGTCGGTGCCTACATCGTCCGCAAACATCTTTCCGGGCAAAAGCGCTATCCGCTGGCCCTGATGCTGGAACCCCTGTTCCGCTGCAATCTGGCATGCGCCGGCTGCGGCAAGATCGATTACCCCGACGACATCCTGAACCAGCGCCTGTCGCTGGAAGAATGCCTGGGCGCGGTTGACGAATGCAACGCGCCGGTGGTCTCGATCGCCGGCGGCGAACCGCTGCTGCACAAAGAAATGCCGGAAATCGTCAAGGGCATCATCGCCCGCCGCAAATTCGTCTATCTGTGCACCAATGCCTTGTTGATGGAAAAGAAGCTCGATCAGTACACCCCGAGCCCCTTCTTCGTCTGGTCGGTGCATCTGGACGGCGATGAGCAAATGCATGACCGTTCGGTCTGCCAGCCAGGCGTGTACGACCGCGCGGTGGCGGCCATCAAGCAGGCCAAAGACCGCGGTTTCCGCGTCAACATCAATTGCACCTTGTTTAACGACGCCAAGCCGGACCAGGTGGCCAGCTTCTTCGACTCGGTCAAAGCCATGGGCGTCGACGGCATTACGGTTTCGCCGGGCTATGCATACGAGCGTGCGCCTGAGCAGGAACATTTCCTGAATCGCGGCAAGACCAAACAATTGTTCCGCGACATTCTGAGCATGGGTGACGGCGGCCGTAAATGGGCCTTCAGCCAATCCAGCCTGTTCCTCGATTTCCTGGCCGGCAATCAGACCTATCACTGCACGCCCTGGGGCAACCCGGCACGTACCGTGTTCGGCTGGCAGCGTCCGTGTTACCTGCTGGGCGAAGGGTATACCAAGACTTTCAAGGAATTGATGGAAGAAACGGATTGGGACGCCTACGGCACAGGCAACTACGAAAAATGCGCCGATTGCATGGTACACAGCGGCTACGAAGCCACCGCGGTGATGGATACCGTGACGCGCCCCCTGAAGGCACTCAAGGTTGCTCTCAAAGGCGTGCGCACCGAAGGCAAAATGGCCCCGGATATTTCGCTCGACAACCAACGCCCGGCTCAATATGTCTATTCAAGCCATGTGGAAATCAAGCTGAGCGAGATTAAAGGACTGAAAGCGAGCGCCAAGGCCAAGGAAGCCGAAGCAGTCGAAGCCTAAGGTTCGACGCCAGGCGTCAAGTACCAAGCAGCCACCGCCAGGGTGGCCGCCTGAAATTCGCAAGTGCGGATTCAGGCGCCGCGAAGACGCCGGCGGGCCTGGCCCGCCGCGCGTGAATGACACAAAGCAAACTGGAAAGCGGTGCGGATTGACCACGCCGCGGTGAGGCTCTCAGCCCGCGTTCAACCCGCGGTAGCGTTATGCGCTGCCAAAAACTTCACCAGCCCATCTATTCCGCCTTTGGCAATCTGGTCGGCAAATTGCTGACGATAAACGCCGATCAGCCAGGCTCCCATCATATTGATGTCGTAGATCTTCCAACCGGAAGGGGTCTTGTTGACCCGGTAATCGATATTCATCGTATCGCCATGGTTGATCACCACCGTTTTGACCACCGCATCGGTAGCGCCGGCGGGCAAGGTCGCCATGGGTGCGTATTTGAATTGCACACCCTGGTCGCGCACCTGCGTCAACTCAGCGGCATAGGTGCGAACCAATAAGGTCTGGAACTGGTCAAATAATGCTTTCTGTTGGGCGGGCGTGGCCGTGGCCCAGGCATTACCCACGGCAAACTGCGTGGTGCGCAGAAAATCGGTGTGAGGCAGGAATTTTTCCTCGACCACCTGAGTAATTTTATCGGGGTCGCCGGCACGCGCCGCCGGGTCGGCTTGAATCGTCGACATCACCGTGTCGATGGCGCTTTTGAGCATCACATCGGGGGCGCGATTGTCGGCCTGTTGGGCGTAAACATGGGGGGCCGCGACCAGCACGATCAGCGGCGCCCAAACATATGACTTCATTCGATGGTCCCTTTGCAAGCGGTCGTATTGGATCGGAGCCGCCCGAATAATAGGTTCGGATATGCCTCAAAAAAAGGGCCGAAAATGCCCCAGGCGTCTGATTGGCCAGTATACCGGATCGCTTGTACCGGGCTTGTTACCAAGGGTAATCGCGGTTTTACCCTGAACCGACCGGTTCAGGCTGCCGTAGCCTGTATACTCCGGTCCGAACGAATCTCTGATGGAATTGCACAAAAAACCCATGCTGATTGCCTTCATTGCAAAAATAGTCGCCTTTTCGGTCCGCTGCGCCTGGCGGGTGATTGGCGTATCGCTACTGCTGGTGATCGCCGGCGCGTACTATGTCAGCGGCCATTTCGCGATCAATACCGATATCGGCCGGCTGATCGACACCCATGCGCCTTGGGCGCAACGCGACGCGGCACTCAGCGCCGCCTTCCCGCAACGCGGTGATGTCACCTTGGTGGTGGTGCGCGCCCCCGCCGCCGAATTTGCCGCCCAGGCGGCCAGCGAACTCGCGGCACGTTTGCAGCAACAGCCAACCCTGTTCCGTGCGGTGAATCTGGCCGACGGCAGCGACTTCTTCACTCGTAACGGCCTGCTGTTTTTGCCGCTGGCCAAGGTCAACAGCCTCACCGATCAACTCAGTCAGGCCCGTCCGCTATTGAACCAGTTGGCACAAGACCCGTCATTGCGCGGCCTGTCCAACCTGCTTTCGGTTTCGTTACTGGTTCCGTTGCAAACCGGCCAGCTCCATCTGCCCGCGATGGCTCCATTACTGGCGCATAGCGCCGACGCTGTGGATGGGGCCCTGGCCGGCCGCCCGGCGGCGCTGTCGTGGCGCGCTTTGGTTGATCCCTCCGACGCCGACAGCAGTGCCGGGCGCAGTTTTATCGAAATCAGGCCGGTACTGAATTACAGCGACCTTGAACCCGGTGCGGCATCGGCGCGCGCGATCCGGGCGGCGGCCGTGGACTTGCATCTGGCTCAGCGCTACGGCGCCAGCATCGCCTTGACCGGCCCGACGCCCTTGTCGGACGAAGAATTTTCTTCGGTGCAAGAAGGCGCGGCGCTGAACGGTGTGATTACCTTGGGCGTGGTGTTGCTGATTCTCTGGTTCGCCTTGCGCTCGGTCAAGCTGGTGCTGGCGGTATTCCTGACCCTGATCGGCGGCTTGGTGGTGACCGCCGCGTTGGGCCTGCTGCTGGTCGGCGCGCTCAACATGATTTCGGTCGCGTTCGCGGTATTGTTTGTCGGCATCGGTGTCGATTTCGGCATCCAGTTCGGCGTGCGGTTTCGCGAAGAACAATGCCACGAGCAGGATATGCAACTGGCCCTGGTTGCCGCGGCCCGCTCGATTGCCTTGCCGCTGACACTGGCGGCCGCAGCCACTGCCGCCAGTTTTCTGGCTTTTTTGCCGACCGATTATCGCGGTGTGTCGGAGCTGGGTCAGATCGCGGGCGTCGGCATTTTATGTGTCGCCTTTCCGTCATGCCTGACCTTGTTACCGGCCTTGATTTCCGTATTACGTCCGCGTGGCGGCGCCGTCATGCCGGGTTATCGTTGGCTGGCGCCCGTCGACCGCCTCTTTGAAGCGCGCCGAAAACCGCTGCTGATCGGCACCGTGGCGCTGATTATCGCGGGCCTGCCGTTGTTATGGCATCTGCATTTCGATTTCAATCCCTTACATTTGAAAAACCCGCATAGCGAGTCGATGGCTACCCTGACCTCGCTGACAAATTCCCCTGAAGTCGGGATCAACAATGTAAAGGTGCTTAACCCATCGCTGGCCGATGCCCAGGCGTTGGCAGCCAAACTCAGACGGGTGCCGCAAGTGGGCGAGGTCATGTCCTTGGCCAGCTTTGTGCCCGACCAGCAGCCGGAAAAACTGCAAAGCATCGCGGCCACGGCAAGCCGCTTGCTGCCGGTGTTGCAACAGACCCCGGCGGCTGGCGCCAGCGATCTGGAGCGGGTCGCATCCTTGCGTCGTGCGGCCCAGGCTTTGCGTAACGCCGCGCTGGATCACGAAGGTCCGGGTGCGGCGGAAGCACGCCGCTTGTCCGCCAGCCTGACGGCGCTGGCCAAAGCCGATAGCGCCGCGCGCGACCGCGCCGAAATCGCCGTCGCGCTACCGCTGAAACTGTCGCTGGCCACTCTGCAAAAAACGCTGCAACCGCAAGCCGTCACCCTGGCCAATTTGCCGCCTCAACTGACTCGCGACTGGCTCGCACCGGACGGTCAGGCACTGCTCGATATTGCCCCGGCCAACATCCCCGGCGTCGACCCGGGCGACGACACCTTGTTGCGCAACTTTACCCAGGCGGTATTGAAGGTAGCGCCGACGGCAATCAGCGGGCCGATTTCCATCCTCGATTCGGCCAATGTCATTATTCATGCCTTTATCGAAGCCGCCATCCTGGCCGTGATTGCCATCACGGTATTGCTCTGGATCGCCCTGAAACGCTTCGACGACGTCTTGCGTACACTGATTCCCTTGCTGGTCTCAGCGCTGGTGACCTTGGAGTTATGCGTGATCTTGGGCATCTCGCTGAATTTTGCCAACATCATTGCACTGCCGTTACTGCTCGGCGTCGGTGTCGCATTCAAGATTTATTACGTGATGGCCTGGCGCAGCGGCCGGGCGGCGTTTTTGCAGTCGGGCCTGACGCAGGCCATCATTTTAAGCGCGGCCACCACGGGGACAGCCTTCGGCAGCCTATGGCTGTCGCATCATCCGGGCACCGCCAGCATGGGTAAATTGCTGGCGCTGTCATTGCTCTGCACCTTGATCGGCGCGGTATTTTTCCAACCTATTTTGATGGGCAAACCCCGCGCGCCCGTGCAGCAATAAGCCAATGCGGCAAGCACCGGGCCGCCATCGCACGGCGCGGCAGCGTGCCGCACAGAAAACCTGCGGGATCGATATAATCAAGCTGAAAATTTGCGCTTGAAACCAAACATTCCTCGGTGATTGCCGAGATAGACTCCAGGGCATCCATGCATCAGACACAGCGTTCACACGCGATCAAAGGCCTTCCCGCCCTCGCCATTTCCCTCGCACTGCTAGGCGTCCTCGGCGGCTGCGCCACCGGCCCGGGCCGCAGCGCCGACGACCCGCTCGAAGGCGTCAACCGCGCGACCTATCAGTTCAACGATGTGCTCGACCGCGCCGTCGCCAAACCGGTCGCCAAGGGCTATAACGCGGTCACGCCAGGTCCGATCAAGACCATGGTCAACAACTTCTTTTCCAACATCGGCGACGCGACCGTGATGGCCAACGATCTGCTGCAAGGCAAGATCACCGACGGCACCGAAGACTTCATGCGTATCGTCATGAACTCCTTCTTCGGCATCGGCGGCCTGGTTGACTTTGCGACCCCTGCCGGCCTGCCGAAACACGACCAGGACTTCGGCTTGACGCTGGGACATTGGGGCGTGCCGGCAGGCCCCTATGTGGTGCTGCCGCTATTTGGGCCAAGTACCATCCGCGATGCGGCAGGCTTTGCCGTGGATCTGGAAGCCTCGCCTACCAGTTATCTCAGACCCGCCATCCGCAACATCTTGTATCCGTTGAATTTCGTCAGTACTCGGGCTCGTTATCTGGGCGCGACCGATCTGCTGTCGGCTGCCGCGCTGGATAAATATTCCTTTACCCGCGATGCTTACCTGGGACGCCGCAAGTATCAGCTCAACGGCGGAAAAGACGACACCCTGCCCGATTACGGCAACGACCCGGCGGCTCCGGCGGCAAAACCCGGCGATGGCGCGGCAACAGCTCCGGCCACAAACCAGGCAGCAGGAGCGGCCGATGCGACAGCGCATCCGCTGACGGAGCAAAAGGTGGGGGCCGTGCCTGCGGCACCGGCTTCGGCTGCTGAGGGTAACCCAGGCAGCACCAGCAGCGCCGCGCCGGATGCTCCGGCATCAGGAGCCGCTACAGGACAATAGGCGGCGTTTGGGCGTACCGGTGCTTCGCCTATCTTGCGTGCTGTCTTGCATGGACAAGGAGGCCGGTACTCCCCGCTTGTGACTTAGCGCAATGGTGTGCGAGGGCTGGGATGCAGTATCAAGCACCGATTCCGCTTTAGCCATTGCCCGCAAAAGCCGGAAGCGATGCCGATGGCCGGTGCAAGCGCCAAGCGCACCGAACCCTGTCGCATCACAACGCTTCGTGCGCCAATACCGGCCCTTTACGCTTTAGCGCGACTGTCGGCACCAGCAGCGCAATCAACAATACGGCAAGCGAGATCACGAACATCGCTAAAAACGTGACGTGCAATGAGTGATGCAGCACCAGCCGCACCACCGAATCGCGCGAGATGTCAGTCGTCCCGGCTTCGAGCAATTGCTTGATCTGATCCGCCGTGATCGCCGCGGCGCCGGTCGTATGCGTCAGGCCGTAATTGAGCACCGCACCAAATAGGGTCGCCCCCAGCGTGTTGCCCAGATTACGCGAAAACAAGTTGGATGCCGTGGCGCTGCCACGGTTTGCCGGAGCGGCGATCTCCTGGATCAACACCATTGAACTGACACTGGCGATGCCCATGCCCAGCCCCATGATCAACGAACCGACGCCGGCCAGCAGAGCGGAACTGTCGGGCGTCATCAACGTAAAAAACACCGCGCCGAGCGGCACAATCCCGCTGCCCAAAATGAGTAGCGGCCGCAATCCGAAGCGTTGAAACGATTTCGCCGACCAGGTCGCACCGGCCGGCCAGCCGACCATCATCATGGTCAGCGCAAAGCCGGCGACGACCGGCGTACGGTGCAATACGCCCTGCACATACATCGGCAAAAAGGTGGTCAAACCCATCATGGCCATGCCTGAGAGCACGGTGGCCCCATTCGCGGCGGCAATCGGCCGGTTGCCCCACACCCCCAGCGACATCATGGGGTCGGGTGCGCGCCGCTCCTGCAACACAAACAGCAACGCGCAGACGCAGAACACGCCGAATTCGCTCGAGGCGCGCGAATAGTCGGAGATCCCGGCATGGGTCAATGCCATCATCAATGAACCGATCGCGGCAGTGAATAAAGCCGCGCCCGCAATATCGACCGAGCGGCGTTCGTGCCGCTCTTCCTCATGCAAAAAGGCGATAAAGCCCACGGCCGAAGCGAGGCCGATGGGGATATTGAGCCAAAAAATCCACGCCCACGACAGGTCGCGAATAATCAAACCGCCGACCACAGGACCCAAGACGGCGGAAATTGCCCAGACGCTTGCCAGATAGCCCTGGATCTTGCCGCGTTCATGCGCCGGATATAAATCCGCGACGATGGTCATGGTGACCGGCTGGATTGCCCCGGCGCCGATGCCCTGAATCAGCCGGAACAGAATCATCGCGGGCATCGACCACGCAAACCCGGCCAATACGGAACCCACCAGGAAAATCGCGATACCCACCAGCATCACCGGTTTGCGGCCATAAAGGTCGGCGAGCTTGCCGAAAACCACCGTCATCGCGGTCTGGGCCAGCAGAAACGACGAGAAAACCCAGCTATAGAGATGCAGGCCGCCAAGTTGGGTGACGATCTGCGGCATCGCGGTAGCGACGATGGTCGCCTCAATCGCGACCATCGCCATTGAGGCCATCACGGCGGCAATCACCAGAGGGCGGCTTAGAGTGAGATGTTTGTTAGGCATGCGGCAAATAGATAGGCTGACTCGCCGGGGCATCGCGGCAAACATCGGCCGGGCTGGTGGCTGGAACCCACAATTATGCCGTGTCCGCGCCAAATCTGCTCCCGACGCATCACAGGCCCGGGGCGCCTCAGCTAAAAAACGCAGTCAGTTCCGCCGCGACCGCTACCGGCTGCTCTTCCGGGAGAAAGGGGCCGCAGCAAGCGATGGTGCCGCCGTGCACGTGTTCGGCAACCGCCCGGAGTGGCGCAGCCATGTCCGGGATGGAGCCTTGGTCCGAGCCCAGCGCCAGCAGCGGCATTTTCAATTTCCCCTGGGTGCGAAGTTCGCGGTTTTGTTGTGCAGACAAAGCCGCGGCACGGTAATAAGCGAGCCCGGCGCGCAAGCCGCCCTCTTTTTTGAAAACGCGTAAATATTCTTCCATATCGGCATCGGAGAATGTCTCCGGGTTCGCTGTCTTGCGGCGTAAAAACCAATCCAGATATTCCCGCTCCCGACCCGCTATCAGCATCTCCGGAAGGTCCGGTACCGCATGAAAGGCAAAATGCCAGGTGCGCCATGCGCGTTCAGGGGCGGTGGGCAAAGCGTCGGGCAAGGTGATGCCGGGAATCACCGCGTCCAGCAGTGCCAGACGTCGTACCTCGCCGCCGAAAAGTGCTGCATATGGATAGGCGACCCATGCGCCCACGTATGGAAAAAAACATTTCCTAATTTGACAAAAAATTTTAAACGAGCAGTCGCATCGCTTGATTCACCGCGGCCATCATCTCGGCACGGGTGCACCCGATCTTGCCGATTACACGAAAGCCTTGCAGCAAGCATAACAACGCACGAGCAGAGGCATCCGCATCGATCCCGGCGGGGATTGACCCGTCGGATTGGCCAAGTTGGATGAGATTGCGCAACAACGTCTCGACACGCCGCAAGGCGGTTGTCACTCGTGCAGCCATCTCTGAATCATAGGTAGCAAGCTCGGTTGCGCTGCCCGCAACCAGGCAACCGCGCCGCCCTTCGACGCCGTGCGAAGACTCGGCGTAGAAAGCAAGCACGGCCCTGATCTTGTCGCAACCGGTCACTTCGGCCTCCAACAATTGCTGCAGCCGGGTGTGGCGCAAACCGGTGTAGCGATCAAAGGCGGCCAGGAAAATCGCGCGCTTGTCGCTGAATGCCTTATACAAGCTACCCGCTGTGAGCTTCATCGCGGTGCCAAGATCGGCGATGGATGCCGCATGAAAGCCGCGTTCACGAAAGGTCAAGAGCGCTCCGTCCAAGGCCGCCTCCATATCAAATTCACGAGGGCGGCCACGGCCACGGGATTGAATTGTCGAATTCAGGGCATTCACTTGAATCCCTAATAGGAAATGATCATTCCCAATATTAGAAAATGTTGGTTTTTTTTGTCAAGCAGGATCTCGGAGTCGGGCTGTTTAAGGGGCCTTTTGTGACTGCGGCGATACTCGGGCGGGCGAGACATTCATTTAGTGCAACGGCGCAGACAGAAACTCGCGCGTCTCTGCGACCACGCGCGAGGTGAATTTTGTGTCGCGCACCTGGGCCGAGGCAAGCATCGGCTGCCCCCCATCGTCGTAATAGACGCCCGTCGGACCCGATTCATCGAGCAGGACCTTGGTAATCACGCGCGCGGCTCGCTTCGAGGTACTCCAGTATTTGATGAACGGCGCGAGCAACGAGAGGATCGGCATCACCAAAACGCGAACCAACTTGGGGGCGTCCCGCCCGAGACCCGTCCCGGGGCTGAACCCTGGTTCAATTGCGTTGATCTTCAGCCTCGGGTTCTCGCGGCCAAGCTCCACCGCCGCGGCAAGAGTGCATTGCTTGGACGTGGCGTAGGCGTCCGCACCCGGCATGGCGGAACCGCCGGGCTTCCATTCTCCACGCGCGCAAGCCTGAGCGGAAAGGTATCTGGCACCGCGAAAACCAGCTGCTCTGGCGGGCTTGCGTTCGGGATCCTCGACGCCCGAGGCAATAAAAACGACGTTCGTCCCGTCGGCAAGATGTGGAATAAGCGCTTCGGTCAGCACAAACGGGCCGAGGTGGTTTGTCGCGAACGCCATATCCCAGCCTTGAGCATTACGGGTGGCGCGCATCGGGAAGATCCCCGCATTATTGAGCAGGCCGGCAATCGGCAGGCCGAGCGCGACGATCTCGGCTGCCGCGCGCCGCACGCTCGCCATGTCCGAGAGGTCGCAGACAACCGGCACTGCGCGCGCTCCTTTTCGTTCAATGGTCTGCCGCACCTCTTCGAGTTTACTGCGATCGCGGCCGACCAGAACCACAGTACCGTGCCGGGCCAACTCAAACGCAGTGGCGCGACCTATGCCGGAAGTCGGCCCGGTGACAATAAAAGCTTTGGAATCGATCGATTTTTTCATAAAAACCTCGGTTGGCTAAAATGGCTGTCTAGTCAGACAATAATGAAGAAAAATTTTTAACCGAGCAAACGCCACGCGGCGTCCAATGCGGTCGCGCAATACCGCTCTGCGTTGTCGGGATCTTTGATCATGAAATCAACCGTCGTGTCCGCCATCGCACTCATCAGGGATAGGACCAGAGCCAGCGGAGCGTCGCGCATTGCGCCGGCTTGGCGGCTGCGTTCCACCAGGGTCGCTATGCCAGCCATGGCCTGATGTGTAATCTGCCGGCTCTCCGCGGAGATATCGTCCGATACGCCCAGATGCGCAAGCGTCCGGCGCTTCTCGGGAGACGACGCCGACCAATGCAGCCAATGGGACCACATGTGAAGCGTCTGCTCGCGGATGCTACCGTCTTTCGGCACCCCATCCATTGCAGCCGCAGCCATCTCCGTCTTGAGCTCAACATAAAGTTGATTCAGCAAGTCGGCTTTGGTCTCAAAGTAGGTGAAAAGCGAGCCATTGGAAACGCACGCTTCCCTGGCGATCGTCGCCGTTGGCGCACCTAAACCTTGGGCTGCGATAATCCGGATTGCCGCGGACATGATCGCGTTTCGTTTGTCGTCACTTCTCGGCCTGGCCACTCTTCGCTCCTCAAACAGGCAGTCAGCTTATAACAGAGTGCCCAGTCAGTCAACAATTATGAAAGTGCTGGGAGCGACGTCTGCGACGGCCGTTCGTCAGAGGCCTTTTACTGATTCCACGCTCCTTGGCCAGTCAAGGTCGAAGGGCCAGCAAGTGGGGCGTTTGCCCTGGCGCCGCGGCCACCATCGCGTCAATCAGCGCACGCGTTTCCGCTGGGCCGAACTCACCGAGATCCTTGACGGCCCGCGACCGACTCAAGAGCCACAATACGCCAGTACGCGCCAGTGCAGGCATGCGCGATAACGTCGCAACCTGGCGCGGCTTCAGTGCGTGGCCCAGACTACGGACCAGGTTGAAGCCCTCGGTCCATCCAAGGTCAAGCTGTGCTGCCTCTGCCCACGTCAGATTGGTCTTGCGTCCCCAGGTTAACAGCGCGGCCAGGAATAGGGGAACCACCAATGCGGCATGACTCCGGAGGTAGGCATCCATGTCGACTTCGACCTCGCTCGGCATGGCCGCCTCCGCAAACAGTTGCGCCAGACCGGGGCTCGACAACGTCGTCACCATGCCAGGTCCGTCAACACGGAAGCGTAGCCGATGCTCCACCAGATATGCCGTCATATTCGGAAAGCCGAACGCGAAGCGCTCGGCACCCACCACCGATCGATAGAGGTCGGTGCTTTGAAAGGTATTGAACATGAAAAGGATCGTCTTTGCCCGGCTTGCCGATATCTGCGGCAACACAGGGGCGATCTGGTGTTCGGGAACCGTCACGATCGCCAGATCGTACGGCGTGGCCGGATCGAGTGCCGACGCGACCTTGACCGGCGCGCATTGCCCGGCGGTGGTAATGATCGCGCCGTCGCGACTCAACGTTTCGAATCGCGTTCCTCGGGCGACCACGGTGATCTCATGCCCGGCCTTGGCCAGATGGAAAGCAACAGTGCTGCCGATCCGGCCTGCTCCAATCAGAATGATTTTCATAAACGCAGTGTAGGCATGATAGACATTCCCGTATACGGAACATTGCGGTAAGCTGATGCCCATATATGGAAACTCCTTCGTGGGACGACCTGCGCATCCTTCTGGCTGTATATCGGGCCGGAAGCTTGCTCGCAGCGGGTAAATCATTGGGCCTTTCGACCTCCACCACCGCGCGGCGTCTGGATGCGCTGGAGGCTGCGCTGGGATGTCAATTGGTGTACCGGAGCCAGTCGGGCACCGAGTTGAAACCGGATGCGTTGCGCATGGTCCGGCTGGCAGAAGGAATCGAGCACGGCCTGGATGCACTGCGCCGCGATCAAAAAATGCCGGCTGGGACGCTGCGGGTCAGCGTGCCGGACGGGATGGCCCAAACGCTTGCCCGCGCGCTGATCGCATTCCGTCAGGAGCACCCCGGACTCGACCTTGAACTGATCGGAGAGAACCGCATGGCTGATGTGGCCGCGCGCGAGGCGGACATCGGCGTTCGCCTCACGCGTTCCACTTCGAATGTACTAGTGGAAAAGCATCTGGCCAGTTTTCGTTTCGGCTTGTTCGCGTCCGCGGACTATATCCGGCGCAATCTGCCAACGAGGAAACTCAGCAAGGGCGAGGCGTCGATGCATCCGTTCATCGGACTCGACGAACGCTGGAAAGGGCTACCGCATGAGCAATGGATGAGAGCACTTGGAGCCACTCGGTTCGCGTTCCGCTCCAGTTCGATCGATGCCATCGTAGAAGCCGTTCGCCAGGGCGCCGGCATTGCAGCATTCCTCGAGAAAGATCCGCGAAACGCGGACCTGATCCGCATCGATACGGATATCGCGGGACCCACTCAGCCTTTCTATCTTGTCTACCACCGGGATCTGCGCCGACAGCCGCACGTTCGCGCCGCAGTGGCTTCAATCGAAGCCTACATGCGGGCGCTGCGCTAGCTGAGCGACGTTGTGCACGCTCGATTGCGATGAAAACTCTGGTCCGATAGCACGTATTCGTGCTTCCCCGCAAACCGAATCGTTCAACCGTGGGCTGTCCCCGATTGATTGGGATTGATTGCGATTGCCGATTAATTGCGATCGGGGAATCTCGAAACGTCGCTCGCCGGTTGTAGATCAAAGCGTCGGCGTGTTCGGTGCATCACCAGCCTTCAGGAAATCGACCAGGGCGCGCAGCGGTGCCGGCAAATGGCGACGCCCCGGATAATACAGAAAGGGTCCCGAAAAACGCTGCCACCATGGCTCCAGGATCGGCTCCAACGCTCCGCTATCGAGATGCGGGCGCAGTATGCCCTCGAACAGGTGGATTACGCCCAACCCCGCCACAGCAGTACTGATAGCCAGGTCGACTGCCGCGCCCGGCCTGACCAGGAGCGGTCCCGAAGGATCCAGGCGCAGCACCTCGCCGTCGCGCTCAAAATCCCAGGTCGGCATCGCGCCTCCGGCAAATTGGGCGCGCAAGCACGCATGAGAGAGCAGGTCACGCGGATGCTCAGGCCTCCCCCACGTATCGAGATAGCTGGGGGCCGCAGCCGTAGCGAAATACTGCACGCGAGGCCCGATGGGGATGGCGATCATGTCTTGCTCAAGCCGCTCGTCGTAGCGAATGCCCGCGTCGCAGCCGATCGAAAGCACATCGACGAAGCCATCCTCAACCACCACTTCCACGCGGATGTCGGGATAGGCTTTCAGGAACGGCGCAAGAACGTTGGGCAACACGATACGCGCCGCGCTCGACGGCACGTTGAGTTTGAGCGTGCCGGTGGGTTTATCCCTAAACCCGTTTAATACATCCAGCGCGGCTTCCATCTCGCTGAACAAGGGCGTCAGCTTCTCGAACAAACGCAGCCCGGCTTCGGTCGGGGCCACGCTGCGGGTGGTCCGGTTGAGCAAGCGCAGTTCCAGCTTCGCCTCCAGGCGACGCACGGCGATACTGAGGCTCGAGGCGGACACGCCGCTGATACGGGCTGCGTCGCGAAAGCCGCCGGCGCGAGCAACTGAAACGAAGGCGGCAAGATCGTTTAATTCCATGGCATTGTTCACATTTTTAAACAACCCGTACAATCTATATCGGATTATCTAACAACGCAATCACCGCCATACTGGCGCTCAACTTTCATTCAGGAGAGCGTTATGTCGAAATCAACCCCCGCAGGCACATTTTCTCTCGCCGGTCGCCAGGTAAACCGCATGGGTTACGGCGCCATGCAACTAGCCGGACCCGGCGTATTCGGGCCCCCGAAGGATCATGACACGGCCATTGCCGTACTGCGCGAAGCGGTAGCATTGGGCGTCAATCATATCGATACCAGCGACTTCTACGGACCGCACATTACCAACCAGCTTATCCGCGAAGCGCTCCATCCCTACTCCGATGACCTGGTACTGGTGACCAAGGTGGGTGCCGTCCGTGGCGACGATGGCTCGTGGATTGCGGCGCTCGAAGCGGAAGATATTCAGCGCGGAGTCCACGACAACCTACGCAACCTCGGTTTGGACGTGCTCGACGTGGTCAATCTGCGCATCATGGGCAAGATCCACGCCCCCGCTGAAGGATCGATCGAAAAGCAGGTCGCGGCCCTGGCCGAGCTCCAGCAGCAAGGTCTGGTCCGCCACATCGGTTTGAGTAATGTGACCTCGACCCAGGTTGCCGAGGCGCAGCGCATCGCGCAGATCGTCTGTGTGCAAAACCAGTACAACCTGGTCCAGCGAGAAGACGACGCACTGGTCGACGAACTGGCGGACCAAGGCATCGCTTATGTGCCGTTCTTCCCGCTCGGCGGGTTCACGCCGATTCAATCGTCGGTGCTGTCCAAGGTCGCCCACACGCTAGGTGCGACACCGATGCAAGTGGCACTCGCCTGGCTCTTGCAGCGCGCGCCCAACATTCTGTTGATTCCGGGCACTTCGTCGCTCGAACATCTGCGGGAAAACATGCAGGCGGCGCAATGGAATTTGCCGGACGCGGTGCTTGCTGAATTGCAATCAACCGTGGTCTGACCCGTGCTGTTCCCTGAATTGCAATCAACCGTGGTCTGACCCGTGCTGTTCCGCTCTCGAAACCCCGGAAGGGATTAGAGAGCGGGCCGGGAGCCGTCATAGCATCCCGGGCCGAAACAGGCGCCGGCGGCTGATCGTCTTGCCGGACACGGTGAAGACGCCATCGCCGGTGTAATGAATGGTTTGCGGGAGGTCCGGTGTCGTCGCGACCTGTGCGCTGACCACTTCGAAAATGAAGAAATTGTATTTCTCGACCAATGCGTCATCGTAGAGACGGCACGCGAAATTGCCATAACATTCGGCAATCAACGGGGCATCTACGCCGTCCGCGTCCAGTGGCGTAAGGTTAAATTTTTTGAACTTGTCGATCTCGGCGCCAGATGTGTTGCCGATCTTTACCACGGTGTCGGTCAAATGCGTCGTCGGCAGATTGACGACACATTCCCGGCTTTGACGAATCATCTCGAAACTATGATTTCCGGCCGCGATAACACAGCCGAAAAGAGACGGCGAGAATTCCATGATCAAATGCCAACCCATCGTCATGATATTGGTTTTATCCTGCCATCTGGAGGACACGAGGACAATCGGCCCGGGCTCGAGATAACGCCGCACTCGCTCGACGGGGATACTCTTTTTTGCGATGGAATGGATCATGGCTAATCAGGTGGGCATCACCAGCTCTTCTACTTTCGACAAAAAAAGCTTCAGGACCGCAGACGTATTGGCTTTCCTATAACCAAGCGCCAGATCGATCGTGGGCGCGTCGCCCTCAAGTGGCCGACTGACCACCGACCAGGGCAAAAGGTTTTTGGCGTACTCCGGCATCAGTGAGAGCGCTCGCGTCGAAGCGACCAGCGACATGGCCATTGCCAGATTGTCGACGTGATGTTCGGCTGTGACTTCGATTTCACACTGCTGCAAATAACGGGTAATCACCTCATGCAGTACCGTAGCCTTGTTCGACGCCAGAATAAACGGTTCGCCCACGAAATCTTCCGGGCGTATCGTTTCTCGCAGAGCTAACCGGTGGTCGCTAGGCATCAGCACAACCAGGCGTTCCCGACTCACGACGTGGTAGCCAAGATCATAGCCCGGCTCGACGCGTAGAAACGCCAGATCGAGCTTACCTCGAGCCAGTGCATCGGCCAGATCTGGCGAATAGTCGCTGGAAACCGTGACATCGATCTTCAGTAACTCGTCACGCAGCACCTGCATCGCGCGCGGCAGCCAGGTCATTTCCTGGCCCGTCAGAAATCCAAGGGCAAAAAACTGTTTGCTCGGCAGCGCTGCCCGCCGTGCCGCCTCAACCGCGGCGTCGACCTGCGCCAGTGCGAGTCGCGCGTGGTCAAGAAAGGCCTTTCCCGCCGCGGTCAATTCAGCGCCGCGGACGCTGCGCACAAACAACTCCGTGCCGACCTGCTCCTCCAGATCGCGGATTTGCCGGCTAAGCGACGGCTGCGACGTATGCAAGCGTTGTTCCGCCGCGACCGTCAGGCTACCTGTCTCCGCTACCGCGATGAAATACCGCAAGTGCCGCAGCTCCATAATTCTCCCCGCCCATACGTTTCATCTATAGCTCACGGAGCTCAAGACATTGAACTGGAAAAGGAAAGTAGTTCAGGCGAAGTGCCGGAATCGTTCGAGGGCATGGAAGGCATCTATGACGCATCGCCGTTACCCCGGCCGCCCGTCAAAATCACTCCGCGCTTTTTCCACCGCCTCCAGATTGTTGGCCGCCCAGACCCAGACGCCGCAGAATGCGGCACCCAACGTGATGCCAAGGTCTGTGAGTTTGTATTCGACCTTCGGCGGCACAACCGGATACACCGTGCGCACCACCAGACCGTCGCGCTCCATCGTGCGCAGGGTCTGGGTCAGCATTTTCTGACTGATGCCGTCCACCAATTCGCTAAGCCGGGTGAAACGCAGGGGTGCCGTCTCCGCAAGCACCTCAAGAATCAGCATGGTCCACTTGTCGGCCACACGGCCGATAAGATCCCTGACCAATGATGCAATCCGGGGATCAAGGTCGATCGGCGGTGTTTGGCTGGCATAGTACTGAGCGGCTGCAATCTGCTCCTGGGTGAATTGGGGAACTCGTTCCATTCTTCATGCCCTCCTTTTGGCAAGTATGGCACTTTTCGGCGCCCTCTTCCTTTTAGAGAGCATATATCATGCTGGGCGCACTCGCGATTGCGAGAGTTGGAACGGTTCGACCTCGCAACCTCTCTACCGACATTTATGATCGAATTTGGGTACCCGTCGCTGCAAGCTTGGGCCGGAATACAGGGCGAATGGTTTTGTTGCGTAAGCCAATCTGCTCTGGAAAGCACAATCTCAACTTTATCAATACAACAAAGGTGGAAACCGTGATTATCGATTTCATTCCCGGTCAAGAACATCGGCCGGCTCACGAACGTGCGGTTCTGGCACCTCTTCAGGCTGTACTGGCAGGGCTCAATCTATTTGATCCCGACATGATCCGAGACCAGTGGTTACCAGGCGGATCCGCCACGCTCATTCGGCCGCCTAATATTTTGCAGCTTGATGTTGAAGGTTTTGTAACGCGTTTGCCCTCTGACGGACCGCAACTTGAAGAATACATAAAGGATCCTGTTGTCTTCATCGACGATAATATCGCCGTCATTTGGGCACCTTACGAATTTTTCCGGGACGGCCAACTTCATCACGTCGGCACCAACATCGTCAATTTGCTCCAACTGGATGGGCGGTGGTTGATATCGGCGTTGGCGGATAATTCAAGACTAGTCTGATAAAAGCGATACGGGGAAGGCACGCCTTCGAGATAATTATTGCCGCCGTTCCTGCTTCCCCGTAAGCATAGTTACTTGCCGCAGACACAGGCCACCGGATCATAGTCGCCGCCGCATCGAGCGGCTACGACCGGCTCCTTGGTGAAACGGGCAACTCGTCGCATTCTTCATACTCTCCTTTTGGTAAGTACAGCACTTTTCGGTGCCTTCTTCCTTTTAGATACTGCCTCCGCCACACTACGCCTGTACTTAACCCAAACAGGAATGACATCATGAAAATGAGTGGAAAAACCGTATTGATTACGGGCGGAACAAGTGGGATCGGCATGGAGCTGGCCAAACAATTAAGCGTCCGGGGCAACACAGTGATCGTCACCGGCCGGGATCTCCAAAAACTGGAAACCGCACGGAAAGCCATGCCGGGAATCCATGTTTTTCAAAGCGACGTCAGCGACCCGGCGAGCATCGAGTTGCTGTACACAACTGTGTCCGATCGGTTTCCGATGCTGGACACATTGGTGAACAACGCGGGCGCCATGCGCAATATCAAGCTGGATCGGCAACATCAACTGAATGATCTGACCGCGGAAATCGACGGAAATCTGAAGGGACCCATGTGGATGATCCAGGCGTTCCTTCCTTTGCTGTTGAAGCAGAAAAACAGCCTGATTGTGAATGTATCTTCGGGTCTGGCATTTGTCCCATTTCCGGCCGCGCCGATCTACAGCGCATCGAAGGCCGCAATTCACGCCTACACAAAGTGCCTGAGGGCGCAGTTGGAAGGCACCGGCGTATCGATAGTCGAATTGGCTCCCCCGGGCACCGAAACCCCGCTGTTCCGGGGTGAGTTCGCCGAGGAAATGAAAGGTGAGAAAGGCATGAATGTCACTGTGCTGGTGCAGCGTGCCATCGCCGGCATCGAAGCCGGGAAACCCGAGATTCGCCCGGGTGTGAGCAATGTGCTGAAAATTGCCAGCCGCGTTGCGCCGAATTTTATGTTCCGGCAAATGGTAAAACTCGGTCGGGCGAAACCGTCCAGCGTCTGAGCGTGTTTCCTTCAACGCCGGAGATTGGCTCTTGCGTGCATCACTGGGCACACCAGACCGACCTCGACAAGTTCAACTATCCGAACCAGATCGGACCGGGCGTGTACGACATCCACTCGCCGAACATGCCGACGCAGGAACATATCGTGCAACCGGTGCGGAAGGCGGCCGAACGGATTCCGGCGCTCACCAATATAGTGGCGGCAGCTAAGACCCTGCGCGCTTCCGCCCAATGCAGTCAGTGCCGCGCTACCGGTCCAGGCCGGTAGGCGCGGCCCTTTACTTTTGTTAGCTGCGTTGACTCGACTCGAGACTGTCGTAATCTTTTATCCGGTAGATCACGAAGGAAATCAGCCACGCCAGGATGAAAACGCCAATGATGATAAAACCGAGATTGTTGAAATTATCATTCAACATACCAATGGCGTCCCAGAACCGGCCCTTTAGCTCGAGTTGATCGGCCAGCAATCCCAAGGCTTCGATACCTCCGATCAACACCGCAACGACCACGGAAACGAGCGTGATCGTCAGGTTGTAATAGAGTTTGCGAATCGGCCGAATGAATGCCCATTCGTAAGCACCCAGCATCAGAATCCCATCCGTCGTGTCCACCAGCGACATCCCGGCGGCAAAAAGCACCGGGAACACCAGCACCACCCAGATCGGCAATCCTTGCGCTGCCTGGGTCGCGGAAATACCAAGCAGACTGACTTCGGTCGCCGTATCGAAACCCAGGCCGAACAGAAAGCCGAGCGGGAGCATCCAGATAGGTTTCGAGACCAAGCGGAACATCGGGCGAAATAGTCTTGCGAGCAGTCCGCGATTATTCAGCAGCAGGTCGAAATCGTCATTGTCGTACCCCTCCCCACGTCGGATCTTGTTGAATGCTCGCCACACGCCCCGAAGAATGACGATATTGATCGCGGCGATTAAAAACAAAAACAACGCGGATACGCTGGTAGAGACAATTCCACCGACCGTTTTCCAGGCTTCAAACCTGGTCTGTAACGCCGCCGCGGTGGCGGCAACGGCGGCGGCAACCAGCAACACGACGGTTGAATGGCCGAGTGCAAAAAAGAACCCGATCGACACGGGCTTTTGTCCATCCTGCATCAATTTGCGCGTGACGTTGTCAATCGCGGCAATATGATCTGCGTCGACCGCGTGGCGCAAGCCGAAGCCGTAGGCGAGCAGACCCGTGCCGAGCAGGAGCGGGTGGCCATGGAATGCCATGAATGCCCAAATCCATGCGCCAACATTAAAAATTGCAAGAACGGTATAGATTCCGATGACGCGCTGACGCAGGCCGTCAGCTCGATAAGTGACTTGAGAGTTGATAGTGGACATGACAGGTCCTATGATTAGGCTGTCTTTGCAATATCCGTCCGTGAAACTACGGACGACGCGTATCGGGACACCCCGCCCGATACGGCTGCGCAGACCTAGGGGGACGGCAGGTCTCCTGGCTCGCAGGTCAATGCATGATGCCGACCTTCCCGGTTTCCCAGTGGTCACAATTGGCAACATACTCGCCGCTTACAGTTGCGGGGGCAGCCGCAGCTTCGAGTTTTGCGCTCTCACTGCGTTCCCTTTTAATCCCGATCGGGAGCCATCTGCGGTGGAGTTTATCAGGTAAGTGTGGCGGAAAGCATCGTCATGTGGTCACCGCATCGACCGACCGGGGAGAACGCGCTCGCGTCGTCGATTCAAGGCAAAATACGGACACACTTCGATGCCGCGTTATCTCCTGGAGATGCACTGTTGGTGGTTCTTCACAATAAAGTTGTGAATGGCTTGAATCGGCAAACCGGCCTGAGCGGATTCTGAAAATGTCCTCAAGACTCGATAAAGTTGCAAACACACCCACATGGCGCGGCAATTTTTACGCTCTTCGAACAATAAGTTGCAAACAAGAATCCTCGGATTTAGTACGGGTTGACCGGCAGGCCGCCACAACAAAAAGGAACGGAAGTGATTGCGGATAAGGTCACGAAGACCGAAGACGGTGGAGGCGTCGAGCAGCTGGACGGTAGCTTCTCGCATCAGCGAACTCACACTCCCGCCACCTTGAGCGGACACTGGCAAGCTAAGGCCGAAATTCACCATCGGGCTAAGATCTAAGACCGTCCGATGGAAACTCTAGTCAGGCATCGTGTTCATTTGGCTGCTGTGGCGACTGAAGAAAGTGAGGAATTGTCGGGTCAAGGCAAGCCCACTGTTGCGCACTAGCGGTATATATGTCTAGTGTTGGCTTGAAGTTCGAGGCATCGTCCAGCGAGGGAAACCGGATAGACGTGACTTGTGAATAAGCGTCGCTTTGCGTGAACAAAGGAGTGCCGCAGTTTGGGCAAAAACTACGAGTTGTGAGACCACCACTGCTTGCACGAACTGCGTATGTTTTCGGTATGCCAATGATCTCAAGATCGGCAGTCGTGACGATAATGCCTGACGCAAAAGGAGCGCCACTTGAGAGCTGACAGTCTTTGCAATGGCAGTTGATCATGGCTACGGGTTCCCGCACACTTGTATAGCGGATCGACCCGCATGCGCACCCGCCTGAGAAAGGAATATTCATATTGCGCTCTTCTATCGAATGACGCTGCGTTTTGTCAAACCGGCAACCGCGCCCGGCATGACAAAATGATGGCTAGCGGTGGCTGCGAGGAACCGCGAAGAAGGCGGCCACCGCGAGCAGCGCTAGGGTCGGGAGCACGAAGATGCTGCCCTCGGGGCCGGTCGTGCCGCCGGAAAGCAGAGGCCACCCGATAGGGTGGGAGGCGAGCAGATGGTAGCGGATCATGTTGCCGCTGTCGCCGACACCGTAGAGGAAGGATTGGGCCCAGTTCCACGAAGTGTGCGCGCCGATGCCCCACCAGAGTGAACCCGTCCGCCACAAGCTGAAGATGAAGGTGAGGCCGAAGAGACCCACGGCGAACAGGCCGAACGGGCTCTCGCCGGGGTTGCTGCTGTGGCCGAAGGCGAAGACGGAGCAGAGCACGAGAGCGGCGGTCCAGAAGCCGAAGGTGCCGGCCTGCTTAGGTGTGGTGAAGGGGCGGTAGAGGGCGGAGAGGCCGCGAGTGAGGGTGAACTGCAGATATCCGCGGAGGAAGGTCTCTTCAAAGAGTGCGACGATGAGGAAGCCGAAGGCCCAGACAGCCGCGTATCGGAAGATCGCGACGGGCGCGAGCAGCAGGCGATCAAAGACCAGCAGATGGGCTTGCCAGAGGACCAGCACGAGCAGGGAGAGCAGGACCAGGCCCGAGAAAAGCCCGTGCAGGAAGAGCCGCAGGCGTCCTGAACCGCCCAGACCATAGACGCCGATGGGACGGCGCTCGATGCGGGAGAGGATCAGCGTGGCGAGCGAGACCAGCAAGAGGATCACGCCTTCGCTGACGATGGAGGCCAGGGGTGGCAACTCCGGCGAGGACTGGACGGGAGTGGTGTGAGGCTGCGCTGGAAGCAGGTGCAGGTGGCTGACGGTGTAATTCAAACCGAGGCAAAGAAGAACGAAGAGGAGAATGCCCCAGCCGGCGCGGAGACCCTCATCGCCGAACAAGATACGGTGGAGGAGGCGCAGCTTGGGAGCGCCTTGAGGGACCGGAGCGGAAGGGTCGGGCTGGGTGAAGTTCGGGTCGGTCAAGGGATCTCCTCGTCATTGGAGCTGCTGGCGGTAATGGTGCGGGATCGTCACGCACGAATATCGTCGATAGTGGAAGCGATGGGCGCTCCGAGACAGCATGGTGAAACCTCCGCGAACCGGTTCGCCGCAGCTACTGACTAAACCAGCGAGCCGCAGCGTCCGCAGTGTCTTCGGGCCGCGTATTGAACGCGATGGACGCATTAGGAGCACATGTGTGCACCGTATTGACGAGAGCCTCGAAGAGCATCAAGCTCTTTGGCGGAATGCGTATCCCGCCGCCAATCACAACACAATCATAAGCTGTGGCTGTCAATTGGCGTTCAAGCACAATGGGGGCCGTTTCATCGGGTTGCACTAGGCAAAGATCGGCATGCCATCCACGCGCCGCCATTTGCTGCATGCCGACGGAAATCCCGGCATGAATTTTCGCCGCGTCGAAACCCGGCGGTAACGCAGGGTCTGAGTAGTCGACCGTTTCAGGCTCCTGGCCGACGAACAATACTCGCTTCGAGTCATTCATTTCGCTCATCACGTTCTCCTTATCCGGTGATCGTTCGTGCAAACGCGTCGCGCGTTGAGAAATCGAAAGGGTGCGGGAAATATAGATTTTGCGCCGGGTATATTAGCATGCCGGAAACTAGCGCGTACGCGGGACGGCAGAGGAAGTGGCGCCGGGCAAATCTGAAATTGCACTATCAAGAGCGGCGGCGATCGAGCGACGATACACATCTCCGGTTGCCGAAGTCCGACATGTCTCGACATCCCACCGCCCGAAACGCTTCGCGACGAACGGGGCTGCTTTCGTCGAATATCAGGGGCTTGTCATTCTGCTCGACGCCGCAACCGTCAGCAATCTGCCACATTGCTGACGTAGAACCCAGCCCGCCCCAATGGCGGCAATGGCCGAATTCCGGCCCAAAATGAAGCACCTCCCCGCAACGGAGAACAATTCGAAGATCCTAGCAGTCGGCAATTCACGTGCAGGAATGGCGGGAAATGACCTCGGTGGCCCTGGCAAACAACAAAAATTGACCATCAACGAAGCATTAGCAATTTTATTGTCTAGGTCTCATTCGAAATTCTCAACTTTATTGTGAAGAACCAGTTGGTGCTGGTAAAAATGGCCGCGCTGTTCGCGGTAACGGCAATAGCCGAAATCGTGGGCTGCTATTTACCGTGGCTCGTGCTGAAACAAGGCAAACCACTATGGCTGTTATTCCCCGCGGCACTATCGCTGGCGTTGTTTGCCTGGCTGCTCACGCTTCATCCGACGGCAGCGGGCCGCACCCATGCGGCGTATGGCGGCATGTATATCGGTGTAGCGCTGCTGTGGCTGCGTTTGGTGGACGGCATCACCTTGAGCCGCTGGGACATTGCGGGCGCCGGCATGGCCTTGGCGGGCATGGCCGTCATCATCCTCCAACCCCAGGCATCGTGATCATTTCAGCTTGATGGCTGCAACTCTGCTTGGGTTGCATCAACTTTACCCTCTGTTTGAGCATCCATTGCGGAGCAATCCGGCTCACGGCTGCTGCGACGCAAACCCCAACCTCACTTTGGCACGTCCGCCGACGGTACTTAGCCCGCGCGGGTTACAGCCTATCATCACTCAAACGATTGAGGTCGACGCCGGCATACCCTCATATAAAGGCAGTTAAACTTGCAATTATAACTTGCAAGTTTAACTGCCTTTATGCAATATCCTTACTTCCCTACGACGACAGACGGTTGAAGCTATGCAACAAAAAAATCTCGAAGACGAGGTCATCGACTTTACCCGTGCCATCGGTCTGTTGTTGCGTCGCGTCCGCGTAGAAACCGCCTCATTGGAGCTTTCCCTGACCGAGTCATCCGTCCTCGGGCGCTTGACACAAGACGGTCCCGCAACCACTGCTGAACTTGCCCGCGCGGAATGCATGAAACCTCAATCGATGGGCGTCACCATCGCAGCGCTCGAGGAGATGGGTCTGGTTAAACGCAAGCCGCATCCGACCGATGGACGCCAAATGAATATTCAGCTCACCGCCAAAGGGCTCGCGACGCGAAAAAGCGTGCGCGAAGCGAAGGTGAGCTGGATCACGCAGGCCATCGCTCAGTTGGACGAAACCGAGCGCGACACGCTATTCAAGGCGGGCAAGATCATCAGAAATCTGGTGGAAAAATGAGCGGCGACAGTACCAGCAGTGAACTATCGAAAGGCATTGACCCGGTAGTCTGGCGAGTTGCGGCGGTGGTATGCCTTGGTCCGTTCATGACACAAATGGATTCGACCGTCGTCAACGTCTCCATGTCGGCCATCGGCGGGTCGCTGTACGCTCCGATTGCGACAGTGCAGTGGATTATCAGCGGCTACTTGCTCGCCTTGGCATTGATGCTGCCGCTTAACGGCTGGCTGGTGGATCGCATCGGCGCCAAACGGCTTTATGTGTGGTGCTTCTCGGTATTTACCTTGGCTTCGCTGCTATGCGGTGCCTCGCGGACCATGGATCAACTCATTTGCGCCCGGGTGCTGCAAGGCATGGCCGGCGGAATTTTAGCGCCGATGGCGCAAATGATGATTGCGCGAGTGGCGGGCAAACATATGGCCCGTGTGATGGGCTACGCGGTCATGCCGGTTTTGCTGGCACCCATCCTGGGTCCGGTTTTGGCCGGAGCGATCTTGCAGCACGCGACCTGGCCTTGGCTTTTCTACCTCAATTTACCGGTCGGGATATTCGGTATCGGCTTGGCGCTGCTCCTGCTGCCGAACGACGCAGCCTCGATCCAGAAGCGTGCTTTTGATCTCCCGGGTTTCCTCTTGATTTCACCCGGTCTGGCTTGCCTGCTCTACGGCTTTCAGCAAGCCGCACACCGTAACGGCGCCTGGACTTTATGTGTCGGCGCAAGCTTCATGAGCATATTTTTCTGGCATGCGATGCGAAAAGGCAGTGCAGCCTTGATCGATCTGCGCGTCTTCAACAATCGAATTTTTTCAGCCGCGGCCGCGGCCCAGTTCTTCTTTAATAGTTTGATGTACGGCAGACAGTTTCTGATTCCCCTATACCTGATCACCGGCTGTGCGCTGTCCGCATCACAAGCCGGTTGGATGGTGGCTTCCATGGGCATAGGGATGATGATTTCATTTCCGATGGTAGGATTTTTGACCGAAAGATTCGGCTGTCGCAGGGTGTCTGCCGGCGGCGCATGGTTGGCGCTGTTAAGCATGTTGCCTTTTTTGTGGATGATCCACAGCCAATTTTCGCCCTCCTGGACTGTCGTTAGCCTGTTTGTTGCAGGCATCGGCCAGGGTACGATAGGCATCCCCTCGATATCCGCGGCGTATGGGTCGGTGCCCAAGGATAAACTTCCGCTCGCGAACACCGCGTTGAATATCGTCCAACGGCTGGGAGGCCCGCTGGCGACTACCGCCATCGCCATCGTCATCTCGCTTACGTCGCCGGCAAATCCCACCCATGGGACTCAGCCGTTTATGCTGGTGTTCGTGTTACTGACCGCCATCCACGTGCTGATGCTGGCGTCGGCAAGCTGTTTGCCGCTGCATATGCAGCGCAAGAATGAGTAGGATGTGCAAAGCTGAGCACGCTACTGTGCAGCCACCGCACCAACCCGGCTTACCGCCACACGAATTCAACGCCGCTCGATTAGCGCCACGCCGGATAAACAAAACTCCACGTTCCGGAAACCGTGGAGTCCGTCAGCGATTTGAAGCGTCCTCGAGGCAATTTTTTGTCTCTTCCATCTAGTCTGCACACACTGAAGCATAGGCGCCAACAGGCTCGTAGAAATTCCCCCAACTGCTGAAGACCATTTGCGTCGGGCCGAGCGCATAACCCGGTAACGGACCCGAATTGATGTTGGCGATCGTTTTATTATCAAACGCAAGCTGCTCGCCGTAGGCCACGCTGTGACTTGAGTACGAACCGATTCCGATAGCAGACGTGGACCCTTCAAGCACTTGGCCATTTACAACGACAGCAAACACTGTTTCATAAATATCGAACGTTGGGTCATCGAAGTGCTGCGCAGGTGTGCTATCCACTACTAATACGTAGGTTTGGCCGGGGACATAGGTACAAGAGACAACAGGTGGTGGAGGTGCCGGCGTGACACACTGCAGGCCAGTCCAGGTCGCCCCGGTCCAGGTCGGTGCGACGCTTTGAATTTCTCCACTCGGACAGGTCGGCGCAACCACGTTTTCGCACTGAGGTTTTGTGTAGCCCGATCCCGTCCAGTTAGCCGGCGTTACCGTGATCGACCCGGCCCCTGCAGGGCAGGTAGGTGCCTGCTGTGGTGCTTGCACGATAGCGGTCGTGCAGGTTGAGTCTTGATAACCGGCGGAACAGCGTACCGGCGTGGCGAAAACCGGCCGGCCGATCAAGAGCACAACCGCGAGCGCGGCCACTTTAAGCCACAGCGAATTTTTTAGCAGAATCATGTATTTACTCTCTAAAAAGTGCAATATGTTTCGGCTGTGGCGGTGCCCGCAATGGGCACGCCGCCGCCGTCGGTGATCTGAACAGTCCAAGGGCCAGTGCCTTCCACCGGCGAGAAATTCACGGCCGCGGTGCTGTCCACGGTAAAGTTTTGTGCCGAGACCACGATTTGGGGAAGACCGCCACCCGGACACTCGGGGGCAGGCACGACCGAGCCGTCCACCACCGTGTAGTAGTTGTAACGCTGCCCTGGCCCACCTATCGGCAACCACTGACCGAACTGGCAGACCAACGGCAGGCCGGAGCCGTCGACGTCGCTCGCAATGGCGCCGTTAGGCGAACACGCGGTGCGCGGCGTGGCGATATTGCCCGGTTTGAAACTACCGGATGAAGTGACGTTGCCCGCATTGACTGCCGCGTAAGCGCTGGTGCCACTTTGCAAAACTTGCAGCGCACCGGTCTGGTACAGGTCGGTGTTACCTGAGCCGTCATTGCTGAGTGAAGTCGACCCAGTGCCATTCACCGCCACAAACGACGCCCCGGTCACAGCGCTGGCGGCAGTGATCGCGGCGGCGTTAGTGATGCTTTGCGACCCCATGTTTAAATTAGTGTTCATCTCGTTGAGTTGAGGCTGACCCGGCACGGCGACGCGGTATAGATAATCGCCATTGAGTTGCGCGCTCGTAAACGCCAGCAATGAGGCGAGGTGTCCGCTACCTGGGCTGGTGAAGCCGGTTAATGGGACCTTCCAACCGCCATATACGCCATTGGCGTTACTCGGACTCATGGTTGCGTCACCGCCCTGATTGGCATATGGGATAAAGCCACCCTGCGCCCCGATTTGCGCGGCAATCTGCACCATTTGCTTGATCGGAATCGTCGGGGTGCCCTGCGTCGTTACCAGTGACTCCAATTGGTCAGTCTGGGGTTGCAGCACCTGAACCAGCCACGTTTGTTGATAGACATTCGTTGCAGGAAAACCAGGAGGGAGATATTGGGCCAGACTCAGCATCGAGAACGTAATCGACACCGGTACCGTTGCCGTGGCCTGGGCCGCAAGGGTGGTGGCGTTATCTGAAATGTATTGCGCCGCAGCCTTATCAAAAATCAGCATTTGACCGGCCGCAGCGGACGTCATGATGTTGTTTACGCCCTGCTTGGCAAAGCCAACAAACCCCCCAAGCATGAGCATGGAAAGCACGACCGCGACCAGGTATCCGAGGATTGCCTCCATAACGTTGGGTCTCTAGTTTTTCTGCGCCAACGCGCTTTTAATGATGAGTCGCACCAATTGCACCCCCATGAGGGGGACAACGAACGCCCCGAACGGCAATCTCTGTTTGCTTGCGGCGTCTGCTGAAAGTTGTCGCAAAGCCGGGCCCCAGTTTGGGCCCGGATCGCTTGTTAATGGCGCCACGGTTGCTTTGACTCGGCTCATGGATGATCTTGTATATTTCGTATCATGGTTATTATACGTACAATATCACATTGATAGCGGACCGAGCAAAATAATGGCAATGACCGTCGTACCAGATAACAAGAAGCAATGCGGGACGCGCCCGTGTCACTCACCCAACCAAGAATCCGGCGAACTTATTTGCTTTCAATGCATCTGTCGCACGAGGGTACGACGGCAGGTAAGGCCCGCCCAACCCGCGGCAATATCCACTTTCCGCTGACTTGAGCATGGGTTGATTGGCCCCGCATTACCCGTGAGGTAATTGACCCGTTGCTGCTCACTCCACCTTTGTCAGCGAGAATGGCGTCGCAGACAGCGAGGTCCAAGCGATTCGCCAAGGAAAATTACCTCAAGATCCGAAATCCGCGACGCTGTCGCGAATCAGCAAAGCTTGATCGAAAAGAGAGGCAATATGACTGAAGCGGACAGCGACACCGTCACCTCCGCCGGATAAGCGCAGGTTCAGATTTTCGAAATGATCACCCGCCATGGTTTTCCCACCATGGCGGCCAGCCACATCAAACATGTGCCATGCACACGCTAGCCGCACCCTTCATTCGATCGGCAACAAACGCTGACCGAGAACACGAACCAGCAGTCCATGCAAGGTGGCCTGCTCCTTTGCATTCAGCGGCTCGAATGACTTGATCAGCAAAGCATTGATGACCTGATTGCCATGTTCAAGCATGGCGGCACCCGCCGGGGTAAGACTGTGTTTAAAAGCACGTCCCGCGCCGGGCGTGCGTTCGATCAAACCACGCGCAATCATCCGCGTCGCCAGCGGGCCAAACGACTGATCCGTTTGAAACGTGAGCGTCGCGAGCTGATGTGCCGACGCGTCCGGGCAACGGCTGATCGCCCTTAGCGCATCCCATTGCGCCAAGGTTGTCCCGATCGCTATCAGACTCGAGTCCGCGGCGCGGTGATGCCGATGTTGCAGCCGCTTGACCAGATGCCCCAGATCTTGAATTTCAACCGCCATGATTTCTCCAGTGCCAAAAATAAGACTTGTATCAATATCTTTATATAAGGTACATTATATCACGAACTGGCGTCCCACTCGTCGCACAACTCCGAGCCCGAACCGATAACCAGCGCATAAACCCTCTCACACAAGCGATACACCATGACCCTCTCCAACACGCCACAGACCAAGCTCGAAACCTTTCCTGACAATGTCACTTTGCACTTGGAGCAAGAAGGAACCGGACGCGCGATTTTGATTTTGCACGGCGGCGCAGGCCCCGCTTCGGTTAAAGCCTTCGCCAACACCATGGCCCAATATGGGCGCGTGATAACACCGACCCATCCCGGGTTTGGCGGTACCCCACGGCCAGAACATTTTGCTGCGGTTGAAGATCTCGCCCTGACCTATCTGTCCTTGCTTGAGCGCTTTGAGTTGAGCGAGGTGCTGGTGATCGGCTTTTCCATAGGCGGTTGGATTGCCGCGCAGATGGCGGTGCTCGATGCATCGCGCATCGACCGCGTCATCTTGGTGAATGCGGTCGGCGTGCAGGTGGAAGGTGAAACGATAGCCGACGTATTTACGCTGGCGCCGCAAGAACTGTCGGCGCTCAGTTTTCACGACCCCGCCAAATTCAGTATCGATCCGACACGCTTCACGCCGGAGCAGAAAGCGCAGATGGCCGGCAATTTCCGCACCTTGGCGATTTACGGTAACGCACCCGAGATGAGCGACGTAAAGCTGCGCTCTCGTCTCGCCTCCGTCAGCACGCCGACACTGGTGGTATGGGGCGCGAGCGACCGGATAGCCAAGCCCAGTTATGGACGTGCGTTCGCAGCAGCATTCGCCAACGCAAAATTCGAACTTATCGAAAATTGCGGACACCTGCCGCAAATCGAGCAGCCCGATACGCTGACCCGGTTGGTGGTCGATTTTGCGTTAACGCACGACACGGCCGCACCTGGCGGCCCTGGCCTGAACTGCCTTTAGGTAACTCGCGTGCGTTAGGCCAGGGGCACGGCAAACGCCGCGCCGATCTGGGTCCGCACTGCGCGCAGGGTACGTTTTGCCGCACCGGCATCCGCAGCTAATCGAATCAGTGCGGGCAGTTGCCCCGGATGGGCTGCCAAAGCGCGCAGGATCGGCATGATGGCGGTGCTGCCGTCGTCGCGCAAACCTACGGTGGCACTGGACGGCAAACTACGGTGGGCGGGGTCGACCACCACTCGGCAAGCGGCAAACGGCACGCCATGAAGGTGCGCAACCAAACCCGCACGATGCGATTCCATGTCGACCGCGTGAGCCCCGCTGCTGTGCCATAAGCGAGCTTTATCTTCGGCATCGGCCAAGGGCTGATTGACGCCGGCCAATGCGCCTGCCGTGGCTTGCGGCAAACAGGCGCGCAAGGCCGACAACCAGGCCGGATCAACCGCAAGACGCCCGTCCGAGGTCACGATTTCGCTGGCGAGCACACAGGCGCCGGGCGGCAGGACGGGGTCCAATCCGCCGGCCGTACCGAAGCTGATGATGCCGCGATATCGCTGCCCCGCCGCCGCGCCTTGCGTAAGCAGCGCTTCCAGCCGCGCCGCCAGGCGTTCCGAGCCGAGACCACAGAGTGTCACGACGCCGGGGCCTTGAGCGATTTCCGCCTCGAATGCCATGCCGCATACGACGATCACGGGATCGGTATTGGGCTCCGATGGATGGATTGAGGCAGTGGTCTCGCGCATTACATGCCGAAGCCGACGCTGCGGCTGCCTGCTTGTTTCAAGTTGCGATAACGCGCCATCGCCCACAAGGGGAAATACTTGGAGTAGCCGTGATACCGCAGATAAAACACGCGCGGAAAACCGGTCGCCGTGTAGTGCGGCTCGCGCCACAGTCCGTCATGAGGTTGCTGGTCGACCAGCCAGGCAATGCCGCGCTCAAGCGCCGGATGATCGACCGCCCCCGCCGCCATCAGACCCAACAGGGCCCAGGCGGTTTGCGATGCGGTGCTGGCGGCAGGCTCATAGCCGTGGTATTCGAGTTTGTAGCTGGTGCCGTCTTCGCCCCAGCCGCCATCAGGGTTCTGGATCGCGGTCAGCCAGCCGGCGGCGCGTTGCATGGCCGGCGCATCGGGTTTCACGCCTGCGGCGTTGAGCGAACACAAGGCGGTCCAGGTGCCGTAGATGTAATTCATGCCCCAGCGGCCGTACCAGCTGCCGTCGTCTTCCTGATCGGCCAGCACGTAGGCCAGCGCGCGGGCAGCAGCGGAGCCGTCGCCCGGCACGGTGGGGCGGCCGTCCAATTGCGCCAGCATCGATAGGCAACGGCCCGAGACATCGGCGGTCGGCGGGTCGAGTAATGCGCCGTGGTCCGAAAATGGAATGTTGTTCAAATACAGTTGGGTGTTTTCCGGTTCGAAAGCACCCCATCCGCCATCGCTACTTTGCATGCCGACTACCCATTCGGTAGCACGGGCCATGGACTCACGGTAATCGAGTTTCGGCTCCAGAGCGCTGGCGCGATGCATAGCCATCACCACCACAGCCGTGTCATCGACATCGGGGTAATGCGGGTTGGCGTACTGGAAAGCCCAGCCGCCCGGACGGACGTCGGGACGGCGCACGATCCAGTCGCCGCGGGTGTCGAGAATTTGCAGCGGGCGCAACCATGCCAAACCGCGCTGCACCGCCGCCGCGGCGGTAGCGTCGCCGGTTTCCAGCAACGCATGGCTGATCAAGGCGGTATCCCAGACGGGTGAGGCGCAAGGTTGGCAATACGCCTCGTCGGCTTTGATCACCAGCAACTTGTCGATCGCAAGCCGGGCCGTCGCCAGTTCAGGACTTGCGGGCGACACCCCGAGCACATGAAACATTTCCACCGCATTGACCATGGCTGGGAAAATGGCCCCGAGCCCGTCTTCGCCGTTCAACCGCTCGCGCACAAACGCAGCCGCGCGATCGATGGCACGCTGGCGCATCCGTTTGGGGAAATGCGGTTCAACCACTCGCAATACGGCATCGACAGCACTGAAGAAGGTGAACCAGAACCGGCTTTGATGCGGCGCTTTCGGCAGCGAGCCGGTTTGCGCCGGCGGCCGCACAAATAGCTCGTCGATGCCCACGCCTCTGGGGTTACGCGCCAGCGGCTTCAATGCGCTAAGCACCAGCAGCGGCGTGATCACGGTGCGGGCCCAATACGATACCTTGGACAAATGGAACGGAAACCAGCGCGGCAGCAAGGTGATTTCGACCGGCATCACCGGGACGGCACGCCACGGGACCACGCCAAACAGGGCCAACAGGGTGCGGGTAAAGACATTGCTGGTTTCGGCGCCGCCATGGCTGCGGATCATCTCGCGGGCTCGTATCATATGCGGCGCATCGGTCGAGTCGCCGATCATCTTGAGCGCGAAATAAGCTTTCACGCTGGCACTCACGTCAAATGCACCGGCGTGGAATAGCGGCCAGCCGCCATCCGCGTTTTGAATTCGCCGCAGGTACCGACCTAGCTTGGCTTCCAGCTCGGCATCGGCCTGCTCGCCCAGGTAATGCACCATCAGCACATATTCGGCGGGAATGGTGGCGTCGGCCTCCAGTTCATAGACCCAGTGACCGTCCGGTTTTTGGTCGGCCAGCAAGGCGTCCAGTGCCAGCGTGATGGCGCGTTGCAATGCGGCAGCCGGGGTATCGGCAGTGGTTTCGACGGCAGCGTCGCGCGGGGCGAAGGAGGAGGCGGAATATTTCATAAAAGGCTAACTTAGTGTGTGTCGCGCAACAGAAAACGAGCGGCCTGGTTACCCGAACGGATCGCCCCTTCGATGGTGGCAGGCAAGCCGGTGGCAGTCCAGTCGCCTGCCAGCATCACGTTGCGCCAGGCGGTCCGGGTCGCAGGCCGCAAGGCTTCGGCTTCGGGCACGGCCGCAAAGGTGGCGCGCCGCTCGCGCACAACTTGCCAGACCGGCATCGGCTCCAGCGGCAAACCGGCTGCCGCGGCAACTTCGGCCCAACCGAGACGGGCCAGTTCTTCGCGGTCGAGATCGAGCAAGCGGTCGGCGCCGCTGATGGTGACCGACAAACGCCCATCGAAAGCAAACAACCATTCCGACATGCTGTTGAGCATGCCGGTAATCGGGGCGCAACCGGCCGGCGGCGCAACGCCGTAATGCAAGTTGACGATGGCACGATAGCTGGCCGGGGCAGTAATGCCGGGCAACAACGTTTGGGCTACATTGGGCGGTACGGCCAGAATTACGGCATCGTGTTCACTCAGTGCCAAGCGGCCCGTGTCGAAATCCAGCGCCGCCATGCGCTGCCCGGCACCGAGTTCGACGCCGCGCAGCCGATGACCCAGATGAATGGCGGCGCCGCGCTGTTCGAGGTAACGCAAGGCCGGCTCGATAAAGGCCGGTCCCAGCCCATGTAACGCTACCAGAGGGCGGCAGGCGCGGCCACCGGCAACCAGCGTTTCGAGCATCACATTGCGTGCCAGCCAGGCGGAGCCTTCGGCAGGTTCGGTATTCAGTACGGCCAGGAACAAAGGACGAACCAGCCGTTCCCATAACGGTCCCGAACATAACTCCAAGTCTGCGAAGGTCTGATGCGGACGAGCCCGCAATAGACGCAGCAAGGCCAAAAAATCTTGGGGGCGGGTACCCGGCGGCCGGCGGGCGGCGTCAAAAATCCAGGCCGGAATTTTGCCCATGCTCAGATTCACATTCCAGCGCGCGCCACTGCTCAGGTCGAAAAACGGAAAGTTCGCGTGCTCCGGACCCTGTAGTTGATCCTGCGCGCCGATGGCCTGCACATAAGCCAGCGTATCGCGGTTGCCGGATAACACCAGATGATTACCATTGTCGATGGTCGCATTCAAGGTGCGATCGAAATACGAACGGCAGCGGCCGCCGGCGTGAGGGGCGGCCTCATGCAGCACCACCCGTTGCCCGGCCTCGGTCAATTTGATTGCCGCTGCAAGCCCGGCCAAGCCGGCACCGATGATATGGGTTAGGCTATCCATCAAATAAAAGCGTAACGCAGCAAGATGCCGATCAACCGCAGCTTGGCGACTTTCACCGCTTGACGCGGACGTGCCCAGCCGCGTACCGTCAGGCGCTTCAGGATAGCGTGGTAAGCCGCGCTCATGATGCGCGGAGCACGCACCACGCGGCGCGCATTGCGGCGCATGATGGCGTCAGCGGCCTGAAAATGCGCTTCGGCTTGCGCCACCAGCGGCGCGCAGACCTGGTGCAGTGCCGGGTGCGCCACGATTTCAGCCGGCGTGCCCAATTCGACCCCGGCGGCGAGCAACGCTTCGCGCGGCAGGTAGACGCGACCGATCTCGGCATCTTCGTCGATATCGCGCAGGATATTGGTCAATTGCAGCGCGCGTCCCAAATGATGCGAGAGCGCAATGCCGTCGTCGCGCGGCAAACCGAATACTTTGACCGAGAGCCGTCCGACCGCACTGGCAACCCGATCGCAATACAAATCCAGGGTATTGGCATCGGGTGCGCAAATAGCGGCGTCGGCATCCATCATCATGCCGTCTATCACCGCTTGAAAATCGTCGCGCTCCAGGTCGAAGGCAAGAATTTGCCGGTGCAGGCTATGCAGGCGGCTGGGCGCACGACCGGCGTAACACGCATCGATCTCGCGCCGCCATTGTTCCAGGCCGGCGCGGCGCTCCGCGGCAGGGGCGTCACCGTCGGCGATGTCATCGACTGCGCGGCAAAAAGCATAGATTTCAAACATGGCCTGCCGCTGCAAGGCGGGCAAGATGCGCATGGCCGTGTAAAACGAACTGCCGGCTGCGGGGAGCGCAGACTCGTTTTGGACCTCGGCTGCGGAGGTGGATTCAGAAACCGTCACAGGCCCTCTCGTTGTGCGTGCAAACTGCCCGGCTGGGGCAGATGATGAATATCAGGAACGGACGAGAGTATAACAAGGCCGTCCGCGCCTTGTGTGCGTGCGCTGCGCGTACGGGTACTCCGGGCCGCGCAAAAGACGGGATCAGCGTGCGGGCTCGACGCCCATCGAGGACAAGGCGCAGCCAAAGTTGGCGCCTCGGCTACCCGGCGAGAGGCTCTTGGGCGTTCTAGTCAGCGCGCTATTTGGCGCTATTCGGCGACACGGCGGCACTGGCGGGCGCGGCGGCAGGAAGGAACGCTTTCAACGCTGCCGCCGCAGCCGACGCCGGCGTTGCGGCCACCGCCGAAGCGCTTTGGTCGGCATCCGAGATATCGGTGCGGCCGCCGTCACGGAAAAAGGCTTCTTCGGTCTCTTTATTCAGCACGACAATACTGATGCGGCGGTTGCCTGGAGCCGCGGGATCGTTGCCGATCAGCGGCAGCGCATCGGCCAGGCCGCGCACCGCCAGGACTTTTTTGTCGATCATCCCGCCATTCACCAATTCACGCCGGGCGGCATTGGCGCGCTCGGCCGAGAGTTCCCAGTTGGAATAACTGCCCTCTCCGGCGGAATAGGTTTGCGAATCGGTATGACCGGCGATAGAAACGTGATTGGGCACGTCGTTCAACACCAGTCCGATCGGATCGAGAATGTCTTTGGTATAGGGCTCCAACACCGAGCTGCCCGAAGTAAACATGGGCCGGTTCTGCGCATCGATGATCTGGATGCGCAAACCTTCGCTGGTAATATCGAGCTTGATTTGGCTCTTGAACGCATTCAGCTTTGGGTTTTGCTCGATCAGCGATTCGATTTTGGCTTTGAGTTCGGTCAAACGCTTGGCATCGTCAGCCAGTTGCGCATTGCGTTTGGTCGAGGTGCTCAGAATCGAAATTTTGTCGCGTGACGATTTGGCACCGGCGCCGCTGTTTGCCTCACCGGGCTTGGAATTTTGCAAGGCAAGCGCGCCGCCTTCAAGCACGCTGGTGGCCGAACCGGAACGGGTGCCGCCCGTGAGTGCGGTACTTAGCGGAGTGTTGAAATACTCGGCGATGCCGTTCAAATCCCCTTTGGTGGTCGACCCCAGCAACCACATCAGCAGGAAAAACGCCATCATCGCCGTAACGAAGTCGGCGTAAGCGATTTTCCACGCGCCGCCATGGTGAGCCGCGTGCCCACCCCCGCTTTTACGTTTAATAATAATCGGGGACGAATCATCCCCTGACCGGCTACCTTTTTCGCTCATTTCAGTATGATGGCTGGCACTCTAACCCGCGGCGGCGGGAGCCGCGCGCTTGGTTGCCTTAACCGCGTCTTCCAGTTCGACGAAAGTCGGCCGGTCGGTAGTAAATAATACTTTGCGGCCGAATTCGATAGCCACCGAGGGAGCGTGTCCGTTCATCGAAGCCAGCAAGACCGATTTAACGCATTCGAACGGTTTGGTATTTTCTTCACCCTTGGACGTCAGCAAGGTCGCGAGCGGACCGACAAAACCATAGGCCAGCAAAATGCCGAGAAAGGTGCCCACCAGGGCGCCGGCAATCATTTCCCCCAAAACCGCTGGAGGCGCGCCGACTGAACCCATGGTGTGCACCACGCCCATCACGGCGGCGACGATACCGAACGCCGGCAAGCCGTCGGCAATATTCTGGATGGCTTTGGCCGGGATGCCCGTCTCCGCATGATGCGTGGCGAGTTCGGCATCCATCAGATCCTGCATTTCGTGGACGTTGATATTGCCGCCGACCATCATGCGCAGATAGTCGACCAGAAATTCGACCAGATGGTGATCGTGCATGGTGTCAGGATATTTGGCGAAAATCGGACTGGTCATCGGATCTTCGACATCGGCTTCCAATGACATCCAGCCGTCTTTGCGGGCTTTCTGCAGCAATTCGAACAACAACGCGATCAATTGCAGGTATTTTTGTTTGGTATAACCGCCGCCGCCTTTAAAACAGGCAGGTATCGCACGGCCAGTGGCCTTCAAGGTTTTGATCGGGCTGCTCACGACAAACGCCCCAGTCGCCGCGCCGAAAATACACATCAATTCGAACGGCTGCAGTAAAGCGGCAATATGCCCGCCTCCCAGGACGTAGCTGCCCATTACGCAGCCCATCAAAATGACCCAACCAATGATGACAAACATTTATTTCGGCTGCCTCTGGTGAAGTCGGTGGGTTCATTTGCGGCCAATCGGGGCCACCAATGCCCCCGTCGCGGGATTCTTATTTACTGTAAGGCATACGGACACATTTTTGCAATGCGTAAAGGCCGGAGAAGGTCAGAGAATGCACGGTGAGTGTAGTTTAGCCCACGTAAACCCGCGAAATTAAAACCGTGTGGGTGTACAACGGTCTATTTTTTGCCTTGCTTCGCCGTTTCTTTAAGTGCAAGACCAAAGCGGCCCCAAGGTCTTTTACCTCCGGCAAAAACGCCGGCGACGACGGCGCGGGCACACCGCGATAAAGCCGCGGGCGGCTTGCAAAAAATGTCTTGCACCCTGCCGGATTTAATACCGGAAACAATTCTTTTGCCCACCTGATTCGACAGAAATTTAACGATCCCATTTTAACGCCCTGAGCTCGCTCCAATTAAGCTCGTACGGGTGCCATTTCGATAACGCGACACACAGACGCCGAGCGGCGCGGGCGGCACGAACCGTCGCCTCAGATTTCGCCGCCCCAGGAAACAACAGTTCGAATTATTGACTCTATTGATTATTAATCGAACTCACTATAAGCTCGATCGCCCAATCTGCCGAGTGCCGGGTTATATATTCTGTCCCGCGTCGAAGGCGACTGACCGAATCCCGCACCGCAGATTCGGTGCGGCGTGCCGTGGCCCGGTGGAATTCCTCGCGCAAAGCGCGGGCATTGCTGGCGTTCGCCGCACATTCTCCCACGGCGAATGCCCCGACAAACTTATGTCGTGAGCCCCGCTTGGGATCGTTCGCTGTGCTTCGATTGCCAGAATAGTAATATTCCGTAATCATTGCGCGAGGTGCATCTGTCCCAAATATTGCACGTCGACGCCGAAATCCGTCGAAAAATCATAGGCAGCAGAGGCAATCGCGGGGCAAATCGAGCTACAATAAAGGATTGTGGAACACGCGGCTGAAAGTAAAAAAAGTACAAAACTCGATCCCCCTGGCTGATCCTAAAAGTTGCCCAGGGGCTGCGCACAAACTGATTCACAATGCGCCTCCATCCAACATCTGCCCGGTTTGCGGTAGCGACCCACTCAAGATTCCTATGGCTCTCCCGGTATTGGTTGTAGATGACTCTGCTTTAGCGCGAAAAATTTTGATCAACTCGCTTCCCGCGGGTTGGGATGTAACGATCACGCAAGCCTCGAACGGCCGCGATGCCCTGGTGCAATATCGCGCCGGCCGCGCTTCAGTGATGTTTCTCGATCTGACCATGCCGGACATGACCGGCTATCAGGTGCTTGAAGAGTTGCAACACGAAGGGCTGGATACCTTTGTGATTGTGGTTTCTGCCGATGCACAACAAGGTGCTGTCGAACGCGTCAAGAAACTCGGCGCTGTTGCGTTTATTCAAAAGCCGGTGACGCCTGAAAAGTTGCTGCCAGTGCTGAAGGAGTACGGCTTTGACGCATGAGCACATGCTGAGTGAAGATCAGCGCGATGCGCTGCAGGAGATTGCCAATATTGGCATGGGCTTGGCGGGCGCGCGTTTGGCCACCCTGCTCGGCGAATTCATCCAACTATCGATTCCCAGCATTACCCCGGTCCGGGTCGAAGACCTGCCCGCGGTGCTGGGGAAATTCGTCGGCGACCAGGAATTTGTTACCGTGGTGCGCCAGGCGTTTACCTGCGACGTCCGCGGTGAAGCTTTGGTGCTGCTCGGCGACGATGCCATCCCCGAATTATGGGAACTGATGGGTTACGACCCGGCGTCGGATACGCTCGACGCCGCCAGCGAGCAGGAAGTCCTGATCGACCTGTCGAACCTGATTACGGGTGCATGCCTGTCCTGCATGTTCGAACAACTTGGCCGCTCGCTGACGTTCTCCCCTCCGACCCTGATGGGTCGCCGCGTGTCTCTGACTCAGTTGCTGCGTCCCGAGGCGATGGCCTGGGACCTCAGCTTGCTGGTTGAAGTGAAATTCTCGATTGAGAATCATACCTTTTGCGCACATCTGGTAATGTTTACCGGCGAAGACTCGCTGAAAACATTAAAAATGGCCTTGGACGAGTTGTTGGAGTGTATGTGACAACTCGTATGGAAGGTGCGCTGTCGGATCTTATCGTCGACAACATGAGTGTTGGCGTGTTTGTGGTCGACCCTCAATTCAAGGTGATCCGCTGGAACCGGTTTATGCAAAACCGCAGCGGGCGCAGCCCGGCCGACGTGTTGAACCGCAATCTGTTCGAAGTCTTCCCTGAATTGCCGCGGGCGTGGCTGAGTAAAAAATTCGAAAGTGTGTTCCTGCTGAAAAATTCGGCGTTCACCTCTTGGCAGAACCGCCCCTACTTGTTCCAGTTCCAGCATGACCGGCCGATTACCGGCGGCATTGACTATATGCGTCAGGACTGCACGTTCATGCCACTGATTGAAAACGGTGAAGTGACGGCGGTCTGTGTCATTTTGTTCGATGTAACACAGGCGGCGATGATCAGCTACGAGCGTGAGGCGGCGTTGGCGGCACTCAGTGAGAGTTCGCGGCGCGACGGCCTGACCGGGGTATTCAACCGGCATCATCTCGAAGTGCGTTTGAGCGAAGCGTTCACTCAATGGACCCGCAGCGGCAGCGACTTCAGTCTGCTGATGATCGATCTCGACCACTTCAAACAAATCAACGACGAATTCGGCCATCTGGTCGGTGACGCCGTGCTGCGCATGTCGGCGTCGCGCATCGGCGAGTTATTGCCGCCGACAGCGATTTTCGGCCGCTACGGCGGTGAGGAATTCGCCGTCGTTTTGCCCTCCACACTGCTTGATGAAGCGATGGAAATCGGCCAGCAGATTTGCCAGGCCGTCACACGGGAACCCGTGCAATGCGGCGATTCACAAGTGAAAATCAGTGTGAGTGTCGGCGTTGCTCAAACGACATCGGCCATCAAGCAATACGAAATGCTGATCAAACAAGCCGACGGCGCCCTGTATTTGGCGAAAAGCCGCGGCCGCAACCGGGCGGTCAGCAGCCTGCCGATATAAGCCTGCTGGAAAACCGGCGGCATCCATTGCGTTGTACGGCCGGTGCGAACATAGCGCGTTGCGGGCGGCGCTCGTTTCCTGACGTTGGCCCAATTGATGGAGCTTGGAGCCAACGCACCGCACCGCGCGCGTAATTTACGCCACACCGTTACAGGTTCGTGGCGTGATATAACTTGATTTTTACCGTCCGCAAAATAATTATTTTCTAGAAATCTTATAAATCGGCGTTGTTATCCGACCAGATTCCGGAACCCGCGAAACAGAATAAGCGTAAAGTTCGCAGTCCTCACCTTCACAAGTAATACTTACCGTGTTATTTTTATTGTAGGGAACGTCAAAATCAAGTTTGAATTTGGCTCTGTCAGCAGCATTGTAGATAATACTTCCATTGGGTCCCAAACTTTCTCCGAGCCGCCCTTGTGCCATCCATCCGTTGTCACCCGGGCCAGTGAAAAGCTTGGCTGGCGTCACGCTCCAAATTCCCGATTTCAAATTATTGGATACGATTTTTAAATTAACACCGTCTCCGATGACGACTTGTCCTGTGCATTTAAAATCTTCCATGCCAGCCTGCAGCTTATTTACATCGGTCATGTTAAATCCCAGTGATTTATAATTTAATTATATTTTTTGACTGATTTATAAAAATTTCACATAAAACGCAGTTGCTTCGGAAGAGTCATTATTTTCCCAGCAAAAACTTCACACTGTCACCCAAATAATCAACCGGCTTAAAACCAATTCAGATTGGCCATTATTTGACCACACTCCATCAAACATGGGTGACGTTTTGGCGAAATAGACCACTTCTCTGTCCTGCGGCTCCAATATTTGCCATCTATTTTATAGATGGCAAATAGGAATATTTTGTATTTTTAATATACCTATTGGAGTTCTAAGCTTGTCGAAGGCTACCAACGAGCACTTCGACAATGGCAACGATCAGTACCACCAGCGCTGTAAAACCCACTCCCTCCAAGAGCGGCTTGCTCAGTTCGGCCGGCAGGATCGCACCGGGGTTGCTACTCTGTCTGGCGGTTACCCTCGCCGCATGGGGTCTGCAATTTGCCGAGGCGCGTCTGTTTGGGCATGTTTGGCTGGAATCGCTGGTGCTCGCGATTCTGCTCGGCACGGCGGTACGCAGTTTATGGACCCCGGGTTTATATTGGGAACATGGTATCCATTTCAGTGCCAAGACCCTCCTCGAAATCGCCGTGGTGCTGCTCGGTGCATCCCTGAGCGCCACGGCCTTGAAGGCGGCCGGGTTCGGTTTGTTGGCCGGTATCGTCGCCGTGGTGATTATCGCGATTTCCGTCAGTTACGGCATCGGTCGCGCCCTGGGCCTGCATCATCGCATGGCAATGCTGGTCGCCTGCGGCAATTCAATTTGCGGCAATTCAGCGATTGCCGCAGTGGCTCCCGTGATCAATGCCCACAGCGACGATGTCGCCGCTTCGATTGCTTTCACCGCCGTGCTGGGCGTGCTGGTGGTGCTCGGTCTACCGCTGCTGATACCCGTGTTCCACCTTAGCGATTTGCAGTACGGTACGCTGGCCGGTTTGACGGTCTACGCCGTGCCGCAGGTACTGGCAGCTACCGTACCGGTCTCAACCCTGAGCGCCCATCTCGGCACTTTGGTCAAACTGGTGCGGGTCTTGATGCTGGGTCCAGTCATTCTGATCCTGTCTATCGCCATGCGCGGCAACGACAGCGACAGCCCGGCGCAAATGCCGGCGGGTTCCGGCAAGCCAGCTGCCAAAGCTCGCGGTATTGCCTGGCAAAAAATATTGCCGTGGTTCATCGTCGGCTTTCTCGCACTGATGGCGGCACGTTCGGCCGGTATGATTCCGCAGCCGCTGTTGCAACCGGTCGGTCAAACCGCCAATCTGCTCACCATTGTTTCGATGGCGGCACTGGGCCTGGGCGTCGATGTGAGAACCGTGGCCAAGGCCGGCCCTCGCGTGACGGCTGCGGTTGTATTGTCTATCGTGGCACTTGCGGTCATCAGCCTGCTGCTGATTTATATACTGAAAATGGCTTGAGGCCGGAAGACGCGCAGCCTGGCGCGGCTCCGTCGATGTGTGTCGCGCCATCGACCCCTCGGCTTGCAGCGAAAGGAAGACGACAATAACAATCGCCCCTTTCGACCCGCCCCTTTCTCCCCATCGACCTGCATGAGACCGTTACTCCCGGAGCCGACCCGCTCCGCCAAGCAGGGCGGAATAGGCGACGCGAACAAGGATACAATCTGAGTGCGCGCTGCGACTTCATACCTCGCAGCTTTTGCCGCAGGCCGGCAGCACGACGATAAAAAATAACGGGAACATCAATGCTTCAAGAGATTGCCAGCTACCTGATCCAGATTGTCTCTTCGCTGTTTGGCGCGGCATTGTTGTTACGTGCCTGGGCCATGGCCGTGCGTTTGCCGCCCAAGAATCAATTTTCACAAGCTGTGTTCCAAGGCACGAACTGGCTGGTGCGGCCGATGCGCCGCATAATCCCCGGCACCGGCGGCATCGATTGGGCCTGCATCATTGCCGCGTATTTAACCGCCGTGCTGGCCTCGCTGTTGACCCTGCTGATTCGCGGCGCGAACCCGCTGTTGTTTTTCCCCTTTGGCTTGCTGACATCCTTATTGCTGACCTTGACCTGGGGTCTTAATCTGGTGATGTGGCTGACCGTGCTGCTGGGTGTGCTGTCCTGGGTCAATCCGCGTACCGAGGCGATGTGGGTCTTGCAATTGCTGACGGCACCCTTTCTCAACCCGATCCGCCGCATGCTGCCGGCGACGAGCGGGATCGATTTTTCGCCGCTGATCCTGATCGTTATCGTGCAGATTTTATTGCGCGTGCTCGACCATTTGACCTTGATGCTGTTTGGCTTCTAGACGGCGTCCCCCGGGGATACGTTTAACAGTCGCAGCAGCGCGTCGGCCTGGCTGCGCATATCGGCGGCGCCAGGCCTGAATTCAAAACAAAGTGCCGCCCCGAGCAAGGCGAAATGCCCCCCGCTGCTACGCGCGTAGGCGGGGTCGTAATGCAGTTCGATCAACTCGCGAAACAGCGGCTCACGGGCGTCGCTATCGATCATTTCATGCCAGCGCTGAATCACGGCTTTGCTATGCAAGCCAGTCAATAACGCCAGTCTTTGCTTAAATTGCTCGCGGTCATCGAATAGATTCCGATAGTCTTGCAACAAAAAAGCCAGTCGCTCATCCAGCCCGGCGGTGATGCGTATGCATTGCGAGCCATGCATGCGCGTCAGCAACGACAAAGGCAAGGTAATACGCCCAATGCGCTTGCTTTCTGCTTCGACGAACACCGGCTTGCCGGTATCGAACGTCGTCAGCACTTCGAGCAGAGCACTATCGAACGCTTTTTGCGAAGGTTGTGGGTGCAGCGGCACAGCGCCCAGAATAGAACCGCGGTGTCGCGCCAGCGCTTCGAGATCGAGGATTTGCGCGCCCTGCGCCGCGAGAGCTTGCAGCAAACGTGTCTTGCCCGTGCCGGTAGGGCCGGTCAGGACAAAATAGCTGAAAGCGGGCGGCTGCGTTTCGAGGTTGTCCAACGCCCAGCGCCGGTAGGATTTATAACCGCCTTCCAATTGACGAGCTTTCCAGCCGATCAAGTTGAACCAGGTGGTCATCGACGCGGAGCGTTTGCCGCCGCGCCAGCAGTAAATCAACGGTTTCCAATGCGCCGGCTTGTCGCTAAACAAGGTGTCGAGGTGATGAGCGATATTGCGCGCGACCATCGCAGCACCCAGGCGGGTTGCCTCGTGTGCCGTTGCCTGCTTGAACATCGTGCCGATAATCACACGCTCTTCATTCGATAACACGGGCGCATTGATCGCACCGGGGATGTGGTCTTCCGCAAATTCGAGCGGTGTGCGGACATCGATAATTTCGTCGAAGCCGTCGCGCAGGGCAAATGCAATGTGCTGGTGCTTCACAGATCAACCGAACGGGTGATAATCATGGCTGGGATGTTCCTGGATGGCGCTGGATCTGCGCCTTGATGGGGCCACTGAGCACACTTTCGTGCGGGTCGATGTCCCGGCAAATCTTGGAGAAAATGTATGCGATTGACCGAATTATCCCACGGCGGCGGATGCGGCTGCAAAATCGCACCGGCAATGCTCTCCGAAATACTGGCAAAAATGCCGGCGGCAGCCAGTTTCAAGCATTTAATGGTCGGTACCGAAACCTCCGACGACGCAGCGGTATATTGGCTCAATGCCGAACAAGCCTTGATCGCCACCACCGATTTTTTTATGCCGATTGTCGACGATCCCTTCGATTTCGGACGGATCGCCGCAACCAACGCCATCTCCGATATCTATGCCATGGGCGGCAAACCGATCATGGCTCTGGCTATTGTCGGCATGCCGGTGAATCTCATGCCGGTGGAAGTGATCCAGCAAATTCTCGCGGGCGGCGCCAGCGTGTGCGGCAGCGCCGGTATTCCAGTTGCAGGCGGACACTCGATCGATTCGCCCGAACCCATTTACGGCTTGGTGGTGCTGGGACTGGTTCATCCCGATCGAGTGCGGCGCAACAACAGCGCCCAGGCCGGCGATAGCTTGATTTTGGGGAAACCCCTCGGGATCGGTGTGTTGGGCACCGCCTTGAAAAAAGGCTTGCTCGATGCGGCGGGATATCAGGAACTGATTGCCACTGCGACGCAGCTGAATACGGTGGGTAGCGCACTGGCCGATATTGAGGCGGTCCATGCGCTAACCGATGTCACCGGATTTGGCCTGCTTGGGCATCTACTCGAAGTATGCCGCGGCTCCGGGGTTGCGGCGCGCATCGATGCCGCCCGCTTGCCTTACTTGCCGGCAGCCGTTCAGTTCGCGCAACAAGGAGTGGGGCCGGGCGCGATCGCCCGCAATCTCGCCAGCTTCGAAACCGAGGTTGATTTTTCCGCCGCGGCCTTGCCATGGCAAAAACTCCTGATGGCGGACCCGCAGACCAGCGGCGGCTTGTTATGTGCGGTGGCGCCGGAGTCGGTGGACCAGGTGCTGGCCCTGTTTCATCAACAGGGTTTTGCCGCCGCCGGCGTCATCGGCACATTGGAGACTGGCGCACCGCGGATAAGGGTCGACGCAAACTGAATGCCGGAGCAAAAACACGCGGCCGGGTTCAGGCAGTGCGGATTCTTGAGCCGATCAGAAAAGCTGCGGCCGTGGTCGCGATAATCAACACGAAACTCATGGCCAATGCGGCAAAAACGGCGAGGATATCGGCCCATAAACCGCTGCCGAGTAATTCGTCGGTGGCAAGCAAGAGCGCGGCAATCAGGCTCCAACGTAGTGCGCAGCCGAGAAAAATTCGCGCCATAGCCCGCAATTTTGCATCGCGTTGATGCCGGCGCCAAAACCCGAGCTCGGCCACGCCTTGCAAATGATGAAATGGCTCCAAGGATTCGATTAGCGTGTTCATGGGGAATAAGCCGGAATTGGTCTAGGTGTTAACCCTAGCACAAAATCGAGCGGCCGGGTGATGTCCTGGCGTACTGGTTGTATTCAACGATTTGCTACGATATGGGCGGCTTCGGGGGATGACGGATAGTGCCCCAATTCGCTAAAATCTCGGCGCGGAGTTTGCCGGCAGCCGCCGAGCGGAACGCACCTCAGGGAGTCACGATGCGCGCGATCAGCCTTTCCACAGAACCCCTGGCAGTCAGTTATGCATTGCGGCAATTGGTGGAAACGGGGGAGCTTGCCGTTTTTAGCGCCGGCGGAAAAGCCGCGGTATTGATTCCACTCGAAAAATACCAGGCCCTGGTCGATGTCTTGCGCTGGCTGGAAGCGCCGGCGCGGCCCGAAGAAGAGAGCAAACCGCGCGGACCTAAGCCTGCGGCAAAACGCACACGAGCCAAGAAAAAGGTTCTGCCCGAGAAACCGGCGGAATCTACCGCGGTCGACGATCTACTGAGCTTGCTCGATTGAGTGTGGTGCTCTCGAAGCCACGCTAGTCTTCTATGAAATTCCCGCAATCATGACGAATAAGCTGGATCTCGGCACGCCTAACACTGCATGACATGGCCAAGCGTCACGACGTCGGGCCATGCGGTGGGGTGCTCAGAGCGCCTGCGAATACAGCCGCAGCGCGTCGCCAAAGGTGACTTCGCGAGGGTTGTTCACCAGCAGGCGTTGTTGCAGCATCGCGTTTTCGGCGAGCATCGGCACATCGGCGGCTTGGATTCCGACCTGGGTCAGGCGTCGCGCAATTCCAACCTGATCGGCCAGTTTATCGAGGAAATCGATAAACGCGAGTGCGCGAGCTTCATCCGAACCGGTGATCCCAGGCACCACGACTTGTGCCAATTCTGCGTAAAGGTGAGTCGCAAACGGCAGGTTGAACCGGATCACAGGCGACAGCATCAGCGCGTTGGACAAACCATGCGGCACGTGGAATAGGCCTCCAATCGGATAGGCTAACGCATGTACGGCGCCTACCGGTGCATTGGCGAATGCCTGGCCCGCCAACATGGCGCCAATCAGCATATTTGAGCGAGCGCTCAGGTCACGGCCGTTGGTGCAGACCTGGACCAGGGACCCGGTCAATAGACGTAAAGCTTCGCGAGCCAGGCCATCGGAAATTGGGTTTTTCTTGATCTTGCTGGTGTAGGCTTCGATCGCGTGAACCATGGCGTCGATACCGGTGGCGGCCGAAATCATTGCGGGCAAGCCCAGTGTCAAGGAGGGGTCGAGCACGGCCAGATCGGCATAAAGCTGGCCCGAAACAATGCCGGATTTAGTGGTTTCGCCCGTTGTAACGATAGCGATGGGCGTCACTTCCGAACCTGTTCCAGCGGTAGTCGGAATCTGAATCAGGGGTAATCTTGGGCCGGCGACTTTATCGATACCATAAGCATGGATAATTTCCTGGCTCGAATTGGCAAAGGCCGCGACCAGTTTGGCAACGTCCATCGACGACCCGCCGCCGATGCCGATTACACCTTCGACGTCCGCTTCCCGCGCGCGGTTAATTGCATTTTTGACCACCGATTCAGGTGGATCGGCTACCACGCCATCGAATAATGTGATCTCAATACCATCGTCTTTCAGCACCGCGAAAATAGGATCGAGCAAATGCGTGGCGCGTAGCGCCGCATCCGTAACGATCGCGATTTTGCGCGCGCCGGAGCGTTGCCGAATCAAAGCCGGCAGTTGCAATGCAGCAGCCTCGCCGACAACAACTTCTGGCACCGTACGAAATTCGAACATAATGGGTCAACTCGCTGGTAAGTCATGGCGCAGGCACCGGTCAACGCATTCGCCGGACAAGTCCATCAGCCTAATGGATGCAAGTGCTTGCAATCTTGTAAGGTTATACGATTTCGAGCATTTTTAATTAACCGGCGCGGTATGTTTTACAGAATCTTCCTGGGTATTTCCCCTATAGGCTCAATTAAAGTCGAGCAGGGTTACACTGAATCCAGGTCGATTTAATTTAACGAGGGGTTTATGGCGCAAGGATGGGTTGTCAAGCGCGAGGTACCGGCTCCAAGCCGGGGTAAATTACTGGCTGCGAGTGCTCGTCTTGGCTTTGGCATTTGTGTCTGCACCAGCTTGATTATGCTGGCCTCGTGTACCGCATTTCGCGTGGTGACCCATTCCGTCGATGTCCAACCCCTTGACGCACCGGCCGGACACTACACGCTGGACCCCAGGCATTACAGCGTGTTATTCGATGTGGATCACCTGCACTACATCCGCTTCGTTTCCCGTTTTGACCGGGTACAGGCAACGCTTCAGTTCGACCCAAACTGGACGCAAAGCCATGTTGATGCCAGCTTGGAGGCCGCCAGCGTCGATACCAATGTACCTATTTTGGACAAGATGGTCTCGGGCGAAGAGATGTTCGATGCCCAACATTATCCGCGGATCACCTTTTCCAGCACCTCGTTTCAGCCCACCAGCCTGACCACAGGCAAGCTTTCCGGACAATTGACGATACGCGACAAGTCGATTCCCATAACACTCGACGTGGTGTTTAACGGCGCGGCGCCAGATCCGTTGACCCGTGTGCCGACCTTGGGTTTTTCCGCAACCGGCAACTTCAGTCGAGCGGCATTAGGCTTAAGCACCTGGTTTCCGGCTATCGGCGACGATGTGCATGTAAGTATTCAAGCAGAGTTCGTCAAATCCAACTAATTCGGCACAGCGAGTCGATGTGGCGGAGTCGACACTGCGTGAGCGTTATAGGGCATAATAAAACGCAACTAACGGTTTTATCTCCCTAACAAATTCATGACAAACTCTTCGCTTGGCCCAACAGCAACTCACAACGTCACCCATGCCGAAGAACCCGTTTGGCAGAAAAGCCCCCTTCTTTCCTTCGACACCTGGTTGGCCAATCAAGCCTTTGCCGATTCATCCACGGAAATTTATCAGCTTCAGTGGCGTCAATTCATCAACTGGCTCAGTGACGAACGGATTGCATTAAGCGCTGTGGAACCCGATACCGTCGAACGCTTCCTGATTAATCTCGAGATAAAACAAGATCAGCGACAACGCTATTTGCGCTTGATTGAACGTGTCTTCAACCACTTGCGCCGCCATACTTTCGGTACGATTAATCCGGCTACGGAAGTAGCATTACACCCAGAACATGATTGGGCATCGGTTGCGCCCAACGAACCTACGGGGTTTTTGCATCAGCTCGAATATGCAGCGTTGGCGGATTACCTTTGTCAGCCGCTCGCACCGCGCCTTTCCGCGGCCGGCAAATGGCGCGCGCTAAGAGATAAAACCATGGTGGCCACCTTTGCCGGCGCCGGTTTGAAAATGGCGGAATTACAAACGCTGACGTTAAGCGGGCTATCTGAGACTCATGACTGGATCACCCTCATCGGCTCCGGCATTGATGCTTCGCATCGGGCACAAATGCAGCCGTTCACGGATGAGTTGATGAAACAATGGTTGCAGGTCCGTGGCGACGCAGGGACGGCAGGCAGCCTGGTGTTCCCTGCAACTCGCGCGGGACGCATGATGCATAAGGCCACCGTTTTACGAGCCACCGCCGAACAACTCAGATTGGCCGGCATCTCCGCGGCTCGCGACGAACGCGCCAGTCCTCAAACCTTGCGCAACTCCTACGCTGCCGCGCTGTTTCAGTCCGGCATTGAGGTAGATCGCGTCGCCGCCGCGATGGGCTTCAAACAGATTATCTCTGCTCAACGAATGAAAGGAGCCTGGGACACCTGGACTGAACGGGCAACTTCGCGCGAACACGCCGTCCAAGCAGGGTAAACAGCGGCGATAATCGGTTGAGGAAGTCGCATCCCACGCTTATCCTAAGTCTGAAAGACAGACCGGGACCCGGCTACACGCAGAAATTCATGCCAGACGGAAGGTTACTTAGTCCTATTCTTTGCACCTATAAAACGAAATCGAGCCGTTTGGAACTATCGTTTCGCTTTAGCGGCACATGATCTATTTTCGAGACCAACGCGCTACCGGAAAATTTTATCGGCACACCCGATTTTGACGCCGACAGTGCAAACAGATCCACACCGGACTCGACCGATATATCATCAAACATGGTCCATCGTGATGATGCTGCCCCAACCACAGACAACCAGAAATTGGGTTCAAGGGATAGGCCGAAATGACTTCGACGCGACAATTTTTCTTATTATCACGACCTAAACACTCGATAAGAATCGCGGTACTTGATGATCACCCCATTATTAATCTGGGCACCGCAGCGTACTTGCGCGGTCACTCGGATTTTGACGTTGTGCTCGAAACGACTGCATCCGACCAATTTTTCGCAACGCTCGAAAAACAGCCCTGCGATGTTGTGGTGGTGGATTTTTACATGCCACTCGATCAACTCGATGGCACACATCTGATCAAGCGTCTTCGCACCAAATTCCCCAAGCTCTCCATTATTACGTTCTCGGCAGGCAAAGCTCTTGAAACGGAATATGCGGCTTATCGAGCCGGTGCGAACGCCTTCATGCAAAAATCCAGTTCCTTGCCTTTGCTTGCCGATGCCATCCGGATGGTGACGTCGCAACCCAAATCCTTCTTTTCGGTACGCAACGAGAAACTGCTCAGCGTGGTTCCCACCGATGCAAACGACACACTGTCAAATGCCGAAACGGAAGTCTTGCGCCTCATTTCCGAAGGTTATTCGGTGACTCAAATTGCTCAAAAAATGTGCCGTAGCAAAAAAACCATCAGCACCCACAAGCGCCGCTCGATGACCAAACTGAGTTTGGCCGACGATCTATCGCTGGCGTTGTTCCTGAAAGAGAAATTCCGGCATTGACGAAAATATGCGCTATCCGTTAAGCCGCCATGCCGGATAATTCTACTTCTCGGTCTGTTTTTTTGGAAAGCGTATGCCAAAATGGGGGAGCTGACGGTTGTACGATCCGAACGTATTAAAACGCTTACGGAATGAAATGCAACACCTGGCTTCTGGTGTTGGTTTCTCTTGCTTGAACGCGGCACGTCGAATCGTGAGTTGCTATAAAACCCGCCTTCGCCGTGACGCGCTGGCTTGTCTCTTGCTCGCGCCATTCGCATTGCATGCGCTGGAGCCACTACACTCGCAATCCGGCGCGGGCCAGCAATCGGCACTTCCGGCGGCCAAATCTCAGATCTCTGAGCATACGTTGCGGGTAGGTTGGTTTGAACTCGGGCAAAGCTTTCTCGACTATGAAGACGAGTACGGCATTCACCAAGGACTCAATCCAGACTTTCTGCATCACGTCGCAGCCTTGCAAGGGCTGACTCTCACGTATAAATATTTCGAGTCGGTACCGCAAACGCTCTCGGCCTTGGATAATGGCATCGTCGATGTGATCCCCGCTCTGCTCGATGACAGCACCCGTAGAGCGCAATATTGGGTGTCGCCTTCATATTCAACGCAACCCGTGGGCGTGATCCTGCGGCCGGGCATTCCCAAGCCCGCGAAATTGCTGGATCTGAACGGCTATCGAATTGCGTCGGAAGTCGGCAGCATCAGCCATCAACGTCTGCAGGCAGCGCTGAATCATGCGCGCTTCGTCCCGGTCAACTCCATCCAGGAAGGGATAGAGGCAGTGGCACAGGGTCGCGCCGATGTATACGTCGGGCTGCAGACGGTGAATGTGGACACCATCGCCCGGCTCGGGTTAGGCACCTTGCGCGCTATAGCGCTACCGAAAGTCGCGATAGATCTGCATTTCGTCACGCGCCGCGACGATGTGCGAACCATCGCATCGATTACGCGCGGTTTGGCCGATATCCTGCCCAGCCAACGGGCCGCTATTGAAGCGCACTGGCTTTCCGAGCTGCCGCCCCTACCCGGCAACCCGGTCAGGCCGCCAAGTGCGGAACAACTCGCATGGTTGCGGCAACATACGACACTGAAAATTGGCATCGATTCGTTTCGCAAACCTTATGATTTTCTCGACGACACCAATCGCTGGCGCGGTACCGGTGCATCGATTCTCAGCGCTTTCGCGATCACTCATCATTTGCGCATCGAACCGGTATTGTTAAGCGTTTCAAGTAATCCTTTCGATGAACTGCGCGACGGCGAGATTGATGCGATCGCCTCCGTGCCGGTGGAAAATGTGGCGTCCACGACAGCACGAGTGAGCCAGCCCTACGATACGGTATCTTGGGTGCTGGTCTGTCGAGCCGGCGCGGCAACTCCGTTTGCCACTATCGGGGCGCAGACCTGGCGTATCCAGCATGTTTCACCCGTGCCCAATTTCGCCACGGATCAACTGGTTCCGTATACCACCAGCGACGACGCCGTGGCGGCATTGCAAAGGGGTGAAATCGATTCCGCTTTTGTGAATATGATCGCGGCCGACCGGCTGGTAAGCGAACTCAAAAGCGGAAAAATCCTGGTCGACAAGCGTTATTCCGCAATCGAGAGAATAGGCTTTGCGGTGGCCCCGGATAATACTAAATTGCAAGGATTGCTAAACGATTTTTTAGCGGCTTATCCCGCTGAGCAATTACGTGAAATCGCGCAGCGCAACCACCCGACCGCAGTCAATATCGGCTACGCACCGAAAGCAATTCTCCGCGTTGCAGCCCCGATTCTACTTATTCTGCTGGTGCTATTTTGCATCGTGTTCTGGGCTTATTGGCGTGTTCGTAAAGCCGGTAAGATTGCCGCGCAAGCCCGCTTTGACGCGGATGCCGCACGCGAGCGGGCCGAAATGGCGGATCAGGCAAAGTCGACTTTCCTCGCGACCATGAGTCACGAAATTCGGACGCCGCTCAGTGGCATCGTTGGCGTAATTGACGTGCTGCAAACCACGCCGTTAACTCAATTTCAGAGACGCTATATCGACCTGGCCCGCCAATCGACCAAACTGCTGATGGGTGTGATCAACGACGTGCTCGATTTTTCCAAAATCGAGGCCGGCAAACTCGTGATTGAGGCCAGCCCCGTCAACCTCTACCAGCTTGCGGAAAATTTGGGCGGCCTCTATGCCCCGCTGACCCGGCAAAAGAACATCGGCTTTTTTATCTCGGCGATGCCGCATTTCGATAAAGATGTCATGGTCGATGAAGTCCGTGTGTCGCAAATTTTGACCAACCTGATCAGCAACGCAATCCGCTTCACCGAAAGCGGCTATGTCCATATCAAATTGAGCTATCGATATCAGGCCGGGCAATCGATGCTGCAGTTATCCGTGATGGATACGGGTACCGGTATGCCGGCCGCTTATTTACAGCATTTGTTCGAACCTTTTGTCCAGGCCGATGGCTCAACCACACGTCGCTTTGGGGGTACCGGCTTGGGACTGTCGATTGTCAAACGGCTGGTCGATTTGATGCATGGCAAGATCGTCGTCAGCAGCGCGCCGAATCAGGGAACCCGCGTGGAAATCACCCTCCCCATCGTCTGGGGCGAACTACGCCGCATAGCGCTCGACAGTCCAGAGACACCGCGCCGGACTGCCGCGCTGGCCGTGAGCACCGCCCTCGCCGTTCCGGCGCTGAGCGCCTGGTTGATCCGCATGAAAATTTCGCTCGTTGGCGATGCCGCACATGCCGATTGGTTGATCTCCGAACGGGCTGCGGGTCAGCTTACCTTAAGCTACCGTGGCACAGAGGAAAAGCCGTTTGTCTCGACCAGCGAACTGCCCTCGTTAATTGCGGCCGTGGACGATATCCAGGGCGCCAAGCCTGACTCTCACCAACCCGATCTGCCGCACAAGATCGGCACGCGGGGTCGGCTTATGGTGGTGGAAGATAACGATATCAATCGCGACATTATCGAGCAGCAGCTTATCTTGCTGGGCCTCTCGCCCAGCACTGCCTGCGACGGCTTTGATGCGCTTGAGCAGTGGCGGCAAAACCCACCGGCATTCATGCTGGTCGACTGTCAAATGCCACGGATGGACGGCTACGAACTGACGCGGCAGATCCGGGCGGCCGAAATCGGCACCGGCCGCCGCACAGTGGTGATCGCCATTACGGCCAATGCCAGTACAGCGGATGAAAACGACTGCCTGGCCGCAGGAATGGACGATTTTCTATCGAAACCATTGACCCGGCAAAAGCTCGACACCATGTTACGCAAATGGAATGTCATCGGGACGGAATCATCGCTGGATAATCGGACCTAAAATGCAAATCAACCTCACGGAACTCAAAAGCAGCATTCCCGCGGAAGTGCTCGATACCATTTTGCTGCGCGCGGTAAAACAGGTCAAAGACGATGCGCAACAATACCATCAAGCGATAGAAGCGACGGATTACGCGCAAGGGGCGCAGCTCATTCATCGTATGCGCGGGCTGGCGTTATTTTTGGGCGTTGCCGAGATCGAATTGATGCAACTTCGCGGACTTGAAGATGAACTCGCAGCCAGCTCCGCCAAAAACCCACAGACGCCGCTGGGTATTGCTGTATTTAGCGCGCGATTCGACGTATTCCGCGAATCATTTGAGTCCGCGCTACTCAATGTCAGGGACGCTGCTAAATAGCGCCCAATTGCACCAGTGGGCACCAAGGCATGGCTGCTCAGTGTGTTAGCGCACAGGCACAGTTCCGTGTCGCGGCGCTCGAATGCTGGTCCAAATATCCAAGTCCAGCCATTTTTATCAGCGGCGGCTGAGTCAAAGTATAGCGATCGATAAGGTCTTGAGCGCCATAAGCGAGCCCTGCTTTTCGGCATCGACATAAGAGACGCATCAACCGGCCAACACGATGCGGCAAAGTCGTTCGGCATATCCAAAAACCGATTTTCTCGCCCAACGATGACAGAATCAGCCAGGTTTTCCTGATATTTCACAGAGGAAACAATGACTTAAAAATATCACGAAACAATATTAAAAAATATAAATTAAATATACATTAAAAAAACTCGTTCCACGCCTTCTTTCAGCGCGGAAAGAAGCCCCACGGAACACCCCGCAAGGCAAAAACATCGTCCAAACCGCCGGATTGACACGGCGCTCCCGCAAAGCGGCAAACTCCGTCACATCGGCATTCGCAACACAAGCAATCGCAGCAGATCATTCCCAAAGCCCACTCAACACGAGCAAACCCTCCAGAAAACGAATCCCCCTCGCAAAGTAGCAACATCGCGAAAAACCCACACACCAGAGACACCAGAGACACCAGAGACACCAGAGACACCAGAGACACCAGAGACACCAGAGACACCAGAGACATGAAAACTCAGAAAAGTCGCCGCACAAGGGAAGAATGGAACAAAAACACAAAATAAATCAATTTCAATCTATATTAAAATAATTAAATAAGCCTTCTGTGCGATAATAGGCCAAGAACCTAACAGAGCAACTTTCAGCGCTGAAAGTACACGGGAGTAGATATGGTCGCCAAAGTCATCACCGTTTTTAACCAGAAGGGTGGGTGTGGGAAAACGACTGTTTCAATGCAATTTGCCGGCGCATTGGGCTTAAGGGGGCATCGTGTTTTAGTCGTCGATATGGACGAGCAAGGCACAGCCACACGCTGGGCCTCACAGGCGCCCGATGATGCACCGTTCCCCGCAGCACTCTCTAACCTGGCGGCAATGGGAGGGAAAATGCATCGGGAAATTCGATCGCAAATCGAAAATTATGATTTTATTGTTATTGATTGTCCGCCTGCCGTGCACTCCCCATCACCATCGAGCGCCATGCTCGTTTCCGATCTCGCGCTGATTCCGGTGGTCCCCGCCCCAGCCGATATGTGGGCGGTAGTGGCCGCAAAACAATTGGCCGCAAATGCACAAGCGACTAACGAAGTTTTGAAAGTACGGCTTGTACCGAATATGGTCCAAAAAAATACAACCCTTGCTCGCGACACATTAGATGTTTTGTCGGAGGACACGGAGATTCCACTTACCGTATCGCGTTTAGGTTCTCGGGCTGCATATCGCGAATGCCAGTTAATTGGGGCGACGGTACATAAGGTTCCACGTGCACGCGAAGCCATCAACGAAGTCGAAGCACTCGTTGACGAAGCACTTACACTATTGAATTGCTAAAGGAGTGGGTATGAGCACGAAGACACCCGACCGTAGGGCGCTCATGAGGGCGTCGCTGAAAGCCGAAGAGTCATCTGTTGAAAAAAGGTTTGCCGCAGCGGAAGCCGCGATGGAACGGGCTCCCGGCGGACTTGCCGGCCCATTTCCCTCACTTAATCGAGGCGCCCAGAGCACGACTTTCGGCGCTGAAAGTGAACCGATAGGGTTAAGCGGCGGCGAAAATCGCCAGCTTAAGAAAATTTCGATTGATCTCGTATTTGATAATCCTTTCAATGCACGTCAAATTTATAACCCGGACGTCATCAAGGAGCGCGCGGCATCCATCGCTACCCACGGGCAAAGAGTCCCGGCGCTGGCTTGCGAAGACTGGAATCACCCCGGCAAATATATCCTGATTGACGGACATTACCGCAAGCGGGCAATTCAGGCCGCGGGTAAAACCGAAATCGAATGTTTGATCGAGCCGATTGCCAATGACCTGGAACTCTACCGTCTGAGCTTCCTGCTGAATGCGGAGCGCAACGCCCAGTCTTCACTGGACAATGCCTTGGCCTGGCGCCGCCTTCTCGACGAAAAGAAAGTCCCGTCCGAAGAGGCCTTGGTAGAACTGACCGGGCTCTCGTGGGGCACGGTCAATAAAACGCTGGCACTATTGAAGCTGCCCGAAAGCGCGATTAATCGTTTAAAAGAACAGCCGGCAAAATTCGGGGTTGCGGTAGGTTACGAGCTGTTCCTGTTTGCCAAGGCAGCTAAAGAAGAGGACGTCCTGAATTTGATGGATCGGATTCTCGACCAGGATCTGAGTAGCCGGGAAGTCGAAGCTTTGCGCAAAAAAGCCCAAGACAAGCCCGCACGTAAGCCGAAAGAAGTCAGCCGCCAGTACAAAATCCGCAATGGCGAGGTGCAGATCGGCTTTATCAAAGAGTGGGATTCCGGCAAGGTTGCGTTCGAAGTGCGTTTGCTGGACCAGCGTGATCGCGATGCACTGGTCGAAGAGTTGAAGAAGCGCTTCACACTTTCAGAAGTCGACCCCGAAGAGTAAAGCGACTCCCTGTAGCGACTCACCTTAACGTTTTTTGCTAAAGTGAGCCTTTACAGGGACCGCTGGCGACCACCGCCAAACCCATCTCACAGCACATCCTTCAAGCAACAACCTGCGTCTCTGCCCAGACGTCACGGATACGGCTGGGCAATTCCCTTTCCCCGTCGATATCCGCGACATGTTTCGTCCCTAACGGAGCAGGGAGAGGTGAGCAATCACTTGCGCCCTGTCCTAAAAATATCTCCTTGCTCCGCCTTTCCGAGCCAAAGGTGAGACTGATCAGGGACCGGTAAATCACAAGAATGAGGCCGAAATAAACATATATATATCAATGACTTATAAGTTAGCAAGCACTTACTTTCAAAGCTATGGGTGAGCCAATACAGGGACTGCTCGAAGGTGAGCTTATTCAGGGTTTTCCTGATTGGTGAGACGATGCAGGGACAGTAGGCCACGCCCTCTCAAAACCTAAAGCCACGCCACCCGGAGCAGCTCGACAATGCAGTTTCAGCTCCTGGGAATAAGCCTCGTGAGCAGAACACGCAGCTTTGGCAATGCCTTAGGTGAGACTCAACGGGGATCTGTTTGCACTGTGGTTAGGACATAAAAACAGCTATGGTGAGCATCAACAGGGATCTAAAAAGGGATCCAGATGGAAAAGGAGCTTCCTCAAGGCCGATAACGGTCCCTGGTGCCTTTGGTACGATCTTTCGGTCTTTTTTGAGGAGGGGACCAAGGCTAATCGCCCCAAAGGGATCTGTTTTATCTCTAAGGTGAGCTTATTCGGGGACTCAAAAAAGGGGTTGTCGCGTGGGCTCAGGTATAGCCAATACCAGGGCATATCCACAATAGTCTTTTGTAATCAGGACCTTGTTCATTGGTAAGCGGTTTAGGGGAGCTTTTACAGGGAGCTTTGACGATATTGTGTGGCGTAGGCTTTATGTTGCTTAACCTGCTTTCCTGACCTTTTTGTCTGGCGTCGTGCGAGGGTGGTGAAGTTCTTTTTCTCAAATACTCGTTGTTGAGAGAATTAAAAGTAAACATCTTAAAACCTTAAAACCTTTACGGGCGGCTCAAACCCAATGTCAGCAAGCGTTTGCAGCCGATAAGGTGAGCTTGGGCGGGGACTTCGGTGAGTTCCAGCAGGTACTCCGGTGAGCGCTTGCAGGGAAGCTGCTGCGGCCGGGTGAGTTCAAGCGGGGAGCTCGGTGAGTGGACACGGGGTATTCCACGGTCTTGGGTGAGATTTAACAGGGACCCATAATCTGCAGCGGAAAACCATTCAGCCCTCGGTTGCTGCGTTGCAAAACCGTTTTAGCGGTCAAAAATTTTCTCGGTGAGACTCTACAGGAACCTTTGGGTGAGCTTTAGCAGGGAACTGAGCTACCTATCTGCGACGAAGCCCCGCCGCAGCTAAATCGGAAAGGTGAGGTAAAACAGGGAGTTTTATTTCACCATTGTCGTCGATAGAAATCAATGGCTTAGAGGTGATTGCATTGTGTTCACCTTTACGCCATCATAGGTGAAACACTCATTTCACTTTCGCCATGGCCGTGCCAAAGACGAAGTCCAAGTCTAAACCAACGACGGGTATCATTCCTGCTGCTACGCCTGCGCTGGAATTTCGCAAAACCAACGAAGCCATTGGTTTGCGAGTTTCAGAAGGACGTCTGTCCTTGTTGTCACGCAAGACGTTCAACTTGATGGTCTATCACGCCCAAAAGCTCGGCGTGCCCGGGCAAAACGCACCCCTCGATACCCCGGTGGCGCAAAAATACTTCTGGATCCCGCTCTCCGATCTGGCGCGCGATGCCGCCTACGACAGCAAGGATACCGATCTTTTAAAGAAAAGCGTTCAGGAACTGCAGGACATCCGGATTTACATGGAGGATGAAAAGCAGTGGACCAGCGAGCGGTTGGTATCCAGTGTGAAAATCGTCAATTCCGCAGGCTTGAAGCGTCGCGGCGGTCGGGTCTGGTTCGGTTTTGCGTTTCCTCCGGAAGTCGGCAATCTGGTGATGAACCCCGGCGCATACACCAAGCTGTCGATTTATTATCAGACCATGCTGCGCAGCGGCGCAAGTCTTGCTCTCTACGAAATTTGCCGTCGTTTTGCGACCAACCCGTCCCATCTGAGTTCGCGCGAGCGTTGGGAATGGTGGTATGGGGTGCTGTCCGGTAATCCGGTGACCGAAAACTTGCCGCAATATAAATATTTCAAGCGCGACGTACTCAAAACGTCGATCGCTGAAATCAATGCCGTCACCGACATTGAAGTCGAGTTAATTGAGCATAAAGCGGGCCGCAAAGTGGTGGATTTGCAGTTTCGCATTCGCTTGAACGAACAGCCCGCGCTGGATTTGCCGGCGCCACCGTTGATCGATGCGGTGATGATTGAGCGTTTGATGGCCCTGGGGATCGCTCAGGAGGAGGCTACGGCGATTTTCGTCTCGAATGACGATGCCGCCCTGCGCGCGACACTGGAGCTCGTTGAAGAGCGGATGCGCAGTACCAAGGCCCCGCCGATCGATTCCCCCGCGGCGTATTTCAAATCTGCGTTACGCAACCGCTTTGCCTCACCGCGCGAAGTCGCGCAAAAAACCTTGGTGGCGGCAGCACCCGCGGTGCCTGCCGCGGATCGAGGTCCGACGTTGCGTGAACGTTTTGCCGCAAAACGTTCACGTGAGGCGACCGAGTACTTCAACGAAATTGACGCCGCCGAGCGCGATCAACTGTTACTTGAATTCGAGCCCGCGGCACCGCGTTTGGTGGCGACGTCGTTGCGCCGTAGCGGTTTGCAGTCGAAAGTCGCGCAAAGTGCATTTTTCGCTTGGCTTGCGACGCGCTTGTGGGGTGAAGCAAGCGACAAGGAGCTGCTGGCGTTTGCCGAGAGCGAGCTTTAAGCCCGGATTTCGAGGCTCAGCAGCACCCTTTTAGGCTTAGGTGAGCTTTAACAGGGAGTTTGCTTCAGATTCAGGGGGGGGCTTCGTCCGCGACTTCAACGGCGCATATCTTGACCTCGTGAAACATAAGGGAATATTTTCAATCCGAACTGCAAATGCCCGTTATATAAGGGAATTCGTTTGTTTTTCGGGAATGTTCCACGGTATTTCCAGTGCTTCGTGAAGATTGTGTGGCGCGATGACTCTTCTTTCCTTCATTCTCTTCCAAATTCATAAAAAATCACAGGTACAATCTCAATCAATACGTAATATATATTGATTGAGATTGTTTTGTGGGCTCCAAACGATGTTAGACGCGGAAAAACACGCTATCCGGCAGGAAATCGAATTGCTCAGGCAGCAAGGTGCCCGGCGCCAGGTATTGTCGGCCCATGCATGCCACCGCTTGTTCTTCGACTTTGGTGTCAGACCGTCCGTGGCCGGCGTGCGGGAATTGACCGCGACCGGCAGTGCCGGCGATATTCCACGGGATATCGAGGCGTTCTGGGAGCAAGTCAGGCAGGCATCGCGAGTGCGTGCGGGCCAGGGTGCTATTCCCGAATCGCTGGAAGGTGCCGCGGGTGAATTGCTGGGCGCGTTATATCAGACTGCGTTGGAGCAAGCTCGAAAGAATTTTGACGCTGAGCGCGATGCACTCAGCCGCAGCGCGCAAGAGATCGACCAACGTATCCGTGATGTCGAGTTCAGGCTGACGCTGTCGGCCGAAACCGTTACTCAAGCGCAAGCGTTGCTGCGCGATGAAATAACGCGGCGCGAGCAGGCCGAGTTGCAACTGGCTGCATTGCGCGGTGAGGCGGCAGTGCGCGCGCAGAGTAGCGACCATAGCCACGAGCACTTGCGTGCGGAGCTCGATACCTTGCGTCGTCAATTGGCGGAACGTGAGCTCGCGCATGCCGGTTTGCAACAGCAGGCCGATCTGCTACGTACGCAAGCCCAGGCCAATGCCGAGCTGTACGCCAGTCAGCTCAAGGACGCGATGGATGAAGCGCAACGGCGGGTCCGGCCGATGCTGGTGGAACTCGATAGCCTGCGAACCCAAGCGTCTACCTATCAGGCCGGCATCAAAGAATCGAGCCGTCGCGAATTCGAGTTTATGCAGCAACTCAGCACAACTAAGGGGCGAGCCGATACCCTGGAGAAACTGGCCAATCGCCAAGCCGATGAACTGGCCGGCCTGCACCGTGAATTGGCCAAGACGCGTGAGCGCGGCGGTGTCGAGCCTGGGGTCGCGCAATGGGTGGTCGAGCTTGCTGCCCGGGGTGGTTTGAGTGACGCGGAGTGGGCGCCGCTAGGCCGCTCGATCGATAGTTTTGTGCCGCTGCCCACGCTGTGTGTGGCATGTGAGGATGGCGAGCCGGAACTGGCAGACTTAAACGATAAAATCGAAATCAGCTGTCCGGAATGCGGACACACTTCAGGCTTGTGCCGCTCACGATTGGAAGCCAGCCGCAAATTCAATCTGGTGCCGCGCCCGGCGCCGTGAGGCTTGCGCCCGTTGTCGTGCGGTGGGGACTCTTTTAGCTGTGCGCGTGCTCGGTGATCCAGGCTGCGGCCGTCAGGTTGAGTTCGCCGACATGCTGCAAATCAAATTCGGTGACCTCGGAAAATTCCATTTTGATGGCTTCGCACGCGGCGACCAGGGTCGCTTCGTCGCCTACCTCGGCCGCCTTGGCTAGAGCCAACAGCAGTCCAAGTTCACCCGTTTCTTCCAGAATCGCTGCCCGTATGGCGGGCGACAATCTCAGCATTTCGACGATCTCTTCGACCGTGGCGCCAAACACAATATGGACCAGCGAGAAAATGCCGGTAATAAACCCTGCATCGGCAAGCTTGTCGTCGCCGGGCCTGAGCGATAGAGCGGCCAATTCCATAAACCGTGCACGCGCACCTGCGAGTTGCACCAGCGGGTCGGATTGCAGCGATAAATTGCGGCCGTCCGCAAAAAACAGCAATTGGGCCCAGCGCGCGATTTGCCGGGTGCCAATCGCAATAATTGCCTGGCGCAACGAAGAGATCGGCCGGGTGAGACCGAACGCGCTGGAGTTAATCAGACGTAATACCTGGACCACCAGATTCGGGCTTAACTTGAGTTCGCCTTCGAGTTCGGCCAGGGTGGGATCGGTCGCCAGCAGGCCGAGTAAGCGTAGCAATGCCTGGCGCGAAGAACTGGCCCGGCGTGAGGTGAGTACTTGGGGTTTGGCGAAGTAATAGCCCTGGAACAGATCGAAGCCGAGCTGTAAGGCCAGGCGGTAATCCACGTCCGTTTCGACTTTTTCCGCGAGCAGCAGCTTGCGATGCTTTTTCGCCAAGCCGACGATTTCCAGCATCGAGTCGCGGCCGCATTCCAGAAAGTCTATTTTTACGATGTCCGTGATCGGAATGGCATCAAGGAAACGTTCCGAAATTTCCGTGACGTCGTCCAGCGCGACCTTATAGCCATATTGTCTTAGCTTGGCGCAGCGAGCGAGGGCTTCGGCATCGAGCGACACCGTCTCCAGAATTTCCAGGACGAACCGGTGCGGCGGAATCAGCAGAATGACTTCGCTCATCAGCATGTCCCGGCTGATGTTCACGTAACCCATGTGTTGACCCAGCGCGGCGGCAATGCCGACGTCGCCGATGGTGCGAACCAGCACATGAGCCGTCGCTTCCTGATCGTCTGTGACAAATGCCCGGTTTTCGCTGCTATTGCGAAATAGCAGTTCGAAAGCGGCTAGGGCACCATCCCGATCAAGAATGGGTTGCCTTCCCAAGTACACGAACTCGTACTCGATGTGCGGGTTGTTAGCCGATTCTTCCACGCTGGGTGCAAGAGCAATTTTCGTAGATGCCATGATAATAAGGTGACGACGCGGGCCACATGGCGTCGCGATATTACAGCACTCTTCCTATCGTTGGACGATGGATGTGCGCATTGCACCCTGAGAGCGCACGAGACGCTTTAAGATTGACGCGCGTGCCGTAAAGCCACCTGCAACTCAAACGTTTAACTGTTGACTTGGGCGGTTGATCCGACAAACGGCCCGCACAAAAATAAGGGCCATGGCATACATCGGAATCCTGCGTGTATCGATGTAAGTCTATTTGAATGGATCACGCGTTACGGTACTGCGCGAAAGATCTGCACTGCGGTTACCTATTCCAACTTCGTTTTGATTCTACACTCGTAACATTAGCATATGACACTGTTGGAATAATTACATTTCATAATATGGTTCGGATATTCACCACATGAGAATATTTAGCTGGATCGCTGAAATGCGATATGGGCGGCTCGATGGCTTGAACCAGTATCGCATGAGTAGCCGGATGCCACTGCGGCTAGGCGCGAAGAGCGGGCGGGCTGTCTCATTTTGCGACATGCCCGCCTGATGATTCCGGCTTACTTGCGATTTTTCAACGGCACGAATTTAAGGTTGTCCGGGCCGGTGTAATTGGCGCTGGGGCGGATAATCTTATTGTCGATGCGCTGCTCGATGATATGAGCGGCCCAGCCTGAGGTACGTGCAATGACAAAAAGCGGGGTAAACATGGCGGTCGGCACGCCCATCATGTGATATGAAACGGCCGAGAACCAGTCGAGGTTGGGGAACATCTTCTTGGCATCCCACATGACCGACTCAAGCCGTTCGGCAATATCGAACATTTTGGTGTTGCCGGCCTGTTTGGAGAGTTTTCGGGCGACTTCCTTGATGACTTTATTGCGCGGGTCGGAAATCGTATATACCGGGTGCCCGAAGCCAATCACGACTTCTTTATTTTCCACGCGGCGGCGAATATCCGCTTCGGCTTCATCGGGCGAGTTGTAGCGTTTTTGAATTTCGAACGCGACTTCGTTTGCTCCGCCATGTTTCGGGCCGCGCAAAGCACCGATTGCCCCTGTGAGTGCCGAATAAATATCGGCGCCCGTGCCGGCAATCACCCGGCCGGCAAAAGTCGACGCATTAAATTCATGCTCGGCATAGAGATTGAGCGAAATATGCATCGCCTTGACCCATGATTCTTCGGGCGGCACGCCATGCAGCAAATGCAGAAAATGCCCGCCGATCGAATCGTCGTCGGTTTCCACTTCGATCCGCCGGCCGTTGTGTGAATAGTGATACCAGTACAGCAGCATCGAGCCTAGCGACGCCATCAGCCGGTCGGCGATGTCGCGCGAACCCGGCAGATTGTGATCGTCTTTTTCCGGAAGCAAGGTACCCAAGACCGAGACGCCGGTGCGCATGACATCCATAGGGTGAGCCGATGCAGGGACCCATTCCAGGGCTGCCTTCAGATTGGCGGGCAGGCCGCGCAGCGACTTCAGCCTGGTTTTGTAGGCGGTGAGTTCTGCGGCGGTAGGTAATTTGTCATGCACCAGCAAGTGAGCAATTTCTTCAAACTCGCATTCGCCGGCAATGTCGAGAATGTCGTAGCCGCGATAATGCAAATCGTTACCCGTTTTTCCGACGGTGCACAGGGCGGTGTTGCCGGCGGTGACGCCGGATAGTGCCACTGATTTTTTGGGTTTGAAGCCGGCTGCGGGGGTCGTTTCGCTCATGAGCGCTCCTGAAAGTGGATAATCAATTACTTTTTTTGTTCGGCAAACAGCGCGTCGAGTTTCTGCTCGTACGCATGGTAGTCCAGATATTTATAGAGATCTGCGCGCGACTGCATGGTCGCGACGGCATTCTTTTGAGTGCCTTCACGCCTGACGGTTTCGTAAAAATTGAGTGCGGCAGCATTCATCGCACGGTATGCGCCACAACAATACAACGCAATGTCGACCTTGACCGAAGCCAGTTCTTCGAGGGTGAAGAACGGGGTCGCACCGAACTCGGTCAAATTGGCCAGAATCGGCACCTTGACCGCTTGCTTGACCTGTTGATACATCGCCAGTTCCGTCATGGCTTCCGGGAAAATCATGTCGGCTCCGGCTTCGACGTAGGCGCAGGCGCGGTCAATTGCCGCGTTAAGGCCTTCGGCCGCCGCGGCATCGGTGCGCGCCATAATCACAAATTCCGGGTCGGTACGGGCATCGACGGCGGCTTTGATGCGGTCGACCATCTCCGCGGTGCTGACCACTTCCTTGCCCGGCCGATGGCCGCAGCGTTTGGCGCCGACCTGGTCTTCCATATGCACGGCGCCGGCGCCGGCTTTGATAAATGAGCGAATGGTCCGGGCGATATTGAATGCGCCGCCCCAGCCGGTGTCGATATCGACCAGCACGGGCAGGGTGGTCACGTCGGTGATGCGGCGCAGGTCGGTCAACACGTCTTCCATGGTGCTGATCCCGAGATCGGGCATACCCAGCGAGTTGGCGGCGACACCGCCGCCGGAAATATACAAGGCCTTGTAGCCGGTGGCTTGAGCCATGCGGGCGGCGTAAGCCGTAATGGCGCCGACGATTTGCAGCGGCGCTTCGTCATTGACGGCAGCGCGAAAACGCGCGCCGGCGGATGAAAGTTGAGTTGCAGTCATGAGGATTCCCGATGGAGGTTGAACGGAATAACAAGAGCAAGAGGCTTGCCAGCGAGTCCTACGTTCAAGATCGACGGCAGGGCCATTGATTTATAGCGGTTTTTTGTTTTTTTGCAGCAGATAAGTTCTGCTTCACTACGGCGTTTTTATCTGTTTTGTTTCAAAAATGAATGGCATGTTTCATTAATGAAACGGATTGTGCTAGTCTGATGTGACAACCCTCTCCCTAAAGATCATGACCCCTTCACCGTCCGCAGGCCCTGCCCGTACCCAAATCTGGGCTATCGGCATCAGTCGCCTGGGCGACCTGTATCAGGATATTGTGCAGGACTACGAGGGGCGGGCGGATATACGCTTGGTGACGCGTGGTTTTGACGAGGCGGTCGAAGCGATTCGGGGTGCCGCTTCCGGTGTGGTGGATGTGGTGGTCGCGGCCGGGTCGAACGGCGCCTATTTACGCAGTCGGGTGGATGTACCTGTGGTCTTGGTCAACGTTACGGGTTTTGACGTGATGGATGCTTTGACCCGTGCCCGCCGCACCTCGTCGGCCATTGGTCTGGTCACTTATGGTGAACCGCCGGTCGAGTTCGAGCGGTTTACCCAGGCATTCGATATCCATTTATTGCATCGCACCTACCGTTCGGCGCGGGATGCCGAAAACCAGGTGCTGGATCTCAAGGAGCGGGGGGTGGAAGTGATAGCCGGCCCCGGCCTGGTGACCGATCTTTCTGAACGCGAGGGGTTGCGAGGTGTATTTTTGTATTCGCATGCGTCGGTTCGCGCTGCGTTCGATACGGCCTTGGAGGTGGCGCGCGGCGGCCGGTTGGAAGCGGTCAAGCGTGCGCGTCTCGATGCGATTTTGCGTCATTTGCGTGATGGCGTGCTGACTCTGGGTCCCACCGGCACGGTTGAATCGATTAACCCTAAAATGGCCGAGATCTGCGGTATGACGGCGGGGGCTGCGGCAGGTAAAACGCTAGGCGCTTTAATTCCCGGGCTGGACCTCAATCTGCCCGCGTTGCGGCCCGGTGACGCCGAGTTCGTGCACAGCATCGATCGCAAGAGCTATGTCATGCATTGCATTGCATTGTTCGAGCACGGGATCCAAACGGGAACGATGTTGACTGCTCAGGAATCCCAAGTTTTGCAGCGCATCGATCGGTCATTACGCTCGCGGCATCGTCCACCGCACCTGATTGCCCGTTATCGCTTGACGGATATTTTGGGCTCATCCGAGCCGCTGCGGCGGTTACGGGAAGTTGCCGCGCGTTATGCAAAATCCGATGCGACCGTGTTAGTGAGCGGCGAGAGCGGAACCGGCAAAGAACTGGTAGCGCAAGGGATTCACAATGAAAGCAGCCGCCGTGCGTTTCCCTTTGTCGCGGTGAACTGCGGCGCATTTCCCGAAACCCTGCTTGAAAGCGAGTTATTCGGTTACGAGGAAGGGGCTTTTACCGGAGCGCGCCGCGGCGGCAAGCTCGGGCTGATTGAGTCGGCTCATGGCGGCACGTTGTTTCTCGACGAGATAGGAGAAATGCCGCTGGTGTTGCAGACGCGCTTGTTGCGCGTGTTGCAGGAGCGCGAGGTGGTCAGGCTGGGTGCCAATGAACCTACGCCGGTCGACATCAGGGTCATTGCCGCTACGCATCGGGATCTGGATCAGTTGTTACGGCAAGGCAATCTGCGAGACGATCTGTATTACAGATTAAATATCCTGCGTCTGTGTGTGCCGCCCTTGCGGGATCATTTATCGGACCTCCCCGGCTTGATTTCCGAGTTGCTCACACGGGCCATGAGCCGCATTTCCGTGGGGTTGCCGCTCAAGGTTTTGCTCGACGGCATCTTGCCTTATTGCGCTGCTTACGATTGGCCCGGTAATGTGCGCGAATTGGAGAATATCGTGGAGCGCATTGCCATTTTTTATGCGGCCGATGAAGCCGGCGATGACGGCAGGCAAGGGAGGGCGCAAGAGCCCTTGTGGACCGATCCCGAAACTGCGCTGCGTGAAATTGCCCCTGAAATGTTTGCGCTGCACGCGAGTGCCGCTGCCGACGAATCGCTGAAGGTCGGCGCGCGCGACCGCGAGCTTGCCGTGATTCGCGGCATGCTGAAGGAGTGCGACGGAAATCAGCTTGAGGTATGCCGACGGTTGGGGATTAGCCGTTCCACGCTGTGGCGGCGATTACGTGTCGAGGCGGTGGATAAAGTCATGCCGGATTGATGCTTCGGCGTGCTGAGCCAGGTCAAGCCGAGCAGCAATTATTGCTCACAGCATTTCCATGGCATTGATTGACGCATGTTTGAAAAAACGCCCCAGTTCGCGAGCCAGTTCGTTGAGCGCACTCATTTCATGCGGTAGGATTTTGCGCACCAGATCGGGATGATCCCAGTCGCCATAGAGTAGCGCTACGGCGCCGCTTTCGGTCTTGACCGGCAACAGCACAAACGCCTGGGCGTTCGGTAGCACTTGTCTGAACCAGCCTGGAATGTGCGAACTGAATTTCGGGTCGCGTGCATTTTCAATAAAGATGCCGACCGAATTTGCGATCGCCAGATGAAATACGTCGGCGGAAAATGCCGCATCGAAGTACAGTCGCGGCAAGAGCGGCTCGATATCGGTGCCGAAGCCCAGGCGTGCATGAAACGTACCGTTGCGCGTGTCGCGCACGAACACGATGGTGCGTGAAAATCTCAGGCTGGCAAGCACCGTTTCAGATGCCATCGTCAGCACTTGCGCAAGCAGGTTTTCTGAGGGCAGCGAGCGTAAATCGCCTAGTCCGTCGCGGATATGGCGTTCCGCATCCTGCACTTTGATGCCGCTCGCCTGACCGCGCAGTTCGTCGATTTCTTTAATAAAATTCTTGCTGACGTTTTCCTGGGCCAGGTTGTCCGCAATGCCGACCAACATCACCGGGTCCATGGCGAGTGCGTCGCCGTAGATGGATGCCGCCGTTCTGATCTGCTCGTCGCACAGTTGCGGATCGTCGCCCGCAACCGTCATATATTCTGAAACTTGGGTCGAAAAACTGGTCACCGCGCGTAGCCAGCGAATTTCCTCCGGGATGCTGTCCGGGTCGGCATCCGGGTCGAATGGTTGCATGCCCGCCCGGATGGTGCTGGGCAAACCCCAACGTTTTGCGGCCGCCTCACCGAGTTCTTCGAATGAGACGCCTAAAATCTCGAGGCAGAGATCGTCCGTGCTGCGGTCTTCACGTTCGGCACGTTCTCGAACGACTTGCCATTCGCTTTCCAGATAAAACAGACAAAGCAGTTTGCCGAGCTGGCGCATCAGTGTGCAAACCACGGCTTGTTCGCCCGTTTGCACGTTGCCCGCTTCAGTCACTTTGCGCGCAATGCAACCGGCCAACATGGCACGATTCAGTTCGAGTTTGGCGTCGATCTGATAGGTGTGCGATTGCGACTGATGAAAATGGTCAACCAGCTTGAGGCCCAGCACCAAGTGGCCCACGGCTTCCATGCCGAGTACCATCAGTGCGCGCGACACGGTGGTGATATTGCCGCCAAACGCCATATACATCGCCGAATTGGCCAAGCGTATGACTTTTTGCGTCAGCGTGAAATCCGATAAGACAACCTGAACTAAAGCGGTAAAGTCGTAATCGTCGCTCTTCATCGCGGAAATAGTCGCCCGCAATGAATTCGACAGCATCGGGAAGTCGCCGCGCTCGCTCATGCGGCGCCACAACTTCTCGATCAGTACGTCTTTATTTTTCGATTCCGACATGTATTAAGTGCAAAAAGAAGTCGCTACGGTTAGCTGGCCTGGGTGCGCAGCTCGCCCCGCTCAAACTTGCGAGCCAGCTCATCGGTAGGCAATGCCTTGCAGACGAGCCAACCTTGTATTAAGTTGCATCCATTCGCAATCAACATTTGCCGTTGGTCTTCCGTTTCCACACCTTCTGCGACCAGGTCGAGTCCAAGTGTTTTGGCGAGTCCAACGACAGCGGCAACGATGGCTTGATCGTTGCGGGACGTTGGTAAATTGATAATAAAACTGCGGTCGATTTTGAGCGTTGCCAGCGGAAAGCTTTGCAGGTACGCCAAACTTGAGTATCCGGTGCCGAAATCGTCGACGGCGAATCGTACGCCCAATGCAGCCAAATCTTCAAGCAGCGATTTGGCGTAGGCCGGATCGTGCATCAGCACGCTTTCGGTAATTTCGAGCACGATGCGTTTCGGATCGATGCCGGTCAACTTGAATGCTTCACGGACGGCGACTGGAAAACGCTTGTCCCTGAACTGCTGGGCCGAAACGTTAACCGTCGCGTATTTCAAGTAGATGCCTTGCTTGTCCCATTGCATTAACTGCATGGAAGCATTCTTCAGGGCCCAATCGCCGAGGAAATTGATCAAGCCGGCCGATTCCGCCAGCGGGATAAACGCACTCGGCGGTACCGAGCCATGCACCGGGTGTTGCCAACGCATCAAGGCTTCCACGCCGACCACCGCTTGCGTCTGCGTATCCGTTATCGGCTGATAGTGCAGCGAAAACTCGCCGTTGCGCACACCGCTATATAGATCGGATTCCAGCTTGAGCGTTTCGGCGCCGGTGGCACGATCATGGTGTTCGTAAAACGCAATGCGATCGCTGCCGTTCTGTTTTGCCCGGACCACGGCCTGGTCGGCTTGCCGCAATAGTTGGTCGGTATTGTTGTGCTGGTCCGGGAAAATGACAACGCCGATGCTAACCGAAATATGCAGCGTTTGACCCTGATGCGAGTAGGGTTGTCTGATCGCGTCCGAGACATGCCGGGCAATTTCTTCGACATATTCCCGATTGGAAATGTTGGTCAGCAGCATCAAAAACGCGTCGCTATAACAGCGGGCGACAAACTCACATTCTTTGACGGCGTTTTGCAAGCGGTGCGCGGTTTCCTGCAAGATCTGGTCGCCCGCGTCATAACCAAACGCTTGATTGACCCGATGATATTCATCGATATCGATCAGGAGTAGCGCAACTTGAGACCCGTTCGCGACTGCCGCAAGTTTGATCCGTTCGATTTCACGTTGTGCCGAAGCCAGGTTGTCGAGACCGGTCAACGGGTCATGATGCATCTCATGGGTCAGTTGTTGCTCTTTTTCGATCCAATGAGAGACATCGAAGGCCACCACCACAAATTCGCCGGGATGCTGTTCCGCCGGCGCAATACGCAACTCAACCAACCTTGGGTAGGTCAACGACTTGACCAGGTGCAAGGTGCATTTCTGCATCGCACCGGTGGTTTGGGCCAATTCCAAACAGGTATTGAGTACCTGTGCCTCTTGACCCGAGACCAAATCGGTCAGCGCGATCGTTTCGAGGTATTCGCGGTGATAGCCGATAAACCCGAGTGCTTGCTCAGAGACATAGGTGAACTTGCCCTCGGCGTTGACCCGGGCAAGGAAATCTATGACCCGCTCGAAAGAAGTGGGCGCGCTTTGGGTATGATCAGTCAAGGCCTGTAGCATTGCATTAGGCTGGTTAGGTGACTTGCCGCCCGATAGATCTCGCCTCAATTCGCGGAATTTATCAATGGCTGAGCGAAGCGGGGCTTGCTTGGACCGCTGAAACCAGTTTGCATCCATACGTTTACATCGAACTGTTCGGGATGGTGGGAGTTGCCGTTCAACGCTCGGGCCTGTAAGTCAACGCTAATCGTCTCTAATAAGATATCCGGCCTGTGTTATCTGACAACGGCAGTTCGCTCCGAATCTTTACCTTTTTATGACTCATACCCGGTATTTGTGCACCACTATAACAAGGTTAGGAAATTCGCCAAACGCATCTTCGTAATATGACATACGCCGGTTCGGCCAGATGGTTCGCTTGATGAGTCCAAGGCAAACGCATCATAACTGCGAAGCGCATATCCTCACTCAAAGAAATTGCCAAAGCCAGCAAGATTTCTTACTAATTGTAAGAAATCTTGCTGGCGGCACGATCAGATTTCAGACTTTACTCGCTGCCCGATTCGCTGCGTACCTATTGAGAATAGTCTTACTGATCCACCATGATGATTGTAATCTCTAAAAGAATGCACAGCGTTGCGTCCAGGCGGCGTTTTTTTGTGCTGCATGCCCGCCGAAGATAAAAAATGCTTGATATTTGTCTCTGCGCAATGGCCGAAATCGCGGTTTTCCATGTGCCGCGGCCCATAGCGATTGAGGTCCGTCCGGACGTGACTCATCGCACCGCATCGTCTCAATCGAAAGGTTTGAACCTATGTTCGCGTGCCGGACTTTTGCCCACGCATTGCGCGCCAAATCTTTTTTGGTGTTGACGAGCGAGGGGTATATTTAAATTGAGGCCTTGCATGATCCTTGCTTAGTAGAAGAATGCGGCCGCTGGGCTGGTAGTGGTCTGTCCGAATTAATGATGTTCCGCCATGAATACTTCGCTGATGCAAACACCTGAACATCCTGATACAGATCTTGGCCACGCACTCGCCAAGCCTAACCATAATGGTGACGCACGTAGCATTGTGTACGGCGACCTCACGCTCTTTAGCGCGTTCCAGCCTATCTTTAGTTTGTCCCATATGCGCGCAGCAGGTTACGAGGCTGTACTGCGGGCGCACGATGGTCTTGACCGTTCCGTTTCGCCGCTTGATGTCTGTGGTCGAGCTGCGCGCCTTGGCGATCTGCTCGCGCTCGACCGCTTGGCGTTGGGCTTGCATCTGGAGAATTTCGGTCACCTGCATTGTGAGCGCGAGTGGCTGTTTATTCATATTCACTCGACCGCGTTGACGGATCAATGGCAAGGGGCCGCCTTGCTCTCTGAAATGCGCCGTGCCGGTCTTGCGCCGCAGCGTGTGGTGCTGCAAGTGCTCGAGCAGCGCGATGCCGATTTGAAGAAGATGGCGGCCGGGATTCGCTTTTTCAGGCAAAGCGGATTTTTGGTGGCGCTCGACGATTTCGGCGCCGGGCACTCGAATATCGATCGGATCTGGCAACTGGATCCCGACATCGTCAAGCTGGATCGCAATATGGTGTTTCAGGCGAGTCAGCGTCCGTCCATCGCGCGCATTTTGCCGGGACTGGTTTCTCTGCTTCATGAGGCCGGCAAACTGGTGCTGATCAAAGGTATTGAAAGTGAGCAGGAAGCCTTGATTGCGATGGAGTGCAATGCGGATTTCGTACAAGGCAGTTATTTTGCCCGCCCGATTGCGTCGCAAGTCGACGCCCGCGAAGCCCGTGCCACCATGCATGATTTGCTGGCGATTTACCGGCAGCGCACCGAAGCGCGAGAACATGCCGATGCAACGCGCCTGTCGCCCTATATCCGTGCGTTCCAGCGGGTGGCTGAGCGTATCTGTGCGGGCGAACCGCTGGATGACGTGTGCTGGAATTTTCTTTCGCTGGATGACGCGGCGCGCTGTTTTCTACTCGATGAGAATGGTCAGCAGATCGGTCGCAATGTGGTCTCGCTGGCAGTCGATGCATCGCCGCGCCGTACGCGGTTTTTGCCGATGGCCGACGCCGAGGGGGCGAATTGGCTGCGTCGAGCCTACTACCGTAATGCCATCACGGCACCTGATCAGGTTCAGGTCACGCTGCCTTATTTGTCGATTAACGAGGCGAACGATTGTGTGACGCTTTCCATCGCTATTAGTGTCGATGGTCGGCGTTGCGTGTTATGCGGCGATATTGACTGGAATCGCCGACCCGATGGACGCACCAATCCAAACGGATGATCGTCTGGGGCGGAATGATTGCCCCAAATCAGTGCGGAAATAGCAAAGAGGCCCGAGCAATCGGGCCTCTTTGCTTTCTATCGGTGCGTGGGCGCGGCGCCAAAATTGGGCATTTAACGCTCAAGGCTATCTTTGCTTTGCCGGGGCGTGATGCCGGGAGAGGCGAATGCGGGTGTGGCATGCCGATTGCTTTGTTAGCCCGTCGGGAGTTTACCGGCGAAGTCTAGATCGATCCATAGAGGTTGGCTCACAGTTTCCGAACAGTTTGCGCGGCGCCAGGTTGATTGCATTACAACCGACGGCACTGAAGTTGCATTTCGGTCGCCGCGCTATCGCAAGCTCTATAACAACGGCACAGGCAATTGGGAGATTTTCATGAAACTGATAACCGCAATCATCAAGCCTTTCAAGCTGGATGAGGCGCGCGAAGCCTTATCGGCGATCGGCGTCTCGGGAATTACCGTCACCGAAGTGAAGGGGTTTGGCCGGCAGAAAGGC